>JFJP01040705.1_pt1 | contig 10788 bp, 7 predicted proteins | sample 431651 | NCBI WGS metagenome assembly JFJP01 (sample SAMN02602958, study PRJNA72255) | Microbial mat metagenome, whole genome shotgun sequencing project. | biome: fresh water; feature: sink hole; material: water; isolation source: purple microbial (photo- and chemosynthetic) mats found in...
GCGTTCTTTCAAGTAAATACCAATTGGTTGTTTATCTGCATTTAATTCGGTAAGCTCCGAATCACGGATAATTATTACTGAATTGTATGCTCCTGCATAATTCATTTTTAGTGTCTGTGTATCAATTACACACAGCGCTATATCCATTCCATCTTTTTGTTCAGATTCTTTGCCGGTTTGCTTTAGTGCATTTTTTATTTCATCACGTAACACATCAAGCGCTTGGTTGGGCAGCGAAACTTCATGACGTCGCGCAATATCGTTAAGCATCGAAATACCAAGCATACTCACAAATGCTCCCGGAACACCATGTCCGGTGCAATCAGCTACTGCAAGTAAAATGGAATTATTTATTAGCCTAATCCAATAGAAATCACCACTTACTATACTGCGTGGCCTGTAAACAACAAAATATTCTGAAAACAATTTTTCAAATAATTTATCGGACGGTAATAATGCTTTCTGAATCCTTTGTGCATACACAATGCTCGCCATTATCTGCGTATTTTGTCCTGAAATCAGATCGCTTTGTTTGGTGATTGCTTCGTTTTGTTCGGTTATTTGATGATTTTGCACATTCAGTTGTGAATTTACGGCATGTAATCGTTTGTATAATCGGAAAAGCCATACAACAAAAATAATTAAAATTGAAAATCCAATGATAAAACTAAAAATTAAGAATTGTTGTCGTTTTATTCGCGCTTGATTTTGGATTAGTTCTTTGTCTTTCTTTGTAGTTTCGAATTTAATATTTAACAGGGCAATTTGTTTATTGCTTTCTTCACCAAAAATCGAATCTTTGTAAGCATTTGCTTTAGCCAGTGCTTCATAAGCCTTTTTATAGTCTCCCGTAGTATAATATATGTCGTTGTAAATGGTATAACAAGCCTGAAATAATGGTTTCATATTGAGTTTATTTGCAATTTCGAATGCTGCATCAGCAAAGTAAATTGCTGAATCTGTATTATTTTCGGATAGATAAACTCGAGATGTCATTTGATAGACATTTGATAAAGCCCAATCATCTCCTTGTTCAACTGCAAGAACTATTGCTTTTGTTAAATAATTTTTTGCTATATTGTTTTGACCTGTTACTGAATAAGTATAGGCTATGTCGTGATAGGTGTAGATTAAGTTCGGATTTGGATTGCGTTCACCAATTTCAACAGCTAATTTTTGATAGTAAAGTGCACTATCCAAAATTAAACCTGATAAATACAGGTTGCCTATTTCGCGGATAATTGTTGCATAATAACCATCTGAATTTGTAGTATCAGCATACTGCAAACTTTTTTTGAAGTAATCGAATGCTCGCGCATAATTTTCGATAGTGGTTGCTCTTTGGCTCACAGAATTACGATGGATAAATGCGGCATATAGGTATGCTTCAACCAACGTTTTTTTATCTTTTAAATTTTCTGCTTGTTCTATACTTTTTTGCACAAGCACAATAGCTTTGTCGTGAATGCCTTCGACTGAATATTTGTATGCCAAAATATTGCTTAGTTTTACCTTGCTTTGAGTATCAGGTAGTTTATCGCTAAGGGTGGAGTATAGTCTGTTTAGTTGATCCGTGTCTGCGAATTCACCAACTGTACTGAGTAGGAACATTATTGTTTTATCTGTAAATTGTTCATCACTCGAACTGAGCAATTCAACAATTTGGTTAAAATAGTTGAAAGCACTGGGAGCATTTTTTTGTGCCGAATAGTAGTAGAGTTTTGTTAGAGCAAGTAATTTGGTGGTATCGGCTGTATGGCTGACATTAACTAAATTGTCAAGGCTGTCCAATGTTTTTTTATCTGGTACTTGGGTGTATAGGCTATGAATCTGACAAATAGATAAAATTGCGAGGATAAGTATTGTCTTCATGCCGATTTAATTTTTTTTGTTACATGCAATTAAAGTCAGAATATTGGGAGGCGTGGTAACTATTGCGTGTATTAGAAAAAAATGTTTTAAGGAAAAATTTTGATTTTGTCCTATTACAAATTTACCTGATAAATATGAAAACCTTAACAAGTTAATTTGCAATAGGACAATCTCTCTTATGCAGCAGATTAATATTTGAAAAATAATGAGTTACAATATAATTATCCTATCACTTGACGCGATCTATTCAATGATTGGAACTGTTGAATTTCTTCGGGACTAATTTTTGAATTATTGCAATCGAGGTATCGTAGATTGTTTAACTTTGCGAGCGGTTCCAGCGATTCTATTTCAGTGTGTGCGCATCGAAGTTCACGGAGCGATTGCATTTTTTCTAACGCCCATAAGTCTTTTAACGGCGTATGGTTACACCACAGACTGTTTAGATTTTGTAAATCGCGCAAAGGAGTTAAGCTACGTATTTTGTTGTAGCTTATATCAATAAACTCGATATTATCAAGATTTTTTAAATACGAAATTGTGCCAATTCGTAGGTTGCTGCAATATATTTTTCGTAAATTGTAGAGTTTGCTAAGAGGTTCGAGACTGGCAATAGGGTTGCGCGAACAATTTAGTTTTCCTAAATTAGGCAATAGCATCAATGTATCAAGTTCCGATATTTGGGAATTTTCGCAATAAATGACTTCGAGTTTTGTTAATCCAGCTAATGGCTCGAGCGAGAGTACTGGAATATTATTGAAATTAATGTATTTAAGATTAAAAATTTTTTGAAGATCGAAATCATTCGGTTGATTTAAAATTTTAATGGCATTTTTAAAAATAGCTTTCCAGTTGTTGGACAATTTTTGCCACCAGTCGCGTAAATCAAACACGGTTGGTCGTTCAATGAAACTACTGGGTTCTGCCTTTCCAAAGATTTGGGTGATTACTTCATACAATCCGGGTGGAACTTTGGTTTTGTAATGCGAATTGATGTTTAATCCTTTGTTTATAAGAGCATTGATTATCTCTGGTATTGTGGTATTAAACTCTTTTGCCACTAATCCCAATGTTCGTTCTACGTATTGTCTTTGATACGAATCGTCGCGATTGCGATTAAATGGTTTATATGTTTCGGTTTCCATATTCGAGGGTTCACTTACCCGCTCTATCGCAATCTCTGGTGGTTTCGATACATTATTATTCTGAAAGTATTTTTTCTGTGTATAGTTTGTATCATTACCAGCAGGTTTTATCACTCTGCTGTCATATTCAGATTCGGTTTTCTTAACTGGTTCTCGTTCTAATGGCGGTGGCTGTGTAGTTGCTTGACTACTAATGTTGATAGCCGCCTTTCCTTTAGCGCTTATACCTATATCGAAGTAGATTTCGCTATTTGCAGTAAGAAGTGCCGATTCTTTAACTTCGGCAAGTTTGAAATAAATATTTTCATTCAAATCTTCACTTTTGATAAAGCCAAAGCCTTGATCCTGAACGACTGATAAAATTCGTCCTTTATAGCGTTTATTAAGCGAAATGTCTGAATCTGGCGTTGTTGCGGCTTGTTTTTCCGAAGGCTTATTCCCATTTTGTGATGCACGGTTCTGTGCGTCGCTGTCTTGGTCCGATTGAAGTAAGTCTTTAAGTTCTTTAAGTTTTTGGGCAAGGTCTTCTATAATTACTGTTTCAATTCCTAAGTCAGGTATCATCAAAACCCATTCATTGCCAAATTCTTCGCTAAAAAACATGACCTGTCCTTTAAATAATCGCTGTTCGCCAACTTTGCTCGACAGCCAACTCATCAATTCAGAATACTTATCTTGTTCGTCTTCGTATTTGTCGTTTGTAATAATGGAGGCATTGTATCGGTTTGCAGTGCGCAATATGTAGTCATCGGCGCGATTACCGGCTGGTACGGTTTTGAAATATTGCATGTAGTTTTTAAGCAGTTCGCGTACAATCTGTTCGGCATAACCACCTTCAATTAATAGTCTTTCGATATTGGCATCAAAAAAACAAATAAACGAATCGCCGCGCTTTTTTAATTGTATAAGCAGTTCTAATAGCAGTGAAAAACAGAATTTTCTATCTTCTTTCCAATAGCATACGTTGTTTCCGTCAATAATAAATTTCATAACTGTTTGATGTTTGATAACATCAAAAGCAAGCATGTAGTTTTGTTTGTTCCTGCATCTAAATCAGCAGGTTTAGTGTTTTTTTCGATAGAAAAGTGAAAACAGAGTAACTTATATCTTTTTAATCCCATTAAAATATTTGATTCTGCTCTTCCGAACAAAAGGTCAAATTGTTTTTATTTTATTAGTTCGCTCACGCGAAGTGATGGAAAATGGTCAAATATATGCAAATTGTTTTGTTAAGATTATATACGTTTATTGTAATGAATCATAAACAACAAGTCTAATATTTAATCATTCCTAAATACTTTTTGCCGGTGTGTGTTATTCTAATCACATTGAGTACAAAAAAAGTTTTGTTTTTGTACACTTTGTTTGTTGAAATTTCATTTCGTTTTTTACTTTTTTAACTTCGACCGACATTCTTTTGTTTTTCCTTTTTCTTCTTTTCCGAAAAATAACATTTTGATAATAAAAGAACTACATTTAGCTCAAGATGCAATGTTAGACATTTTTTTAATACTGATAACACAATTTTGATAAGTTGACAATTATCCTAAAAATTATAAATGAACTTATCGTCTTAAATACTTTTTCAATTCGCAATAAAGTTAATCAATTAATAAACATAATTTTTAAAATTGTAGTGTGCAACATCAAAATTTTTAAGATTTATTCTTTACTTTTAAGTATCGCATTACACATAAAAATTCCGGTTTTTCGTTTGGTTATAAAATTCCGGCAATGCAAAAATACGAATAATCATTTAAAAACGTATAAAAATGTTTGATCAATTAATAAATCAATTAAAAATTCAATTAGCCAGACCATTACCTGGGTGGGAAGCCCAGTTGTTGATGGCACCAAAGCAAAGATTTCTACCTGATTACATACCCAATCCAGCCCATGCACGGCAAAGTGCCGTCTTATTATTATTCTATCCTGTTGATAATAATCCATACATTGCATTTATAAAACGTCCCGATGATCAAAGTATGCACAGCGGACAAATCAGTTTTCCGGGTGGTAGATATGAAGATGAGGATAAATCGCTTGTAGATACAGCTTTACGTGAAACCTATGAAGAAATAGGTGCACCTGTAAATGCTATTGATGTTCTCGGTACTTTGACTCCACTCTATATTCCGGTTAGTAATTATTCCGTGCAACCTGTTGTGGGTTACTGCAATACGCGACCAAACTTTGTGCCAAATGAACATGAAGTTGCTGGAATAATAGAAGTGCAGGTTAGCGATTTAATTGATACGACAAATAACGTAATCGAAAAAATTTCTGTTCGTGGATTTGAAATTGAAGCGCCATGCTATAAAATAGATGGAACGATTATTTGGGGCGCAACAGCTATGATATTGAGCGAGTTTTGTGAGATGGGGAAAACATCAATTGAAAACGAGTAGTACGTTTAGTTGTCTGTACTACTCGTTTGATTTATCGGGATATTACTTATTCACCAGCACCTGATAACTCCAGGGAGCAAGTTTCATATCATTTTTTGCAACTAGTTCGGTTTTCGTATTTGTAAACACCTCAGTGTATGTGCCGGTACATTTTTCGGCATTTATACTAACACTTTGTTCTGTTGCACTTAAATTTATGATAGCCACAACTTTATTACCATCTTTTTCGCGAACAAAAGCATAGACATTTTTGTCATTTGTAGTGGTTAGGCGAACCAAATCACCGCCTTGCGCACCGTTCCACAATGCTTTGTTGTCTTTCTTAAGTTTATTAAGCGTGGTAAAGAAACCGGCTAAAGGATAATTTCCCCAATCAACCGGGTCTTTTTCAAAAAACTGGAGGCGTTTTTTCATCTCAGATTCTTGTCCGGTATAAATCAAGGGCATACCCGGTATTGTTGATATTAGTACATGAAAAGCCAATGCACCATCACCGAATTTTTCGTAATTCGTACCATTCCACGAATTTTCGTCGTGATTGGTGGTGAAATTCATACGATAAGCATCAACAGGGTAAAGTTTCTTTTGTTTCACAAAGTAAGTATCGAGCGACATAAGATTTTTTTCGCCCTTTGCAATTTGATGGATGATGTGGTGTAGTTCCCATGAGTAGCTCATGTTAAATGCTTTGTACTGCTGTTCGGGAATTTCGGCTTCGGCAAGCATAAATACTGGTTTTATCGAGTCGAGTGCCGGACGTAAATCGTCCCAAAAATCGTTGGGTACACCATGTGCTACATCGCAGCGGTAACCGTCAATATCAGTTTCTTTAATCCAGTATTGCATTGCATCAACCATAAATTTGCGCATTGTGGGGTTATCGTAATTCAGCTCAATCACATCAGACCAATCGGCAACCGGCGGTAGAAATTTGCCTTTCTCGTCGCGTACATAGAAGTCTGGATGTTTCACAGTCAGCACATTATCCCACGACGAATGATTAGGAACCCAGTCAATTATCACTTTCAGACCCAGCTCATGAGCTTTAGCAACAAACGTTTTGAAATCGTCGAGTGTCCCATATTCTGGGTTCACTGTCATATAATCTTTTACAGAGTAGTAACTTCCGAGCGTGCCTTTTCGGTTTTTTTTACCAATTGGGTTTATTGGCATCAACCAAATAATATCAACACCCATCTCTTTCAATCGTGCAAGATGCGGATCGAGTGCTTTAAATGTTCCTTCTTTGGTAAATTGGCGAATATTCAACTCATAAATGTTTGCGCTATAAGCCCATTCTGGTTGAACAACCTCTGTTGGCGGCGATTGTATTATTGAGTCTTTGGTGGTTTCGGTAGTCGGCTGTTTGCCACTGTTGCACGAAAACGAAATGCCGAGAACCATAATTAAGAAAACCAGCCCAAATACTTTAATAGACTGGAAATTTAATTCATTGTGTGTCATAGTTATTTGATTTTAAATTGTTTTAATATTCTTCGAAGCATTATCCTTAACAAACATTACTAACAGAGCTGCAACAATCATTGAACCACCTCCTAAAACAAGTGCATAAATGGCTTGTTCGTTGAAAAGGTGGCGAACAAAAAATCCTAAAATGCTTGCTGCCAGAATTTGTGGTATCACAATGAAGAAGTTGAAAATTCCCATATAGACACCCATTTTATTTGATGGAAGCGAGCCGGTTAGTATGGCATAAGGCATCGAAAGAATACTTGACCATGCTAAACCAATACCTAAAAATGGCAGTAGGAGCAGTGTAGGATTACTGATAATGAATATAGAAGCCAAACTTATACCTCCGATTGCCAATGCTAAAGCATGAACAGTTTTACGGTTGGTATGTTTTGCAATTACCGGTAAAAGAAATGCAACGATAGCCGAAAATCCGTTGTAAACGCCAAAGCAAATGCCTACCCAATCTGCTCCTGTATTGTATAATTCGCTTTGTGCATCGGTAGCGCCGTAAATGTGCGATGTAACTGCCGAAGTGGTATAAATCCACATGGCAAATAGCGCAAACCACGAAAAAAATTGCACAAAAGCAAGCTGTGCCATAGTCTTTGGCATGTTATTGAAATCGTAAATCACACTAACTAAACCGTTTTTATTATTATTTGACGATAACATAGCTCCAACTATTAATTGTAAAATTCCGAAAATACCTATACCGGCACCCAAAATGTACAATTCCTTTTCATACTGTTTCCATGCTATAAAAATAGTTGCGATAATGCCAACCGCTAATAGAATAGCACCTCTTTTAAAGCAACTTGAGGCTGCTGAAACGGGCGGTAACTCCTCAATATAAACATTTCCTTCTTTTTGATCGGATGAAAACGATTTTAACTCTTCTGGTGAATATTCTCGTGTCCGATAAACAGTCCAGATGATAGCAGAAATAAAAACAATGCCTCCAAAGATGAATGAGAATTTAACTGTTGGTGGTATTTCCATTGCACCAGCAGTATTAGAAATACCCAGCACATTAGCAAGGAAATAAGGTAAGACAGATGCAACCACAGCACCAACGCCAATGAAAAAACTTTGCATGGCGAATCCGGTTGTTCGCTGTTCGTCAGGCAACATATCACCAACGAAAGCGCGGAAAGGTTCCATGGAAATATTGATGGAAGCATCGAGTAACCAGAGTGTTCCGGCTGCTACCCAGAGTACCGGCGAATTGGGCATGATGAAGAGCATTAAAGTAGCTAAAATTGCTCCAACTAAAAAATAGGGGCGGCGGCGTCCCATCCTATTCCATGTATGATCGCTCATGTGTCCGATAATAGGCTGAATGATAAGCCCTGTAACAGGTGCAGCAATCCACAGAATCGGAATTTCATCAACTTTTGCACCCAATGTTTCGAATATGCGGCTTACATTGGCATTTTGCAGGGCAAACCCAAACTGGATGCCCATAAAACCGAAACTCATATTCCATATTTGCCAAAAGCTAAGACGTGGTTTTTGTTTCATACGTTATTGTTTTATTTGTTTAGCGCTTGTTTAATATAATTGTCGAAATATGACCAACCAAATTTAAAATAAAAGATTTGTATTTCATAAAATAATTCGATTACTTTATATGAAATGTGATAAAAATCAGAAAAAGAATTTTGAGTTTTGAATTTTGAAAATATTCAGCTTAAAATTCGTAAATTCGTGGTCATAAAATACATCTTAATCGTAATACTTAAAACTTTCAAAATATGGCTGATCAGTTAGATAATTTGCCGGTACTTGATATGACAAATACCAAAAAGGAGTTGCTCGATGCGTATAATGCCCTCCTGAAGCAATTCCAACAAAAAGGCGCTCAGGTTTTAGTGCCTGAAAGACAGATAGAAGAAAAACGTGTGAAGGAAACAATCAAAATTGCCGATGGTTTTACTGAAGCCGGTTTGGTTGCTTATCTCAACAACTTGAAACAGGAAATAAGTAAAATGCTTACTGATATTTCGCAAAAATTGGAAACCGAAACTGAGAAATATAACAAAATTAAAGAGGCTATTGAGGTTAAGAATAAGGAGTTGGTGGAAATGTATGAGATTGAAAAATCGGCTCATTCCTTAGCTGCTTTAATCAATGCGCAACATCAAAAGAAAGAAGAATTTGATGAAAAGATAAGCACAGAGCGCACAAATTTCGACGAAAAATTGAAAATAGAACGCGCTACATTTGATGCAAAAATATTGGATGAAAAAACCAAATTTGATCTGGATATTAAAACCCGCCGCGAGAAATTTGACTCTGAGATGCAGGAAAAGAAAGAGTTATGGGCGAAAGAACAAAAGCAACACGAATTGGATGTAAAAGAACGTGATGCTGAGGTGAAGAAAACCCGCGACCGTGAAAAAGAGGAATACCTCTACAATTTCAACCGTGAAAAGCAACTTGCCGAAGATGCGCTTAAAGATATGAAACTAAAAGTTACCAAAGACTTAGAAGACCAGCGTATAAAACAAGAACAGGAATTTGTGGAAACGAAAGTTAAACTCGATGAACGCGAAAAGACTATCAGCGAGCGCGAAAAATTAGTGAACGAGCTTCAGAAAAAAGTGGACACATTCCCAAAAGAACTCGAAACACAGCTTGCCAAAGCCGTGAAAGATGTAACCGACCGACTCACGCTGGAAAAGAAAAATCAACTCGACCTGCTCGTGAAAGATAACGAAGGTAAAATGAATGTGGCTCAAAGTAAGATTGAAGCGCTCGACAAAGCCGTAACCGATCAAAAATCGCAGATTGAGAAACTCTCGGCACAACTCAGCGAAGCCTACGAAAAAGTGCAAAGTATTGCTATGAAAACGGTTGAAGGTTCATCCAATTCAAAGATGCTGAACGATATTCAGAAAATGATTATTGAGAAACAGGGGAGTTGAGAATAGACAATGGATTGTTGATAATTTATTTTTAGATTGAAACAAACACCTTAGTTACAATTTATACGTGCTGAGGTGTTTGTTTATTGGCAGAGTTTTAGTAATTTTGTTGAAAACTCTTGTTTTTTTGATTTGAGTTAGTTAAAACTTCACAATCATTAGACAGCACAAGGCTTTATTGAAATCGTAACCTTTAAACTAACTGGATAATGATAAACTTTAAGCAACAAGAATTGGCTGATAAATTCTATCAAACTTTAAAGGATAAATATCCTGAAATTCAATTTGACAGATTGACCGAAAGCCCCGAAGACCCTTCGGATTTATGGTTATATGTTTCAGTACCTTATGATGATGATACGCAAATTGAAATGGATAAATTTGCAGGCATGTTAACCAGCGATATTTTGGTAGAACATGGTTGGTTTATCTTATTAATGTCATATCAAGCAAAGAAAACGGCATTAGCCGCATAAATTTAATAAGTTGTTGTGAATTCGTGGAATAGACATACTGACAATAATATAATTACGGATATTACCAACCTGGGGTTTTGGATACTCATTGATCAAACAGAGTATTTCGTTCCATTTCAGGATTATCCGGCTTTTAAAAATGCTACACTTGGGCAAATTTTAAATTTCGAAACGTTCTCGCCAAAGCAATTGTATTGGAGAAGTTTAGATTGCGATATTGAGACTGATGCTTTAGAAAATCCGCATCATTTTCAGTTACAGTATAAGTGATATTATTCGTGAAAATGAGCTTCTGGTGGGAATAGAAATAGTAGATGCCAAACGCATTCTTGCTGAAGGCAAATTACTTAAAGTGGTATTGGATAACATTGATTCCGAAGTGCTAAAAACAGCGGCTTAGTTTTATAAAATTAGATTTCATAAACCAATAAAATACGACTTGCAAGTTATACTCAAATAGATTTTATTTGTATTCATCAAATCG
>JFJP01040706.1_pt1 | contig 10787 bp, 11 predicted proteins | sample 431651 | NCBI WGS metagenome assembly JFJP01 (sample SAMN02602958, study PRJNA72255) | Microbial mat metagenome, whole genome shotgun sequencing project. | biome: fresh water; feature: sink hole; material: water; isolation source: purple microbial (photo- and chemosynthetic) mats found in...
ATCTATATATTACTGATGATTTTATAGTAACACATAATTCTAGCCTTATTAATCAGCTCACACCTTTACCAGCAATGAGTAGTGACTATGAGAAAACTGGAAGTAAAACAATAAAGATTTCTCACAATAATAGTATCTATTTATTAAAGAGTATATTCTCACCTAGTCAAAAGCATAGCTTTATAAAAGACGATATTGAGTATAATGAAGGCGGTACTCTGACAGTTCAGAGAGAACTTGTAAAAGCACATTTTAATATTACTCATGAAATACAAGATCTTATTACTGGTCAAATTAAATTCACTGAAATGCCACCAGCTAAAAGAAAAGAATGGATGCTTCAGTGTTGTGATACTGATTATGATTATGCTATCGCTGTATACTCTAAACTTAAAGATAAGCTAAGAGACATTAATGGTGCATTAAAATTAGGTAAGAAGAGGTTACTCATTGAGAGTGAAAAAATATTAAAAACTGATGAGCAAACTAAATTAGAGTGTAGTGTTAAAGAGTATCATAATCAACTCAATTTATTAATTGAATATAGAAAACCTATTGAAGATGATATACATACTTTAAGATTAAATCAAGAACAAATTCAAACTAGAATAACTAGACTCTCTAATGCTTTAGAAGATCTTATAAATACACCTATAGAAGATACTAGTGAAGAAGAGATTCAAAAGGTGAGTGATGAGATAACTTATACTCAAGCTCAAAGTGATGAGTATGGAAAATTATATAAAGAAAATCAAGATAAAATAGATATCTTGATAAGAGCAGAAAAACAAACTATTGAAGAGTTACATTCTAGTAAACTTTTAATAGATAATGAAATATTGAGTATAGAGTCAAGACTCTTAGTTTTAATAGATAATAAAGATATTGCAAATTTAAGACAAAGCTTTAATTCTGTTAAACCTATTCTTATTGATATACTCAGTACATTAAAGCCAAATAATGATAAAAAATATAGTACTATTAATCTAGATAATTCTAATAAAAAAATAACTGAATTAACTATAAGTAAAAATAACTGTATAGAGAAAAAACAAGAAGTTACAACTAGATTAAAACATATGACAGCACATAGAGACAATCCTGAGCAACATTGTCCAAAATGTGGTCATAATTATTCTCTTAATTATAATGAGAAAACATACAAATATCTAGAGCAAAATCTAAATGATTTAACTATTAAATTGGATAGCTTATCAAAAGAAATTACTGAATTAGAATCTTACATTATTCAGTGTAATGAATATTTTGTAAATTATAGACAGTTAATGCAATGCTTAAACAATTATTTAACATTGAAGGATTATTGGATTTATATAAAAGAAAAGAATTTAATTCTAAATGATCCATTATCAGTTATAAATTTACTCAATATCATTGACAAAGATATTGACCTACAAGTATTAAAATTAAACCTAATAGAAAAGAGTAATGTTAAAGGTGCATTACTGAGCTCTTTAAAGGACGTAGGGGGCTCTGATTTAAATACCCTACAGCAATCTAACAGAGAAATAGAAAAACGAATACAGAGCCTTATAGAGGCTCTGCAGAGTAAATTAAATAAAAAGAAAATATTACAAAGTAGTTTAGCACATAAGAGAAATATAAAAAACTACTCTATTAAACTTAGAGAGTTTATGAGAGAAAATATTTCTCTTCATAAAAGAGAAAAAGAAACAGTTAGAAGATCTATTTTTAATGAGATAATAAAATCAATTCAAAGTCAATTAGCACAATCTGAACATATATTGTCTATGGCTAAGAGTCAAAGAAGTATTATTGATAATATTGAACAAAATATAAAAGAGCTAGAAGTGCAAGAAATGTCTTTAAATTTATTATGTAAGACATTATCACCAAGTGAAGGTTTAATTGCACAAGGAATGTTTGGTTTTATACATAATTTTATAAATCAAATTAATTCTTTTATATCTAGAGTTTGGACTTATCCAATGGAGATTAAGTTTGATACTCCATTGGAAGATAATATTTTAGATCTAGATTTTAAATTTCCTCTAGTAACACATAAAGGAAATACTCCTATTGCAGATGTGTCTTTAGGATCAAACGGAATGAAAGAGATAATTAATTTAGCATTTACTATTACTGCTATGAAATACTTAAATCTTCAAAATACACCACTTGTATTAGATGAATTAGGTATAACAATGGATCAGTCACATAAAGGCTCTATTATTCAATTAATTAAATCATTAATTGAACAAGGTACTTTTTCACAAGTGTTTATAATTAGTCATGATTATGCACAATACAGTGCAATATCAAATGCAGATATGATTGTACTATGTAGTAATAATATAATGCTACCTAGTAAGTATAATGAACATGTAATAATGGAAAAATTATAATGATGTCATAATACCTATTCCAAAATAATGGAATAGGTATTATGCTGAAAAATATATTACTTTCTTATAGATACATTAGCTTTGCCTTGAGTGCAATCTACTCTTACACAACTAGCGCCATTTATAACTCTATATTTTTGATTAACTGCATTTATTATAACCAATGATTCATCCCATGAATAAAATATAGCTGTATTTTTATCACATTTAGAATAAGGCTCTGGTGTTATTTGTACTCTACAAGATCCTGCAATCACACTTATACCAACACCCACATTTTGCTCAGGTATCTTTATCCATTTGGATACAGCATTTTCTATGTCTATAGTAACAAATATTTGCGACTCTGTTATATCTATAACTGCATTTGATACAGAAGGTAGCAAAGTTGCAATAAACACAAAAATAATATACAAATATTTTTTCATTTAATTCCTTTAAAAGTTATTGATTATCTAAAATAAATTTTTCTAGTAATTTTACTTTTTCTAGTAATTTTACATTTTGTAATTTATATTCATTTAGTTTACTTAAAGTAGATTTATTATCTTTAGTAATAGCATACCTGGCAGCTTGCACCTGTATATGATTTTGCATACTTACAAATGCAGGCTCTCCAAATACTACTAGTTGAACATCTGAGTCAACTCCTAAATTTAACTTTACAATATCTTTTATTTCAGATATAATACTGTCAGTAGAAAAAGAATCTTCTACTGGCCCAAGAGACACAGATAACATTAAATTATTATATTTAACACCATTTGCATCTGGGATCTTTAATATAAAAGATCCCGGAACTTGTATTATATCTCCTTTATTAGATTGTAATGTATAAATTGGTACATTGTTTAATAAATCATCATCATACTTTTGTACTTCAATAGAATTGATTTCATATATGGTAGCGTATGGATCTATTCCTCTAGTTATAAATGATTCAATACTATCTATAGCAATACATATATAATTAAGATCACTAGAGATAACATTATTAAAAGGTGCAGATGATTCAAATACACCTCTAGTACCTATTGATATAGCAGGATAATTACTCATTTTTAAAAATTATACTGGTAACGGAGTGGTTTCTTTAGAAGAAACCATAAATTGTATATTTTCGTATGTAGATGTAGCATACAAAATACCATTTCTCAAAGTGCGCCTAACACCAATTGGTATATCTGAATATGCTGTCATAGTTTCTGCTAAGAGTATTAATTTTGATAATAAGTCAAGAAACCCTTGAGTCTTAAGATCCATTCTATTAAAGTCATTGCTTGTATTAGAGATTGACATTATATCAGGATAAACATCAGTTATTTCATATAAACTATCTCTATTCTCAGTACTGCCTATTATATCTAATGCTAAGCATCTATAAGGATTAACGGTAATTGTTAAATGTCTATCAATAAAATCTGCTGGGTAAACACTCAGTATTCTTTTAACATAATCGAGCTCTCTTTTTGCATTTATAATAGGCGAGTAGATGCCTGCTTGCAAAGTCATGTTCTCTACTGCATAATAATGCCACCTAGGAAAGATTAAGAATTCTGTTCTCTTAAATAAATCTGGAAATATTACTTTCCATTCATCAGCACTGTGTGATAATATATAATCTACTATAGCATTTTTTATTAAATCAGAGTCATTGCCCATGGCACCATAAATAAGCACAGTCCAATTTGTAGGTATCTTATCAGATACATTATTTGGATTGACCCAATTAAATGTCTCTGCAACAAGCAAAGTCTCTGGTGACTCACTTCTAGCTTGACTAATACGATCTATAATAGATGTGTAAGACACAGCAGCTAATGCTGCTCTTACCTTTATAGCAGATTGAAAGAATTGATCAATGTTTGATATTGGTGGAATTACTACCAATTCAGACATATCGTACTGGCGTCTAAATGAATTATCACTAAACCATAATTTTACTAAATTAGATTCAGTAGTATATCCTCTAAAACTAAATGTAATCCATTCTGGATAAGGGTGACCAGTAATATCATTTACAATTTCACCACTAGACAAAACAGTACAAGTAGAATCAAATTCTGTCATATAAGACAGAAGAAAATCTTGTTTACTCTGAACTGTAGAGTATGATGATTGAGTATTATATACCCATTCAATTATCTCTAATGCTTTAGATAAAATAGGCTGAGGTATTTCAGTTACCCCATTTATCATACTAACACTGTAAAACGATATAATGCTTAATGACTTATTATTGATAGAATTATAAATACCTCTATCTTTAGCATAAGTAATTGAATGACTACTAAGCTCTCCAATAGGCGCAATCTCAAAAGCTGCATTACTAGCTAATTGTTTAATATCAACAAAGCCTTTTAAATGATACATATTTTCTAACCTTTTTTATAATTTCAAAATTCATAAGATAGTTGCCTTAAAAAAATATATATACTATTCATAATTTGTAAAATCTACTTGAATTTAAATAAAGAGGGTCAATATCAAAATGGTTACTAAGACTGAAAAAATACAAGACAATGAAGACGGTGCCATTATTTATAGCGATGGTGGCAGTCGTGGAAATTGGGCAGGTGCTGGTTATCACGGATTTACATATAGCTTAAACAAGCCATCTAAAGGATCAGGCTGTACTACTCAGTATATTACAATAAATGGATATGTACCTAAAGTAGAGGTTAAAGATAAAAACAATATTGAAGAAGTAAAACCCATTAATTACATTAATGGTTTTATAAGCTTTAATACACCACTTACAAACAATGTAGCTGAACTAATGGCAGCACAAGGTGCATTGAGATTTGCTGCAAATAAAACTTTTAAAAATCTATCTGTAATTACAGATTCAGAAATGGTAGTAAAAGGTGCTACACAATGGATCGATACATGGAAGAAAAATGGATGGATAAAAACTGATGGTTTACCAGTAGCTAATAAAGAATGCTGGTTAGGATTAGATAAGGAAATAAATGCATTAAAACAAAATGGATGCAATGTAAATTTTAAATGGGTAAAAGGTCATTCTACACATTTAGGAAATCAATTAGCAGATAAGTTAGCTACTATTGGAGTACTACATTCTAAGGAAGGTAAAATACGATCTGAACTAGATGTAGAAGTTGCTGATGGTTATTGGAAAGATAGTAATGATAAAAGTCCAATGATTACTCATAAGAGAATATATTTTACTACAGACAAAGATAGTATTGTACCAGGAGAATATTATTTAGGTGATCATGGAAAAGACGATGATCTATTAGGTAAAAGAACTGCTGATGGATGCTTTAGTTACATCAAATTAAACACACCAGAGCCTGCAATAGAAATGTTTAGACAAAAACAAAGTGATATTGCAAGTGGTTTAGATGTAATAATCATGGGTAGATTAGACAAGTTATTTAGCTCTGATGTCTATAATGATATAATGAGATATGGTGCTACTTGTCTATACACTCCAAATAAAGAAAAAATGGATTTACATTATGTTGATAATGAACCAGTATCTAAAGAGTTAAGACCTCCAAGAATAGCAATGAGGGCAGTAGATGAATTAAGTAAACTAAAAGGAATATTGCTAGCATATCAAGATGGTAATGATGCTAATATATGCTCTACGTATATTACTGATATTTTATATGAAAAAGATGATAAGAATGTATTTAAACTAAAGCCTGAATACGTAGTAGGTTTTACTGATTTAAAAATATCTGTAAACTACAACAGTAATGGTATCATTAGTCAAAAAGATGTAAGTGTGTGTATGGGTGTAGATCTCCCAGAGAGAAACTATTTAAAAAGGTTAGAAAAAATTAATCCAGAAATAATTGTAATCACATGGATGGAATCTGATAAAATTATCAGATATGCCACTGTAGTAAAATCTGATGAGGGTATCGGTATATGGGCTGGGGTATATTCTAACTCACGATTAATTACAGATTAAACAAAAAAAAAGTATACCCCCGAAGGGGTATACCACCATCCAGCTAGCTATCAGCTAGCTGGAGGTGTCGGGACGGGAATAGATGGCATAGACCCTCCATTTGAGAAATGCTTATAACCAATATATGCAGTGGTTGCGACCGCAGCGGTCGCAACCACACCACCGACAACCTTCAAAAATGTACCCATGGCAAACTCCTTGTGTTAAAGAAACATAATGGTTAGCACAACCACTGCACTAACTCAACTATGGGATATGTGACTGAAAAAATCTAGGATCGTATTTTTACAGCATAATGCCTACTCCATTATTTTTGGAGTAGGCATTATGACGTTTTATTTATAGCGCAGTTAAAGTTGGTGTACCTAACCAAGATGCGCCATTACTAACTACTAATTTGTTAGTCTCTTCTACAAAAGCTATTTTGCCTTTGTTTTGAGCTGGATCTGGTAGACTAGCTGTACTTGTATAAGTGGATGAATTATTATTTATTTTCCAAGCTATCCCATTAAACACATATTTTTTTGAAGAAACTGTTTTAGACTGATTTAATGCAGGACTCTGCGGCATTGATACTGGCATTTTATTTCACCTATAAATAGTTTAACCACCAGCATAAGTAGCAGCTACCTGATACTCTACCCAATTTACACCATCATTAAATAAATACTTACTTATCGCTTGAACATAGCATACTGATGGTGTTACTGTTGTATTAGCTAGTGGTAATGATGCAATATTTGCATACACCGATATAAAGTTATCAGACCCTCCACCATTGACTTGTATCCACGATGAAGAAGTACCATCATTGTATCTAAGATACATATCCATCGTGTTACTGTCTATCCACAACTGGTTATCTACTGGTGATACAGGCGGATCATCAGATACTGATACAACAGTATTTGGTCCAATTAAACTTAATTGATTCTCTAAGTATTGTTTATTTACTGCATCTGTCGCATTTACTGGATCGGCTAAATTGTTAATTGACTGATTAGATAAATCAATGCCATTTTTTACTTTGAATTTTTGAATAGCCATACACTTTATTTCCTTTAATAAACATTTTTTTATCAGGACATAATACCTACCAGAATATTAGTTCTGATAGGTATTATGATATTAGCATTTATTATGCATTAACTGCAGATACAATACCTTTAACTACATAGCCTGCACCAGTAGGAGTTATTTTAAGTTCTACATTGCCTGAAGACATTGCAGCATCAAATGCTGCAAGTGAGGCACCAGTAGTAACTACAGCGTACTCTACCATAGATACAGCAGTACCATTGTGAGCAAGCAAAATTTCACTGACCTGTACTTCTGTGCCAGAAAATACCTGAATTGTAAATTTAGCTGACTTAAAGCTTGCGCCTACAATTGTAGTTATAGTTTGATCTGCACTAGCATCAGCAGTAAAAGAAAATGAGCTAACATCACCATTAATGAGAGTCATGTTATTGGTAACAGTACCCTCTACATCTTGTTCAACAACAGATGTAACTAAGCCCTTAGCATTAACAGTCACTACTGGAATTTTAGTACTAGAGCCAAAAGAGCCCACTGTTGAATTTACAGTAGCTAAAGTAAGTTCAGTGCCACCACTGACATCACCAGTATGCACAGCATTAGTCTGAAGAGACTCGTAGCGTGTGTTAATTGCATTGTCACCAGTATTAGTGCCTGAGACATTATCGAGTTTTGCTGCATGAACAGCAGTCATGTAACCGTCTTGGGCAGCTGCGGCTGCAGGCATGCTAATATTAGGTGTATCACCACCAGTTGATGCTAGTGGTAATGATGCAGTTACTGCAGTTACAGTACCTAGATTAGATGTAAAGCCACTTGGGTTAGATGCTGCATATGGCACAAAACCAAGATTAGACTCCATCATTGACCAGTTAGCTGCTGTCTGACCAGGTGCATCTGTTAGTGCTCTGAAAGAGTCACCTACATTAACAGCAGAGCCTCCTAGTGTACCTGCAACTGAAACATACCACAAGTCACCTTTCTTAATAGCACCTGCCGCACCAGATCCCCCAGATGCAGGAAATGAATTTGCAGATGCATCATAAGCACCACGATCGTTAATAAGACCCACTACTAGTTGATCTACATAACTCTTAGTTGCTGCATCACTGGCTGCTGCTGGTGCTGCCACGTTTGCAATTGTGATGTTATTAGCATCAATACCATTAGTTGCCAATAGACGTTTTTTGATAGCCATTTTAATTACCCTTTAAAAAAAAATTAAATTTCAATAGCGGTATATTTATATTTTAATACCGTATTATCGAGTACTGGTGAGCAAGTTATTCTTAATAACTCTGATTGTATATTAGCATCAAAAGAACAAACTGAACTCAATGAAAATACATTACCATAACTTGTCATAGTTACAGAAGTTCCATCATGTATTATAAGTAATTCACTCACCTCATAAGATTCAGAATTATTTGCTTGTATTAATAATTTAATGGATCTAAATAGAGTCTTATTCACAGCAAACACAAAAGCATTGGCTGTGGTATCAGCTAATGTTAATGTACCTGATGACTCAATATAGTTTACCATAACTAAAGAATCATCTTGTACTGCTTTAAGAGAATCTAGCCATTCTTGCTGAGTACCTACAAATCCATTAGTCAATGCAATATCATAGGCAGTAGGACCAATATCTCCTTTGATACCTTGTATACCTGGATCCCCTTTAGGACCAATTGGTCCTTGAGGACCTTCTGGTCCTTGAATACCTTGAGGACCAGTTAGACCAATAGTGCCTTGAGGACCTTCTGGTCCTTGAATACCTTGAGGACCAGTTAGACCAATAGTGCCTTGAGGCCCTAGAGGTCCCATTGGACCCATTGGTCCAATTTCTCCTTGTATACCTTGAGGTCCTTGTATGCCTTGTGGACCCTGGATGCCTTGAGATCCTTGAGGACCAATTTCACCTTGTGCTCCAGTTAAACCAGTAGGACCAGAGGGTCCTACTAAAGATAATAACCATTGCTCTTTAGTACCTGCAAATCCACCATCTACAGCTTGTTCGTAAGCTGACTTACCTTTAATTGGAATAGATTTTAAAAAAGCTTTTCTGTTTATACCTTCTTGTACTATTTCTACTAGTTCATCACCAGTAAAAACATTAGAAAATGGCATCTGTGTAATTTTTGACATAGTTGATATTTCCTTTTAAACAGGTACCTCTAGTACGGATACAGTCATAGTAGACTGTATCCGTGATAATGGCTCAGAAGTTAATATATAACCTGTAGCCATTGTTTTACTATTCCAAACTTCATTTGGACCCACTATAACGTTAAATGTCTGTGTTAAATGCTCAGATAAATTACTAGCATTACTTTGTGATTTATCCACAGGTAGTGCTTCTAAGATTAAATTACCTGCTTCTGCTTTAAAGAAGACATTTGGATAAACGCCATTTAACACTGGAGCAGTTATGCTTAGACTAATAGAGACTGTTAATATAGCGTATTTTATATTAGCACCAGGACAAGTGTATGATAATACTGGACCTGATCTAGTATACAAAGACTCACCTACTTTAGTGAGACTATTAATATCTACATCTTTGCTAGTTAAAATTGCTTTACTTATACCTACTAAACCAGTAGCCATTATTTAGACTCCTCTATATTTTCTGCTTTAACAAAGATACCTAGATTGTTAAAAGTATCACCTATTTCTGCTTTTGTCGAAATATCATCTGCAAAAAGATGTTTATCTGAATCTTCATATGTAACTTCTCTTTGAGAAGATCCTACAGATGCAATTGCAACGACTACATTGTTCTTTAAGAATATTTTTTGTAACATTTTGGTTATTAACTTTCTTTATTTAGATAAGAGAGAAAAAGCTGTTATTTCTTCTATAGACATTTGATTAGCTTCTAGACGATCTATTTTTTCACTAGGTATATACCCTAATGCATTTATAATAGCTTGTTTTGTTAAATTAGTATTAAACAGTGAGAGATATGTTGAGTTGCTAACAGGAGTATATCCTAATGCTGCTTCTACTGCTTGCCTAGTTAAAGGTACACTACCTGTAGCATTATCTTTAGGCACATAACCTAATGCATTTATAATAGCTTGTTTTGTGAGTACATAATCACTACCAGAGCCTGATCCTAAATTAGTTTTTGCAATATACTCTAGTTTAGAATCAGTTTCACCTAATAATGTAGTAAATGCACTGTTTAGTGATACTATCTCGACAGTATCGTTTATTTGTATTGGATAAATAATATTTAGATAAATACCATTTAATAAAAAGTCAGTATTGTTATGTAGTACTATTAAATCATTTAATATTACTTTTACACTATCTGAATCAGTCACTACGTTATCAAGTACAAAAGTCTGAGTAGGATTAGTAACAGTAAATTTCTTGTATACCCAATTATCAGGTGTATTATCACTAGA
>JFJP01002384.1_pt1 | contig 10784 bp, 8 predicted proteins | sample 431651 | NCBI WGS metagenome assembly JFJP01 (sample SAMN02602958, study PRJNA72255) | Microbial mat metagenome, whole genome shotgun sequencing project. | biome: fresh water; feature: sink hole; material: water; isolation source: purple microbial (photo- and chemosynthetic) mats found in...
CCGCTGTCAGCGTGGTCTTACCGTGATCGACGTGGCCAATAGTGCCGACGTTGACGTGCGGCTTGGTCCGCTCAAACTTACCTTTTGTCATCTGAGACTCCTAAAGATTTTATGAGAATATTCAGGCACACGCCCGATCGTCTTACGGATTAAAAACTGACACTCAATTTTATTTAGATTTTGCAGTACCCAATTACGGGCATTCAAACTACTTTGATCTGGTGCCCTTGACGTGGATCGAACACGTGACCTCTCCCTTACCAAGAGAGTGCTCTACCACTGAGCTACAAGGGCTATGCTGTACGCGCACTCTTGTTTATCGGCCACTGCCAACCAACAACACGCCCAACTTATTATTTACCGCTGCATGACAATCCTGGAGCGGGTGAAGGGAATCGAACCCTCGTCATAAGCTTGGAAGGCTTCAGCTCTACCATTGAGCTACACCCGCGAGATTATTCCAATTCTACTGCCGCAATATCTTGCTACAGTCACTACTTTTTACTTCTCGCCCAAATGGTGGAGAGGGCTGGATTCGAACCAGCGTACTCGTAAGAGGGCAGATTTACAGTCTGCTGCCATTAACCACTCGACCACCTCTCCGCAGGTAACCTCAAATTATAGTAAAGCACTTTTCAAGTGTCAACCATCAAAAAATGGTTTTTTGAAAATAACTTGAGTTTCTTAAATTTAACACAAACGATCGACACCGATACCAAATCTGGCCGAACTCAGGAAAAATGCTTTGCCGTCCAAACTGTGAGATAATATCAGAAACGCGTCTCGCGTGCAGCCCTTAAAATCCATCGATTATCGGCGTGCAATTCAGCAACTGAGGACCGCCTGTGCGGTGAGATTTAGAATGCCATTGCAGATCCGTCAAAATACTTCCTTCACAGCAACTAGCGACTTCAACGATATTGTCGGTACCCCGGGAAAATTGCTACCAACATCAAATCACACCCCAGGTGTTTCACCGCTTGGTGGTGGATCGCGAATTGATCACCTGCTTGGTCTGATCACTTTCGCTATCGATGAGCCAGCCGGAAACTAAATCGCGGATGAAGGCGATTACATGCGTCGTTGACGTGGGTAATCGGGGTTGGCGCATCAGTGGCGATGCCTTGGTGCAGCGTGCGACCAAACGGCCTCGATAAATTTATGCAGCAACTCCAGCTCGTACATGCCTCGCACGCGGTTGCTGCGCCATTCCGGCCGAATTGCGGCTTCGGCGTAGCTTTGCAGCGAGAGACATTGGCACTGCCTTGCAGGACCAAGCCATCCAGATGCTTAGCGTAATCGCGCAGGCAAATAGAACTGGGATGGGCCATGCTGTTGGTGTTGACGGTAGAAATTATAAACACCAGTACGTCGCGCGACATCACTAATTGCGCAATCGACTCCTCCAGATACTGTAGCAAGCGCCAGCGCAAGCCCTTGCCCTCCTCCGGGTGGAGGGCATGCCGAAAATGCCGATCTTCAAGGTGCGCTGCATAATGCGCCGACTGGCCTGATCGAAAAAGGCGAGGAAGCGCGCGACGATCAGCTTTCCGGTTTGCGGCCAGAGCACGCCGTCGCTATTCTGATTTTACTTCCGGGTTCATTTTTGCCTCATTTTCGAGTTCAGTTCACTTCCAGCTTGATTTCCGGCTGATTTTACGCCGCTCGCTATCCTGCGGCGATCGGTTCCGACTGGATCCCCGGAGCGGTGTTAGTATGGGCTGATGAATGCTTGGAATCGCTTGACTTTGAATCAGACATATTGTCAGAAGTAAGAAATGAGCAAGGGGGATCTAACATGCCGGAGCGAGTAAAAAGTGCGGCGGCGATTGATTACGGTAAAAATCTCTAGACAAAGTATAGGTCGGCTCTTGTTAGTTGAAGTGTTGTTTTGTAAGCTCATTTTAAATCGTCATTTATCGACATTTTTGGCGCTTCACTTGTGATCCGCAAGCTTCTCATTTGCACACTTTATAAGCTCCGGACCAGCACGAATAGCATGGTCGACAGCAACACCGTTAAAGCAAACGGTAACGAGAATTTCGTATCGGATAGCTTGAACCGCAGATCGTTTGGCAGATGCCATAGGCGGAGCTTTTCCAGCCACGGCAAGGCGCTGGAAAGATCAATAACGGAGATGAAGATAACCAGCATCCAGCGAATCATGCGAGACATTCAGAGAATGGGGCCGTACCGTAAGCAGTACAGGATCATAATCGGTGACTACGATCATGCCGGGAAAAACGATCGGGTAATTTTACGCCTGTGCCGACTACCAGAACCTTGAACAACTCACCCATTTCGGCGGGCGATACCAATTTTTGCATGGCATTGGCTTGCGGCAGATATTGCAGTGCATTTTCGGGCGACGTACGCAGCAATAGTTTGCCTATTCCGGCTTCCAGCAGGAAGGCGGCTTGGCTGGTGTAGCCTAGCAAATCCAGTCCGCTATCCAGGGCGGCCACCGCCATCGCAGTGAAATCGACGTGGGCGGTAACATCTTGCAAACCCGGCAAATAAAACGGATCGGGATGAGCGTGGTGACGGTAATGACACATCAGCGTGCCTTGGTCGCGCTGCTGCAAATAGTATTCAGCAGCCGGAAAACCGTAATCGAAGAAAATAGCGACACCGCCCTGCCCGGCTTTCAGCATCGCGCCGAGCGAATGCATGAAGCCGATGGCGACAGGGTGCACCTCCGTCAAGTGGCCGAGGGTGAGCGATTCGGCATCGGGAATTTGGGCGATCAGCGCCGGATCGGCTGGGCGATCGATGTAGATAAACTGACCATAGTCTCCAGCGATCGCGGGTTCGGTGAGGCCGACGCCGCGCTGCAGCCAGCCGTCGGCAGCGCGCACCACCAGTTCAACCGGCATCGCATCTAGCACTTCGTTGCCGAGCACCACGCCGGAAAAGATCTCAGGCAGGCGATCCAGCCACTCTACCTGCGGAAAGGCACGCAATTTCTTCTGCTGACGTGCACGCAATTCTGCGGACAACTCAACGATGTAATAGCGCTGCAGCATGTGTGCCGAATGCGTGCCGGCAGCCAGCTCGCTGAGGATATCGTGGGACAGTTGGCCGCTGCCGGCCCCGAACTCAAGGATTTGAGGTTGCAGCGCGGGGGTCGAATCAAGCAACTCTGTTGCCAAATGCACCAATGTCGCGCCAAAAAGCGGCGTAATCTCGGGCGCGGTTGTAAAATCACCGTTTCCACCCAATTTTTCTGCGCCGCCGCTGTAATAACCGAGATCCGGCGCGTACAGCAGCAGTTCCATGTAACGCACGAACGGAATCCAGCCATCTTGCTGACGGATTTCATTGGCGATCAGATTGTGCAGCAGGTACGAGGCTCGCTGCGCTTCGATAGAAGCTTCGGGCAATTGCAGTTGCATGGAGCTATTGTAGAAGATAATGCCGCTGTGCAAATCATCGATGATAATAAAAACTAACGGAAAAGTAGGCAACGACGCCATTAAACTGAACACCAACAGAATGTTTCCTGTCTGATAGTGATAACCAATTAACAAGTATGCGTACCACACCAAACCCAATCAATAAAGTTGCCCTTGTCACCGATGCCGCCAGCGTAATCGGCGCCGCGATTGCGTTGGCGTTGGTGCCGCAGGGCTGGCATCTAGCGCTTCATTATCAAGATGCCAATGAACCGCCGGCGTTGTTGTCGTTGTTGCGAAAATGCCAGGCGGCCGGAGCACAAGCCATCGCTATACATTGCGCGCTGGACGAGACTGCGGCGATCGGCATGCTACTTCCGCACATCGCGGCGGCGCTCGGCGACGTTACTTGCATTATCAATAATCTCAGCCATATCGAAAACGATAGCGCAGCGACTTTTTCCGCTGCTGGCCTGATGCGCCACATGCAGAAAAATCTTGCCGCGCCCCTATTGCTGGCGCAAGCGCTGCATACGGCTATCGGCAACATCGACGGTGCGCAAGGCGTTGTCATTAACCTTCTCGATCAAAAACTGTTTAATCCTCAGCCGGACTTTTTGTCCTATACGCTATCGAAGGCCGCGTTGCACTGCGCTACCACGTTGCTAGCGCAGGCTTTAGCGCCGCGGGTTCGGGTACTCGGGATCGCTCCGGCACTAAGCGTCAGCGCGACGCCTGGCGCAACGCTGGCGCTACAACCTGCCAATCTTGCGACACTGGAAGACATTGCGGCGACAGTCTGTTTTGCCGCCGCCTCCCCTGCTATTACTGGCAGCACGCTGTTGGTCGATGGCGGCCATCATTTGTATCCTCAACCTCGGAGCACCACTGCCACTGCCATTGACTCTGGCCTGGATCACCCACTCCATCATCACTGAAAAAATCATGCTCTCCACACTAATCCATCCTGACCTTAGCGATTGCCGCCGCCTATTCCTCCGCGACTATGAAGTGCAGATCAATATCGGTATCTACGAATCTGAAAAACAAGGCCCGCAACGTGCACTAATCAATGTCGATCTGTTTGTTCCGCTGGCCTTGTCGACACCCACCAAAGACCATGTGGATGACGTGCTGGATTACAATTTCATGCGCAATACAGTGGCAAAACGCATGGCACAAGGCCATATCCATCTGCAGGAAACGCTGTGCGACGACATCGCCACTGCTCTGCTGGCATACCCGCGCGTGCGCGCAGTGCGGGTATCATCGGAAAAGCCGGACGCCTATCCCGATTGCAAATCGGTTGGCGTCGAAGTGTTCCGCGTCAAGCCGAAGGCCAGAGCCGACAATTCTTGAATGAAGAATCACCATGAATGACTTATTGATGCAGGAAGTGCGTATGAAAGACCAGTTATCGACGCCACCTTTGGTGGCCGATGCCGATACCGTGACGACTTTCACCAGCCATAAGCAGATGGAAAAAATCGCCCACGAAAATAATAAGCTGCACAAGCGGCTGTGCCGCCAGGTGGGCCAGGCGATCGGCGATTTCAACATGATTGAAGATGGCGACAAGGTAATGGTGTGCCTGTCGGGTGGCAAGGATAGTTATTCGCTGCTGGATATCCTGAGGACGTTGCGCGAGCGGGCGCCGATTAAGTTCGAGATCGTCGCGGTCAATCTGGATCAGAAGCAACCAAACTTCCCCAACCATATTCTGCCGGCCTACCTAGAGAAACTTGGGGTGGCCTACCATATCGAAAATAAGGATACCTACAGCATCGTCAAGCGCCTGATTCCGGAAGGCAAGACCATGTGCTCGCTGTGTTCGCGGCTGCGGCGCGGCATTCTGTATCGAGTTGCCACGGAACTAGGCGCCACTAAGGTGGCACTCGGCCACCATCGAGATGATATCATGGAGACCTTTTTCCTGAACATGTTCTTCAGCGGCAAACTGAAAAGCATGCCAGCCAAGTTGCAATCGGACGACGGCAAGCAGATCGTAATTCGGCCGCTGGCTTACGTCAAGGAAGCCGACCTGATCCGCTACGCCGAGGTCAAGCAGTTCCCGATCATTCCTTGCGATCTGTGTGGCAGCCAGGAAAATCTGCAACGTAAGCAGATCAAGGGTATGCTGCGGGACTGGGAAAAGAAATTCCCGGGCCGCGTAGAAAATATCTTCTCTTCGCTGGCGACGTTAACGCCATCGCACCTGATGGACCGCAACCTGTTTGACTTTAACGATTTGAAGGCAACCGGGGTTGCCGATCCAAACGTCGATATCGCGTTTGATAACGAGCCCTGCGCGACACCAACCAGCATAACGGTACCGAGAATCATCCCGCTGCACCCACTAAATTAATCCGGACAATATCAACACACATGCGGGACGTCCTTGCTTCTTTCGCAGTTCCGCTGTCGGCGGCGCACGTCAATTCGACACCCCTCCCGCCATCAGGAATATATAATCAAAATAAATAGCCCGGTTACCTAGCTACTAGTGCATGCGGTTTCGATCATGTCTAAAACGATGTTGCCACGGTTTGATGCAAGATTATCGCTAACTAACCAACATAAACAACACAAGCAGAATAACCAGGAGAAGGTCAGATGGCAGCTTCCTGCTATGTACTCAGGAAATCGACGGATGGGCAATTTTACTTTGTGTTGCGTGTGCCCAGCGGCGCCGTAGTTCTGAATCTTAACAGTGGAACTTATATTGCCAAGGCATCGGCGGAGAATGGTATCGCCTCGGTCCAGAACAACTGCACTCAAGACGAGCGTTACAGCCACAATCAAGCTTCCAACGGTAAGTTCTATTTCAATCTGAAGGCAGCCAACCACCAAGTCATCGGCATCAGCCAGATGTACTACACCATCAGCGCCTTCGATGCTAGTATTGACGTCGTCAAGAAAACGGCCCCAGCACGAACATCAAGGACGAGGCCTGCTGCTGCCGACCGAGACGCTTCCTGCGAGCGACACTCATGTGCTCGCTACTACTAACACTGCCTGCGATGGCCTCGTAACGCCAATTCGGCCAGTTTGAGCGACGTTGCGCATGATAAAATTTTGCACCTTTTCTTTCAAATTCAACCATGAACATTGTTATTCTCGCCGCCGGCATGGGCAAGCGCATGCAGTCTACACTGCCCAAAGTATTACACCATTTGGCAGGCAAGCCGCTGCTGTCGCATGTCATCGATGCCGCACGCGCCTTGTCGCCTACCACGCTGTGCCTCATCTACGGCCATGGCGGCGACGCCGTGCCAAGTTCGCTGGCGGCTAGCGATCTGGTATTTGCCAAGCAAGAGCCGCAACTCGGCACCGGCCACGCGGTAGCGCAAGCAGCAGCACATCTGGATGACAGCGTGCTTACTCTGGTGCTTTACGGAGACGTGCCGCTGATCACCAACAGTACGCTGCGCCGATTGGTCCACAGTGCCGGCGCCGACAAACTGGCAGTCCTGACCGTCACGCTGACGGACCCGACCGGCTACGGCCGCATCATCCGCGAAAGCGGCCAGATAGTCAGCATCGTCGAACAAAAAGATGCCAGCGCCGAGCAACTGGCGATTGTCGAATGCAACACCGGCATCATGGTGGCGCCGACCGTACGGTTGAAGAAATGGCTGGCTGGTCTCTCCAATAACAATGCACAGGGCGAATATTACCTAACCGACATCGTCGCCAGTGCTGTCGCTGACGGCACGCCGGTGGTATCGACGCAACCGGATGCGGTTGTGGAAACTCTGGGCGTCAACAGCAAGGTGCAACTGGCTGAATTGGAGCGCATCCATCAGCGCAACATCGCCGAACGCCTGCTGGAACAGGGCCTGACGCTGCTCGATCCGGCGCGCATCGATGTGCGTGGCAGATTGCAGTGCGGGCGCGATGTCAGCATCGATGTCGGCTGTGTGTTTGAAGGCGAAGTGAGCATTGCAGACGGTGCCGTAATAGGCTCCAACTGCGTGATCAAGAATGCACACATCGGCCGCAACGCCAACATCAAGCCGTTCTGCCATATTGAGGACGCAGTGGTCGGCGCGGCTTCGCAAATTGGTCCTTACGCAAGACTGCGGCCTGGCACTGAACTTGGTGAAGAGGTCCATATCGGTAATTTTGTCGAGGTGAAGAACAGCCAGATCGCCTCCCACAGCAAAGCTAATCACCTGGCTTATATTGGCGACGCCACGATTGGATCGCGCGTGAATATCGGCGCCGGCACCATCACATGCAATTACGACGGCGTCAATAAATTCCGCACGGTGATTGAGGACGATGCCTTCATCGGTAGCGACAGCCAGTTGGTAGCGCCAGTGCGGGTCGGCCAAGGTGCAACACTGGGGGCAGGTACAACTTTAACCAAGGATGCACCAGCAGGCAAGCTAACGATCTCACGGGCCAGGCAGATCACGGTTGATGGTTGGAGCGGCCGGTGAAGATCAAGAAATAGGATTTAAAAGCAAGATTACAAAATAAGATCAAAAAGCAGCGGAATGAAACCATAAAAATAGTTTCCCATCGTTTACTGGAATGACGAGTTAAGAAACCGGTCGCCGAGCCAGGACTGCATGTCCGCGACGTTACGCTTGGGTATAGCTGTCCATCCTACCGACCAATCGTGCTACTTCACACAGCAATGCGGGTCTCAAATTTACTTCTGTAGATCGAAAATACGTCCATACATTGCGCACATCCTTTTGCGCGGCAAACAACTGGTGCGCCAACGCATGGTAGGCCGCCATGTCCGCCACCTATACTACCAGCAAAAAATTTGGCTCCAGCGAGACCCGATAGCATTGCAGCAGCTGCGGCGCATGCACTACCAGCTCCTCGAATTCCTGCAAGCGCCCATCGGCCTGATTGTCGAGTGTCACCTAAACAATCGTGGTCAAGACAGCGCCGATCTTATCTGGCATGAAGATAGCCACCTGGCGCAGAATCACGCCGGCGTCGGTCAGACGTTTGACGCGCCGCACGCAAGTCGGCGCAGAAGCATGCACCTGTTGCGCCAGCTGCTAATTGGTTTGCGAGGCATCGACTTGCAAGACATTCAAGATACGGCGGTCAATCTCGTAAAAACAATATCCATATGTAATATATTTATGAAATTTATAACATAAAATATTAAACTAAATTTGAATTAATTTAGACATCATATTTCATATGTGCTGGCCTAATATATGCTCATTAACCCAACAAATGAGGAAAGCTATGTGCGGTATCATCGCTGCAGTTGCAAAAATCAATGTCACTCCCTTCCTGCTGGAAGGCCTAAAACGGCTTGAATACCGCGGCTACGACTCATGTGGCGTGGCCTTGCATATCGACGGCAAACTACAGCGCTCACGCAGCACTTCGCGCGTCGCCGATCTGGAAGCGCAGGTCGACAAAGCGCACTTGTCTGGTTTCACCGGCATCGCCCATACACGCTGGGCCACGCACGGCGCACCAGCCACGCACAATGCACACCCGCATTTTTCGCGCGACCGCATCGCGCTAGTCCACAATGGTATCATCGAAAACCACGATGAATTACGCACCGAACTGCAAGCTGCTGGCTATCAGTTTGAAAGCCAGACCGATACCGAAGTCATCGCCCATCTGGTTGATCACATGTACAACGGCGACCTGTTCGCTACCGTGCAGCAAGCCGTTAAGCGCCTGACCGGTGCTTATTCGATTGCCTTGTTCTGCGTCGATGAACCGCATCGAGTGATTGCTGCGCGGCAAGGTTCGCCGCTGATCGTCGGCGTCGGCGAAGGGCAAAATTTCGTTGCATCGGATGCGATGGCGCTAGCCGGCATGACCGATCAAATCATCTATCTGGACGAGGGCGATGTGGTCGATCTGCAGTTGCAACGTGTCTGGATCGTCGATGTCAAGGGCAAAGCTGTCGAGTTCGAAGTCAAGACCGTGTACGCGCACAGCAGCGCTGTCGAACTAGGGCAGTTCCAGCACTACATGCAAAAGGAAATTTCCGAACAGCCGCGCGCCATTGCCGACACGCTCGAAGGCGTCACCGGCATCATGCCGGAACTGTTCGGCGATAGTGCTTTCAATGTATTCAAGCAAATTGACTCGGTCTTAATCCTAGCTTGCGGCACCAGCTACTATGCTGGCCTGACCGCAAAATACTGGATCGAATCGATCGCCAAGATCCCGGTCAACGTCGAAATTGCCAGCGAATACCGCTACCGCGACAGCGTACCGAATTCTAACTCGCTAGTCGTTGCCATCTCGCAAAGCGGCGAAACCGCCGACACGCTAGCTGCGCTCAAGCACGCACGCTCGCTCGGCATGCTGCACACGCTGACCATCTGCAACGTCGCCACCAGCGACATGGTGCGCGAATGCGCACTATCCTACATCACCCGCGCCGGAGTGGAAGTCGGCGTCGCATCGACTAAAGCCTTCACCACCCAGTTGACCGCCCTGTTTTTGCTGACGCTAGCGCTAGCGCGAAGCAAAAGCCGCCTCAGTAAAGAACAAGAAACCGTCCACCTGAAAGCCATGCGTCATCTCCCCGCCGCGTTGCAAAGCGTGCTGGCGCTGGAACCGCATATCGTCGCCTGGGCCGAGGCCTTTGCCCTCAAGGAAAACGTGTTGTTCCTGGGACGCGGCATCCACTACCCGATCGCGCTGGAAGGCGCATTGAAGCTCAAGGAAATCACCTACATCCACGCCGAAGCCTACGCCGCCGGCGAACTTAAGCACGGCCCGCTGGCACTGGTTACCGAAGAAATGCCGGTAGTAACTGTGGCGCCGAACGACACGCTGATCGAAAAATTGAAATCAAACATGCGAGAAGTCCGCGCCCGCGGCGGCCAGTTGTACGTATTTGCCGATGCTGACTCTCACATCAAATCAAGCGACGGCGTACACGTAATCCGTCTACCGGAAAATTACGGCATGCTATCGCCGATTTTGCACGTAGTGCCGCTGCAGCTGCTAGCGTATCATACCGCGCTGAAACGAGGGACGGATGTAGATAAGCCGCGGAATTTGGCTAAGTCGGTTACTGTTGAATAGGAGGGATTGGTGCAGGTAATCACTTTTTGTCGACGAATAAAAAAGTCAGATACAACATAAAGATACTAACTACAGGGGTGGCTAAGTTAACAATTAACAGGATCAAACGTTTCCATTTTTTTATATTTACACAAGCAAAAATACGCTATTCTGTTTTTCTGAGAGCTGATCTGAATTTTTGCAATGGTGGATCTCGGGTCTTTAGTTGAGTAATTCACCGGGAAGCATAGTAATTCCCCCATTTTTAAGCAAAGTTAAACAGTAGGGGCTAAGCCACAAGGTCTAATCTCGGCTTCAGGGTGATGCTGCCGAGCGTCCTGTTCGGACTTTTGTGATTGTCAGTATAGAGCC
>JFJP01003475.1_pt1 | contig 10784 bp, 11 predicted proteins | sample 431651 | NCBI WGS metagenome assembly JFJP01 (sample SAMN02602958, study PRJNA72255) | Microbial mat metagenome, whole genome shotgun sequencing project. | biome: fresh water; feature: sink hole; material: water; isolation source: purple microbial (photo- and chemosynthetic) mats found in...
GCGAAGACCAGTCACGGGTGACAGCCAGGCGAAAACCAGTCGGATGAATCTTCTGTCCCATTGTTATTCCTCAGTTTCCGACGGTCAGGAAGATGTGGCAGGTCGGCTTGACGATCCGATTACCACGTCCCTTCGCACGAGCGGTAAAGCGCTTGAGCACCATGCCCTTTTCGACAAAGATGGTTTTCACCTTCAGTTCGTCGATATCAGCCCCATCGTTATGTTCAGCATTGGCAATCGCTGACTCAAGCACCTTCTTGATTATTTCCGCCCCTTTTTTCGGGCTGAACGTCAGGATGCTGAGCGCCTTATCGACTGGCAAACCGCGGATCTGGTCGGCTACCAATCGACCCTTTTGGTCTGACAGCCGAACGCCGCGCAAAATAGCACGAGTTTCCATATCCATTCCTTTACTTCTTCGCCTTCTTGCCGGCGGTATGACCCTTGAAGGTGCGGGTCAGAGAAAACTCGCCGAGCTTGTGGCCGACCATGTTTTCAGTGACATACACCGGGATGTGTTGCTTGCCGTTATGCACGGCAATGGTCAGACCAACGAAATCCGGCAGCACTGTCGAACGACGCGACCACGTCTTGATCGGGCGCTTGTCGCTCGTTGCACGTACGGCACCGATCTTCTTGATCAGATGGGCATCAACAAACGGGCCCTTTTTTACGGAACGTCCCATAGTTTTCTATCCCTTAGCGTTTGTGACGGCGCTGCACGATCATCGAGGTCGTGCGCTTATTGCTGCGTGTACGATAACCCTTGGTCTTGGTACCCCACGGACTGACCGGGTGCATACCTGCCGCAGTTTTACCTTCACCACCACCGTGTGGGTGATCGCATGGGTTCATCACCACACCGCGTACGGTCGGACGAATACCACGCCAGCGATTCGCGCCAGCTTTACCGATTGAGCGCAGGCTGTGCTCTTCGTTACCGACTTCGCCGATCGTTGCGCGGCACTCAACGTGCACCCGACGAATTTCACCGGAACGCAAGCGAACCTGAGCGTACACGCCCTCACGCGCCAGTAGCTGGGCAGAAGTGCCTGCGGAGCGGGCCATTTGGGCACCCTTCCCCGGAATCATTTCGACGCAGTGAATGGTCGTACCCACTGGGATGTTGCGAATCGGAAGCGTATTTCCCGACTTGATCGGCGCCTCGGAACCACTAAACACCTGCTGACCAACAACCATGCCCTTGGGCGCAATAATGTAGCGACGCTCGCCGTCTGCATAGCAGAGCAAGGCGATATTGGCCGTACGGTTCGGATCGTATTCAAGGCGTTCAACTTTGGCCGGAATGCCGTCTTTGTTGCGCTTGAAGTCTACCAGGCGGTAATGCTGCTTGTGCCCGCCGCCTTGATGCCGCGTCGTGATGTGGCCGTTGTTGTTGCGTCCGGCCTTCTTCGATTGCGACTCAACCAGAGCGGCAAAGGGCGCGCCCTTATGCAGGTTGGGATTGACAACCTTGACTACAGCGCGACGGCCGGGCGAGGTCGGTTTAACTTTGACGAGTGCCATTAAGCAGCCCCCCCATCGACGAAATTGATTTCCTGGCCGGCCTTCAAACAGACATACGCCTTTTTCCAGTTTCTACGGCTGCCCATGAAGCGCCCGAACTTCTTTTGCTTGCCTTTGACATTGGTAATCTGCACAGACTCAACAGAAACCTTGAACAGCAATTCGACGGCCGCCTTTACTTCGGGCTTGGTCGCATCAGACGCAACGCGAAAGACCACTTGTTCGTTCTTGTCAGCTACGTAGGTCGCCTTTTCGGAGATCTGCGGCGCAAGCAACACTTGCATCAAACGTTGTTGGTTCATCCCAGAATCTCCTCAAACTTGGCGAGGGCGCTCTTGGTCATCAGCACCTTCGGGAAGCGGATCAGCGACACCGGGTCGGCTTCATTGACATCGACAACCAGCACGTTGGGCAGGTTACGCGAAGCAAGGAAGACGTTTTCATCGAGGTTATCGGTAATAACCAACACCGAGTCATAACCCATGCCCTTGATCTTCTGTGCGAAGAGTTTGGTCTTCGGCGCTTCGACCGAAAGACTGTCGACCACGGCCAGACGGTCTTCGCGAACGAGTTGCGAAAGGATCGAAGCCATACCGGCACGATACATTTTCTTGTTCAGCTTCTGGCTGAAGTTCTCATCCGGCGAATTCGGGAAGATTCGACCGCCGCCACGCCACAAAGGCGAGGACGACATACCGGCACGGGCACGGCCCGTACCCTTTTGGCGGAACGGCTTGGCCGTCGTGTGATGAACCTGCTCGCGGTCCTTCTGAGCGCGATTCCCACTGCGCGCATTAGCCTGGTACGCGACAACGACCTGATGAATCAGCGATTCATTGTATTCACGACCGAACAGCACATCTGACGCTTCCAGACGGCTAGCTTCCTGGCCTTGTTCATTGATTAGCTTGAGTTCCATTATGCCCCCGCCTTCACTGCAGGATGCACGACCAGATCCGACCCCTTGGAGCCGGGTACCGCACCCTTGACCAACAACAGCTGACGTTCGACATCAACACGGATAACTTCAAGGTTTTGCTGCGTACGCTTGACATCACCAAGATGCCCTGCCATGCGCTTGCCTGGAAAAACGCGACCCGGATCCTGATTCATACCAATCGAGCCCGGCGCATTGTGCGAAACCGAGTTACCGTGCGAAGCACGTTGCGAACTGAAGTGGTGACGCTTGATACTACCCTGAAACCCCTTACCGATCGTCTGGCCGGTCACATCAACCTTCTGGCCAACAGCGAAGATAGTCACACTGATTTGATCACCGGGTTTGAGGGTTGCGAGATCCTCGGCGGAAACCGGGAACTCCTTCAACACATGACCCGCTTCGACGCCGGCCTTGGCGAGGTGACCCGCCAGGGATTTATTGACGCGAGATGGGCGACGCTTACCGAAAGCCACCTGGACAGCTGCATAGCCGTCGATATCAGGCGTTTTGATCTGGGCGACACGATTGTTCGACACATCGAGTACGGTTACCGGGATGGACACGCCATCATCAGTAAAAATACGCGTCATGCCGACCTTGCGCCCAACAAGGCCTAGACTCATGGTTATTCTCCTCTTGCCGGCTACGATTGGCCGGCGAGCGCTACAAGTCAAAAAGGGTAACGTCCAAGACGCTCCCCCACGAAAGGCGGCGATTATAGCCGCTTTGGTGCTATTACTGCAACTTAATTTCTACGTCGACTCCGGCCGGAAGATCTAGCTTCATCAGCGCATCAACCGTCTTGTCGGTCGGATCGATGATGTCCATCAGGCGCAGATGGGTACGAATTTCAAACTGATCGCGTGAAGTCTTGTTGACGTGCGGCGAACGAAGAACGTCGAAACGTTGAATTCGTGTCGGTAGCGGGACCGGACCACGAACAACGGCGCCGGTTCGCTTGGCTGTTTCGACGATTTCCTGGGCCGACTGGTCGATCAGGCGATAGTCAAAAGCTTTAAGACGGATACGTATTTTCTGGCTTTGCATATTGTTTTCCAAAGAGCGATAGGGCAGAACCATAATCCTACCCCGAAGTTAAAAACTACTCGATGATCTTGGCGACGACGCCGGCGCCGACGGTACGACCACCTTCACGAATGGCGAAACGCAGACCTTCTTCCATGGCGATCGGGTTGATCAGCTTGACCGTCATCTGGATGTTGTCGCCCGGCATGACCATTTCAACACCTTCCGGCAGAGAGATGGCACCCGTAACGTCCGGCAGAGAGATGGCACCCGTAACGTCCGTCGTACGGAAGTAGAACTGCGGACGGTAGTTGTTGAAGAACGGGGTGTGACGGCCGCCCTCATCCTTCGACAGGACATACACTTCACCGGTGAAGTGGGTATGCGGCTTGATCGAACCCGGCTTGGCCAGCACTTGGCCACGCTCGACTTCTTCGCGCTTGGTGCCGCGCAGCAGAACGCCAACGTTGTCCCCAGCCTGACCCTGGTCGAGCAGCTTGCGGAACATTTCTACGCCGGTACAGATGGTCTTGACGGTGGGCTTGATGCCGACGATTTCGATTTCTTCGCCAACCTTGACGATGCCACGTTCGACACGACCGGTAACGACGGTGCCGCGCCCGGAGATGGAGAAGACGTCTTCAATCGGGAGCAGGAAGGGTTTGTCAACAACACGAGCTGGGGTCGGGATGTAGGTGTCCAGTGCGTCGGCAAGACGCATGATGGAGGCCTCGCCCAGATCGCCGGTGTCGCCTTCAAGAGCCTTGAGTGCGGAGCCTTTGATGATCGGAATGTCGTCGCCGGGGAATTCGTACTTGGAGAGGAGTTCGCGAACTTCCATTTCTACGAGCTCGAGCAACTCTTCGTCATCCACCATGTCACATTTGTTCAGGTAGACGATGATGTACGGAACACCCACCTGACGGGCAAGCAGGATGTGCTCGCGGGTTTGCGGCATGGGGCCGTCCGCCGCGGAGACAACAAGGACAGCACCGTCCATCTGGGCCGCACCAGTAATCATGTTCTTGATGTAGTCGGCGTGGCCTGGACAGTCAACGTGCGCGTAGTGGCGACCGGCTGTCTCGTACTCGACGTGGGCGGTGTTGATGGTAATGCCGCGCGCCTTTTCTTCCGGCGCCGCGTCAATCTGGTCGTAAGCCTTGGCCTCGCCACCAAATTTCTTCGACAGGATCGTCGTGATCGCCGCCGTCAGGGTGGTCTTGCCGTGGTCAACGTGACCAATCGTGCCGACGTTTACGTGCGGCTTCGTACGTTCGAATTTTGCCTTAGCCATTAAACCTAAAATCACTTCTTGTTGATCACAGCTTCGGCGACGTTCTTTGGCGCCTCTGCATAGTGTTTGAATTCCATCGAGTAGGTCGCCCGACCCTGCGACAGCGAACGCACCGTGGTCGAATAACCGAACATCTCGGCCAAGGGGACTTCGGCCTTGATCGCCTTGATGCCGCCAGGGATATCGTCCATACCCTGCACAACACCGCGACGACCGGACAGATCGCCCATGATGTTGCCCATATATTCTTCCGGCGTCTCGACTTCAACCGACATCATCGGCTCAAGCAAAGTCGGCTGCGCCTTGCGCATGCCTTCCTTGAAGGCCATCGACGCGGCCATACGGAAAGCATTTTCGTTCGAGTCGACGTCATGGTAGGAGCCATCAAACAGTGTAAACTTGACATCAACAACCGGGAAGCCAGCCAGCACGCCGCTCTTGACCGATTCTTGCAAGCCCTTGTCGACTGCTGGAATGTACTCGCGCGGCACCGTGCCGCCCTTAATCGCGTCGACAAACTCGTAGCCCTTGCCGGCGACGTTCGGCTCGATCTTGATCCAGACGTGACCAAACTGCCCACGACCACCCGATTGCTTGACGAACTTGCCTTCCTGCTCGACCGATTTCTTAATGCACTCTCGGTAAGCCACTTGCGGCGCGCCAACGTTGGCCTCAACACCGAACTCGCGGCGCATGCGGTCTACGATGATTTCAAGGTGAAGTTCGCCCATGCCGGAAATAATGGTCTGCGTGGTTTCCTCGTCAGTCCGCACACGGAACGATGGATCCTCATTCGCCAGACGGCTCAGGGCAATCCCCATCTTTTCCTGATCAGCCTTTGTTTTTGGCTCGACCGCGATGTGAATCACGGGCTCCGGGAAAACCATGCGCTCCAGAGTAATGACAGCGGCCGGATCGCACAACGTTTCACCGGTCGTCACCTCCTTCAAGCCGACGCAAGCCGCGATATCGCCAGCCAGCACCTCCTTGATCTCTTCGCGGTTGTTGGCGTGCATCTGCAGGACGCGACCGATACGCTCTTTTCGCCCCTTGATCGGGTTGTAAATGGTATCGCCGGACTTCAGCACGCCCGAATACACGCGGATGAACGTCAGCTGACCGACGTAAGGGTCGGTCATTAGCTTGAACGCCAACGCCGAGAACTTGGCGCCATCGTCGGCATCGCGCGTTATCGGCAAGCCCTTTTCATCTTCGCCGGTCACCGGCGGGATATCCACCGGCGAAGGCAGCAGATCGATAACGGCGTCGAGCATGCGCTGAACACCCTTGTTTTTGAACGCCGTTCCGCACAACATAGGCTGGATTTCGCAGGCAATCGTCCGATCACGCAAGCCCTTAATGATTTGTGCTTCGGTCAGATCGCCGGACTCGAGATACTGATTCATCAGTTCTTCTGAAGACTCGGCAGCCACCTCAACCATCTTGCCACGCCACTCTTCAGCCTGCGCCTGCAGTTCGGCTGGAATCTCGCGATAATCGAACTTCATGCCCTGAGACGCCTCGTCCCAGTAGATCGCCTTCATCTTGATCAGGTCAACGACGCCCTGGAAGTAGTCTTCCTTGCCAATCGGAATAACAATCGGCACCGGATTGGCCTTCAGACGTGTCCCCATCTGGTCGACAACTTTGAAGAAGTCGGCCCCCTGACGATCCATCTTGTTTACAAAGGCAAGGCGCGGAACCTTGTACTTGTTGGCCTGACGCCAAACCGTTTCAGACTGGGGCTGCACGCCACCCACGGCACAATAGACCATGCATGCGCCGTCAAGCACGCGCATCGAGCGCTCGACTTCGATCGTGAAATCGACGTGACCCGGGGTGTCGATGATATTGATGCGATGGTCCGCAAACTGAGCACCCATGCCTTTCCAGAAACAGGTCGTCGCAGCCGAGGTGATAGTGATACCACGCTCCTGCTCCTGCTCCATCCAGTCCATGGTTGCAGCACCGTCATGCACTTCGCCAATCTTGTGATTGACGCCGGTGTAGAACAGAATGCGCTCAGTCACCGTCGTCTTGCCGGCGTCAATGTGCGCGCTAATGCCAATATTGCGGTAGCGGTCGATGGGGGTTTTGCGTGCCACAGTAATAAACCTTCACTAATAAAGAACGATCGTCAGCAGACAGCCTGCGACGAAAAAAGCGCGTGACTAGAACCGGAAGTGTGCAAATGCCTTGTTGGCGTCAGCCATGCGGTGCACTTCATCACGCTTCTTGACAGCGCCGCCACGATTTTCTGCAGCCTCAAGCATCTCAGCCGCCAGACGCTGGCCCATCGATTTCTCGGAACGTTTGCGGGCCGCCTCACGCAACCAGCGCATGGCCAATGCCATACGACGACTCGGACGAACTTCAACCGGAACCTGATAGTTGGCACCACCAACGCGGCGGCTCTTAACCTCGACCAGCGGCTTGATGTTGTTCATGGCCAAACCGAATACTTCAATCGGATCCTTGCCACCCTTGGCGACAATCAGATCGAATGCGCCGTAGACGATACGCTCGGCAACGGACTTCTTGCCGCTCATCATGAGGGTGTTAACAAACTTGGAGACTTCGATATTGCCAAACTTCGGATCCGGCAGAATATCGCGTTTTGGTACTTCACGACGACGTGGCATAGCACAACCTCTCAAAATTTCAATTCAGTTGAAGGACGGCGCGACATGCCCCCCCCTCGCGGCCGCCCATCTGGACGGCCACTTACTTAAACGGCGATCAAGCCGCTTTCGGACGCTTCGTGCCGTACTTCGAACGGCTCTGCTTGCGGTCCTTGACGCCCTGCGTATCGAGCGAGCCGCGAACGGTGTGATAACGCACACCCGGCAAGTCTTTAACCCGGCCGCCGCGAATCAGGACCACCGAGTGCTCCTGAAGGTTGTGGCCTTCGCCGCCGATATACGAAATGACTTCAAAGCCGTTCGTCAGACGAACCTTGCAAACCTTACGCAGAGCTGAGTTTGGCTTTTTCGGCGTTGTGGTGTAGACGCGAGTGCAGACGCCGCGCTTCTGCGGGCAGTTTTCCAACGCCGGCACTTTGCTCTTGCTACGAACGGCTTCACGTGGTTTACGCACAAGCTGGTTAATGGTTGGCATATTTCTATCCCTAAATTCCTTGCAGCGCTGGCCTTTCAAGGGCATGGCTTCTGCAAAAAAACCAAGGCGGACCAAGGGCCGCCTCAGCGATTTTTTTATAACAGGCATGGGCAATGGTTAGCCCTTGCCGACAAAGACCCGCGATTTTATGGTCTATCAAGCTCCAAGTCAAGCGACCGAAGTGTCCGGCGCATTCTCGCCGACCGATGATGCTGCGTCGTCGAGAATGCTTGGCGCAACCAGATCGATTCCTGCTAGGTTGCTCTTACGCATCCGGTGATACGCCAAACCTGTACCCGCCGGAATGAGCCGCCCGACGATGACATTTTCTTTGAGGCCGCGCAGTTCGTCACGTTTACCCATGATTGCAGCTTCGGTCAGAACGCGCGTGGTTTCCTGGAAGGACGCCGCCGAGATAAACGAGTCCGTGGACAACGACGCTTTGGTGATACCAAGCAATACGTGCTCATAGCTCGCTGGAAGTTTACCCTGGGCGACCATGCGGTCGTTTTCATCGAGTAAATGTGCACGCTCAACTTGCTCGCCACGAATGAACTTTGTATCCCCGGTGTCAGTTACATTGACACGGCGCAACATCTGGCGAACGATGACTTCAATGTGTTTGTCATTGATCTTCACGCCCTGCAGACGGTATACATCCTGCACTTCGTCGGTGATATATATGGCTAGAGCCTCGACACCCTGTAGCCGCAAGATATCGTGTGGATCAGGTGCCCCATCGACAATCGACTCACCTTTGTTAACCACCTGACCATCATGCACCAGAACATGCTTGTCTTTTGGAATCAGATACTCGTGAGTTACACCCTCCAAGTCGGTAATAACCAAGCGTTGTTTGCCCTTGGTATCCTTGCCAAATGACATGGTGCCAGTGAATTCAGCGAGCATGCCAGCGTCCTTTGGAGTCCGCGCTTCAAACAGTTCGGCAACGCGCGGCAAGCCCCCGGTAATATCTCGGGTTTTGGCCGACTCCTGAGGTAGACGCGCCAGCACGTCGCCAACCGAGATCTGCTGCCCATTGAGCACCGTGATGATTGCGCCGACCTGAAAGGTTATCGTTACCGCATGATCACTACCATGCATCCGGACTTCTTCACCATTGGCATCGTATAGCCTGACCTGCGGACGCAAGCCCTTGGTCTGCGCTTTACCGCCACGTTTCGGATCGATGACAACCAGTGTTGAAAGACCGGTCACTTCATCGATCTGCTTGGCAACCGTTACGCCTTCTTCAACGTTTTCGAACTTCACCAGTCCCGAGTACTCTGCGATGATCGGACGGGTATGCGGATCCCAGGTCGCCAGTTTGGTGCCGGCCTTGGCCTGCTGCCCATCAGCCACTTGCAGCGTGGAACCATATGGCACCTTGTGCTTTTCGCGCTCGCGGCCATTGTCGTCGGTAATCAAAACCTCACCAGAACGCGTAATCACGATCTTTTCGCCCTTCGCACTGGTCACATAGCGCATGGAAGCCGTAAAGCGCACGATACCAGCGCTCTTGGTTTCAACCTGACTAGCCACAGCCGCTCGCGATGCTGCACCACCAACGTGGAAGGTCCGCATGGTAAGCTGTGTACCCGGCTCACCGATTGACTGAGCTGCGATAACGCCAACCGCCTCGCCTACGTTAACCGGAGTCCCGCGACCAAGATCACGGCCGTAGCAACTTCCACACAAACCATAGCGAGTATCACAGGTGAGAGGCGTACGAACCTTGACTTCGTCAATTCCGAGTTGGTCAACAAGATCACAAAGATCTTCATCAATCAGCGTACCTGCTTCAATGACTGTCTCGTCCGATTCAGGGTTCACTACATCGCCAATAGTGACACGGCCAAGGATACGCTCGCGCAGAGCCTCGATAACTTCACCGCCCTCAATGAGGGCTTTCATGGTGACGCCATTTTCGGTACCACAATCATCCTCGATTACGACCAAATCCTGCGTCACGTCAACCAAACGGCGAGTCAGATAACCTGAGTTTGCAGTCTTCAACGCCGTATCCGCCAAACCCTTTCGTGCACCGTGCGTCGAAATAAAGTACTGGAGAACGTTTAAGCCTTCACGGAAATTGGTGGTAATCGGCGTCTCAATAATCGAACCGTCCGGCTTAGCCATCAGCCCGCGCATACCTGCCAACTGGCGAATCTGTGCTGCTGAACCCCGTGCGCCTGAATCAGCCATCATGTAAATGGAGTTGAACGATTCCTGCTTGACCTTCTTGCCATGGCGATCGACCACTTCCTCGTGACCGAGCTGTTCCATCATGACCTTGGCCACCTGATCACCGGTACGCCCCCATATATCAACGACCTTGTTGTAACGTTCGCCGTTGGTCACCAAACCATTTGTGTACTGGCTTTCGATTTCCTTAACTTCTTTTTCGGCAGCAGCGATAATTTCGCCCTTCTGCGTCGGCACGAGCATATCATCCGAACAGATCGAGATTCCGGCACGCGTTGCTAGACGGTAGCCGTTCTGCATCAACTTGTCGGCGAAAACAACCGTTTCTTTCAGCCCGCAACGACGGAAAGCCGAATTGATCAGCTTTGAAATCTCTTTCTTCTTGAGCGGTCTGTCAAGAACACTGAACGGCAGGCCCTTTGGCAAAATTTCTGACAGCAAAGCTCGACCCGCTGTCGTGTTGTAGCGGGTGATTTTTTCCTTCCAGCCATTTTCGCCGTCCTTCTCGTACTCCTTGATTCGCGCAGAAATCTTGGCATGCACATCGAGCTCGCCAGCCTGCATGGCGCGCGTAACTTCGGCCAAATCGGGGAAAATCATTCCCTCACCCTTGGCATTAATGCGCTCACGTGTCGCGTAGTACAGACCGAGAACGATATCCTGCGACGGAACGAT
>JFJP01006007.1_pt1 | contig 10784 bp, 8 predicted proteins | sample 431651 | NCBI WGS metagenome assembly JFJP01 (sample SAMN02602958, study PRJNA72255) | Microbial mat metagenome, whole genome shotgun sequencing project. | biome: fresh water; feature: sink hole; material: water; isolation source: purple microbial (photo- and chemosynthetic) mats found in...
CACATGTGTGTGCTCAACCGCGCTGGTGAAATACTGGCCGTCAATCAGTCATGGCGCAGCTTTTATGATCGCAACCCTCCACCACAAAGGGATATCAGCTATCAAATTGGCAGCAACTATGTCCAGCTGTGCCAGCGGGCCAGCGGACCTGACTCTGAAGAGGCCGCGCCCATGGCCGCTGGTCTGGCGCGCGTGGCGCAAGGCCAGTGCGAGGCGTTTGAGCTGATCTATCCGTGCCACAGCCCCACTGAGCAGCGCTGGTTCAACGCCCGCGTGACACGCTTTCACGACGGCAGCGGCCACCTGCTGGTGGCCCACGAAAACATCACCGAGCGCACCCAGGCGCTGGCCTTGTTGCAGGCCGAGCGCGACTTTTCGGCACGCCTGATCGACACCGCTGCCAGTCTGGTGATGGTGGTCGATGGCCAGGGCAGCGTCAGCCGCATCAACGCGGCAACGCAAGACTTTACCGGCTACCGTTTTGAAGACATGCAGGGTCAGCCGTTTTTCTGGGCGCGCTTTCTGCCGCCGCCGCAGCGACCAGAGGTCGCCAGTCTGTTTGCCAGCATCATGGCGGGCGAACTGCCGCCACGCCAAAAAAACCCCTGGGTGCGCCGCGATGGCAGCCAGCGCCTGTTTGACTGGTCCAATTCGCTGCTGCGTGATGCCAGCGGGCAGGTCAGCCACTGGGTCACCATCGGCATCGACATCACCGACCTGGTGCAGGCAACCCGCGATGCGCAAGCCGCCAGCCTGGCCAAGAGCCGTTTTCTGGCCACCATGTCGCACGAAATCCGCACCCCGATGAACGGCATTTTGGGCATGGCACAGCTGCTGCTGACCCCGGCGCTGGCGGACAGCGCCCGCGTCGCCCATGCCCGTACCATGCTCAACGCGGGCAGGTCCTTGATGTCGCTGCTCAACGACGTGCTTGATTTCTCGAAAATTGAGGCTGGCAAACTCGAAATCGACCTCACCACGGTGGATGCGCAGCAGCTGCTACAAGAAACCCAGGCGCTGTTTTTTATTGCCGCCAACGAAAAAGGCCTGCAGCTCGATGAACATTGGCTGGGACCGACCGGCCAGCGCTACCGCACCGACGGCCAGCGGCTGCGCCAGATGCTGGGCAACCTGCTCGGCAATGCCATCAAATTTACCGCACGGGGCCAGGTGGGCATTGAAGCGCGCGAGCTGTCGCGCCAGGCCAACACGGCGCAGCTGGAATTTGCCGTCACCGACACCGGCATTGGCATTGCAGCGGACAAGCTCGACCTGTTATTCAAGCCGTTCTCGCAGACCGACAACAGCACTGCGCGCCAGTTTGGCGGCTCCGGGCTTGGTTTGTCGATCGTGCAAAGCCTGTCCCATTTGCTCGGTGGCCAAGCCGGCGTGGAAAGCCAGCCCGGGCTGGGCTCCAGGTTCTGGTTTCGCATCCCGGTTGAACTGCTGGGCACGGCAGACGATGGTCGGGCCGCCCCGCGCGCAACCGCCAGCGCACCGCTGCGCCCGGCCGAACGCGCTGGCAAAGCCGTTGACCGGGACGAATTTGAGCGGCTGGCCGCCGCGCTCAGGCCCATGTTGGCCGACAACAAGTTTGATGCCATTGCCAGCACCGAAACGCTGGCTGCGCTATTGGCCGACACCGCGTTGGCCGATGCGGCCAGCGCCATGCTGGCTTCGATGAACCAATTTGATTTTGCCCTGACACTACAGCGCCTGAACCAGATCGCCGACACCCTTGCCAGCCCACCCACGCCATGAACCCGCCAAAACCCCGCATTCTGGCCATTGACGACACACCGATCAACCTGCTGACGCTCGGTGCCGCGCTGGCGCAGGAATTTGACCTGCAGATTGCCACCTCGGGCGAGGAAGGCATTGCACTGGCCCGGCAGTCGCCACCGGACCTGATCCTGCTGGATGTCATGATGCCCGGTCTGAATGGCTATGAAACCTGCGCACAACTTAAGGCCGACCCGCTGCTGCAGCATGTGCCGGTGGTGTTTGTCACGGCGCTGCATGACATCAACGCCGAAATCCAGGGCTTGGCGCTGGGTGCGGTGGACTACATCACCAAGCCGATCGAGGTCGCCACGGCGCGTCAGCGTATTCGCAACCTGATCGCGCACGAGCAGCTGCGCCTGTTGACGCTGCGCCAGCACGCGCAGCTTGAAACGGCCAATCAGCGCTTTCAAGACTTGCTGGCGGCGGCTTCCGAGTTTTCGATCATCCTCACCGACCCGCAAGGGCGGGTCGAAATGGTCAACCAGGGCACCGAGCGCATGTTGGGCTACACGGCGGCCGAGATGGTCGGCCAAATGACACCGGCGGATATTCATTTGCCCGAAGAAGTGGCACAACGCGCAGACGAACTGAGCCAGGCACTCGGCCGCGCGGTCAGTGACTTTGAGGTGTTTGTCAGCGTGCCAGGGCAACACGGGCAAGAGTCGCGCGAATGGACCTATGTGCGCAAGGACGGCTCGCAGTTTCCGGTGCTGCTGGTGGTGACGGCAGTGCGCTCGCCCGCCGGGCAGATCAGTGGCTATCTGGGCATTGCACAGGACATCACCCAGCGCAAACACGCCGATGCGCAGTTGCAGCTGGCTGCCAGCGTGTTCACGCACGCCCGCGAGGGCATCATGATCACCGACAGCGCCGGCATCATCGTCGATGTCAACGAGACGTTCAGTCGGATCACCGGTTACAGCCGGCAAGAGGTACTGGGGCAAAACCCGCGCATCCTGAAGTCAGGGCGGCAATCGGAGCAGGACTACGCGGCGATGTGGCACAGCCTGCACGAAAAAGGCCGCTGGTACGGTGAAGTCTGGAACCGCCGCAAGAATGGCGCCGTGTATGCCGAGATGCTGAGCATCAGCGCCGTGCGCGCTGCCAGTGGCCGCACGCAGCACTATGTGGCGCTGTTCAGCGACATCACCGCGCAAAAAGAGCACCAGCAGCAGCTCGAACACATCGCCCATTACGATGCGCTGACACAGTTGCCCAACCGCATGCTGTTGACTGATCGGTTGGCACAGGCATTGATTCGCTGCCAGCGACAAAAGCAATCAGTGGCAGTGGTGTTTCTTGACCTCGACAGCTTCAAGGCGGTGAATGACACGCATGGTCACGCGGTCGGCGACGAACTGCTGATTACCGTGTCCAAGCGCCTGAAAGACGCCTTGCGCGAGGGCGACACGCTGGCGCGGGTAGGTGGTGACGAGTTTGTGGCGGTGCTGGCCGGCCTGGAGCAGTCGGACGACTTTAAGCCGGTCGTGACCCGCATGCTGCTGGCGGCAGCCGACCCGGTGACGGTGGGCGACGCAGTGCTGCATGTATCGGCCAGCATGGGCGTGACCATTTATCCGCACGACGAGTCGGATGCCGATTTGCTGATGCGCCACGCCGACCAGGCCATGTACAGCGCCAAACACGGTGGCAAAAACCGCTATCAGCTGTTTGACGTGGGGCAAGACACGGCCCGCGCCAGCCAGCATCATGGCATTGCCAGCATTCGCCGGGCACTCGTGGGTGGAGAGTTCCGGCTGTACTACCAGCCCAAGGTCAGTCTGCGCAGCGGCCGGGTCAGTGGCGCGGAGGCCTTGATTCGCTGGCAGCACCCACACCTGGGGCTGTTGCCACCGGCTGCCTTTTTACCCATCATCGAAGACCATCCGATCAGCGTCGAAGTGGGGGAATGGGTCATTCGCACGGTGCTCGACCAAATGAGTGCCTGGCAGTCGCAGGGGTTAAGCCTTCCGCTTAGCATCAACATCGGCGCACGCCAACTGCAGCAGCAGGGATTTTCCGGCCAATTGGGCCAACTGCTGCGCCATCACCCGCAGTTGCCAACCCACCAGCTGCAGATCGAGGTGCTGGAGACCAGTGCGCTGCAAGACATGGTCACTGTGAGCACGGTGATGGCAGACTGCCGTGACCTGGGTGTCGGCTTTGCGCTGGACGACTTTGGCACCGGCTATTCGTCGCTGACCTACCTGAAACGCTTGCCAGTGCAGACGCTGAAAATTGACCAGAGTTTTGTGCGCGACATGCTGCTCGATGTCGGCGACCTGAGCATCGTCAACGGGGTCATCGGCCTGGCGCGCGCCTTTGGCCTGGAGGTGATTGCCGAAGGGGTGGAGACCCGCGCGCACGGCGAGTTGCTGCTGTCCCTGGGCTGCGAACTGGCGCAAGGCTACGGCATTGCCCGCCCGATGCCCGCTGCAGAGTTGCCCGCCTGGGTGGCGCTGTGGCACGCCACGCCCTGTTGGCTCGCGTAGTTTACTACTATATTTATAGCTTATAGCGCTTATAAATAAAGGGCTAGAGCATACTTTTTCATATAAACTCGCGCCAAAGAGACCAGGCAAGTCAAATGGTCAGCAGCACATGAATTTGCACTGATCCAGAGTCCGCTGGCGCGGTGGTGCGTCGATAATCCTGGCCAGACCCTGACTTGCGTCAACCTGTCACAAGGACCGGGCGCAAGCTTTTTTCACATTCACCCAGGAGAAGCAGCATGGCAAAAAGTCAGCAAAACAGCAACAAGATGGTCAAAAAACCCAAGAAAGACACCAGCCCGCCCAAGCCGGTTTCTGCCGACGCCGTGCGTCCCACCATCACCACGGTGGTACCGGTGCGCGGCAAGGCCAAAAACGCGCCCCACTGAGCACGCGGTTCAGACTGGGGAACGCGCTCACGTCAACGCTGACGCATGCATGAAGCGGCCCGGTAAACGTCACCCTAAAGCAGCACTGTCCAAAGCGGGACAGCAAAGGCCTGGGTTGACACAGCCACGCGGCATGGCGGCTTTGGCTGGGCTTTCAAGCGCGCGGCTGATCGCCGACTTGCGCCAGTCGCAGGCCGAACTGGAGAGTCAGAACCAGGCGTTGCGATTCAGCCAAGCCGCCTCTGAAGGGGCTTCAGAGCGCTTTGTCACGTTGTTTTCGCATGTGCCGCTGGCCCTGATGGTGGTCGATGAACGTGGCCAGATTCTGGAAAACAACGCCCGTGCACTCGACCTGCTGCGCCCGCTGGAGAGCGATCCGCCGCTGAACTACCTGTTTCCCCTGCTGAGTCAGGCGCACCGGTCACGCGTCACGCAGGGCTTTGTCATTGCCGCCGAACAGGGTAGCTGCGAACTGAGCGAACTGGAATTTCAGGCCGGATCCAACGGCATCCTGAGTGGCGACCTGCACATTGCCCGCATCGACAGCACACCCGACGAGGGCCTGAGTTTTATTTGCGCGGTGATTGACCAGGGCCCACTGCTGGCGCAACGCCAGGCTTTGCAAGACAGCGCGCAGACGCTGCAAGAGCGCAACGAAGCACTGAAAAAGAGTCAGGCGCGCTTGAGCGCCATCATCGACTCGTCGCTGGATGTGATCATTGGTGTCGATGCGCAGCAGCACGTCACCGTCTTCAACCCTGCCGCAGCCACGCTGTTTCAATGCCCAACGGCGCAGGCGCTGGGCCAGCCGCTGAGCCGCTTCTTGCCCGACGCACAACAGGCCCTGGCGCAGGTTGGCCGCAGCCGCCACGCCCAGCTTGGCGAGATGACCGGTCTGTCGCAAAGTGGGGAGCGCGTGCCGCTCGATGTCAGCCTGTCGCTGGAGCAGCACGCCAGTGGCGACATCATCACCCTGTTTGCACGCGACCTGAGCGCCAGCAAGAGGATGGAAGCGCACCGCGCCACGCTGGAGAGCCAGTTGCGCGAATCACAAAAAATGCAGGCCATTGGCACCATGGCCGGCGGCATTGCGCACGATTTCAACAACATCATCAGCGCCATTCTGGGCAATGTGGTGCTGGCGCGCCAGGATGTTGCTGCCGACACCGCCGCGGCCACCAGCCTGGGCGAGATCGACAAGGCGGGCCGGCGCGCACGTGACCTGGTGCGGCAGATCCTCACCTTCAGCCGCAACGAACCACCCCGGCGGCTGCCGTTACAACTGGCGGACATGGTGAACGAGACCCTGCGGCTGATCCGTGTCACGCTGCCACCGCAAGTCAAACTGCAGGTCGATCTGGACCCCAGCACCCCGCCGGTGATGGCCGATGCCACGCAGATGGAACAGGTGCTGCTGAACCTGTGCACCAATGCCATCCACGCCATTGGCCAGCAGATCGGCTGCATCCATGTCGAGCTGACGCACAGCCTGCGCGCCACCGAGCTGGGTCGCGAGCGGCGTAGCGGTCTGCGCGGGCAGCACATCCGCCTGAGCGTCAGCGACACCGGTTGCGGCATGGACGCAGCCACGCTGGAGCGGGTGTTTGAGCCGTTTTTCACCACCAAGCCGGTCGGCCAGGGCACCGGGCTGGGGCTGTCGGTGGTGCACGGCATCATGCGCGCCCACGCCGGCGAGGTGCAGGTGCATAGTCAGCTGGGTCAGGGCAGTGAGTTCACACTGTTTTTCCCGGTGGCTGAGTTGCCGGCTGCAGCGCCGGTGGTGGCCACACCGCCTGACAACGCCATTGGCACAGGGCAGCGCGTGATGTACGTCGATGACGATGAAGCGCTGGTGTTTCTGGTCAAGCGGCTGCTGACGCGCCGGGGCTACCAGGTCATCACTTTTTCAGACCCACGGCAAGCCGCAGTGGCGCTGCGCGACAACCCGATGCAATGCGACCTGCTGGTGACCGACTTCAACATGCCGGGCTTTAGCGGTGTTGACCTGCTGCGCGAGGTGCGCTCTATTCGCCCAGCGCTGCCAGTGGCGCTCGCTTCTGGCTATGTCACCCCCGAGATCGAGCGCGACGCGCTGGCTGCCGGTGCGCGCGCCCTGATCCACAAACCCAATGATGTCGATGAACTGTGCAGCACGGTGCAGCGTCTGCTGGCGCAGGCGGCATCGGACCCCCATGCAGACGCTGCCGATACCGCTGCTGCCTGAGCTCTCAGTGCTGTATGTCGATGCGGCGCTGCTGGTTCTCAACAAGCCCGCCGGACTGCTGAGCGTGCCCGGCCGGGGTGCTGACAAGCAGGACTGCCTGAGCGCGCGCGCGCAACAGCATTACCCGGATGCCTTAGTGGTGCACCGACTGGACATGGCCACCTCGGGTTTGCTGGTGATGGCACGCGGCGCTGACGCGCAACGCCAGCTGAACCAGGCGTTTGCAGCCGGCGACATTCACAAACGCTACGAAGCGGTGGTGGAAGGGGTGCCCACACCCTCCTGCCCACCCAATGCCGATGGCTGGTGGCTGATTGACCTGCCGATTGGGCTAGATTGGCCCCGACGCCCCTTGCGCAGCATCGACATGCAGCGCGGCAAACCCAGCATCACCCGCTGGCGTGTGCTGGCTAGCGATCACGCTGCCCACACCACGCGCCTGACGCTGCAGCCAATGACCGGACGCTCGCACCAATTGCGAGTGCACCTGCAATCCATGGGTCACCCGATTCTGGGCGATGCGCTGTATGCGCCAGAGCCAGTGCTGGCCAAGGCCAACCGCTTGCTGCTGCACGCCACCTGGCTGGATCTGCCGCACCCAACCCGCGGAGGGCGGATGCAATTCAATCTGGCAGTGCCGTTTTAGGATCGTGACGACATCAGCTTTGCGAGGTGCGCCCCAGGGTGCTGTCGATCAGACGACCCATTTTTTCAGCTGCACCTTCGATCGCCTGATTCAGATTGGCACCGTGGTGCTTGATAGCCAGCGGCTGATGCCCTTCCAGGCGCGCCTCCAGGGTGCACTGGATGCTCTCGGCGGTGTTTTTCTTGCCCGCATTTTCGTCGCTCAAATGGACTTCAACCCGGGTGATCTGACTGGCAAAGCGGTCAAGTGCGGTTTTGACTGTGCTGCTGGCCCATTGCGCCATGGCATCTGTGCCTTCAATGTGGTTGTCGGTATGAATCTGGACTTGCATGTTGTTTTCCTTTTAAAGTAGGCACATTGAGGATCTTGATGATAGCCACCACAATCCCCAATAACCTGACCTCAGTCAACACATGGGCAGGTTCCCACGTTTTTCAACCCCACGAAGTTCACCATGACGATACATCTCACCATCATCACCGGCGCATCGCGTGGCATGGGACTGGCCATGGCGCAGCAATTGCTGCAGCAGGGCCAGCGCTTGTTGTGCATCTCGCGCAACCAGGCCCCAACGCTCGACGAAGCAGCCCGTCCGGCTCCGGCCAGCCTGACACAATGGCAAGCCGATCTGGCCGATGCCGCACCTGTGGCAGCTCGCTTGGCGCAGTGGCTGGCAGCACAGCCGGTTCAAGACATCGCCAGCGTCACGCTGATCAACAATGCGGGTGTCATCCCGGCACTGCTGCCCTTGCGCGCGAGTGACCCGCTTGAGCTTGCCCAGGCGCTGCGCATCGGGCTGGAAGCGCCGCTGCTGCTGACCGCCGCTTTTCTGGCTGCCACGCAAGACTGGCCGGCAATGCGCAAGGTGCTCAACATTTCTTCCGGGCTGGGCCGCCGCCCGATGGCTTCACAGTCAGCCTACTGCGCTGCCAAGGCAGGCATGGACCATTTCACCCGCTGCCTGGCGCTGGACGAAGCGCTGCTGCCCAACGGCGCGCGGGTGTGCGCGCTGGCACCGGGGGTGATCGACACCGACATGCAGGTGCAGCTGCGTCAGGCCAGCCCCAACGGCTTTCCTGATCAGGATAGTTTTGCCCGGCTCCACGCCAACGGGCAGCTCACCAGTGCGCACGATGCTGCCGCACGGGTGCTGGCTTACCTCAACCGCGCCGACTTCGGCAGCCAGCCGGTGGCCGATGTGCGCGGCTAGGCGCTGCGGCCGCTGTCAGCCAGCGCCGTCGGCGGCGTGTCAGTGTGGCGGACTAAGATCAGCCCGGTTTCGCTTTATCAACCCAACAGGAGACTTTGATGAGTCGTGAAGTAGTTGTCGTTAGCGCTGTGCGCACCGCCATTGGTACCTATGGTGGCAGCCTCAAGGACATTGCCCCCACCGACCTGGCCGCCCAAGTGGTGCGCGAGGTGATGGCGCGCGCGCAGGTCGAGGGTCAGGAAGTCGGCCATGTGGTGTTTGGCCATGTGGTCAACACCGAGCCCAAGGACATGTATTTGTCACGCGTAGCGGCCATCAACGGCGGCTGTGCTGAAGCCACCCCAGCCATGAACGTCAACCGCCTGTGCGGCTCTGGCCTGCAAGCCATCGTCTGCGCGGCTCAGTCAATTTTGCTCGGCGACACCGACATCGCCATTGGTGGCGGTGCCGAAAACATGAGTCGCGCGCCTTACGCCAGCCTGAACATGCGTTGGGGCGTGCGCATGGGCGACACCAAGATGGTGGACATGATGGTCGGCGCGCTGCACGACCCGTTTCACGTCATCCATATGGGCATGACGGCAGAAAACATTGCCGCCAAATGGGGCATCAGCCGCGAAGAACAGGACGCGCTGGCAGTGCAAAGCCACAACCGCGCCCAGCACGCCATTGAGGCAGGTTATTTCAAGAGCCAGATCATGCCGGTGATGCTGAAAAGCCGCAAAGGCGATGTGGCGTTTGACACCGACGAACACTTCCGCCCCAACTGCACGTTGGCCGATCTGGCCAAGCTCAAACCTGCGTTCATGAAAGAAGGCGGCACAGTGACGGCCGGCAATGCCTCGGGCATCAACGATGCGGCGGCTGGCGTGGTGCTGATGGAGGCCGCCACTGCCCAGGCGCGTGGCTTGAAGCCGCTGGCGCGTCTGGTGGCCTACGCACACGCTGGCGTGGACCCCAAATACATGGGAATTGGCCCGGTACCGTCAAGCCAGGCGGCCCTGAAGAAGGCGGGCCTGAGCATCAACGACATGGACGTGATCGAGGCCAACGAAGCCTTTGCCGCGCAAGCCTGTGCCGTCAGTCGTGACTTAGGCCTGGACCCGGCCAAGGTCAACCCGAATGGCTCAGGCATTTCTCTGGGTCACCCGATTGGCGCCACCGGCGCGCTGATTACGGTCAAGGCCTTATACGAGCTGGAACGCATCGGCGGACGCTACGCGTTGGTCACCATGTGCATTGGCGGTGGCCAGGGTATTGCGGCGATTTTTGAGCGGCGTCCTTAATCTGCGCCAGCGCATTGATCAGAAATTTCTGTCACACCAAAACCGAGCACCCTTCGATCCTGGTTCCAGATCAGCAATCCGTGGTTTGACACGCTGCACACATTCCGGTGGACTTACAGACCAGATGAAGTTGCAAGTCATCTCATCGATTGCTTTCCTGAACTCGAGGCTTGGTGGAGTTCGAAACAAGAAGGGTCACATGTCAGAATCTGGTCGAGGCGAACCAACTGAATCTGATAGCCGCAGTCGCTATGCCTAAATTTGACGACATGAACTGGCATCTGGGTGGTGGTGAGTTCCCCCTTGATTTACCCGCGGAAAACGCAACGACACATATTGGATTCTTTGTGGCGTGGGCCATCAACAATGGGCTTTGGGGTAAATCAGAGGACACTGAGGAATCGCTCGCAATTCAACGCGTACGCGATCGAAGCATCACCGGACGCACCTTCCTGATTGAACAATGCGACGGAAAGATGTTTTCGGGGATGCTCAACAACTTCAACAAGCACCCAAACACCAGCCATATAAGCCTTCGAAACAGCTTGTGCTACACCGGCAAGCAAACTCGACAGTGCGATGCCCTTTTTGGAAACAGCAAGTGCAGTAGCGGTACTGTTTATTGGGGTGATCTCGACTGAAATCGATGTGATGCCATCTGAAATGCCAGCCGGTAGCCATGGTGAGAATGGTGTTAGGTCACGACCTTCAGGCACAAACCAATGCCCTTGAGCGCTGTCCCACCTTGCACC
>JFJP01032869.1_pt1 | contig 10784 bp, 12 predicted proteins | sample 431651 | NCBI WGS metagenome assembly JFJP01 (sample SAMN02602958, study PRJNA72255) | Microbial mat metagenome, whole genome shotgun sequencing project. | biome: fresh water; feature: sink hole; material: water; isolation source: purple microbial (photo- and chemosynthetic) mats found in...
GAATTAGTTGATTATTTGAATCAACTCGCTAATGAAAACAAAATCACCCTTTTACATAATGAAGAAAATCTCGGTTTTGTCGGAACAGTTAATCGAGGAATGGCATTGCATGATAATCGAGATGTGCTTTTGTTAAATAGTGATGCAGAAGTGTTTAATGATTGGTTAGATCGGATTTCTGGGTGTGCTTATCAAGAAACCAAAATTGCAACCGTTACGCCTTTCTCAAACAATGCAACCATTTGTAGTTATCCGCGTTTCTGTGAAGATAATGAATTATTAGAAGATATTGCTGTAAATGAATTAGATTTAGTTTTCGCCAAAACAAATCCCAATAAATACGTTGAAATCCCGACTGCGGTTGGTTTTTGTATGTATATCAAACGTGATGCTTTAAATGAGGTTGGCTTGTTTGATGTTGAGCATTTTGGTAAGGGTTACGGTGAAGAAAATGATTTCTGTATGCGAGTGCAAAAGAAAGGTTGGTCAAACGTTTTATGTGCCGATACTTTCGTTTATCATAAAGGGGCAGTGAGCTTTGGAAAAGATAATTCTGCTAAAATAGATAAAGCCATGCAAGTTCTAAACAAATTGCACCCAACTTATCATCTATTAGTACATAACTTTATTCAAAAAGACCCGATTGCAAAATTCCGCCGTCAAATTGATATTGCTTTATTGCAAAATTCTAAAAAAATCAATGTGTTATGTATTGATCATGGCATGACAGGCGGCACAATTAAACATATCTACGAATTAGCGCATTTGTTGAATGATCAAGCTAATTTTCTTCGTTTAAGACCTTCCTCAGACGGCTTAACAAAATTGAGCTGGATCAATACTCAACATTCTTTTGGTTATACGGAAGAACAACGTAAAGAATTAGCTGAATTTTATTTTGAACTTCCTCATGAATTTGATTTGTTACTTGAAACGTTACAAAACCTAAATATTGCGCATTTGCATTTTCATCATACGATGGCATTACATCCAATTGTTTGGTTGCTTCCAGAGAAACTTCATTTAAATTATGATTTTACCGCGCATGATTATTACAGTTGTTGTCCTCAAATTAGCTTAACAACTGACAAATATCATTATTGTGAGGAAAAAGGTGATATTGAGTGCAATAATTGTTTGAAAAAACGCCCTGCCGCAGGTAATGTCGATATTCAACATTGGCGAGCACCGCAACAAAAACTTTTAGAAGAAGCACAACGGGTTTTTGTTCCTTCAAATGATGCTGCACAACGACTTCAAAAGTATTTCCCAAATATTAAAATAATTGCAACACCTCATCCTGATCATGAATTAAATAATTTTGATCTAACGCCAGTAAGAAAAGCGACCTTTCAAAATGAAGAATATTTGAGAATTGTGATCATTGGTGCGTTAAGTCCGATTAAAGGCGCGGATTTATTAGAAGCCTGTGCATTAGATGCGAAGAAACGCAAATTACCGATTGAGTTTCATTTGATTGGATTTGCATATCGGAGTTTAAAGAAACGTCCACAGAGCAACTTGATTGAATATGGTGCATATCATGATGAGGAACTTGATGAATTATTGGCAGGTATCAATCCGCATTTGGTGTGGTTTCCAGCGCAGTGGCCCGAAACTTACAGTTATACGCTAAGTGCGGTTTTAAAAGCGGGTTTGCCTGTGTTTTGTACGAACTTAGGTGCAATTCCCGAAAGAATTATTGGACGAGCGTATTCGTGGATATTTCAATTTGATACCAAACCAGAAATCTGGAATGAGGCTTTTACACAATTAAGAAAAGGTGAGCAAGTGAAATCTCCCATTAAAATGATTTCTGCGCCGCCAAAGAGTGGTTTTTCTTATCAAAATGATTATTTGAAATCCATTCAACTTGTTCAAAAAGAAGTTGCGCCGTTGCGAGAGGAACTCTTAACAATTATTTATTCTCCTTTTCGCCCGAATACTTTTAAGAAAAGGGCTTTGAGAAAAGCAAAGCAATTTATTTTACAAGGAATCACAATTGCTTACTCTATTCCTATAATTAAAGCCTTAGCAACTAATCGTTTTTCTTTAGCATTTCGTGAGAAAGTTAATCGTTGGTTATCACGATAAATTTCAATTATTTTAAGGAGTTATTTTATGACAAAGCGTGCTTTTTTTGGTTTAATATTGAGTTTATTTTTAACAGGTTGCGCGGGTTTGCCGATGATGGAAGCTGTGTCAGTAAAATTAATTGATTTTCAACCAGTTAGTACGGGTTTATTTAATCAAACATACAAATTAAAATTGCGATTACAAAATCCATTGCCAACCCCGTTGCTTTTCAAAGGAATGAGCTTTTCTTTGGACATTAATGGAAAACAATTTGCGCAAGGTGTAAGTGATAAAGGCTGGCAAGTGGCGGGTTTGGGAAATACCGATATTGAATTAAATGTTGAAAGTAGCGTGTTAAGAATTATTGAGCAACTGCACGAAATGTTCAATAAGTCTGATAAGCTCAGTTTTGATTACAAATTATTAGGAAAATTGCACGTTACAGATAGCGTTAATATTCCATTTGAAACCAAAGAAAAGTTTGGTTTGTAATTAACGAAAGAATTGCTTATTTTTCTAAGCAGTTCTTTTATTGAAGATTAATAAATAAAATGAAGAATGCTTTAGAATTTCAAGCGTGGATTTTGCCGCAAGTTTCCCGAACATTTGCTTTAACAATTCCTCAATTACCAGAACCTTTAATTTTAGTGGTAAGTAATGCGTATTTGTTATGTCGAATCGCTGATACAATTGAAGATGATTCTCTTTTAACATCAGAGCAAAAAACGTATTTTTCAAATTATTTTATCGATGTGGTGAGCGGTAAAGAAAATCCTCAAACTTTTGCAGAGCAACTTGTCCCTTTATTATCAAAGAAAACCTCTCAATCAGAACATGATTTAATTCAAAACACGCCTTTAGTAATTAAAATTACCCATCATTTCAACAAAAACCAACAAATACAGTTAATTCGTTGTATTAAAATTATGAGCAACGGCATGGCTCATTTTCAAAGAACTGCGTCATTGAATGGATTGAAAAATATAGAAGAACTTAATCACTATTGTTATGTGGTGGCGGGTGTGGTTGGAGAAATGTTGGCGGCATTATTTTGTGATTATTCTCAAGAGATTGCAAAACATCAATCTGAATTAAAGAAACTGGCGGTTTCATTTGGGCAAGGATTGCAAATGACCAATATTTTAAAAGATATTGCAGACGATAAAGAACGCGGGATTTGTTGGTTGCCAAGAGAAATCTTTGGTGAAAGTATTTTTGATACTCAAGACTATAATAAAAATATAAAACAACTTGTTAAAATAACTTGTGAGCATTTGCAATGCGCAATGAATTATATTTATTTAATTCCGAGATCAGAGAAAGGGATTAGAAAATTTTGTGTGTGGGCGGTTGCAATGGCGGTTTTAACGTTGAGAAAAATTGCGAAAGAAAACAGTTTTTATACGGGACAACAAGTCAAAATTTCACGAACAACAGTGAAAGCAGTTATTTTTATAAGTAATCTTTTAATTAAACAAGATAAAACATTGCAACTTTTATTTGAAAAACTCACTTATTCCATGAAGAACGACGCATAGCAACGGCAAGCAAATGCGTAATTGCTAATTTCAGTTCATCAAAGCTATTTACAAATACCACACTTTGACAATCTGCGAGCATCATTTGTAATTCCATTCTGATTTGTCGACCTGCATTTACATACGCAAGCAAATGAGAAAAGATTAAATCCCCAACCTGCTGTTTTAGTTCATAATTTCTTAAAAGATCATCTTTATCACCTAATCCAATTGGTGAGAAACGCAACCCCCCATCATTAAACCAAACAATACTCGTTCTATTCAAACGCGCATCGTCCATAATTTCTAATGTTGTCATTGAAGCAATGGTAGTAGAAGTGATTTCATAAACCCGTAATTTAGCCATTTCTCGAGCGCGTTTTTCTTGAGGTCCATCAATTCCCCAAATATATTCACGCCCATGCGTTGCTGGATGGATTTGTGGATCAAAGAAACTCCACTGTTGTTCATCTAACCATTGTGCTAATTCATCTCGCCCCGGATTTCTTTCTGCGCCGTTTTGAGTTTGCATATTACAAGCGCCGCCCGTGAACAATAATGGTTTGATACCTTCTTGCATCATTTCTGAAGTGATGAGCATTTTGTGAGGAATTAGCGCGTCCATAATTAAATCCAATATACGGTTGAAGTCATTAATTTAGAGGTTTGACGCATTGCAAATTTAATGGTTTCTGGCAACGGTGCACCGCCCGCTTTAATGGCTTCGGTGGCGTGATGTTTCTCATCGAGTTTCATTTGCTCTAAAATTGCTCGACTTTTCTTATCGTTAATTGGTAAAGTTTTCAAATGATCATCCAAATGTTTAACGACTTGACGTTCGGTTTCTGCGACAAATCCCAAACTCCATTTGTCACCCGCAATCCCCGCGATTGCCCCCATCGCAAAAGAACCCGCATACCAAAACGGATTTAAAAAACTTTTGTGATCATTAAACTCTTTCAAACGAGTTTCGCACCATTCTAAATGATCATTTTCTTCTTGCGCGGCGCGTTGCATACTTTGATGAACGGCGGCTGTTTTAGCGGTGAATGCTTGCCCTTGATATAAAGCCTGCGCACACACTTCTCCAGTATGATTAATGCGCATTAAACGGGCGGCAAGTTGTTTCTCGTTCTCTGATAAATCGGTTTCTGGAATGGTTTCTGCGGGATTTGAACGTTCGGTAATTTGAGGTTGTCCAAACACCGTCCTCAGCCCTTGATCAAAATTAACAATTAACCGATCAACTAAACTTAATTCGCGCATTTCTTTCTCCTTGTTTAATGATGAGCAAAAACTAACTCAAAACTTTATCATAATCATCATGCGTTCCAATCCAAAACCACACATAACCGTCGTCAGCTTCAACAGCTAAGGCTCGATAGTCCAATGTTACCCGAACAGACCATAAATCACCCACTTTTTTGAAACGAAGCGAAGGATGATAAGGATTATCACGCAACAACTCATAGGCTTTATCTGCTCGCTTTTGAATTTCTTCTGGCAAATGCCTGTAGTGATGCCAGAAATCTGGGGTTGTGTGATGAATCAAAGCGTTTTTGTCCGACCTAAAACATGGTCTGTCAATGCTTTTTGAGCCAAGGCTTTTAATTTTCCTGATTTTGAATCATGTTCAATTTGGCGATCCCATTTTTGCCATTCGTATTCGTGAAACCACTCTCTGAATTTAACAAAATCAGAAGAATTTAACTGTTGAACTTGTGTTTCTATTTGTTCAAGATGAGTCATTTTTACCTCCTAAGCATTTCTAATAAAATACCGATAATTTTATCTGGATGTTCAATGGAATATTCATCAAGATCAATAAACACATTCATGTTTTCCATTTTGAGGAACTTCCACACCGTTCCCGTTGTCACAACGCCATACAATTCTTTAAGAGGATTGTTTTCTGCTTGATTAAAAATACTTGCGGCGACCATTTCTGCAATACATTGACCTAATCCATTGATTATATTCTCATTTTTGGCTTCAACAAGGGTAATAATCGGTCGATTTAAGATAAGCTGTTCTTGTGATGCACTAATAATAAAATCACAAAAACCATTTAAGCCTTTTTCTTTATCGACATTAAACTCAATGCCTGAAAACAAACTGATTTGGTGTTTTAGAATTTTGCGGATTTCTACTAAAATATTGGCAATAATTAACTCAGAACGAGCTTTTTCGGTATTAATCGCCCGAGCAAGCGGCACATTTTCTTTAAGAATTTCTAATAAAAATGGGCTAATTTCAACACTTTTTATTTCTGAAAAAAGGTGCTCTTTTTCAATTAATTTGACCCCTAAATCTTGTTTTACTTTTCTCAAATCAAAATCACTGTATGACATTTAATTTAACTCCTTTTTAATCGTTGTTCACGAAAGATCGCTTGTAAAGGAATAGAGATTTGTAATTTTGGATCAATTAAAATGCCGCTGCTAAAAGGAATCACTATTTCTAAATCGTTATAAACTAGCACCGTCTTAGCGTTAGGAATTACTAACCAGCAAGATTGAATGCCCGCCTTAAAATAGGCTTTAAATTTATCGATAATGATTTGAGAAAATTGGCGAGGAGAAAGGATTTCAATGGCTAATAAAGGCATTTCTTGCATTCTAATAATATCATCAAGAAAACTCTCAACCCCATGATCTAATGGATAAATGCACACATCTGGCTTATATTCTAAACCATTGATTTCTAAAGATAATTCGCTATATACTGCAAAGTGCTCTAATTTATCCAGAGCAATGATCAAGTTTGCTTGCACATAAGAATGATTGCGCGATCCCATAATGGGCGTTTCCTCTACATCTTCGGTTGCAAACATGATTTCTCTCCATTTCTAATTAGCGGACAATTCCTCGCGTGGCGTTTTGAAGAAAGTCGATAAAGTTTTGGATTTCTGGACAGTGAGGTAAAAGGGTTTCTGAGAGTGTTTCAATGGCGGCGTTGGTTGTTAAGTTTTGGCGGTAAATAATCTTATAGGCTTGACGCAAATAATTGAGGGTTTCTGGAGAAAAACCACGTCGTTTTAAACCTTCTTTATTTAAGCCGTTGGCTTTGGCTGAATTGCCCGCCGCCATCACATACGGGGGAACGTCCTTAACCACGATAGAACCGCCTGCAATGAAGCTGTGCGCCCCGATTCGACAAAATTGGTGAACGCCCGTAAATCCGCCCAAAATCGCGTAATCTTCCACCACCACATGACCCGCCAAAGACGCATTATTGGCAAAAATCGTATGATCGCCGACCATGCAATCGTGTGCAAAATGCGTATAAACCATGATCCAATTGTGGCTGCCGATTTTGGTGATGCCGCCGCCGCCTGCTGTGCCGCGACTCATCGTGCAAAATTCGCGAATTTCGTTGTGATCGCCAATTTCTAAACAAGATCGTTCGCCGGCGTATTTTTTATCTTGGGGGTCTTCGCCGAGCGAGGCAAATTGATATATTTTGTTATTTTTACCGATTTTTGTTGATCCTTTGATGACGACGTGCGAGCCGATCCACGTTCCGTCGCCGATTTCCACGTCTGCGCCAATCATTGAAAACGCGCCGATGCTGACGTTTTCGCCGATTTTTGCGGACGGATCGATAATGGCGCGCGGATCAATCATTCGGAATTTCTCGATGAATACACATTAAATCCGCCGTTGCCGCGACTTTATTGTCGACTTTTGCCACTGCCGAATATTTCCACACACCTCGCGCAGTTTTTTGCAATCGCACGTCGATGATGAGTTGATCGCCGGGTTCGACGGGGTTTTTAAAGCGCGCATTATCGATACCCGCCAAATAATACAATGACTTATTATCGGGTTGCGCTTTGGCGGTTTTGAACGATAAAACGCCCGTTGCCTGCGCCATTGCCTCGACAACTAAAACGCCAGGCATTACTGGACGAACGGGAAAATGCCCCATAAAATAGGGTTCATTAAACGATACGTTCTTGATTGCAATCAAATAGTCGCCTATTTTATAATCTGTCACCCGATCTATTAATAAAAACGGATAACGATGTGGTAAATGTTGCAAAATTTCGTGAATATCCATCGTGTCCATTATTGTTTCTCCAAACGCCGCAAACGCCGCATCATATCATCTAAATCCTTGAATCTTAAAAAGTTTTTGTGCCAATCGTGATTAAGTTGGACAGGTGCGCCCGATGAATAAATGCCAGCTTTATCAATCGATTGCAATACATTCGTTCCGCCTGTTAAATGCACATCGTCGACAATTTCCAAATGTCCAGAAATTCCCACGCCGCCGCCAATTAAACAGCGTTTGCCAATTTTAGTGCTGCCCGCGATGCCCACACAACCCGCAATCGCCGTGTGATCGCCAACATGAACGTTATGGGCGATTTGGATTTGGTTGTCGAGTTTCACGCCATTGCCGATGACCGTGTTGCCGAGCGCGCCTCGATCGATGGTGGTGTTCGCGCCAATTTCCACGTTGTCGCCGATGTCCACGCTGCCGAGTTGAGGGATTTTCACCCACCCTTCCGAACTGTGCGCTAATCCAAAGCCATCTGCCCCGATCACCGCGCCCGCATGAATGATGACATTTTTGCCAATTGTTACGCCATCGTAAAGGGTAACTCTCGGATAAATAAGGGTTTTTTCGCCAATTTGAACGTTTTTTCCGATCACGCAACCCGCAGAAATGTGAACAAAATCATCAATTTGCGTATTTTTATCGATGACTACATTGGCATCGATGCGGGCGTTTGGGGAAATTTTTGCAGACGGATCAATGATCGCGGAAGGATGAATAAATGCTTGAAAAGGTTGGCTTTCTTGAAAAAGCGCCGCAGCTTTCGCATAACCCAAATACGGATTATCCATAATCAAAGTCGGGACGGGACAATCAGCCTGATCTCGAGACGATAAAATGACAGCGGCAGCTTGGGTTTGTTTGAGGGCTTTTCGATAAGCGCGATTAGTATAAAAGCTGATGTGGGAAGCGTTTGCCTCATGTAAGCCTTTGATTCCATTGACAATGTGCTCATCAACAGAATCCCATTGTGCGCCAATGTGCGCGGCGAGCGCGGCAAGGGTTATATTTTTCATCGGCGCACCTTAAAGACGTTTATTCGCCTTGCAAACGGGCTAAGATTTTATCAGTAATATCGACGCGAGAATTGGCATACACCACGCCTTCGCCAACGACTAAATCATAGCCTTCTTCTTTCGCTAAGGCATTGATTGCGCTAAGAATATCTTTTTGAAGTTTGTTGATTTCGTCCGAACGGCGAATGCTGAAATCTTCACGAAACACGTCCAATTCACGTTCTAAATCGCGGCGTTTGGTACGAATATCTTGGGTTAATTTATTCGCTTCGGCGGTGCTCATGGTTTCTTCTTCTTTGCGAAGTTTTTCTTCCAACCGACGTAATTCTTCTTTGGCTTTGTTGACTTTACTTTCGCGGCTGGTAAATTCTTGTTTTAAACGAGAATCTGCGCCTTTTGCTTGGGGTGCGCCGTCGAGGATTTTAGGAATATTGACAAATCCAATCCGCAACCCTTCTTCTGCGATAGCTAATTGAGAAACCGCACCAATTGCTAATGCGCTCATGAAATAAAAAAGTGACTTTTTCAAACTTAACTCCATCATGTTATTTGATCCAAAAAAAACTTAGTTAAAATTCGCACCAATCGTAAATTGAAACACTTGCGTATCGTCGCCGACCTTAGTATTCAACGGCTTAGCTAAGCTAAAACTCAGCATTCCGAGCGGTGACAACCAAATCGCCGCCACACCAGTTGAATAACGCAAACTGCTCCGTTCAAAATCATCGCGGGTCGCATAAACATTACCAATATCGAAAAAGGTTGACAAGCGAAAACGTTGACTTTCTTTAGCGAACGGCATCGGGAAAAACAGCTCCGCGTTTCCAATCGTGCGCAATGTCCCGCCGTAGGGGCGATCGTTGCTATCGCGGGGACCGAGGGTGTTTTCTTTGTAACCGCGAATGCTCCGAGGACCGCCTGCGACATAATTCTCAAAAAACGGAAAATCAGTTTTTCCATAGCTTTTTCCGTAACTTACATCAGCATTGAGCATTAACGTGTAATTTTTCACGACCGAATAATACATCGCCAATCTGCCGTTGAGTTTGTAATATTTGAGTTTGTCGCCGCCTATTGGTACGGTTACTTCGCCGCCCAAAGATTGTAGCACACCGCTTTCTGGGAATAATATTCGATTTCGTGTGTCGTGCGCCCAACCCGTTGATAATTTTAAAAGGCTAAACGTATCGCCATTTTTTCCAATATAATCAAAGATTTCCTTTGCACTATTGGTGGTCGACTTAACTTGTAAATGCTCAGGTTCAATCCCAAAACGAATCGAATCATGTTCAGAAAGCGGAATCCCATAACTCAACGTTCCACCAAACGCATCTAACGCATAACTACTTAAATTTGCCTGTTCTGCGTCGGTTTTGCGGAAATATAACCCAAAACTTTGGCTAATTCCATCAACCGTGAAATACGGATCATAATAACTAAAACTATATAACGTTTGAACTTTACTGGTGTTAAATCCGATACTTACGCGATTTCCACTGCCCAAAAAGTTATCTTGACTAATGCTCGCATTAAATAATACGCCTTGCGTTTGTGAATAACCGATCCCCGCCATGAAATTGCCCGACGGACGTTCGGTAACACTATAATTTATATCCACTTGATCGGGGTGATCGGGGACGGGCACGGTGTCGACTTTCACATCTTCAAAAAAGTTCAAACGATCCAAGCGTTCTTTTGAGCGTTTAATTTTGGCGGTTGAAGCCCACGCGCCTTCCATTTGACGCATTTCCCGCCGCAACACTTCGTCGCGAGTCTTTGAATTTCCTGCAAAATTGATCCGCCGCACATAGGTTCTTTTACCCGGATCAACGAAAAACGTCAAAACCACATCGGTGCTTTCTGGAGAAATCGGTTCGGGAACGGGATTCACATTCGCAAAAGTATAGCCGTCATCGCCCAAACGTTCCGCCAACGATTCAACCGTTGCCGTAATTTGTTTGCGAGAAAAAATGCTCCCTTTTTCAATTTTAATTTTCTCACGCAATTCTTTTTCAGAAACCACCAAATTACCGACTAATTTAATATCAGTAATTCGATGTTTCTTTCCTTCAGTGAGATTAACAGTAATATAAATATCTTGTTTGTCGGG
>JFJP01021004.1_pt1 | contig 10783 bp, 7 predicted proteins | sample 431651 | NCBI WGS metagenome assembly JFJP01 (sample SAMN02602958, study PRJNA72255) | Microbial mat metagenome, whole genome shotgun sequencing project. | biome: fresh water; feature: sink hole; material: water; isolation source: purple microbial (photo- and chemosynthetic) mats found in...
TGCTACGGGCCAATAATAACGGGGAAGGCGGCATTCTCGCGCTGATGGCGCTGGTGAGCCGTAACCCTGTCGCGAAAAGGCGGTTGTTTGTTTTCATCGGCCTGTTCGGCGCCTCCCTGCTTTACGGCGACGGCCTGATCGCCCCGGCCATATCGGTCCTCAGCGCTGTCGAGGGGCTGAACATGGGGGCGCTTGTCGTCCCGCCGCACACCATTATGCTGATCGCGCTGGTCGCGCTGGTGTTGCTGTTCGGGATGCAACGGCACGGCACCCAGACCGTCGGCAGCATCTTCGGGCCAGTCATGCTGCTCTGGTTTGCCGCGCTTGCCTCTCTGGGAATAGCCTCGATTATCCAGGCACCCGGTATCCTGGCCGCCGTGAATCCGCGCTATGCCGTCGACTTCTTCATCAATAACCGCTGGCAGGCTTTTATCACAATGGGGGCTGTCTTCCTGGCGGTCACCGGGGGAGAGACGCTCTATGCCGATCTGGGACACTTCGGTGTCGGCCCGATCCGGCGGGGCTGGTTCTGTCTCGTGATGCCGTCGCTGATGCTGAACTATGCCGGCCAGGGTGCCTGGATGCTCAACGCCTTGAATGATCCCGGCAGTGTGACTTTGGTGGGCGGAATCCCCGTCCTGAATCAGGAACTCATCAACAATCTCTTTTTCAGGAATGTCCCCAACTGGGCGATTTATCCGATGGTGGCGCTTGCCACCGCTTCGACGATTATCGCCTCGCAGGCGATCATCTCCGGTGCCTTCTCGATGACCCGCCAGGCCATTCAGCTCGGCTATTTCCCGCGCCTGTCGATTGTCCACACCTCGTCGAGACAGATCGGCCAGGTTTATCTTCCCCTTGTGAAATGGTTTATGCTGGCGGGCACGATCACGCTGGTGCTGGGGTTCGGCAGTTCCGCCAGCCTGGCCGGGGCCTACGGGATGGCGGTGTCGCTTACGATGCTGATCACCACTCTGCTGTTGCTAGCCGTGATGCGTTGCCTCTGGAAGTGGCCACTGCCGGCGGTGCTCCTGGTCGCGGTGCCGTTTCTCGCCATGGATCTGATGTTCTTTGGTTCCAACATCTTGAAAATCGGCGACGGCGGCTGGGCTCCGATCGTGATCGCGGTTTGCTTTATGGCCATCATGACCACCTGGTATCGCGGCCGCGAAATCCTGGCAAAGCGGATGGCGGACGCCGCCATCTCGATTGATCTGTTCATCCAGGACGTGATCAACACCCGGCCGCACCGGGTGCCGGGCGTGGCTGTATTCCTGACCGGACATGCCAACATCATCCCCCGCACGCTGCTGCACAACTTCAAACACAACAAGATCCTGCACCAGCAGATTGTGCTCCTGACCGTCCGGACGGAGGATGTCCCGCATATTCCAGAGCAGGAACGGATACAGACGACCGTTCTCCCGGAGGGTTTCTATCAGTTGTTAATCCGCTATGGATTCAGCGAAGACCCGGATCTGTCCTCGATCCTGAAAACCGTAAGCCTTGGCGATCTGGACCTTGACCCGATGAAGATCACGTTCTTCCTTGGACGCGAGACCCTCATCCTGGGCCGGGACCCGGCCATGCGCGCCTGGCGAAAAGGGCTGTTCGCGTATCTTTCCAGAAATGCCTGGGATGCCTCGAAGTACTTCCGGATCCCCCCCAACCGGGTCATTGAGATCGGAATCCAGATTGAGCTTTAATCCGGGCTAGAGTGCCCCGCCGACCATGAAGAAACCGACTGCGATCATGCCGTACACGGCGAGCAGAAGGAGTCCTTCCAACCAGTTCGTGCTGCCGGAGCTGACGACCCGGTTTGCGATGGCCACGCTCCCGCAGAAGAACGCCAGCTCGATCGGCAGGAAGACAATGCTCATCGGCTTCATGACCAGGCTGATCAACACCAGCAGCGGTGCGACGAAAAGGGCGATCTGGAGACTCGATCCGACGGCGATCTCGATGGCGATGTCCATCTTGTTCTTAAGGGCCATCATGACGGCCGTGCTGTGTTCGGCGGCGTTGCCCACGATGGGAATCAAGATCAGGCCGACGAACATCTTGTTGATATTCAGTGCTTCCGTCATGGGTTCGATGCTCTTCACCAGCAACTCCGACTCGAGCGCGATGAGAAGCGTGCAGAGTGCCAGGACGAAGATCGCATAGCCCTTGGTCCACTTCGTCTCGATCTCCTCGGGGTGCTCAACCCCGTAAAGGTCGGCATGGTTCCGGAAGGAGTAGACCAAGCCCAGCACGTACATGGACAAGAGTATCGCCGCCACGACGACGCTGAACCCCTCGTACTGGGTGGTGACGAGGCTTTCGGGAAGCGTGTACGTGAAGATGGCGGGCAGGGCCAGGCCGATTACCGCGAACAGCAGCATGGTCGCCGTGAACCGGCCCAGTTGCGCATCGAATTTCAATTCCTTGTGCTTCAACCCGCCCAGGAAGATGCTGAGGCCGAGCACGAACAGGATGTTGCCCAGGACGGAACCGGCCAGCGAGGCCTTGACCACGTCGAAGAGGCCGGCCTTCAGCGCGAAGAAAGCGATGATCAGTTCCGTCGCGTTGCCGAAGGTGGCGTTGAGGAAGCCGCCCACCTTGGGACCCGTGTAGACGGCGATCTCCTCCGTTGCCTCGCCGAGTAATCCAGCCAGCGGGATGATGGCCAGGCAGGCCATGAAGAAGATGGATGCGGGGCTCCACTCCAGGAAATGCCCGAGGATCGAGAGAGGGACGAAAAGGAGGAGAATGCGAAGGTATTTCATAATTTGAAAAGTCGAACGGACAAGAAATCGTACCTCCATCGGGCCGTACGGGCACACGCCCGTTGAGACCGGCCTGACGGATCGAATTCATGGGGGCGGAGAAATACCACTATCGGGCAGGGACGTCAAGATCCGCGTGAAAAAAATATATTCACAGCTCCATAAATCGTGATTGACTTTTTCATTCCACCCGCCTATATAACACCGTTTTCAATTCTGATTTCAGGGCGGTACCCACCAACGGAACCGGACCGCTCAGGGAGGAATGTTTATGGAGTTGTTCGTGCAGGCGTTAACCATCATGACACTGGGCATGGTCCTGGTGTTCCTGTTTCTTTTCGTCGTCATACAGTGCATGAATATGACCGCATTCCTGGTTCGCCGTTACGCGGTGAAGCACCCTGTCCCGCTGTCCGACGGCACCGAAACCATTGCTCTAGCCCGTTTGGCGGCGGCCATCGCCGCCGCGACCGAATACACATCCGAAAAGCATTAGAAGGAGACGCTCACATGGCCCGTGTCCATATTACCGACTTGACCCTGCGCGATGCGCACCAGTCGCTTTTCGCGACCCGCATGCTGACCGCCGATATGCTGCCTATGGCCGCCCAGCTCGACGGTGCCGGCTTCTGGTCGCTGGAAACCTGGGGCGGCGCGACTTTCGACTCCTGCATCCGCTTCCTGAACGAAGACCCGTGGGAGCGGATCCGCAAACTCAAGGCCGCCATGCCCAGGACGCCGATGCAGATGCTGCTGCGCGGGCAGAACCTGCTTGGCTACCGGCATTACGCCGACGACGTCGTGGAGGCGTTTGTGGAGCTGGCGGCGGCCAATGGGGTCGACGTGTTCCGCGTGTTCGATGCGCTCAACGATGTGCGCAACATGCAGACCTCGTTCAAGGCCGTCAAGAAGGCCGGCAAGCATGCGCAGGCCACGATCAGCTACGCGACCAGCCCCGTCCACACGCTTGAGTCCTACGTGGCCCTGGCCCGCGAGCTCAAGCAGATTGGCGCGGATTCGCTGTGTATCAAGGATATGGCCGGGCTTCTGAAACCCTACGCGGCCTACGCGCTGGTCAAGGCGCTCAAGAAAGCCGTGGACCTCCCGATCCAGATCCATTCGCACGCCACCACGGGCATGTCCGTGGCGACCCTGGTCAAGGCGGTCGAGGCTGGCGCGGACGGGATCGATACCGCCATTTCCTCCATGGCGATGGGGACCAGCCACTCGCCCACGGAAACCATGGTGGAGATCTTCGCGGGAACGGAATACGACACCGGGCTGGACATCAAGCCGCTGGTCGAGATGGCTGCGTATTTCCGGGATGTCCGCAAGAAGTATAAAGCCTTCGAATCGTCGTTCGCGGGTGCCGACACCCGTATCCTGATCGCCCAGGTCCCCGGCGGCATGCTCTCCAACCTGGAGAGCCAGCTCAAGGAGCAGAACGCCCTTGGCAAGCTTGACGCCGTGCTGGAAGAGATCTCGATTGTGCAGAAGGATTTCGGCTACCCTCCCCTGGTAACCCCCACCAGCCAGATTGTCGGCACACAGGCCGTCTTGAATGTCCTGTTCGGCCGGTACACCCAGCTTAGCAACGAATCGAAGAACCTGCTGGCTGGCAACTACGGACTGGCGCCCGCCAAGCCGAACGCGGATCTGGTCAAGCGAGTGCTGAAAGAGCTAAACATGCCAGCCATGATCACCTGCCGCCCCGCCGACCTGCTCACGAACGAGCTGGACAAGATCGAAGAGGAGCTGAAGCAGAAACTCGGCGTCTCATCGGTTGCCCGGGAGGATGTCCTGACGTACGCCATGTTCCCGCAGGTGGCCATCGGTTTCTTCAAGACCCGCCCGAACGGGCCGGTCAAGATCGAGGCTCCAGCCGCTGCCGCCTCACCGGTGGTCGCCAAAAGCGCGTCGGGCCACTTCGCGGTCACGGTGGATGGCGTCGAGCACAAGGTCAGCCGTGTCGCCGAGCCGGATGGCAGCGTGAAGCTCAGCGTGGACGGCCAGCCGTTCCACATCCGCGTCAAGCAGGTGGACTCCAAGACTCCGGATGATGCAGCCGCGCGCGTCACCACCGGGACCGTGCAAAAGGTGCCAGCCCCCATGCCGGGCACGATTATATCGCTCACGGGGACCGATGGTGATCAAGTCGATAAGGATGAGCAGATCTGCGTCATGGAGGCGCTTAAAATGCAAATGACCATCCTCAGCACACATGCGGGCCGAATCACGTACCGGATCAAGGTGGGCGACGTGGTCAAGGCTGGCGACACGATTGCGGAGATCGCGTAAGAGAAGGACCTGTCGATGCCACATGCCATAACACAATCATTAATAACATTCCTCAGCCGCCGCGGTGTTCGCCCGGTAGTTTTAACCGTCCTGACCGTCCTGGCGCTGGTGCAGTTCTTTCCGGCTTCCCCGGCACAGGCGGTTGTTGACGTCCCTCCCGCCGCCGCCGCGGGTGCCGTTGTGATGGAGTCCACGACTCCGCAGCAACCCGTCGGCGACGTGGTGTCGATGGGCGGCTGTCTCAGGAGCATTGCTCGATCGACCGGCATCTGGGACATGACCGCTGGCGGCCACTGGAAGCAGATCATCATGGTCGTCGTTGGTTTTGTCCTGCTCTATCTGGGCGTGGTCAAGGGCTTCGAGCCCTTGCTGCTTGTCCCGATCGCCTTCGGCACCATTTTCGTCAATGTACCGCTGGGCGAGATGGGTAGCGCACATGGGTTCCTGACCTTGATCTTCGAGAAGGGTATCCGGAATGAGGTATTGCCCCTGATGGTCTTCATGGGGATTGGCGCGCTGTGCGACTTCGGGCCGCTCCTGGCCTGTCCGCGCGTCGCGATCCTTGGCGCGGCCGCGCAGTTTGGCGTCTTCGGGACCTTGCTGGGCGTCGCGGCCCTGAATGCCCTGCCGTGGTTCGACTTCTCGATCAAGCAGGCCTGCTCGATTGCCATCATTGGAGGCGCGGATGGCCCGACCTCGATCATCGTGGCGTCCAAGTATGCTCCTGAAATGCTCGGGTCCATCGCGGTGGCTGCGTATTCCTACATGGCCCTGGTCCCGGTGATCCAGCCGCCGATCATGAAGCTGCTGACCACGCCGAAAGAGCGCCTGATCCGCATGCGCCAGGTGCGCGAGGTCAGCCAACTGGAAAAAATCATATTCCCGTTGCTGCTCGTGGCGCTTTGCGTCCTGCTCCTGCCGACGGCCCTGCCGCTGATGGGCTGTTTCGCTTTCGGCAATTTCATCAAGGAGTCCGCCGTTATCGAGCGCATCTCGAAAACCCTGCAGAACGAGCTGATGAACCTGGCCACGATCTTCCTGGGGCTGGGTGTCGGCATGCAGATGGCGGCGGACAAGTTCATTCAACCCGAGACGCTGGGCATTATCCTGCTGGGGCTTCTGGCCTTCTCGCTGGGCACGGCCGGCGGTGTGCTATTCGCCAAGCTGATGAATCTGATCTGGAAAGACAACCCGGTCAACCCGTTGATCGGCTCGGCGGGCGTCAGTGCCTTCCCGATGGCGGCCCGGGTCTCGAACAAGCTGGGGCTTGAAGCCGATCCGCACAATTTCCTGCTGATGCATGCACTGGGTGCCAACCTGGCCGGGCAGATCGGCTCGGTGGTCGCGGCCGGTGTCATCCTGTCCATTTTCAGCTAGCGAAATGCTTGCGATCCTGCTTCGTCTATTATCCGTGTTCCTGATGATCGGAATGGGCTGGGTTGCGCGGCAACGACAGATGATCGATGCGGATACCACGCGCAACCTCTCGCGATTGCTGACCAACTTCTTCTATCCGGCGCTGATCTTCACCAGCATGTTGCGCAACTTCGACACCGCCGGACTGGCGGCACACTGGCTGCTCCCGGCTGGCGGATTCCTGATCATGCTGACCGGGTTCGGGATCGGCCTGCTGGTTGAACGACTCGTGGTCGATCCGCACAGCCAGCAAGGCCATGCCTTCCTTTTCCAGTGCACGGTCAACAATTACTCGTTCCTGCCGATGCCACTGGCGTTGATGCTCTGGGGCGAGGCGGGGGTGGCCGGCCTGATCTTCTCGACACTGGGACCCGAGGTGGCGGTCTGGACCCTGGGGGTATACGCGCTTTCCGGTCGGCAGTTGCGCCGCGAAAGCCTACGCCATCTCGTGAATGCACCGCTGCTGACCATGGCCGCCGCGCTAGTCTTCATCCTGTTGCGTGACGGCTTGCCATCGAATGCCGTGTCTCTGCTCGCGTTGCCGGCCGTGCAGGCGACATGCGAGTCCATCATGTCCGCGCTCACACTCATCGGCGGAGCAACCATCCCGGTCGCGATGATCGTGGCGGGCAGCCGGATGGCGGGACTGCAGGGGCACCACCTTTTCAGCCGTCTCCAGATTTCCGTGGGTGTCCTGCGGCTGGTTATGATACCGGCGGCCGCCATCGTCCTGCTGCACATACTGCCACTGCCGGCAGACGTGGAGCGCATTCTCTGCCTGGTGGCGGTAATGCCGTCCGCCATCACCAGCGTTGTGCTCAGCGAGATCTACCGGGCTGACAGCGAATTCGCGGCATCCAGCGTGCTGATCACCCATTTCTTCTGCTTGCTGACCATCCCGCTATGGCTGCTGCTGCTGAACGGGTAATCGGCCGATGCAGGCTGGCATCAACTACCGTGAAGCGTATGGCGAATGGCTTGTCCTTGATTGACAATGTCCTGTATCTCGGTTTGCCAGAAACGCTCGGTGCCCCAATCCGGCGACAGGCGCGAGAATCCGCCGTCTTCCTGCTGGCGGCCGCACCATGCCAGATAATGGATCATGCGCATGAACCGCAAGGGTTCAATCAACTGCAATTCACCACGCCGGAACGGGCGGAACGTCTCATAGCCTTCGAGCAGGAGATCCAGCTCACGACCGGCATCGGCCGCACGGCCAGGCAGCAGCATCCACAGATCCTGCACGGCAGGCCCCTCGGCCATGTCGTCGAAGTCGATCAGCGCCAGGGGTTCGCCCGGGCGCCAGAGCATGTTGTTGCGATGCAGGTCGCCATGGATACGCAGGCATTCGACATCCTCGAAGAGCGGCTCGATCATATCCAGTACCTCATCGACGGCGGCTTCAAAACGGTCGTGCAGGTCGGGACGGGTGAGATGCTTGTCGAGTAGATACTGGATGTGTTCTTCGGTGGATTCGTCCGGCCGCATCACGATGCGGTCACGCGTCTGGTGACGCGATCCGACGACGTGTACGCGCCCGAGCAGGCGGCCTGTCTCGAGCCACTGCTGCTCGTCGGGCTCATCCAGCGCCCGCCCGCCGCGTTTCGGGAAGATGGCAAACGTGTTGCCGTCGTGGCATTGCAGCGGCTTGCCATCGATCCCCGGGAGCGGCACAATCACCGGCAATTCCTCTCCGGCAAGTTCGGCCAGGAAGTCCTGTTCATCCTGGAGCGCATCGGCACTCCACCGTCCGGGACGATAGAACTTGGCGACAACCCGTGTGCCGGCATCCAGCTCCAGCTCGTAGACGCGGTTGATATAACTGGTCAAGGGGCGGCATAGACCGGAACAACGTTGCCCCAGTGCCGCCTCAACCAGGTCGAGGACGTGGTCCGGCGTCAAATGCGCAAAGTCAGCCTTCGCTTTCACGGGGAGTGGTTCTTCCATATCATATACCTTCGGTTCCGGGGCAGCCATGAATCAACACCGGCGCTGAGAGTCACATCTCCCTATTCCATAGTCAAGCCAACTCCAAACTTGCGAAGCCCGCTTGCGGCTGGTAGCCTGCACGCGGTTTGATTTCAAACACAGGGTATTCGTCAAGAGCGGGAGGAATAGATGCGCATCATGCAATGCTGGGATGACGGCGATGTCGACGATATACGTCTGGTGGAGATCCTGCGCAAGCATGGGGCACGCGCGACGTTCAATATCAATCCGGGCGGGTTCAAGTCAACGCGTCGCGCGGCCCATAAATTCAAGGGCGAATATCAAGTTTACCGGCTTACGCTGGATGAGATGCCGCAGGTGTATGCAGGCTTCTGCATCGGCGGGCACACCATGACCCATCCCCTGCTGGATCAAATCGATCCGGATTGGGCATTCACGGAACTGGTCGAATGCAAGCGCTACATTGAAAAGCATTTCGGGCAAACCACCTGCGGCATGGCCTATCCCTGCGGGGCCTACAGCGATGCCGTCAAGGAACTGGTCTCCAAGGCTGGCTATCTCTATTCACGGACCACGAAGAACTCGGCCCTCGAACTCAATGTCGATGATCCCATGGCCCTGCATTCCAACTGCCACTTCCTGGCGCCCGATTTCTGGGCGAAATTCGACGCGGTGAAGGCTATGAATGGAGACTTCTACTTCTGGGGGCACACGTTCGAGCTGATGGGTGATGATGCCCGCTGGCAGAGTCTTGACGCCATGATCGGGCGTCTTTCCGACGACCCCGCCACCGAATGGATCGACGTCAGGGACCTGTTTGCCAGGTGATCCAAGGTGGCTGGCTTGTTTATAACTTCAATTCATTTCAACGCCCAACAACCAACATCCAACGCCCAACATCCAAGTAAAGACTCCCCAACTTGGGCGTTGGCACGGGCCCGGGTGGCTGGCTTGCCTATAACTTGGCCATTCTGGCACAGCTTCGGATTACGACTACGGCGACGACTGACGATTTCCCTCTCCTCGTGATCCGTAGTCGTCGCCGTAGTCGTCCAACGATCTCCAAAAGAAGTTACCAATCTGTTTTTTCACGACCCCCGGGTGGCGTGCCTATAACTTGGTCAACCGGCGACCATCTCCATCACGATCTTCTCCCACTCGAACAGGTTCTCGGGACGGTTGCCGCAAGTGCTGATGTCCTTGAGCACGATATCGCACGAACAGCCGTGCCGCTCGACCGCGGCCAGGATCCGGCCGATCTCCTTGCGCAGTTCCTTCGGATCCGTTTTGGCCACCGCCACCGCGGCCGGATTCGGCTTGACCGCCAGCACGTAGCGCTTGCCGATCACCTCGGCGGCATGATCGACATCCGCCCAGGGCGTGATGGAGATCTTCCGCAGGTTGGGAATCTTCTCGACGATGTCGATCTTCCTGTCTAGAGGCTCGCAGCAGCCATAGTAGACCAGGCCGCATTGCCCGACGGTCTCCTTCATGTAGTTGATATCGAACTCCTCGTGCATCTCCTTCGAGACAGACGCGAAGATCTGGGCGGCTCCCCTCCCCCAGATGTCCTTGCGCGTCACGGGGCCACCCTTGTAGCCAGCCGTAGGCAGGTCGCGCGTGCGGGCTGCGGTGCAATGCAGATCGTAGGTATCAGCATCGAAAAGACCGAGCGCCTCCATCTGGTCCAGGCGGCACTTCGCCGCATCCGTCAGCTTCCGCACGATCTGGTGAAGGAATTCCGGACGATCCGCCAAGTCGATCAGCAGGTTCGTCACCCCGCGGTAGCGCGCGACATCATCCCAGGTCACCACCCCGAAATACCCGGCCCCCGACAACCGCACGGGTATAACGTCGCCCAGCATGTCCGCCACCTTGTGCAGCCGCGCCAGCGATGCCGCTTCGTCGTAGGTAATGACCGGCATCCGGATCTTTTCCAGATCCGCCTCGGTGGCGAGGATATCATGGTACTCATGGGCCATGATCGACTGCTGCTCATTCCCCCTGATGGTCCTCTCCTCGACCTGCAGGCCATTGCCCGTGGAGTGAGAGATCTTGCCGATACCCAGATACGGCTGGACAACCATGTCCGCCGGCATGTGTTTCCACTTGTAGAGAATCCGGCGGAAGCGACCCTCCAGTCCCCGGCAGAAGGGGTCTGTACAGACGAGCTTGAGCTCGTCGCCGATGTCCATTTCCTCCCAGGGGATCTCATCGATCAGCACGACCGGGCGTTCCATCTCCAGATCGTTGACCTTGCGATGCAAACGCAACGCCCCGGCATTGCGATCGCTCTGCGCGATCTCGTTATAACGGCACGCCAATTCCCGCAACACATCCCTGTCGTTCAT
>JFJP01040709.1_pt1 | contig 10783 bp, 12 predicted proteins | sample 431651 | NCBI WGS metagenome assembly JFJP01 (sample SAMN02602958, study PRJNA72255) | Microbial mat metagenome, whole genome shotgun sequencing project. | biome: fresh water; feature: sink hole; material: water; isolation source: purple microbial (photo- and chemosynthetic) mats found in...
ATACCTTCTATAGTAAAAGAAAGAGCTTGGATTGTCTTTGTTGATTCATGGATATAGTCTACTGTATGCGTAGAGAGATCATTTGGATTCATTTTGTTTTTGTAAAAGATAAAATATAACAGTACATTATAATGTTTTATATAAAAATTGCAAATTTTTTTTAACGTATTTGATGAGATTATTTCTTATAAAATATTTTTTTTTGTACATAAGTACAAATATTTCTTGCTTTGAGTATAGTATGATGAAAAGATCCATCCTGAGCGCTATAGATGTATGATCCATAGTGAAAGCCATGAGAAGACAATAGGCGTTGTAACTCAAACACAGTAAAGATATGATATAATCTTTTTTTAGTAATTCCTTTGTCAGTAAAAGGAATAAGGAGATTGTTCCATTCTCGTTTTCATCGTGATGATGCAGTTTTTTTGAGTGATTCCCATAAGAGTTTTCGATGTTTTTGTAACATCCACGCAGACCAAGACCAATCTACAGAACTGAACGATCCTTCATATACTAGTACACGATAGATATGATGAAGAAAAACCTTTCTTGATATGATATCAGGAAGATGTTGAAAACTTGCTATACAAATTATAGCATCTACAGCTTCATTGTCACAAGTACTCAGGTAATGTATCATATCATCGTGTACTCGTTGTGCTTTATTTGAGTCAGAAAAATTCTTTTTTGCTATTGACAATAGATTTGATGATATATCTACTCCTATATAACGATCAAGAAGTTGAGGATGATGTTCTGTTATATATCAAAACAAACGACCATCTCAGCATCATAGTTCTATAATAGATAATCATTTCGCATTATCTTTCTGTTGAGATAGAAGTTTTTCTACTATATAGTCGAGTTCGGGTCGTCTTTTTTTACGAGTAGAAGAAAACTTCTCTGCATGGATATCATAACATTCACGAAGTTGATGTATTGTTTGATTGTATAATGTTGTATTATTCATGATGCATATAGTAGTGATTTGAGATAGAAAAACAATAAAAAATCTCCTTCTGTAAGGAGAAGAAGATAATTATACTGAAGTGATATTTATTTTGTAGTGACTGGTTTAACAATCACTGGTGTCTTAATAAGAGTAGGTGTAGTAATCACTGGCGCTGTTTTTGTTACAGGTTTCTTTGCGATTGCTGGTTTTTTTACTACTGCCGTAGGTTTTTTTACGGGAGCTTTATTAACTATTACATTTTTAACCTGAGGTTTTTTATTGTTTTTAGCTTCAGCTTCTTTTTTAGCTAATTTGGCTTTTTCTTTTGCTGCTTTTATTTCTGTTTTCTTATTAGCTTTTGCTTCTTTTTTAGCTAATTTGGCTTTTTCTTTTGTTGTCTTTGCCTCCAATTTAGCTTTTTCTTTTGTTGTCTTTGCCTCCAATTTAGCTTTTTCTTTTTTAGCTTTTTTAGCTGCTTTTGCATTAGTTTTTGCAAGTTTTTTAGCTTCTTTGGCAGTCTGTTTAGCTTTTTCTTTTGCAAGTGCTTTTTCATCTTTGTGTTCTGCTAATTCAGCTTTTGCTTTGAGATAAGAAGTTTCTTGATCTGGAGATAATTTTGGCCATCTCAATTCCATTTCCTCAAATACTTTCAGTAATACTTTAGATATTTGATGTATTTTATATCGATTCTGATCTGCAGCTATAATATTTCGTTCTGGCTTATTACATTTATCAAAAATATTTTCATAGACATTGATATACTCATCATAATTATCACGTGTATCCCAATCACCTATATTGTGTTTCCAATATTTTGTAGGATCTGTTAATCTTTCGTTGAGTTTTTCTTTTTGTTTTTCTTTTGAGACATGAAGATAGAATTTTATAATAGTAGTGCCATTTTCTTGTAAAATATTTTCAAAATCATTGATTTGGTTATATCTTTTTTCAATGATCTTTTTGTCAAGCAGTTTCTCTACTGTTGGGACAAGGATATCTTCATAATGCGAACGGTTGAAAATTTGTACAGTACCATGTGCTGGAGTCTCTTGATGTATTCTCCAAAGAAAGTCATGTGAAAGTTCTTCTTTGGTTGGTACTCTAAATGATGTAGCTCTTGTTCCCAATGGATTCATACCAGAGAAGATATATTTTACTACACCATCTTTGCCAGATGCGTCTAGTCATTGTAATACGATAAGTACACTTCTTTTACCTTCAGCAAACATTTTGTATTGATATGCTTGAATTTTTTCAATCATTTTGATGTTTTCTTTTATTATTTTAGCTTTTTTTAGCTTTTTAGGTGCTCTTGTGTCTGTTTTTTTAAGATTAAGGTGTGACATGGATAAAGTGTGTGGTATAATATAAAAGGAACATATTTATTGAGTAACTATAATCTTTTGAGCAATGGTTCTTTTTCAAGGAGTGATATTTTTTTTGATTATATTTTTGATTGGCACTGGAGATAAGATTTTTTTCTCCGCTTTTTTAACAATATCTTTTTTAAAGTTAGTAAGTTTATTATTAGTTTTTTTAGCTATTTTTTGGATAGGTTTATTGACTGTATCAATAAACTTCATTGTGTTTTTAAAATGTTTGGTTTCTGACACTAATCCACCATATACGATACCAAGACAATATTTACTACATCATCTTGCTGGTTTGGAATGTAGTTGGTTTAATATAATATGACTTTTACATTTTTTATGACTAGATTTTGTTTCTATAATAGCAACAGGTCACATTGATATTAATGTTTTCCCTTTTTCAGTGATATCCTGTAGTTTGATATCAAAATCAATAGTTATTCTTTCATCATTCTTTTTGCTACAGAGTGTTATTCTTTTGTATAAGGTACGAAGTTTTGGTTTGAGATTTGCATGAGTATAGGGTAATTTAAGACTATTACACATATTTTGATAAAATGCTTTCCCATTATTTGTCATCTCTTTCGCTTCTTCTATTGGCATATCAAATCTTGATTTACGGATAAGATCACCATCTTTTTGCTTAAACTCGAAGAATGCTATATTACTATCGACATACTGTCTGGTTCTTACTTTTACTCTTGATTTGAGATTTTTTTCGTGTTGATGAAAAAATATAAAATCATCGGTATCCATGTAGGTATTGTCATACACAAAGATAGAGTTATTTTTTATCGATAGTATAAAATAATTATCTTTTAGCTCTTTCATGATTTTACCCAAATCTTGTAGTGTGATAAGATATTTTTTTTCAATCCTCTCCATGAGACTCATGCTTGCATTGAGTTGGTCTAAGGAAATAGGAGAAAAATCTTTGAGTACGTTAAATAATGTTTCGTTAGTCATGTTATGAAGTGTGTGTACAAAATATAAAATAACATAACAATAATACCTTATATAAGAAAAAACTCAATAAATGCTATTGAATTATATTATTATTCATTATGACTATTGATATTTATATATAAATACAATTGACTTATTTTTTATAGTATAAAAAAACAAGACAGAAAAAAAATTGACTATATTATAATTTTTATATCTTATCTATACGCATATATATTATTCAAACATTCTTCTCAGATCTTGATCTTTGATCATATCAAGTGATCGTTGAGGATCAAATGTAATTTCAATATTTGTATGGTAGGTGGGTAGTTTGTCAGAAATAGCATTTTTAATCATCTCTTGGATAAGTTCTCCTTCAGGACAGGATGGAGTAGTATAGGTCATAATAATCTCTATTGTGAGTTCATCACTATCTATCACGATACTGTAAATCAGTCACAGCGTAAAAACATCTACAATAGGAAATTCTGGATCATAAACTGTTTCTATCTGTTCGCAGATCAGTTTGGTGAGATCATCAGTGCTATTTTCATAATTACACATCGTATAATCGATATCTGGACGAAGAAAATGATCGTTATCTGGATTGGTCATAAAGTTTATAAGGTTAGTAAAGTTTATAAAGAAGATATGTGCTCTGCTACTTTTATTGCTTTGTTATTTTGCTACTGTTTCATGATGGGAGTAGTATTCATTGAATCAATATAAATCCGATCAATAACACTATGCCTCATAAGACTGTCCGTTTGTGATTCAGTAAAAAAATTATATTAAATAATATATAGATACCAAACAAGAGAGAAAGTTTATAACTGCTAATAATATTTTTTTTCTCATCTTTTGTTTTATTTATATATATTTTCCATCCCCAAAAAAAGAAAAATGAACATCACCATGCAAGAAGAAAAAATCCCACCATACCTCATGATACCGCTATCAATGGATCAGTATAAGGATCAATAGTAAAATACAGTGAGAGAAGAATAAGAATAGCAGCTGATATTTTTATCAGAGAAAATATGTGATATAATGACATGAGGAAGTTATAAGTTATAAATTATAAGTTATAAATGGTTATGTTTTGTCGTTACTTACAACTTAACACTTAGAATTTATAACTTCAAAATATTGCATCTGTTCGATAAGCCTGATTCTGTCGCGGTATGACATGTGTCTGTATTCAGCTTATAGCTGAGATGTTGCACTTCCTCGGCTGTATAGCCCAGTGAGCTTGCACGATGGACGGTTTACCACTCGACTAGCGATCTGCTAGACTGAGTACCATGTAGCTACCATAAAGATAACACCATGATCTTTTCATCTTTTGACTAACCTCCCCCGACCCCTCCTTGACAAGAGGGGAGAAGAAATTGCCTAGTATAGTTTCTGTGGCACTTTCGTTTGCCCGTATCTCTACGGAGATCCAACCGCTGTGAACGGCTCCATTTTGTTTCGTGTCAGGACTTTCCTTCCCGAACGCATTCGGGACGTCATACTAAACAGATGCATCTCTACGATAGTGATTTTTATACTGAAAACAAGATAAAATATTGTGTCATATTATTTTACTAATAATGAAAAAAGCTATCAGAAACTGACAGCCTTCTTTTTAATTAGTTTCTTGTCTTTATATTCTATAGCATAGACTATAGGGAAAAGGATAGTTAATCCTAGCATTAAAAATAATAATTTTAGTGTTTCTAGTATTCTACTTTTTTTAATTACTGAGAAGAATTTTGTAAACAGAAATATAACTTTAAAGAGTAGAAATAGTATACAAATAGATAATAACTTGATAAAACCATTGAATACTTCAGTAGTATCACTGATTTTTTTATTTTTATCTGTTTTATAAATCCAAGTACCTATTTCGTAGATAGTATGTTTTATCTCTTTCTCAAATAATAACCAAGCAATACCAATACCAACAATAATATTTGTAATGAATCTTGGAGTTACATTCGGATACCATATAATATCTCCAGCTCCTAGGAAGTACACTATACATAATAGTATAATAAATCCGATTTTTTTGATTAGTTTTTTCATATGTTTTTGTTTTAGGTTTATTGTATAGTAATAATAAGTATGTCAATAGTCAAGTGAAAAAATAAAAATCATCTCTTGCTACCGTACTTTTTTTCTCTATAACAAAAAAGAGCAAGAATAAAAATCCGAGCTCTTATAGGTTAAATAATTAGTTTTTTTTAATCGTTGGTAGTTCTTTATAAACATATCTATATACATGTCAATTAAAGATATACAATCCATCATCATCTATGGAAAATGAAAAGCGATGCAATCCATGTGTGATCTCCTCAATCATCTTCAGATAGTATATCTCCAGATGGATGATCAGGATGCAGATGATGAGCAGATCAAAAAATCTAAGACGATCATCGCTACTCCTGGCATCAAACCTAGTCATCGACTCTATACTACTTACGGGAACAAGATCATGTCAGAACTTTCCTTTCTTTGAAAACTTATCAAGGATGGATATTTCCCACGACGAAAAAATATTACGACTGTTGGTGTCACTGGTACGAACGGTAAAAGCACGACGACATGGATATTATATCAAGCATGTCAAAAATTTGTGTCATCTGATACGATAGTATACCTTGGTGGGAATTTTGATGTGCCATTGAGTGGATTGTTGTTGAGAATATTAGAAGAATGAACTACTGAACAACGCCATCTTATCATATTGGAATGTTCATCATTTATGTTGCGACATCTGAAGTATTTTCTTTTTGATGTGGGAGTATTGTTAAATATTGCTTCTGATCATATCGATCGACATGGGACGATGAAAGATTATCTCCAAGCAAAAATAAATATCTTAGTCAATGCAAAGACAGCTATAACCAGTCCTGATATCAAAGAAGCGATTCTCAAAGATCAGATGCGATGAATATCGCTCCTTCATAGATTACGACCATTTGGTCAACTCAACAAATCTCCTCATCATCGATTGGTGTATCTTCCGTTGCAAGATTTTCATAATCCATCATTTTTATGACGACACAATACGAGCAATTTTGGTGCGGTAGATATAGTATTACAACAATTATATGGGATAGGTTATGATCATGTTATCTTAAATACTATAGAACCAGTCGCACATCGTCTCCAACCTATTGTACTTCAGAATGGAATTACGATTATCGATGATAGTGTGAGTAGTAGTGCTCATGCTCTGTGAGCTGCGATCGATGCGATGACTGATCCAGTCGTCTTGATCTCGGGATGATATGACAATGGTGAAAACTATCAAGAAATATCTGAAAAGATCAAAGCTAAAGTACAAGTAGCGATCTTTTATGGTCAGACTCGTGCAATTCTTTATCCACTTGCCAAACAAGTAATATCAAATGTGATTATGGTAGAAACTTTGTGAGAAGCGATAGGACAAGCGATCCAGGAGTGCAAAAAAAACTCTCTGACCACGATCTTGTACAGTCCGTGAGCAAAAAGTTTTGATCAGTTTGATAATGTCTATCATAGGATTAGGGTGTTTGAGGAAAGTATCAAATCATTAAGACATTAAGCATTAAAAGATTAAGAGATATGAGGGCTATATGATAGTATATCATAATTAGGGGATCGTATTCTCCTTTTTTGGTATAAATTAGGGGATTAGACTTGCAAATTAAAAAAAAAATCTTATAGTTAGTAGATATTCTTTATCTATATATAATATAACCATGTTACAGAGAGCTATCGAATCTCAGGTTGTGGATTGTATATGATCTTCCAAACATATCATCATATATGGTCCTAGACAAGTTGGAAAAACAACTTTAGCAAAAAAGATACTCAGAGAATATGGCAATAGTGATGATTATTATACTGCTGATGATAGCGATATTGTACGTCTATTATCAGATGCAAATTCTATTACATTATCAAAATTTGTCGGAGATAAAAAATTGATCGTGATTGATGAAGCTCAGAGAATACCAAATATAGGTACAGTATTGAAACTGATTCATGATTTTTATCCAAATACTCAAATTATCGCGACAGGATCATCAAGTTTTGAACTTGCAAATACCATAAGAGAGCCTTTGACAGGTAGAAAGTATACGTTTTATTTATACCCATTTGCTCTGGGGGAGATACTGCCTACTGCACGCATGTATGATCATGAGAGATTGTTAGATCAGTATGTTCAGTATGGTATGTATCCAGATGTTTTTTTGGGGACTGGACTACAAAGAAAAAGATTATTATCAGAAATAAAAGAAGATTATCTGTTTAAAGATATCCTCAACTTTCGTGGCATTAGAAAACCAGATATTGTAGTAAAATTATTACAAGCACTCGCTTTGCAAATATGATCAGAAGTATCTTATACTGAGCTTGCTTCTCTTTTGGCTGTAGACAAAAAGACTATAGAAGATTATATCATGATATTAGAACAAGCTTTTATTATCTATAGATTACCATCTTTGAGTAGAAATATGCGTAATGAGATCAAAAAATCAAGAAAGATATATTTTCGAGATACTGGTATAAGAAATGCGGTGATCAATAATTTGAATGATATGTCTTTAAGGGCAGATGTTGGATGATTACGAGAAAATTTTTGTATATCAGAGAGGATGAAATATATCTATAATTCAGGAAAATCTGCAAATTACTATTTTTGGCGTACGTATGAACAACAAGAGATAGACCTCATAGAAGAACACTCAGGAAAATTACATTGTTTTGAATACAAATGGTGAAAGAAAACAACAACTATCCCACAAGCTTTTGCTCAATCTTATACTGATTATGAATTTTCTGTTATCTCAAAAGAGACGATCTGGCAACATACATCATAGGATTAGGGTGTTTGAGGATGAGATTGGGAAGATGAGGTATCTCTTGAAATAGTGTCTTAATTTTGTATATTCATATCATGAAACAAACTACTACACTTTCTGTATTATGATCTGAGATTCTTGTTAAAAAGATAGATACACAAGATTTTTTGAGTTTGACGGATATTGCTAAGTATAAAAATACTCTTGAACCAGACCAAGTCATTAGAAATCGATTGAGAAATAAATATACAATAGAGTTTCTTTGATTGCGAGAAAAACTCTACAATCCAAATTTTAACCCCATCGAATTCGACGGGTTTAGAAATGAGGCGGGAGCAAATGCGTTTACCCTCTCTCCATCACAGTGGATAGAAAAGGTCAATGCAGTATGATTGGTTAGTAAAGCAGGAAGATATGGAGGTACTTTTGCACACAAAGATATTGCTCTTGAATTTGCGAGTCGGATATCAGTAGAAGTGAAACTCTATCTCGTCAAAGACTACCAAAGACTTAAAGAAGAGGAGATGAAAACACTGGATCGAAGTGTAAAAAGACTGATCTCCAAGACCAATTACAAAATCCATACCGATGCTATCAAAGATACTCTCATTCCAAGTATGCTTACGTTGTCACAAAAATCCTTTATCTACGCTGATGAGGCAGATCTTCTCAATGTTACACTCTTTGGGCAGACTGCCAAGGAGCGAAAAGAATCCAATCCTAACCTTGTGGGTAATATGAGAGATTATGCAAGTATTGAACAACTCATCGTCCTGTCGAATATGGAAAGCATAAACGCAGAGCTAATTAGACAAGAAATATCACAGTCACAGAGATTAGAGATCTTGCATGCATCAGCAGTGCAACAGATGAAGTCATTGGTAGAGGTAGGGAGTATAAAGAAATTAGAAAAGTTTTGATCAGTTTGATAATGTCTATCATAGGATTAGAGTATTTGAGGAGGAGATTGGGAAGATGAGGTAGAGATAATTTTGACATTTAATACAACGTTTCGGGCTGATCCGAAGTTGCGACCCTAAGGGAGCAATTTTGGATAGCCCGTGTTAGGCGATCGTGCATTTTTTTCCTTATTATTCTTTTTCACTCTGCTTTTCATTATTATTTCATAAAATAAGATTTTTCCGTTTCGATTTTTTTCAAGAGGGGTCGGGGGTGAATTGAAAAAATCGAAACACCTTATTATTATATTTCATTTATTCCAATACTTTTAAGGTAGTGATATATATTATCATAAAATTCAATATTCCTTGTTTTATCAGTTATATCACCTTCCGGAACAAAAAGAACCATACCTTGTCTAGCTCTTGTTAATAGTACTCTGTATGCGTTAAGTAAGTAATCTTTTTGAATGTCTTGATTTATATTTTGCCATTTTGTTCCTTTGAATTTTCTAAAATTCCATTTATCGTTTTCAATATATAAATCCGAATCCCAACAGACACATGTCCAATCAATTTCTAATCCTTGAATATCAAACTCCGTTGCAACTTCTTCTAAAAAGAAAGAAGATCTAACATCCTCTTTATCGTTTAAAAACCATATTGGTGGTTCTATATTAGCACTAATATTTATTCCATGTGGTCTTAGTCTATGGGCTCCTGATGATGCAATTATTCCTATTCTTTCGTTTCCTCTAGCTATATCTTTTAGCCATTGTTTTGCTGTCTGCAAATTTCTTGTAATAGTAATTGGATAGTGAATAGATAAGTCATTTTTATAAATATCTTTAGCTAGTTCTGTCTTATATTCAAGAATAGCATGTATAAAGTCAGACAACTTTTCAGACCTAAATGAACGAACAGATACTGATAAATGTAAATCTTCTTTAAATGTAGCATTGAGTGATATCCACGATTTTAATTCAGTATTTTTTAAATAATTTGAATTTTCAAGTATTAAATTTGAATAATATATATTCCAATCCTGAAATTTATTTTTTAATGAACTTATCCATTCTTCTAAACCAGCTTCTCCAGTGTTAATTTCTTGCCCTCCTCCAATTAAACAAATAATAGTACACCAATCACTGTGCCTATTCATTACATCTATTAAAAATTCTGGTTCGGACATGTCAAAATTTTCCACACCCTTCTTTCTCTTCATGAAAGACCCTGCTTGTTCTTTTGTCCAAGCTCTTTGTGCTTCATCAAATACAACAACTTTTTCAATAGGAGCTTTACTTGTGATAAGTGCATCATCTCTAAAGTGATGAATGTTTTGAATAAAAGCATTAGCCTTAATTGCAGCTTCTTTTTTACTTATATTTCCACCATTGTTTTTTGTCGTTTGAACTTCATCTCTAGTCAATGCCTCTCTAAGCACATCAACTAAAGGGCCATTTCCTGATAAAAAAACAGCATGCTCGTTTGCATCAATATTCATTCTTTGATTTGCAATATTTAATCCGGCTAAAGTTTTTCCTGCTCCGGGAACCCCTGTTACAAAGCAAATTGATTTTTTGTTATGAGTCTTTGAATAATCAATGACTTCGTCAATACAATGAGATGTCTTTGATAAATTAATTGCTCCACCATCAGAACGAGATATCTCCTTTACGTCATGTCCTTTATATAATGCTTGAGCTGCCTCAATAATTGTAGGGGTTGGTTTGTAAATTGAGCTTTCCCATTTTTGTGGTTCAATAGGAATAG
>JFJP01002561.1_pt1 | contig 10782 bp, 5 predicted proteins | sample 431651 | NCBI WGS metagenome assembly JFJP01 (sample SAMN02602958, study PRJNA72255) | Microbial mat metagenome, whole genome shotgun sequencing project. | biome: fresh water; feature: sink hole; material: water; isolation source: purple microbial (photo- and chemosynthetic) mats found in...
CGAAGCCAGACTGCTCGACAAGTGGAGCAAACTGCGCGCCTATCGTGCCGAAGTCACACGCGCCCTTGAAGAACTGCGCGTCGCCGGCAGCATCGGTTCCTCGCTGCAGGCCGAAGTGAGCATTCACGCCGATGGTGAAAAATACGATCTTCTCGCCTCGCTCGGTGATGACCTGCGCTTCGTTTTCATCTGCTCGAAAACCACGCTCATCCGCAGCGCCGAAGAAAAACTCGACTGCGCCGCACTGACGCACGCCAAATGCGAACGCTGCTGGCACGTGCGCGAGGATGTCGGCGCCGATGCCGAGCATCCGGAAATCTGTGGCCGCTGCGTCAGCAACCTGCACGGCGAGGGTGAAGCACGTGCCTGCGCGTAAACTCAGTTCATGGCTGTGGCTGAGTGGCGTGGTCATCCTGCTTGACCAGATCAGCAAGTGGATCGTTCTGGGCACGCTGCACCCCGGCGAATCGCGCTACGTCGCCCCGTTCTTCAACTGGGTGCTGACTTTCAACAGCGGGGCGGCCTTCAGCTTCCTGTCCGATGCCGGTGGCTGGCAACGCTGGTTTTTTACCGTGCTGGCGCTCGCCGTTTCGGCCTGGATTCTCACCCTGTTGCGTCGCCACACCAGCGAATTCCGCCTCTCGCTGGCCCTCAGCCTGATTCTTGGCGGTGCGCTCGGTAACGTCATTGACCGCCTGCGCTTCGGAGCGGTGGTGGACTTCGTCCAGTGGCATGCGGCCGGTTACTACTGGCCGGCATTCAACGTCGCCGACTCGGCGATCACGATTGGCGCCATCCTGCTGGTCTGGGACCAGTTCGCAACGAAACCAGTTGCCGATAAAACGGTCGAACCCGGCCAATCGTGATATTGCAAGAAGTTGTGGCCCTCACCCCGGCCCTCTCCCGCGGGGAGAGGGAGTGCACAGATCATCGGAATCCAAGCATGCAAATCATTCTCGCCAACCCGCGCGGCTTCTGTGCCGGGGTCGAACGCGCCATCGCCATTGTCGAGCGGGCCATCGAAAAATTCGGCGCGCCGGTCTATGTCCGGCACGAAGTCGTGCATAACCGCTTTGTCTGCGACGACCTGCGCAAAAAGGGCGCCATTTTCATCGAGGATCTGGGTGAAGTTCCGTCCGGCAATACGGTCATCTTCAGCGCCCACGGGGTACCTAAAAGCGTGCGCGAGGAAGCGCAAAAGCGCGGACTGAAAGTATTCGACGCCACCTGTCCGCTGGTGACCAAGGTACATCTCGAAGTAGGGCGCATGCGCAAGGAAGGCCGCGAGATCATCATGATCGGGCACAAAGGCCACCCCGAGGTTGAAGGCACGATGGGACAGAGTCCGGAAGGCATGCACCTTGTCGAAACGGCGGCGGATGTTGATGCGCTCAAGGTCAGGGATGCGCAGCGGCTGGCTTATGTGACGCAGACCACCTTGTCGGTTGACGATGCCGAAAAGGTCGTTTCTGCCCTGAAGGAACGCTTCCCGGAAATTGTCGGCCCCAAGCGCGACGACATCTGTTATGCCACGCAGAACCGGCAGGATGCCGTCAAATCACTGGCGACAACAACGGACGTCGTGTTCGTCGTCGGCAGCCAGTCCAGTTCCAACTCCAACCGGCTGCGCGAAGTCGCCGAGCTCCTTGGCGCCAGAGCCTACCTTGTCGACCAGGCCGATCAGATCGACCCGGCCTGGCTGCAAGGCGTCAGCCGTATCGGCGTTACCGCAGGCGCTTCGGCGCCCGAGGTGCTGGTCAAGAACCTTGTCGCGCGGCTGACGGCCGATGGAAAGCAGACGATCAGCCAGCTTGAGGGCGTCGAAGAAAACGTGACCTTTGCCCTGCCGAAGGAACTGCAGGGCTGATAGCCCTCACCGCGCTGCCGCACACCCGCTGGATCGTCACCCCGGCGAAGGTGACCGAAGGAAATGCAGAGCCCGGGATCCAGGAGGTAAATCCACGCCACCACTGGATACCGGCTTTCGCCGGTATGACGGAAGTTTCATACTACCTGTCAGTCTTTGAAGTCGAGGGAGATCGCCAATTGCTCGGTCACCCGCCCCTGCCTGTCGGTATGGCGTACCTTCACGGGCAGGTAGTGCATATCGGGTACCAGCCACAGCTCAATGGTGTCGGCATCGTCGCTTGAAGTCACCACCAGTTTGATGGCGCGCACGCCTCCGAGGGCAGTCAGGGGCAGCGAATCGAGGCCGGCGACGCGGTAGGTATAAAGGCCATAGCTCGATCCGTCGGTGAGCCACAATTTTCCTCCAGTCATGGCCGGCGGTTGCAGCATGAACTGATAGAGCAAGCTCTGGCGATCCAGAATGCCATCACGCATACGGATGTTGCGCGCCTTGGCGGGCAGCGCAGAAGGATCGGCGACGTCTTTCAGCGCCATCAGTCGCTCGGACATTGCGCCCTGGATCTCGAAGCGTGATGGGCTCAGGCCCTGCCGGCTGATGCGTCCCGAAACTTCCAGTTGCCACGGCTCTCCCGGAGCAGACTCATCTCCCTTGACCTGCGATCGGGTGCTCAAGCCGTAGTAGTCGCCACTCTCCGCGACGTACAGTTGCCGGCTCGTTCCGATCAGGGTTCTGTCGAGGCCGGAATAAATCTCGAACTCAATGTCGACGCGTTTGACCGCGCCGGCCAGCCCGGGCAACGGAATCCCCGCAGACGGTTCGGCCGCTGCCGCCTCTTTTCCGGCGACGGCAGGCTGCTTCTCGGGAAGCGCAGCAGCAGGAACCGCTACAGCCGGTTTGACCGGGGGCGCCGGTGTTTCGCGCGATATTTCATTTATTTTTGGCGTCTTGGGAGCGGGCGCAGGCAAGGGCAGTTCCGGAATACTGATCACTTCCGCCTCGGCCGGCGCGGCAGGGCTTGCCGCCGGGGCCACCAGACTGACCTGCAGCGAACGCGCCGGTGCCGATCCGTCGGCGAAGGGGAACAGGCCGAATCGTGACAGCAGCAGGACGTGCAACAACAGCGACACGCATAGCGCCGGCAGCAGGCGAAGGGCCGGTATCCGCTTCGTTTCAGCCGTTCTCAGCATAGGGCAAGGATCATCGGTCTACTCGTGTCGGCGGCCCTCACCGCGCTAACGCGCACCCTCTCCCGCGGGAGAGGGCTGGGGTGAGGGCTGTGTGGGCCCATCAAAAACTGCGGCACCGGTAAGGGTGCCGCAGTGGTCCATGGCTTCGTGAAAGCTTTGTACTACTCCCGGATCAGTTCGCGCCATGAGGTACGTCGGGTAACCCAGGCCTCTGGTGGCAGAGGCGGTTGTCCGACGTCGATGCCACCGCCCGAGAGACCGGAGATCGAACGCATCGTGCCGTCGCCGGCCATCACCAGCGTGATGGTCGAAGCCAGCTCGTTGGCCAGGAACTTGCCAACCACACCATTGGTCCCCGGCGACAGGATCGCTCCCCCCGTCTTGTAGTCGAGGAAGTACTGATAGCTCTTCCCGCCCACATCGCAAGCCGCCAGCGTCGGGGCATTGGTATTGAAGTACAGGCCGCCGAGGGCAATCTTCAGATCCGTGTTGGCACGCTCGGCCGTGCCGACGAGGTCGACATACCAGCCCGCATCCGAGGCAAATTGAACCGTATTGCTGGTACTCGTACGCACCTTTGTTGTAGGCGTACAGATGAAGCTCGCCGTATCGGCTGGACAATCGACCTCGGTCTGGATCTGTTCCACGAAACTCGCCAAGGCCCGCGGATTATTGTAAATCGCCGTGGACAAGGTCAACGCTGGCGTAGCCGTAGCGACGTCTACCACCGGATCCTTGATGGCATAAATCGTTTGCTGGCTCACATCGTTGGCATCATCGGCGGCAAGGAAGCGACCGGTACCGATATAGACGACAATGGCATTGGCTTTGGGAACCATCGCCACCTCGGGTTTGGTGGTGATCGGTTGCAGATTGCTGCTGCCGTCCTTGAGTACCGCCAGCAGTTGCGCTTCGCCTACCGTCTTGTTGACGTCGAAACGCCAGAGGTTGCCATAAAGATCGCCACCATAAACCGCTTCCACAGTATTGTCGTAGGTCGGGTCCTTGACGCGGGCGGTGATCTTTGCCAGGCCGCTGGGGCTGGTGGTATCGCCAAAACCGGTGGCAATGGACTGAATCAGCGCGCCGGTCGCGGCATTGATCACGTACAGGCGACCCTGGCCATCACCGCCGGCGCCATCGTCGTTGGCGATATTGTTGTAGCCGGAAGTCACCAGCACCACCCAGGTTCCATTGCTCAGCTTGGTGATCTGCGGATTGCCGTAGGAATAGCCCAGATTGGTGTCGGTGAACTCCCACAAGGCCTTCGGATTGGCCGGATCGGTAATATCCAGCGCGTAATAGCCGCGCCCGCCACGGCCCAGGCCCCCGACCAGAATGGTCTTCCATACTGCAGGGTCACTGCCCGTCGTGCAATCGCTGATGCAGATATCGCCGACGACCGGAGTCGCATCGACGTAATAGCGGTGCTTGTCCTTGTAGCGCTTGTCGGCCAACACGTAAAGATTGGGCATGACCATCGTCGGGATGTAGGCCCACAGTTCCTGACCGATGATCGTGTCGGCCGCCACCGCCGCGTTGGCGGCCGCAGCCGCGGCTGCGGCCGCTGTGGCCTTGTCGGTACTGGAAGGATCGGCAACTGCCGCTGCCGTGGCAGCAACCGAAACATTGACCAGCGCTTCGGTCGTGGCATTTCCCTTGGCATGGAAGGCATGCAGCATGCCGTCGTTGGCTCCGGCGTATACGATAGACGGACGTGACGCATTGGTTGCGACAAAGCCGGTGGACTCTTCGGCATAGCCGCGATCCGTGTAGCTGAAAATCGGCTTGTTGACATAAACAACCTGGGCGTTGACCATGTCGCCCAGAACATGCAGGCGCTGACGGTAGTACTTGGTATTGTCAGTCTCGGCACCCTCGTGGGTACGGTCGCCGCGCAGGAAATTGACCAGATTCGCCCCCGCCGCATGCGAGGCGTCCTGATTGGTGGCCGACAGGCAGGTATCCGTCGATGCGCACAGGTACTGGGTCAGCCCGGTCGGTGACGTAGAAATGTGCGGCGCCAGGAAGTAGGCATTGGCGGCAAAGTTGGCACTGGTGAAGGGCTTCAGTTTGGTCGTCGCGACGGTGGAATCGAAGGTGTAGATATTACGCGCCGTGTTGCTGTCGAGCTTGCCCTGAACCGACCAGTCATTGTAGGTCGATATCTGGGCCGAACCCGGATCGAGTTGCCGGCGGATCAATTCACCGGTCCAGTCCGACGACGTATAGGTGCTGCTGAAGACGTAGCTGTCGCCCGGCGTCAGGCTCGGGTTGCTGATCGACGGCGAGGCCGCCGCTCCGCCGGCCGCGGCCACCTGGGCCAGGGTTGCGGCGATGCTGTTGCCCAGTGAGACCGGGTCGGTGGCACTGAAATAGGCACCGTGCCCATTCACCCCGGCATGCCAGAGGTCGTCGATGGCGGTCTGCTCATCGCTGACCGGGACCGGCCAGTTGCAGTCACCGGTGGACTGCCAGGAACAGATACCGTTGTCCGGATCGGCGGTGATGGCGTTGGCTGCCGCATAGGGTGCGACGCCCTTGACGGAGGAAAAGTCACCGCTGGTATCGGTCTCGTAGGTACTCGAGTATTTCATGTAGCCCGACGCTCCGAGGCCGAGTGTGAAGGTCGTCATGTGCTGCGCAGGATTGGGATCCTTGGTCGTAGTTGGCACATTGTTCAGCAGCGCAGCCGCCGAACACAGGTCATTGGGCACCGTGGCCGGAGGCACGATGGATCCGGTGCAATTATTCAAGGCGAAGGTGCGCAGGTCGGTCTTGTAATAGTAGGCAGCCACATCGGCCAGCGTGTTGTAGGTTCCCGTGCCCGCGTTGTACACACAGGAAATGGTCTGCCACTGATTAGTATCTAATGCCGTCTGGGATAAGCAGCCCATGACCGTCGTACTCAGGCTGGTCGTCGTGCATATGGTTTTCACATAATCGGGAGCGAGGCCCGGATCGGTCGTCACGCAAGGCGTAGGATTATCGGGCGCCGGTCGGGGATCGACCGGCGTCGGTCCGGTGTTGAGCATCGGTGTGCACGTCGTCTGCACCTTGGTCGTCGGATCGGTTCCGGCCGAACACGTAGCGACGGGAACCGGGCCGCTCGGATAAGCGACGTTGTAGGGCGTAGTGTCGGTCGTCCGGCATTCGACAATCTGGCCCGCACCGTCAAAGGCGACCGGCGAAGGCGTCCCCGACACCGTACAGGTCGGTGCGACCGGCACCCATCCTGTATCACTTACAGGGCAAGTCACCGAGGTCAGATAAGGTGACAAGGTCGATACGGCAATCGGCGTGCAGGTTGGCGTGTTGGTCACGACCGGTGCCCGGTACGTGCAAGTTGTTGCGGTGCTTGTAACGACAGGACTGCCAGAAGAAGTCGATGCTGTCGAACAGGAGTCGACCGTGGTCACGACCGGCGAACCAACCACCGGGAAGCTTCCCGCCGTGCAATCCGTCGTGGTAATGACGGTATATGGCGAACTGCCCGAACGGAGAATGGTGCTGCAAGTCGCCACATTGACAGGCGCCGACAGGGCGCTATAGGCGCATTCAACCTGGGTTGCGAAAACCGCATTATTGGCCGGAGCGGTTTGCGCAACCGTCGTGCAGGTGCTTCCCGTGTTTGAGTAACCCGACGCCGTGCCATAGGCGCATACGACTTTCGCTCCGCCGGTATAGTTCGGACCGGTTTGCGCGTCTTTTTGCGTACAGGTGGCCGGATTCGTCGTGCTGCTGGCCGTAAGGCTGTAGGAACAAGCCACCTTGTCGCCCAATGTGTAGGAAGGCCCGGCCTCAGCATTCGCGTTGCAGGTGGTCGCGGCACTATTGGTTGCCGTTGGGGCAGCCGCATAGTGGCAATGCACAGCGGGTCCGGCATACGCCGGGCCGGCGTCTACCGCCTTTTCGGTGCAGCTGGGTCCAACTGCCACATTCATCGTTGCCGCAGCGTACGCGCAGTCAATTTGATAGTTTTTGGTGGCGGGTCCGCTGCCTATTGGGTCTTGGGGACGCGTCGTGCAAGCCGTAACCGTCGCTGATGTGGCAGGATACTGCGCCGCTTCGTATGCACACACCATTTTCGGTCCTGACCACGGATTGCCGGTCGACATGAGGGCTTCAACGCAGGTATCCTGGTGCGTCAGCAAGGTCCCGTTCCTATATCCGCAGGTGACAATTGGCGGGCCGGCGGAGGTGTTGCATGTCGTAACGTCCAGATTGGTATAGGTTGTCCCGTATTGGCAAATAATCGCCGGGCCGGTAATCGTCGGACCGGCATCCTTGGGTTTCGCGACAGGAGCAGTCGTGGCGCAAGTTGCCGGCACCGCAGCCACGGACGTTGCGGCGGCGTCGTTGTAAGCGCATGTCCTGTAAGACGTTGATGCGTCCGCCGCAATCGTGATTGGCGTGCAGGTCGTTGGAGCCGATGGCGTACCCGCCTGATAGACGCAGGTGATTTTCGGTCCGGAATACGGCGATGACGTAAACGCGGCGCCGGTCGAGGGTGAGCACGTGGTTTGGTTCGTCGTCGGTGTTGCCGTGCCCGTGTAGCCGCACTGCTTTTCCGAGAGGGAATAATCCCCCGGCGCGGCCCTGACTGTGCACGACGTCACATCGGTCGTCGCGGTCGTCGATCCGGCGTTGCCGCACGTGATCTTCGGCCCGGTAAAGGGCGACGAGGTATACGCGGCCCCGGTCGATGCCGTGCAGGACGACTGGTTGATCGTCGGCGTTGCCGTGCCCGTGTAGCCGCACTGTATTTCCGAGACGGAATAATTCCCCGGCGCGGGCCTGACCGTGCAGGATGTCACATCGGTCGTCGCGGTCGTCGATCCGGCGTTGCCGCACGTGATCTTCGGCCCGCTGTAGGGCGATGAGGTATACGCGGCCCCGGTCGATGCCGTGCATGTCGACTGGTTGATCGTCGGTGTTGCCGTGCCCGTGTAGCCGCAGGTGACTTGGGCGACCGCATAGGTGGCCGACTGTGGCACGGTCGTGCAACTTGTCACGTTGGTCGTTACGGGATTCGTGTCGTGAGCACATGAAACCGGGAATTGCACCGTATAGACCGGCCCTGTCGAGGCAGCGACTGCAGTACACGACGCTCCCGTAGAAGTCGGTATGTCAGCCGCCACGTAACGGCATTGAACAGTCACACTGACGGTGCACGAACTGGCGTCAGCCCAATCCCCCCAATGAAAAGTCTCGCCAAAATCCGTGGACTCCCAAAGACTTTTTTGCAGTTTCTTGTTGGTCGATATGTTGTTGTACACTTTTTGTTGCAGGACTGTCGATGTGCTGGTAACCCGAAGTTCTTTCTGTTGCAGGACCGTCGATGTGCTGGTAACCCGAAGTTCTTTCTGTTGCAGGACCGTCGATGTGCTGGTAACCCGAAGCTCTTTCTGCTGCAGGACCGTCGACGTCCTTGTGATCAGATAATCGGTTCGCAGTATGGGTATCGTTGTTTTTATATAATCCTGCGTCCCTTGCACCAAAATCTTTTGTTGCGCGGTGAGCTTGTGATCGGTCTCCTTCAATAAGCGAGTATCCGCCTGCAGCGCGTAAGTGTCGCTGATCAGGTTGTAAGTTGTTTTAATCAGAGGCGTCGTTTGCTTCTGCAAGGTCTGCGATCGCTGCTGCCACGGGTAGGTGAGCGTGGTCACCACCGACTGGTCAAGCTGGCTGGTGCTCGTTTGCTGCTGCTGCGTCCGGCGATCGACCCGCAGTGCGTTCATGCCGATCTGCTCTTCGGTCTTCGACGTCTGGCTCACCGTTCGTGTCTGCGTGGCCCCATCGTAATACGGCCGTGGATCGTTGCCGTCCTGTTCGCCGATCTCGGTGGTGCCGTCGATCTGTGTCGGGTTGGCGGCATCGTTCCAGTAGCCGTCGGTCGACAGGATGGTGTAATTCTGCTGGCAGGAATACTGCATGGGTTCATTGACCGCCTCCAGGTTCAAGGTCGACAACTTGCCGGCATACATCCGCCCGATATTGGATAGCCCCGTGCGCAGTGGTGTCACACCATACGGCACGGCACTGAAAAACTTGGAATACCACAGATTCTTCTGCGCGCCGTCAAACGCGCTGACGTTCAGGAACTGGTTGCCCGCACCGTCGTTGATGCTGTAGTAGCCGACGCGGAACTTGTCGGTCACTCTGGAAAAGGCGATGCTCGACGAGGTCTTCATCATCTGCATGCGCGTGCGATAGTAGGCATGCCAGTTGGCGTAATTGGTCATTTCTTCGGCATAGGTGCAGGTGCTCCCGGCGCAATCGATGCGGTTCGAGCCTTTGCTTGCGGTCCCCGGATACGGGTAGCTGTTCACCGTTGGGGTAATCACGGTGAACAGGCTGCTTCCCGGTACGCTACCGTTGCTGAAGGCGCTTGGCGTAGTCGTCCCCCCGGTGATCACCGGCGTGGCGCTTGGCGTAGTCGTCCCCCCGGTGATCACCGGCGTGGACGTGGTACCGGTCGGAGCAGTAACGGTCACGACGTTGGACAGACTGACGGCACTATAGCCCACCGCTGTGCAGGTTCCGGCAATCGCGTAAGTACAGGCGTTGATCTTGGCGGTAATGTCGGTAGCCAGATCGATGCTAGTGCCACCGGTTGCGCTGGCTGAAAGAATACTCACTCCATCCACGGTAATAGCAGTCACATTGCTTGCGAAACCAGTGACCGTAATGGTCGCCGTGCTCGGCCGGGGCATGCGCGCATAGGTGTAGTTGGTGACGCCAGCGTCGCTCGTATCGATATTGCTGGCCTGACAAAAGTGGTGCACCAGCGCAATTTGGCGGGGAAGGTGTAGCTGCCGGTGGGCGTAGCCGACGCGGTACAGGTCCGCAGTTGCCCGCTGGTACAATACTCGCCGGCAACCGTGGTGAAGGAGAAGGCATTGCCTTCCAGGTTGCTGGTGGCCGTGGACTGGATGCCATAGCCGTCGAGCTTGACCGCCCGCCAGTTGGGCAGCAAGGCGGTGGCCGAACCATCCCCGCCGGTGGCTGCACTCTGGCCGTTCATGCTCGGATAGGTCGTCGTATCGAGCGCCCCGGCATTGGTGTACATCACCGGCGGTCGATAATAGGTCCCGGGGTTGTAGGCCACGCCGTTATAGGCGCCATTGAAAAAGCGGTGCGCGGGTGTTACCACGGTGAGCACACCGCTGATCGTGTCCTGATAAGGCCCCGCCCAGTCCGGCAGATAGTCGCCGCGCATGCTGCCCGAGTCATCCAGAACGAACATGATGTTGGGCAGGGCATTGATCTTGGTCGACAGGGTGAAGGGCTCGGTGCCAAGCGCGGTGGGCGCCGCGTGGGCGTTCGCCACCAATACGCTGGAGAGGAGGACGCTGCCGAGGCTTATGGCCAGTGCTTTGGATACGGCAAATGGGGTATGAGCAGTCATGGCAAGCTCCGGGCCTTATCGGGCAACGATGGTTTGGATGTAGCTGACGGTATTGCGCGGACCGACCGTCCGCGTCGTGATGCGGTAGTAATACTGGGAAGACATGGCCAGTGCGATGCTGCCCGAGGCCAGGCTGGCCCCCGACGACGCGGGTTTTTTAGTGGCATTGGCACAGCCCGAAGTTCGCGGATCGCCTTCGATCTCGCACAGGCGCTGGATCGTGTACGACACGGTATTGCCTCGTCGCTGGCCGGCGGCATCCAGTTCAGTTGGCAGCGTACACACGCGCCCCCCGCCGTGCCCGCAGGATTTGG
>JFJP01024081.1_pt1 | contig 10781 bp, 9 predicted proteins | sample 431651 | NCBI WGS metagenome assembly JFJP01 (sample SAMN02602958, study PRJNA72255) | Microbial mat metagenome, whole genome shotgun sequencing project. | biome: fresh water; feature: sink hole; material: water; isolation source: purple microbial (photo- and chemosynthetic) mats found in...
TATTTAAACTGGATGGAATCGTTCCGCTTAAATATTTAGGATTAGGACGTGCATCAATTAAAATGGCTTTAGCGCCACCTCTGGTTGCATTTCCGATAGCTGCTTTGGTATAAGCATAATCAACATTGTCTAACTTAAATTTCTCGATTAAACCTTTTACATGCGGTGTTGGCGCATTTAAAACTTTTGCAGCAGGTGCTGCTGGTGTTGTTGGTTGACTCTCTGCGCATCCGCTCAAGAGCAATCCAGCTACAATGATGCTTGCCCCTAATGTTCTTAGTTTCATTTTATCTCTCCTTATGAAAATTGATATTTCTCAATGCTTTTGAAGATACAAAAGCCTTTAAAAAATGATTAATCACGAAAGTGACACCCTTTGTGCGATAACATTTGACAACTATTTGAATAAAACAAAGTAATTATCTTACTTTATCGCTTAAAAAGTATTAAAATTGCAAAAAAAAGATTTAAAGTCAAAAAAATTTAACTTTTTTTGACTTTATTGAGCTGTTTTCTTTTTTCTGACCTATGATTAATGATGCTCTCGCAACTCACCTATGGAGAAAAGTCCATCAAACAATTTATAAACAACAATACAAACACCAATAGAGCCTATGACAATTAAAATCTCGCCCAAATGGGGTGAGACATAGTTGAAAGACTTTGAAAGTGCATAAAAATCATACTTCTCATAGCCCATACCAAAACGATTTGACATAGGATTCGCATTTCCACCATAAACAAAGAGGTATCGTCCTGCAAAACCTCCCACGACCACACACACTGAAGCAATCAATGTAAAAATAGGCTTTCCTGATTTAACAATAAACAAGAAAGGTAATGCCAGTGTTAAAAAGATGTATCCCCCAAAATAGAGTGGACGGAACGGCCCAAAAAGAATCAAGAATGACCAATCTTTATCAACTGCCATGTAACCATAAATTTCATAAAGACCCAAGACGGAAACAAAAAAGAGCATGGCTCTACGAATTAAATCCATCAATTCCTCATACTCCTTTTTAGTACGGTGTACTAAAAATGTATTGATACCCATCATCCCAAGAGAAGAGACAAAGGCTGAGATGATAAAATAGAACATCAATGCTGGAAATTCTGTCCAAAGATGACGTGCGGTGTTCATCGAAAAGAGTTTTGCTTGAATGTAGTACTCAATTAAGTCAACACCAATGCTTAAAATAAGAATAGGAAGGGCTAAACGCTTTGCCCATTCGCGTTTGTTGGTTAAAATGAGGTAAATTTCAAACAAAACAAACGGGATGTAGATACAATAAAGCGGTAACATCATCCACATACCCGCACCCATGTTTGGTGTTAAGAGCATCCAGAGCATGTTAAGCATGTTCAAGTCCGTTGCGATGGTAAACAATCCTGCAAACACCATCGAAATACCTGCAACCATGAAGCCTGCCGCAGCACGAGCGACTAAGTTAAAATTCATAAGTTCCGCAAGGGCAACAAGAAAGATGATACCACTGCCGGTATAAATCATGTACATGTAATTCGCGATAAACAGCGTCCAGGGAATGTTTCGATTGACTTCGCCCACATCACCAAAAACTGCTAAACGCATGGCTTCTTTGAGCGCTGGATCGGTTGGATTGAGTCCAGATGCGTGTGCATTTGCCGCTGCGCTAAAATAGCGAATGTCAAAAACTTCATAAATACCTACCAGTGCACAGGCTAACAATACATAAGCTATCAACATAGCTTTGTTAAATAAGAGTGCCCCAATACTGATCTTGTTAATTTCAAGACCTGCGAATGTTATTTTGTCCATTCTTTACTCCTTCTTGTGCGTGCCTCATCATAAAGAGGTTTGATGTCAGCCCATGTGTGAATAATTGTACTGTGTGAAACGCTCTGTTTCGCATACGCTTCATCATCAGGCAAGATATAAAATAGTTTTGGCAATGTGCCGGTATACTCTTTTTGGAAGAAAAAGCGTTTTGTTTTAAGCAATTTCACCAAATCACTGTTCTCATCGTCCAAGTCTCCAAAAAGACGAACTTTGGTTGGGCATGTTGTTTGACATGCTGTGGTGCCGCCTTCTTCCAAAGAGCGGTGGTCACAGAAGGTACATTTATCAACAGCTACCATCGTATCATCGACAAAACGGGCATCATAAGGACAGGCTTCCATACATCCTTTACACAAGATACATTTATGCGCATCTACTTTAACGATACCGCCCGGTGCAAAATGACTGGCATTGGTCGGACACACACTCACGCATGGTGCATCAATACAATGGTTACACTGAGAAGGGTAGAGATTTGCAAACGGTTTTCCAAAAATGGTTCCCTCAACAAGACCCACCCAAATACGTTGTTTATCAGCACCCAGCTGAACACCGTTCTCTTCTTTACACGCCACTTCACAGGCTTTACAGTTAATACAATTTTGATAATCTAATGCCATTGCGTAATTCATTTTTATACCCTCCTAATCGATACGAGTGTATCGTGCATATTGGCACAACCATGAACGGGCTCTATCGTATCTTCAATAATTTCATTATCACTGGCTCCATTACGATGCGCAAAGGTCATGCCCTCTGATTTAGCACCAAATCCATGGATATAAAAGACCGCTTCAGGAATAATTTTGGGTGTTGGGTAGGCTTTAATCTGTACTTTACCAATACTGCTTGCCACCTCAACGGTATCACCAAATTTAATGCCTAGTTTTTCAGCCTCTTTATCATTAATCCAAATGTAATTTTCACGCATTAACTCCAACAAAATAATGTTGTTTTGTGTTGAATTTTGGGTAAATTGCGCATGACGTCCTGTGATAAACTTAAACTTTCCAGCAGGAACTTTGATGTAATCTGCATCTTTCCACGCAGGCATCGCATCAATACCCTTGCTTGCCATACTTCCAAGGTAGCATTCTACTTTTTTATTGGGCGTGTTGAATGAACGCTTAAGGTCTGCAATATCCACAGGATTGACACAGGTGTCATGTAAATACGCGGTAGCATCAAACTCTTCTTCCAATTTTAAAACAGAGTAGAATTTTTTATCTTTTGGATAGTACTGGTATGTGTTGTTATCGATTTTTTTGAAATACTCCGACATGTTAGGGTAAAAGACCCCTTTTTCACGTAAGATTACCCACGCTTCTTCACCGTATTTTTCAACAAACATGTGTTTGTTGGTCTCTTCTTGAGGGTGCATAAACGGTTCAGCCAAGTCAAAACCACCGTCTTCAAACACCTCTTGTTCATCGGTGCCATCTTCTAATTCTGCTTGAATGTCTTCATCGTATTTTTTGGTGATTTCCCAAAGAGGCTTGGTCAATTTTTGTGCCAATTCGCGCATAATGTCATTGACCGGCTTAGTTTCATACATAGGCTCGACCGCTTTTTCGCGAAGAATAATGGCTGGCTCAATGCCTGCAAACGATTGAACAGGGTCTTCTCGCTCTAGATAGGTACATTCTGGCAAAATAACGTCTGCTAACATCGCAGTATCGCTTGGCATCGTATCAATGACGACAACCAAATCCATTTTTTCAAACATCTTTTTTGTTTTAGCAGAGTTTGGAACGGAGAGCATTGGGTTTTGTTTGTACACAAACATACCACGAATCGGATACGGGGTTTTGCCCTCAGCCACCATATTTCTCCAACCTACCCATGAACCTGTAGCACCTACAACAGCAGCAACATTTTTATCGATTCTAGGTTTTGCGTTGGCGTACATTGGTGCCGTAGCGGTGTGCTCGCCCAAGGGAAGTTTTTTACCAAATACAATCCCACCCTTAACGTCAATTCCACCACCAAGGGCTGTGAAAAGCGCCATAGCGCGGCGGAGTTGGAAGTCATTGCTAGACCATGTGGTACGACGACCTTGATAGAAAACGGCTTGAGGAGCGGCTGCCATAAAGTCATGCGCGATCTTACAAATCGTAGCAGCGGGCACGCCGGTAATTTTCTCCGCCCATTCAGGGGTATATTCATTCTCTAAAATATGTTTTTGGTATTTGTCAAAATCAACAAAGTTTTTTGCAACATAGTTACGATTATAGACTTGGTCCAAAATAGCAACATAGGTCAGTGCTAAAACAAACGCAAGGTCAGTACCTGGTTTGATAGCAACGTAGGTGTCTGCATGCATTGCCGTGTTTGTAAAACGAGGATCCACAACAACCAAGTTCATCCCTCGTCCACGTGTGCGCTTGAACATGTCCATCGTATCAGGGGTTAAAATCGCTTCTGCGCGATTGGCTCCTGCCATAATGACATACTTGGCATTTTCCAAGTCCGCTTGACCGTAACCACCAATGGTTAAGGTGTAACCAGACACGGCGGTTTGTAAACAAATGGTTGAGTGGTTGAGGAAGTTTGAGGAACCAAATTTGTCAGACATAAAGGTTTTGTAGGTATGCTCCGCCAAACCTTCTCCCGCGCAATACCCAATGCATGAACGGTTGTCTTTCTCTTCATCTAAAATTTTAACCATCTTGTCTTTGATGAACTCATACGCCTCATCCCATGTGGCACGTCGGTACTTTCCGTCGCCTCGCTCGCCGGTACGAATAAGAGGGTATTTTAAACGATCGGGATCGTAGAGGGCATGAATGCCCGCGGCACCTCTTGCACACAACATATTACGTGATTTAGGGAAGTAAGGGTTTGGATCGAGCTTCGTGACGATACCATTTTTCACCGTGGCGATGGCCGCGCACTTGTTGACACACATTTCACAGATAGTGGGAACTTTCTTCATCAGTGCAGTTTCAGCTTTGCCTTTTGGGCTTGCCAAAATCTCAGTCGAACTAAGCGCCGCACCACCGGCAACACTTAGAGCCACACTGCCTTGAAGAAATCTCCTTCGTGAGATCTCTACTTTCATATTTTTTTCTCCAAAAAATTTTAACTTTTGAGCTTTAAAAGCCAACGATACTCTGATTTATAACTAAAATTCTAGAGGTAGTTTCTTTAGACTATCATTAAGCCAGATTGTATCTATAAGATAAATGAATTAATATTCACTCGCAAGTCCGATAGGATGGAAAACGGCTATGAAGAAATTTTTTTTGAGTTCGTTTTGATTTAGTAAAAAAATAAAGAGTTTTTTCTATTTTTGGTAAAAAAATCGTTACATTTGTGCGATTTTCATACTTTATTGGTAAAAAAGAAATGCCCGTTTTGAAGAAATCCTGAGCATTCTTTTCGCAAAATACTCAGGAGGGTATAAAAGGTGGTCTATTTTTTAGCAGGTTCTGTGGTACAGTTATTGCCATCCCCTTTAATGATAAGGCGCACTTTTTTATCTTTGCCTTTTTTATCACTATCGGTATGCACAATTTTAGCAATCTCATTTTGCAATGTCTCAACACAATCTTGCCCATCTTTAGAGGTATCCAAAATAAGAATGTACTCTTCGCTTGCATTTTTTTCTTCTGCCAGCAAACGTGCTTTTCGCTCTTCTTTGGTCTCAGTCACATTCACATCACAGTCCTTTTCAAAAGACTTATTGATTTTCTCTGTCAACTCCTCAAGACTGCCCTCTTTTTTAATCGAGTTTGAATAGATAATACCAATGATTTCATTTTGAAGGCTTTCGATACAATCATTGGGAGATTGTTTCTTGACTCGCTCGGCACTGATCAGCAAAGAACTTACCACCAACACACCGATGATAATTTTTTTCATTGTAACTCCTTTTTCAAAACCATGATGCGCGTAGTCTCCTTTCTAGCTTGAAAGAACACTACACGTCGAAACTCTTTTATTAGAGTTCTTACAAAACTCTAAACACACCTTTAAAGCAAAGCTCTAAAGGCTACGTTAACACTGGGTTCTCCTCGGCAGAGTGCCGACGCACCTTTGGTGCTTTTATTTCTTGCAAAATGAGTTTTGCAAGAAATCTATTTTCTTTACATGTAAGCATTAAACGCTTTAATTTGTGAGCAACACCCTGTTGCATTAAGCGGTTAACACGATGGAACGTTGCCACTATCGCTGGCATAATTGTACAAGAAATCATACACATGTTCAACATACGCTTCTTTTAAAGGTTTTGCAGTAGGGCACTGTTTTACAAGCTCATCGTTAAGCTTACCGCCCTCAAAAATGGCTTTCCACTCTGCCTGCTTGTATTTTTTAGCCATAACACCGCCACTATAACCACAGGCATTTTTCATCTCTTTAACAAAAATCTTTTGCCCTTTTGCCATATCTGCGAAAGCAGATGTGCTTAAAAAACCTACTGCCATAAAGGCAACCAAAACACCTTGAACGAATCTTCTCATGCACTATCCTTTTTGTTTATTTTTTTTAACACATTACTAGACATTCTTAATAGCACCAAAGGTGCGTGGGCACTCTGCCGAGGAGAACCCAGTGTTAACGTAGTCTTTAAAGCTTTGCTTTAAAGACGTGTCAAGAGTTCGCACGAGAACTCTTAATGATGAGCACCTTCAGTCTCATCAAGGTTGAACACTTTATCGGCTATGTAATAGAGAAAAAGTGAAAGACCAATACCACCCAATCCAATCGCAAACTCTGTTATGGAAGGAAAATACTCCACAAAACTTGGTGCCAATTCGTACTCTGCACGCTTGAGCGTGGTCATAGGATACAACAAGGTATCGTGAACCAATCCATAACGCATAAAAAAGATGCCCACCATTCCCAAAATAGAAGCATACACGGTTGCTTTAATCGCTTGGGCATTGCTAAATAAAATTACCGCAAAAGGAATCAACATTCCAAGGGTGAGCTCTCCAAACCAAAAGTTAGGATGCTGCACGGCGTGTAAAATGGTTGCCGCACGCTCTGGCATATCGCCATACAATGCTGTTAAAATTTTCCAAATTTCAAAGAAGATAAGCACGGCCAAAAGCATTCCCAAAATCTTGGCAAGTTTTACTAACATGACCTGAACTTTGTCTGGAAAATTCATTTTGTATCGAAAGCCGTACATCAAGAAAATGAGGTAACATCCTGTAATCATCGCAGAGAGGATGAAATACACAGGATAGAAAACACCGTTTGCCGACGGGCGTGATACCAAAAATCCAAACACAGCTCCCAAGTTTGAGTGCGCTGCAAGACCCACCAAAAGACCGCAGATACCAAAAATCTTAGAAAGTGTATGGTGCTCTTTCACGGCTAGAAAGAAAAACTCTAAACAGATAAAGGTCAAATACAAACCATACAAGGTTCCCATCCACCAAATAGCCGATGTTAAACCCGGTGTCAAGACATTGTAAATGACCATCGTAACCGGATGCCCTATCTCAAATGCAATAACGGCAAAACCTGAAGAGATAGTAATAATCGCACCGGCAATCGCACGTTTTCCGATTTGCTGAAACTCTTTAATGCCAAATACATGGCCGATAGAAGAGATAATACATAAGCCCGTACTCGATACAACAAAAAAGACATACATCGAAATGAGTAGTCCCCAAGGGTGTTGTCGTGTCACATTGTATGCGTGGTGTCCGTGCATAATATAATTTGCTGCTCCGGCAAAAAATGCAGCCAAAAGCCCAACCGTGAGCATCGCTACCAATAAATTTAACGGTGTCTTTTCAAAAAAGAACAATTTTTTCAATGAAAATGTATTCATAATGCCTCTCCTACACGATATAAAATAATTTAGGTTTGGTGCCGAGGTGCTCTTTAACCTGACGGTACTCTTTGTTGGCTAAAAGCTGTGAAATTTCACTCTTTGGATCGTCTAAGTCACCAAAAACCCTTACCTTGGTAGGACACGTTGCTTGGCATGCGGTTGTGGTTTCTCCCGATGCTAAACGCGTGTCAGAACAGAAGGTACATTTATCGACCGTCATCGTGCGCTCGTCAACATAACGGGCATCGTACGGACATGCGTTGATGCAGTACGTACACAAGATACATTTGACCGGATCCACCATCACCATGCCATCAACTCCATAATAAGTCGCATTGGTCGGGCACACCATTTGGCATGGAGCGTTTGAGCAGTGCTGACACTGACTTGGATGATAGGTTTGAGACGCGATAGAGATATTTGGAAATTCTCCCTCTGCTTCTTTAACGCCGACCCAAATGCGATAATGATCTTTGAGTAAAAGCACACCATTTTCTTCTTTACAGGCACTTTCACATGCTCTGCAGTTGATACAATTTTTGTAGTTTAATGCCATTCCATAACGTGCCATGATTAAACCTTTCTAATTTCTACGATTGTGTCGTGCAGACACGTTGAGCCATGCATCGGCTCGATACCATCTTCTAAAATGGCAGCATCATTTCCACCATTGTTATACGCAAGGCTGAGTGCTTTGGAGTAGGAACCAAAACCATGAACAAAAAAGAGGGTGTCGGGTCCAATTTTTTCCGTAGGATAGGCTTTAATCGTTGTCTTACCCACTTTACTGGAGACTTCAAGCTTATCGCCAAATTTGATGCCCAATTTCTTTGCCACACGCGTGTTAATCCATGCATAGTTTTGAGGCACTAAATTGAGAAGCAGTTTGTTATTATTCGTTCCCGATTGAGTAAACTGTGCATGACGTCCCGTGATAAAACGAAATTTACCCGCAGGAATTTCCATCTCATACTCACTCTTCCATACAGGCATTGCATCAATACCACGCTTCACCAACGAAGGAATCGCACATTCGATTTTTCCAGAAGGTGTTTTAAACTTATTATTTAACACCGAGTACGCACGCTTATTTTCTGGATAATACTCATAATCATTCACACCCAATTTTTTGAAGTATTCGTCCATATTGGGGTAGAAAACACCTTTGTCTTTGAGAATCTGCGCCGCACCTTCGTATTTTTCAACCGCGTGTGCATTGAGCTCTTCTTGCGAATGTAAAAATGGCTTCGTCAAATCAAAGTCTTTGTACACTGCCTCTTCGCCATCTTCTTCAATTGCCATCTGTACATCTTCATCGTACTTTTTGCTAATCTCAAAGAGAGACTTGGAGACTTTTTGAGAAAGCCCTAGCATCATGTCCATCGTATTTTTACTCTCAAACATCGGATTAATCGCTTTGTTACGCTGTGCGATGGAGGGCTCAATGCCACCATACGAGACCACAGGGTCTGTTCGCTCTAAGTACGTACACTCAGGCAAAATGACGTCGCTGAGCATCACGGTGTCGCTTGGCATCGTATCGATCGTCACGACCAAATCCAATTTTTTCAAAAAGGCTTCGGTTTGGCGCGAATGGGGTAAGGACTTCTGTTTTCAAGCACCATATTTCTAAACGCAACCCATGAACCTGAACCTCCCACAACAGCGGCTTCATCTTTTTCGATACGCGGTTTTGCGTTCGCATAAATGGGTGCTGCAATATCATGCTCGATCAGTGGCAAGCCTCTTCCAAAACAGATACCGCCTTTAACATCAATGCCTCCACCCATCGCCGAGAAGATGGCTTGTGCACGACGCAATTGAAAGTCATTTTTAGACCAAGTGGTACGGCGTCCTTGGTAGTAAATCGCTTGAGGAGCATGCGCCATAAAATCACGCGCCACTTCGTAAATATCGGCCGCTTTAATGCCGGTCAGCTTCTCCGCCCATTCAGGCGTGTATCCACTGCTTAAGATATGCGTTTTGTACTCTTCAAACCCGTTGAAGTAATTTTCAACAAAGGCTTTGTTGTAACGATCTTCTTTAATAGCAACATAGGTCAATGCTAAAACAAAGGCAAGGTCTGTGCCCACATTGATTGCGAGCCATTTATCGCTCTTAGCCGCGGTATTGGTAAAGCGAGGATCAACGGTGATAAGCTTAGCGCCTCTTCCATTGGTACGTTTGAAAAAGTCCATGGTATCGGGTGTAACAATCGCTTCTGCGCGGTTAGCGCCTGCCATAATGACATACTTGGCATTGTCCAAATCGGATTGCCCGTATCCACCGATGGTGAGCGAATAACCTGAAACCGTTGTTGCCAAACACAAACTGGCATGGTTCAAGAAGTGTGATGAGCCAAACATCGTAAAGAAGTTTTTAAACGTATGCTCTGCCATACCTTCTCCCGCACAAAACGCAACGGTTGAGCGGTTGTCTTTTTCTTCATCCAAAATTTTGGTGAGTTTTTCATTGATGTAAGCGTACGCTTCGTCCCAACTGACGCGCTTAAACTTACCACTGCCTTTTTCACCATCGCGAATCAAAGGGTATTTCAATCTATCTGGGTCGTAGAGGGCTCTGATGCCTGAATTGCCACGGGCACACAACATGTTGCGTGATTTGGGAAACAAAGGATTGGGATCGAGTTTTTCAACAACACCGTTACGCACATGGGCAATCGCTGCGCACTTGTTGACACACATTTCACAGAGTGTCGCTACTTTTTTATCTTCATTGCTAAGGTTTCCTTTAGCCGGTGCTGCAACACTTGCCATCATGGAAGAGGAACTTAAACCCACTCCACCTGCGACGGACATTGCCACACTCCCTTGAAGAAATCTCCTTCGTGAGATCTCTACTTTCATCGCTTCTCCTTGCTTAAGCTTTCACACGCAAACTTCGTCAATTTGGTGTGTCTGTACCTACCATTGTAAGAATAGATTCTTATAAAAAACTTATAATTTAAAAAATCCCGATGGTATCGTTATTGCAGTAAAAATAAAAAGAAGTAAAATTTTTTTAGAACTTTGACAAAAAGGTTAAAAATAGGTTAACTTTTTGGTAAAACTTTAGAAATTTTTACCAAAAATGACGAAGAAAGTCAAAATAACGTTTTTAAGAAATATGAATAAAAACCCTTATATAGACCAATTTTGTTTATATTTATTA
>JFJP01027604.1_pt1 | contig 10781 bp, 15 predicted proteins | sample 431651 | NCBI WGS metagenome assembly JFJP01 (sample SAMN02602958, study PRJNA72255) | Microbial mat metagenome, whole genome shotgun sequencing project. | biome: fresh water; feature: sink hole; material: water; isolation source: purple microbial (photo- and chemosynthetic) mats found in...
GCTTTGAAAATTTTCATCGAAAAAAAAAAACTTCGTGTTGTTTTGTCCCATTTTTTTTTTTTAAATAAGTTGTGAATTGCCATTTGAAAAAAAGTTCGTTTATTTAATAATATATAATATTTTTATTGAAAAAACTAACGAAATCTACTTTAAAGAATTAAGACTTTTGAATATTTCTTTTGATTTTTGAACTAAATCATCATAATACATCGCACTCCTATTAAAGACAATTTCATCCTTCTTATTCTCTTCACTACTACCAATCTGTTGGTTTTTTTCACTTGTGGATACAGAAACAGAAGAGCTGGTTTTGTGTTTATTGAATCTAACAGGGTTCAATAAATGATCATTATCTTCATAAGATAAAGGCATTATTTTTACTTCACTATCAGATTTCTTGTTCTTTTTCAATTTTTTCCAAAAATTCTTATCCAAAAAAAGATTTTCATTTGTTTTTTCTAAATTCTGACAACTTTTCAAGTTTTCATAATCGTTTTTTTCAAAGCTTTTGTTCAAATTTTGACAGCTTTTAGCTTCATGGTTCCAATCTTCCAAACTGAGGAGTTTCTTGGCTGAATTCTTTTGTATTTCTGTTCTTTTCACCAATATTTTAGACCCACTTTCCAAATCCTCCCCTCTGTTTGTTTCTTCATAGTTTTTTTCATTAGCAATTTTCGCATTTTCAATAGGTTTTGGAGTTTCTAATAAATCATTTGTCGGGAAAACCATATTTTTTTGATTCTTCCTTCTTTTTATCACACAATCTAATAAGAAAAATTGCTTTAAATATCGAAAAAAAATAAAAAAATATTAGAAATACATATCAATATTATCAATAAAATAGGCAGGATAATTCCTAATGAATATTCATAGACTTTTTCCAATGAATCTTCTGGTTTTACGAAGGGATATAAAGAGTTTAAATTCGTTAAGTACTCAAACGTGTTAAAGCTTGAATTCACATGAACTATATCACATATTCCAATAGTGATTCGCTTGTTTTCACTAATGATGTTTATCGCGAATTTATTTCCTAAAGCTTTATCATACAATAAAGGAAATTCGAAAATTTCAGTTTTCAGAAAATTTCTCTCAGTATTTGAATTTATTGATATATTCACTTCATTTTCTTCGTTTTTTATGTTCAGTGATGTAAAACCATTGAATTTGGATTTCAAGTATCGCAAATTCAAAATAGCCTCTAATTTCACGTTTGTTTGATATGCAGATAAAGGTTTATAAATGATTAATTTCACGATAAAATTCAAATAGGAATCATAATTTTGATCTTCGTTTATCAGAAAACAAACGCCATTATCTTTTAAAGCGATACCTAAGCAAGATTCTGCTTGATTTTCGCATTGAAAATTCTGAGAGAATGTAATATAACTCATATAATAAGAAATACTATCAATATTTGTGTAAGTATTCACTGAAAAACTTCTGAAAATTATTGATTTCCCTATCAAATCAATGAAATTAGTGATATTTTTTACAGTTTTTTCAAGAGAAAAATCTATTTCATTTGTTGAATTTAAGATAAAAAAAAAGGGGTTTTGAAAACTATCATTGAAGTAAACATATTCATTATCGAATTGATTATCATTGAGATTTTTTCCCAAGGATTCCCACAAGCATTCGCTGATATCTCCATATTGGAAGATAAAGGCTGTTAAATTAGAAGTGAGAACCTCATCAAAAACTCCAAATATTGAAATTGAGCCATTTAATGAAAATGAATTATTTTCTTGAAAATTATTGATCAAATCATCATATTTGAAAGTTAAGAGGTTTTTCTCACCGAAATTCTCTTTCTTTCTATGGGGATTGCAAGTTCTGAACTTGCTTTGTAACTTCACTGAATAAAAATTGGTTTTCCCCTCAGTTTCATTGCTTTGATTGATGATTTTTATGTTGCTTATATACTTAAAAACGTATTTTTCGCTGTTTATTGTCCAGTTATTATGCATATAATCATAATTTTGATCAGTTCTCGCTTTAACTAAATGGCTTTGTGGAGCAATTAATGGTTTTTGAGCTACTAAATCTGCCCAATTCTTATCACAACTCATAACAATCACCACATCTATTTCGCTTTCTATATCAAATGATATTGTTCTATTAAATCTGAAAGAATCATCAGTCCAATAGCCTTTTCCACTCTCTATTTTTGTTTTATTCATACGATAATCGATATTTAGAAGATTTATGGTATTATATGAAGTAATATTGTTCGTAAGTGTGTTTTTCAGGCTTTTTCTCCAAAAAAGTGTTGTCGTTGCAACATTTACACAGCCACCTGCTTTCCAGGTGACATTTACTGATAATTGATTTGATTTGATCGCGGCTGATCTAATGAGAATTTTTCTATTTATCAGAAAAAACAATAAGAATAACTTGATATAAGGCTGGGCTAGATCAATTAGAGCTATTGATGCAGCAATGTTTCTTGTTACATGACCCCAATTTGTATTATCTAATAAATTTATTTAATAATTAAAGACTAAATAAAGAACTTTTCATGAATAATCCACTCGCCCATCCTGTAGTATTACTCAGCGGTTCTTTCAAATAATCACATTCTATAAGAAAAATCAAACTTCGAATATTGCTAATATTATAGGTTTTTGAAGTTAATTCATTGTGACATTTACTGATGATTTCTGATGTTGAGTATTCGTTTTCCCATGCAGCAGCATAAGCCCAATCTTCAGACCCTCCATTAACTGGATAAACCTAAAAAACTAACTATTTTTTTTATTTAAAGATAAAAATCTGCACTAGATCGTTAATTTTCCCATAAGGATATTTATCGATTTTAAGTATTGGGTTTTCACTTGCAACATCTGATAAAACTTTTGCGATTTCTAAAGAATTCCTAAAAGTTTATTCATTTTTCTATTTGGGTTTACCATCAAAAGCTGTATCATCAGGAGCAGCTTGACTTATAAGAGGGGATAAAGATATTAAATGATTATAACCTCCCCAAGGATAACCTTAAAAACTGATTTTATTGATAAACAAAAGACGATTTACTGATTGAATTAGTTCCTCCATGAAATGATATTGATAATCTAATCAAATAATTTGTGAATATATAGTTGAGAACCCTTGTTGTAGCTGTTAAATAACATTGATCCGTTCCTAAATTATAAGGGAAATCTCGATTTGGATCAATAATGAGCCCACCGTTTTCTTTTTCTTCCTAAAAAATTTATAAAATTTGTTGGAAAACTCAAAATAAACCCTTATATTATGATAATATCCGTAGGGATTGGACATTGGATAAAATAAAATCAGTCTGTTTCTAAGATAATATTGGATTGTTTCATTATAAATGATATTTTCTAGTAAGTATTTCGTCAAGTGAATGATGACATTTGATCCGATTCTCTCATTTCCATGTATTCCTCCAATCAAAATAACCTTTTTCAGAGAGATCATATAATAATTCATATTTGTTTTACTTGAGGCAATTGGTTAATTCTTTGAGAAGTTTGTGTAAAATCTGTCATCATATAATAAATAAATTGGCATCTAAAGAAAATAAGACTTTGGAAAAATAACTTTAATATACTTGTTATTTCCACACTTACCAATATTTGGGAAATCTATATCGTTATCAGTTATATTTTTTATTTTTATGTATTGTGGGTAGTTTTTTTCAAACTCGGTTATTTTCGCCAGAATTGTGTCATATGACATATAATCGAAATGGTAATCTTGATGTGAAAGGCATAAGTTTATTGTTTGGAGAAAGAAGAAAAAAAAAATAGTTTTGTCATAATTTAGCATTAAATTTTTTATTGGCTTTACAAAACTTGTATTGAAAATTCATAAAAATAAAAATATGGTCTTTTTTTTTTTTAATTCAAAAAAACATTGATCAAAAATTCAAAAAATTCTTGTTTTTTATTTTTTAATTTTTTTTTAATTGTTTTTAATTTGACTATAAAATCATTTTCCAAAAATAATAATAATTTTTGAATTAAATGTCTCTTGAAGATTTGGATTTAGAAAAGCTTGAGCATCTTTTGAAGGTTTTTTGTTCTTAATAATTTTATTATGGGTTTTCTGAGTTTTAAAAAAGCGAAAACTCTTTTGAAAAAAATTAATACATTCTTCATAGCATTAATAAATCTTTATCACAAATTCAAAAATAATAAGGGGGAGCAAAAACTCCAAGATTCAATCCAAGAAAAAGAATCCAATTACAAAGGAAAATTCATTAATGAAAAAAAAAAGGATCAAAATCCAGAAAAAAAAAGGTACTAATCATCTTTACTTTGAATAAATGAATAATCTAATTTTCTGTAAAATCATTGCTTTTTCGAATAATTTAAGCTTTATTGAGAAAAAAATTCAAATGAAAAAATCAGGCAAATCACATTCAAGATCAAGATCTCGATCTAATTCAAGAAAAGATTCCCGTTCAGATTCAAACCCAAAACAAAATAGAAAATCTCATTCTAATTCAACATCACCTAAAAATTTTAGCAATGATCACTATGATTCACATAAAAGTAAAAAAAGAATTTCATATTTTATTGGAATTCGTTTGTTTTTTTCAGAGAATGAAGAAGTAAAAAGAGATGATTTGACTTGTCTGGTGTTGAATTTATCAGGAACAACAACAGAATCAGATATTTTCAAATTTTTGACAAAAGTAAAAGGCAAAAAATAAAAATTCGAAAATTTTTTTAAGGAAAAATCGGGGAAAATCAGAGATATAAAAATAATCAGAGATTTAAAAAACAAAAGGTCAAAAGGAATTGCTTATCTTGAATTTTACGATAAAGAATCAGTTCAACATGCAATTTCTTTATCTGGTCAGGTTATTTGTGGCAATGAGATTAGAATCCAGCCTTCACAAGCTGAAAAAAACCGTATATCTATTCCTTACAAGTAAAATTCTTGATAAATTTTGTATTTATGAATAATAAAAATAAGGATCCCAAACAAATTCAATAAGAAAAATCAAGCAAATGCACATGATCAAAATTTAGGCTCAAAAAGAATATATGTAGGTGGACTTACAGACCATTTAGCTGATTTAAAAGAACAAGATTTAAAAGAAGTTCTTATTATTTTTTCTTGAAAATATAATTTGAAAATTTCAAAAGTTGTTTTCATCATTTGGTGAAGTTGATTCTGTTGATATTCACCGAGATATTTCAACTGGGAAAAGCAAAGGATATGCTTTTGTGCAGTTTAAAAATTCAAATGATGCAAAAGAAGCTATTGAAAAAATGGATGGAATGGTTATTGCGGAAAAAACATTGAAAGTTTTAAAAAATCTATCAAAAATTTGCTATTTTTCTTTGTTTTAGGTGAGTTCTGTTCTGTCTAATTTAGCAGGAACAATCAACAGTTTCAACAATTACGCTAATAATGAAAGTCTTGATTTGGATGATGAATCAGGTCATAATTTTCTGCATAATTCACAAAGCAGAGCTATGTTGATGCAAAAATTAACGAGAGCCAATAGTAAATTAATTTGATAAAATGAAAAACTCATTTATGAATATAATTTAAGATGGGGATAATTTGTTGAATAATTCAAAAGGAAAATGTGGTTTTTCCTTGAATGAAATTTCGCAAACTCCAACGAATTCTTTGCTATTTGTTGAAATGTTTTCAAAAGAAGATATTTTGAGTGATAAAAATTTTTTGTCTGAGCTTAAAAAGGAACTTCGAGGTTTTTAATTCAATTTTTTTTTAGTTTATAAGAAAAAATGTTAAGATGAATGTAAGAAATATGGTGAAGTAAGACATTTGTTTGTAGATCCTGAAACAGAGGGCAATATATGGGTGAAATTCATAGATACTCAATCTGCAGTGAACACACAAAAAAACCTTAATGAAAGGTTTTTCGCAGGAAAGAAGATTCTGTTATATTTTGTTAAGGAAGAAATTTTCAAAAAAAAATTCGCAGTTTAAAATAAATATTTTTATCTATTCAGGACAAAAGCTTTAAAAAAAATTTAATTTTTATTTTTTCTTTAATATGAATATTTTTTATTTAAAATATTACAGTTAAAATTGTGAAAGCTGTTTCTGATTTTTTTAAATTGTCTTATGAGAGTTTTGAACTTCTCCTTTCTGATTTTTTTCAAAAGGTTTTTTTTTTTTGTGTTTCCTTAATTATTAAGCATTTTTTTATATATCTATGATTTTTTCTTGCGAAATTAAAAAGCAAAGAATTTTCATTTTTAAAAAAAAAACCAGAATTTTTTTTGTTTGAAAATAAATAAAAAATTAATTAATTGTTATTTTTAATGTTTTATGACCAAAATAAAACTCAGTTTTTATATGGATTAAAGTAATTTTGTTTGAAGTTCTTCTCATTCTTATATTTTTTTTTCTATAAAAAATCATTATTTTCATAAAATCTGAGATCAATTAAGAAAAATTACATTGTTAGATCCCATAATATTATCTTCATTTTTTTCTTCCTCTAAAAATAATTCTTTTTCCTCTAATTCCAAAGAGTTTTGAAATTTTGAAGTTTGTTGTTCAATTATTGATATGATTCCATCTTCTGATCCAATAATTTTCTTGTTTTCCTCTATATTTTTGCAGCATCTTATATATTTCCGATTGAAAATTTGGAACTTATTCATTAATTTCGGTTCTTTTTCCAACGAAAACTCTTCAATAAAACCACTAAAAATATTGAATACTGATAAAAAACAAACTTTTAATTACTCGTTTCTTCCTCTATAATAATTGATTCCTTCATTTCCTTCAGTTTTTTCGCATTCTATCAGATAATATTGATTGTTTTCAGTCTTTTTATAAAAATATTTTTCAATAAAAAGAAAAATCTCAAAAATTAATTACATTATCAATTGCATTAACAGTGAATAAAATACTTGCAGATGGAAGATCCACCAATGAAATCGTTCCTACTGTTGAAATCATATAAGCCAAATTCTTATTTCCACCAAATCCACAATAATCAATAGGTTGAGTTACTCTTATCACTAATACAAATTAATTTTCTGACAAAATTAAAAAAATACTTGATTCGATAGATTCTTCTTCATTTTCTTTCGCTAAGTCGAAAAGACATAGTATGCTATCCAATGATCCAGCCAAAAGCAGAGTTGGATAATCTGGATGAAACTCAATCTTTGTAACATCATCTCCATGGCTCTCCTCAAACGTGGATCTTTCTTTCATAACTTTTAAATCCCTAAAGATATTTTTTTATGAAAAAATTATCAAAATTTTTAAAATAAAAACCAAAAGATTATTTTTCCAGATGAGCCTCCTGCCAAAATATGTTTGCTTTTGCTGATAGTATATATCTCTTCAGGATTTTCTTTAAATTATCAATGGGAATTAATATATTGAGAGAGAGTGAAATAGATAACTTTTGAAAGATTTGATGAGTTTATTAGTGTTCAAGTCCCACAATTTAACTGAAGAATCGTTCGAACATGAGTATAAAACATTTTCATCTTCGAAGATTTCGTTGATTCTTTTGCCATGAGCATCTTCAATTTTATTTTGAACTTGTATTGAACCTTCCCTCATACTGAAAGAGATTAGGGAATTATTCGATAATTGTGAGTAAAAAACTGTTTTATTTAAAGGGTTTCTCTTAAAAGACAATGGAAAAGAGTTCTCGTATTTTCCTCCGAGAGTTTTCAAATCAAAATCATAAATTCCTGAATCGTTATTATTAATAATATTCCCATTTTCATTTGTGAAATCCATTTTTATGTTTTGGATATTTTAAATCTTTTAATAATTTGTTTTGTTTTTTTTTAATTAAAAAAAATAAAGTCTAAATAATCAATAATTTTTATTTTTATTAGAGAAAAAAAAGTCTTTATCCTCATGCCTTTGTTTAAAAAAAAAGACCATCAAACATTCTTCATGCTTGGATTGTTGATAGTTGCCCCAATTCTATATTATCGTTATAGAAACGATTTATTAGACTTTCAAAGAAAGAATTTGATGAGAAATCCGGTGAAGAAAAAAGAAGCAGAAGCAGAAGCTCAAAAGAATTAAAATATTAGTAGAAATATAAAGAATTTTTTATTAATCACTAAGTTTTTTTCTTTTTTTTATAAAAAATATATTATTTCATCATCACCTCTTTTTAGTTTTTCTTTTTTTTCGTTCTTAAAGTCTGCATAAAAAAATCTTCCTAAAATTAAAAAAAAAACATTTGAAAAGGTTAATAATTAAACTCTAGATTATAGGGAAAGTGTCAGATTTCAAAAAATTTAAATGTTGATGATAGGAGCAAAATTTTATTTCAAAATAACATGAGTTTTACTCAGAAAAAATTTTTTTTTTAATTAAAGAGAAATTTTTTTTTTCAAATGATTAAAAAATTTTTTTATTTTTAATTTTTTTTTGTATTTTTAATATTTTTTACTTTTATTAAAATCTAAAGAAATCATTCAAAAATAAATTATCCAATTGTTTTTGCAGAATATGTACTGTTGGCTTTTTTTTGTTTGATTTGCAGCTAAATAAAATATTGATTGATGATTGATTGATAATAACTTTTCTTATTTAAATAAAAAATATTTTATTTTTTATTTTTGAGACCTAAATATTTGAAACTAAATTAAAAAAAAAACATAAAATGTCCATCAGCACTCGCCATAAAAAGAAACCTTTCTCTCTAACCTCTCAAATCTTCAATTCCTTTTCAGTTCATATGTAAAGGTTTTTCTTCCTTTTTCTATTTTGACCTGAACCCTTTTCAAAGGCCTGCCAACACTAATTCTCTCGATAATAACCCAATATCCAAAGACATAATATGCTCAAATTGCAAAGAACCCTTAAAAAAGCTTGAATTAGAGCTATCAAAATCAACCAAATCTATACAATCACTAAAATATCTCCTTCAATTCAAAGACATGGCTCTTCAAAGTCGTGAAAATATGCTAAAAATTTTCATTGATGAAAACAATATGCTAAAAGAAACGCTCAAAAACTGCCAGAAAAACAATTTAATTCCAGATAACCCATCAATCCGACAAATCTCTACACTGAAATCCAAAGGAATTTCACAATCTCCAGAATCTAATATTCAAAATTTATTGACACACAGTTCTTTAAAAAAACAGCTTACACTTGAATCCATGAGAAGTCTTCAAAAAATTCCGACCATTAAAGATATAAAAAAAAACAAAGTGAACATCAGCAAGGGAGTTTTCACAACTTCGCGCAATTTCGTGAAGAATCGCAATTCTAGTAAAAATTCCTGAAACTTTTTCTTTTAAAATTCAGAAAAGATGTGATCACTGTTACTGAAACCCAGGGTTTGCATGATGATAAGAGTATTTTTACAAATAAAGAAGGCCGTTTAAACTTATTGCAAACAGGCATATTTCACTATTTTTTAATTAAATTCTATAAATATTTTTTTCTTTTAATAAAAAGATGAAGAATCACATTTCAACAAAAACAAGAATTTTCGAAAATTAGAAGAAATGGTGTTTTCTGAAGATTTTCTCACAAAAATCGCTGTTTTAAACCTCGAAGAAAAGTTTGAATTCCAGGATTTGATCCGTAGTTTCTTGAAGGATTTCCATCGTATGATAAAAATGAATCAGCATCTCAAAAAGATTATCAAGACCAGTTTATCAATGAACGATTCTTTGGATTTAAATCAAAGCATTCGAAATTTCACAGCTGAAACGTGTTTAATTTTCGATTGTTTTCAAGCTAAAATCTTCATTGTTGATGAAATAAACAAAGAGTTTTGGACAAAAAACGCAAAGGAGGGACTTGAAAGAATTTCATTTGATCAAGGAGACGTTTTGAGCCATACAATGAAATTAAAGAAGGTTTTAAAGATTGATGATTGGAAAAAGAGCCAATTTGTCAACATTAATTCAAGGCAATTTTCAATAAAAACAATGGTTTGCTCACCGATTGTTGATAATAAAGGGAAAATCATAGGTTTTTATTCGTCAAATTTATTAAAATTTTCTTTTGATTCCTGGTAATAAGCGATTCTTCAAGCAATTAATAAGCAAAAAGGTCTTTTCACAACTGATGATTTGAGTTTAATGACTGTTTTATGCACTATTATAGGGATTTGTTTGAAAAACGCATTGATTTATGATAATGTGAGCTTAAACCAAAATAAATTCAAGAAATTTGCTTCGGTTTTCTATTAATTTTATTTGATTTACCAAGGAATTTATAATTAAAAGATTGGCATTCAAATGTTCAAATCTTCAAATCTTCTCGATTTTTACAAAAACTGTCAAAATTGTTTAAAAAAAATTATGGCTTGTAAACAAAGCCAATTTCTTATTCATAATAATGAGAAAAAAACTCTCACAAAACTCAATTTATCAGAAAATCAGCTAATAACAATCGATAATCCTACAGGACTTATTGAATTATGTATTGAAAAAAGACAGATTTTGGATGTTTTTGAGCCTTTAAAACATAAAAGCTATAATCCACAGTTAGATCTTGAGAGTAATCTGTCACTTTTAACAGTTCCTATTGTAGATAATGAATCACAGAACATTATAGCAGTTTTTCAAGTCGTGAATCTAATGAATAATATCGGAAGAAATTATGGAAAAGGAGAATGGATTGATAAAGAAGTGATAGATTTCTTATGTGAGATTATAAAAATATGTTTATATCGTTTTTTTTAAAAAACTTACAAATAAATAAAAAAAATAAAAACTCGTAAAAAGAAAATAATTTTTATTTAATTGTAATTACTTTTTTTAAAAACAAATTAAACCTCCCAAAGTTTTTAATCTCTTTTTAAATGTAATTTTTGA
>JFJP01040711.1_pt1 | contig 10781 bp, 5 predicted proteins | sample 431651 | NCBI WGS metagenome assembly JFJP01 (sample SAMN02602958, study PRJNA72255) | Microbial mat metagenome, whole genome shotgun sequencing project. | biome: fresh water; feature: sink hole; material: water; isolation source: purple microbial (photo- and chemosynthetic) mats found in...
TTGTTTTCATGTATGGTTAATTTATATAGGATTACACTTTAATAAGGCTTTATGCTGCGAAATATCTTTGTTGAGAACACTTTGCTAAGTTTCTAAAAACATTGTTTTTAGAGTGGACTTATGTATATATACGTTAATAAAGGCAAAATGTTTCAGAGAAAATGACAATTATTGGATATGGATGGTTGCTTATATAGTTTAAAGGCGAAACCTTTTCAAAAGGTTTCGCCTTTAAAACTTATTTCACTGGTGTAACATCATCAGGAGCATTGCTATTGCCTTTTTTACTGCTGCTATGCCTCCCTTTAATTTTTCGAACATCGAACCAACCGTTGAGAAAAATTTCATCGGTTATCATCCCTTCGATAACATCATCAAGATCATCAAAAACCAGGCGTGCTTCTGAAATAATATCTTTGATATTGCGGGTAGCACTTTTATGTATACCCGAAACAACATTGATGGTATCGGGCATAGTGGTCAGGATTTTGTATTTGGATTCGAGAGCTTCTTTATCCGAGGCTGTAAAATTGTATTTGCCAAGTCCCGCAAGATTGGCTTCTGTAGCATCCAGTATAGCCCTAAACCTGGTCATGATTTCTACTTCTTCGCCCGATGTAAGTGCCGATTCGGAATAGTCTACTATTTTCAGCAATACAGGGTTGTTTATTTTCCTGGCCAAATGGCTCAGGCTGCGTGTTACACGATAAAGCGGCTTTGCCAAATCATTCAGTAGTTGCTTTTTAAGTGTTACATGTCCTTCGGTCAGATTCTCGCTCTGCGCCTTATTGGCATCTGCCAGTTTTTTTTCGGTTTCATTCAGTTTATCAACATCTTCTTTAATTATTTGGCTGCCTTTCCAATAATCGGTATTGGCATTTAAAAAGGATATGCAGCTTTTAATCATATCCCAAAATGTTTTTTCAGAAATGTTCATTGTTTAATGTTTTAGTGAATATTTAGAGTTTTAATATTAATGCATATAAAGATCACCATTATATTTTATATAAACAAATATGGATAGCTTTATTTTTAGCATTCCATAGATTAAAAGGGAAAATAATTAACCAGGCATAAAGATGTTAAGCGCAGCATGTTTTATTTAAACAAGTGGAAGCTTTTAGATATATGTATATTATTTGTAAATGTATCCAAGCAACAGCTTTATAATAGTTATAGTTGAGCTATACTTATTTTTAACTATAAGGAATATAATTGTTAATGGTTTATTGAGGCTCAAAAGTATTTCATGGAATGTTAAAAGTTTCTTATAGAATGTTGAAAGTGCTCCATGGAGTATTGAAAGTGCTTTATAGACGATCGAAAATGACATATTGGCAGTTAAAAGTTGTTCATGGATGATCGAAAATGATAGATAGGTAATTGAAAATTGTTTATAGCATGTCGAACATGAATTATTGGCAGTTGAAGATGGTTCATAGAAGGTTGAAAATAATATATCGGTAGTTGGAAATGGTTTATAGGTTATCGAACATAGTTTATGGGAATTAGAAGATAGCTTATAGAATGTCGAACATGGTATATGGGAATTTGAAGACAGCTATTAGAATGTCGAACATGAATATTGGGCATTCAGAAATACAATATTGAATCAAAGATGATTATAATTTGGCGTGGCAATAATTGAATGCTTTAATTGGTATGTATCCATCATGTCAATATATTGATGCTTCGGGATCTGCTACATAATGACCTTCGAGCGTCCGAAAGGACCTCGAAGCGTCAAAAGGACAAGTGAACAATGTTTCCTATTTTATTTATAACTCAATCCCCAACCAAACGGGAACAGTGGATTCTCCGAGTCATAGGGCAAATCTTCTTTCTGCTTAACAACAGCCTGCATACTCGAAGGCAATTCAAAAGGAAGTTTTGCGGTTGGGTTAAACTTGCCAAAAACAATATCCAGAACCGCATCATCCGCAGCGCCAAAGTCAGCAAGCAATCCCATCGCTTTATCAGCAATTTCTGGTATTACAGCCGCCCTATCAAGATAAATACAAACTACGGTTGGTTTTTTCTTCATGATATCCAGTAACCGGCCTAACTCAGGTTCTTTAAAATCCAAATCGCCCTGGTGGAACATTTTTTCAACCAAATCGCCAGTCCGCTTTTGATAGGGTGCTTGTATCCTTAGGATTGCAATATCTGCATCTTTGAGGCTATCAACAACATTTCCATAATTTGAAGCAACTGTTTTATCCATATTTTCAATGTAAATTTTAGGCTTGTTGTTAAGTGGTAATGCAAAACTGCTATCGGCATTCATTTTATTTTTAAGTAAAACAATTGACTTTCGTTGCGCAATCTTTCCTTTTGCCAAAGCATCGGCATTTCCAACAATTTTATCCACCTGATCGATATCTACAAAAGGATTATCGAACAACCCCATTTTAAACTTTGCCCTTAAAAGGCGTTTCACCGATTCGTCAATTCTGGCTTCGGTTACTTTTCCTTCTTTAACCAATTCAACCAATTCGTAAGGAAAATTATTTCCGCCAAACTGATCAATACCTGCATCAATAGCTTTTGCAATGCGTTCTTTTACGGTAAGTTTTTCAACACCCCAATTTTTGGCTTCAACAATTTCGTATCCAAATATCGAAAACCCTTCAATAATTCCCCAATCGGTGCAAACTATACCATCGTAACCATATTTTTTGCGCAACAGATCGGTAATTATTTCTTTGTTGAAACTCATGCCCACATTTTCGCTGGTTTGATTATAAGGAATGCTGTAATATGGCATAATCATAGCCGTGTTGGCTTTAAAAGCTGCCTGAAAAGGTATCAGAAAATAATCAAAGTTTTTGCCTGGATATACCTGGTTCTTGCCATAGCTAAAGTGCGAATCTTCGCCCTTTTCCAAAGGGCCTCCACCTGGCCAATGCTTTGTCATGCATGCAACAGATTGAGTGCCCAGCGAATCGCCCTGAAATCCCAGAATGTAAGCAGCAATCAGTTTTGCCGATAATTGGGCATCCTCGCCAAAAGTACCGTTCATACGTGCCCAGCGGGGTTCTGTTGTTAAATCGGCCATTGGGTGAAGTGCGATACGGATTCCAACAGCACTATACTCCTGGTTGGCAATTTTGGCAAATTCATTAACCAGCGAAGAATCGCCAGTTGCAGCAAGGCCAATAGGTTCAGGCCATTTTGAGAATTCGCTTTTTAGTAAATCCGATTCCAGAAAATTATTTATTCCATGGCGCGGATCAGTACTAATGGTCAGGGGAATTCCCAAACGCGTCTGCGAAGCAACCAATTGCACTGCATTATACCATGTAGCCAGCATTTTGGAACTGGGAATCATAAATAGATTAAAAGTGTTGATTTTCTGGTTAACAATTATGTCGTAATTTGAGTTAAAACTCATCATTCCCGGACTGGTTGTAACTTCTCCATCAGAGCTTACTCCTATGGGTGGATGCCACATCATTCCTGCTTTTTCTTCAATATTCATTTGTTTGAGCAAATCGTTTACCCGCTCTTCGATATTTGCCTTGGAATCTTCGTAAACATCGAGTTTTCCATTCTTGTTCAAATCGCGGAAAGTAATTCCACTTTCAGTCAGGGTTTTAACTTCGGAGAGTTGCGCCTTGGCTTTTCGATTCAGTGATCCATAATAAATTTTAAATACAATAAAGCCAATTAACAATAAGGCAATTAATGCCAATAGGATATACAAGATTACTTTGAAAATTTTTTTCATGATATAGGTTAATAAGTTAGCAACTATGAGAATTCATGGTATTTGTATTATCTTAGAAATGAAATTATCTTTAGAATAAGATGGTATTATTTCCGAAAATTAAAAAAAGATTGTCGATTTTTAATAAAAATATCAAAATATAAGTTCTTTGAATATTATTTATTTAGTAAAAAATATATTTTACTTTTACGTCTCATTTGTAAATATTTATAATAGGTTGTAATTGATTGAATATATTACAGATAGAGAAATTTTAAATAAAAGAAATATAATTTCACAAAGGGAATGAATGAGTCCTTACTTAATGCTTTAATTAAATTGTTCGCCATCATTGCTGATGTGAAACACTTTATTAATCCCGAAATTGCCCGCAAAGTCATTGAAGATTATTTTATCCAGCAATATGGAAAGAGCGAGTCAAAAAGGTTCATTCAATATTTTAACGATCATTTACAAAAATATCATTATAGTTTACCCGAAAACACCAAAACGGATATAAGTGTCTATCATGCACGGATAGAACAAATCTGTTTTGAAATCAATAAAGAATTTGAACTAAAGCAAAAACTTTGGTTGACGCTCCAGTTGCTTGAATTTCTTTCTGATTGTGATTATACAAGTAAAGAAGAAATAGGTATTGTAAGGGAAATTGCCAGGGCCTTCAATGTAGACCAAGATGATTTTGAATTGGGCCGGGCTTTTTTATTAAGTAAAGACAATACTGTTCCTTTAAATGATAAAACACTGGTAATAAGCCGGAATTCTAATTTTTCGCACCCTGCTGCCAAACACCTGTTTAGCAAAAGAATGGATGGCAAAATCTTTGTCTTGCAACTTAAAAGCACCGATACTTATCTGCTTAAATACAATGGGGAATTCAACCTGTTTTTGAATGGTTTGAATATCAAAACAAACAGAGTCTACATTTGGGCAATGGGGGCAGTTATACGCAGCAGCAGGATTGATTCGATTTATTACAGCAACATGACTGCCGCGTTTATTGATCAGGAAAACATTCCAAGGATTGAATTTGAAGCTAAAGATGTTTCTTACCGTTTTTATAACAGCAAAAAAGGGTTGGAAAGGTTCGATTTTCAAGGAGAATCGGGTCAGCTTATTGGTATTGTTGGTAGCAGCGGTTCGGGGAAATCTACTGTATTGAACGTGTTGAATGGAAATTTGAAACAAAAAACGGGTAAAATTTCTATTAATGGATATGATATCCACGACGACAAACAAGCCCTTGAAGGTGTAATCGGTTATGTTCCGCAGGAGGACTTACTTTTTGAAGAGCTTACTGTATATCAAAATCTTTATTTTAATGCCCAATTATGTTTTAGTAAGTTTGATAACGAACAATTAGACAAACTTGTACAAAAAACTATTGAAAGCTTTGATTTGGTTGAAGCCAAAGATTTAAAAGTTGGAGATCCACTGAATAAAATCTTGAGTGGCGGACAGAGGAAACGCTTAAATATTGCCCTTGAATTAATGAGAGAGCCTTCGCTTTTATTTGTTGATGAGCCAACTTCGGGATTATCTTCCATGGATTCGGAGAAAATCCTCAATTTACTTAAAAGGCAAACTTTCAAGGGGAAGCTTGTGATTTTAACAATCCATCAGCCCTCGTCAGATTTATTTAAGCTTTTCGATAAAATTGTAATTGTAGATCAGGGGGGAAGGATTATCTATTCAGGAAACCCTCTTGATTCAATAGCTTATTTCAGGGAAAAGGCAAACTTTATCAAACCCGAAGAAAGTGAATGTATTACATGTGGAAATGTCAATTCTGAGCAGATACTCCGTATTGTTGAATCAAGGGTTGTCAATGAGTTTGGTAAGTTAATCCGGAAACGCAAAAGGCCGCCCGAAGAATGGGAAGAGCTATTTAAATCCGAAGCCAAACCTGGTGAAGAAATTACAAATGGCCAAAGGAAGCCTTTGCCAGAAACAAACTTTAAAATTCCAAACCAGTTTCAACAATTTAAAATCTTTTTTAAACGAAACCTGCTTTCGAAAATGAGCAACAAGCAATACTTGCTATTGATTCTTTTCGAGGCACCATTGCTTGCTGTTATTCTTGGTCTGTTTACCAAACATTTTAATGGGCCAGAGGACAATCCCAACCTTTATATATTTGCCAATAATGATAATTTGCCGGCATATATATTCATGAGCGTTATAGTTGCATTGTTTCTGGGATTAATAATAAGTGCTGAAGAAATTATTAGGGATAAAAAAATCATAAAAAGAGAATCGTTTTTAAATCTAAGCCGCTGGAGCTATATAAACTCCAAAACTACCTATTTGGTTGTTATATCAGCATTTCAATCTTTGTTATTTGTTTTAATTGGAAATTATATCCTACAGATCAAAAATCTTGATTTTGTTTATTGGCTAATGCTTTTTTCAACCTCCGTATGTGCAAATATTATTGGCCTTAACATTTCTTCTGCTTTTAACTCAGTTGTTTCTAGCTACATAACAATACCATTTATATTGGTTCCACAGTTATTGCTCAGTGGAGTTGTGGTTGATTATAAAAAGATACACAAAGATATTACATCGGTGCATTACACTCCGTTCTTTGGCGATTTAATGACTTCGCGCTGGGCTTATGAAGGTTTGGTTGTTGAACAATTTAAAGACAATAAGTTTCAAAAGTATTTTTATGATGTTGAATTAAAAATGAGCAAAGCCGATTATATTATCTCATACTATATTCCAAAACTTATTTCAATTTTCGAAAACATAAAGGCGAATGGTTTAGATAAAGATAATCCTTTAGTAACACAACATTACCAGCTCTTGCAAAACGAACTTAAAAAATTGGCTGCTTCAACTAATATGCAATCATTTAATAGTATGGCAAATGATTTGGATTCTGCATCTATATCAAAAGAATTAAGCTCTCGATTTGATAAAGAAGTAAATCTGCTTAAAAGCAAACAGATTACAATTCTTAATCAAGGTAGGCACGAAAAAGAAGCAATCTATTATTCATTGGTTAAAAAGCTTGGCAGTAACAGTGCGTTCTCAACTTTTAAGCAAAACCATTACAATCAAGGCATTGCCAACATTGTGCTTGATAAAATGAATTACAAGAAAATTTCTATTTATGATGATGAAATCATTCAGTTAAAAGATCCGATATACAAATATCCAAGATCAAATTATGGCAGGGCTCATTTCTTCTCGCCAGTTAAGGTTATTGGTAGATTTGAAATAGACACTTATTGGTTTAACTTGGCTATTATTTGGATTTTTTCATTTATTATGTACATCCTGCTGCAATTCGATTTAATTAGAAAAGGCGTTGTAAATATTGAAATTATTAAGGTAACCAAAGGATATAGTAAAAAAATATTAAGGGTATAACTATAGAATAGTTTGAAAACATAAATCCAAATTGATTTTTTGGCATACCAGAATTTTATAACTTTGAATAATAATAATTATAATTTTTATTTTTTTTATTTATAATTGATGATTATTGGAATGCAAAATTATTTCATACAATTTGATACAATAGAATAAAAGTATTTACCAAATTCAGAATATATGTTTAAAATTTACACAATTTCTTTTTTAATGCTCTTGAATTTTAGCATTTATGCTCAAATTCAAAAGCATATCAGTTGGACATATGCTACAAAAAAAATAAATGAAACCGAAGCAGAGTTGCAGTTCAAGGCCACAATTGATAAAGGTTGGCATCTATACGGACAATATTTTGATGAGGGTGGCCCAATCCGGCTTGAATTTAAATTCGATAAATCTGCCAATTTTAAAACCATTGGTAAAGTAATTGAAAGCCCAAAACCAAAAGAAGTTTTAGATGAAGTTTTTGAAATTAAGGTTCAATATTTCGAAGGCACAGCTACCTTCACTCAAAAAATCAAGCTTTTGTCTGCACAGGCATTTTCAGTCAAAGGTGCATTGGCCGGACAAATTTGTTTGGATGATGGGGCATGTATTATGGTGAATGAAGATTTTGAGTTTAAAATTCCTGAAGGTGCTTTAAAAGAAACTATCCAGGTTATTTCCGATACAACCAAAACTGCTGGAGCAGATACGCTAAAAACCAGTTCCATAATAAAAATAGATACGCTTGCAACAAACAAAATAGCAACAGACGAAACAGTTGATAACCCTGCAACCAATTCTTCACTTTGGGTATTTTTCTGGATTTCTTTCTTGGCTGGCCTTTTGGCTATACTAACACCCTGTGTTTTCCCTATGATTCCAATGACAGTTTCATTTTTTATGCACGGCGGCAAAAGTAAGGCCAGGGCTAAATTCGAAGCACTTTTCTATGGATTTTCAATTGTTTTTATTTATACCATAATCGGTACTTTGGTAGCTTTTACGCTAGGGCCTAGTTTTGCTAACTTTTTGAGTACGCATTGGCTTCCCAATATTTTCTTTTTCCTGATATTTTTGTTCTTTGCAGCTTCATTTTTTGGCATGTTCGAAATTGTTTTACCCAGTTGGATGGTAAACAAAGCTGACAAGCAAGTTGATAAAGGTGGTATCTGGGGGCCGTTTTTCATGGCATTTACATTGGTATTGGTTTCGTTTTCGTGCACTGGACCAATTGTTGGAGCAGTTTTGGTTCAATCGGCCGGTGGGCAGTTTCTAACGCCTATTGTTGGTATGTTGGGCTTTTCACTTGCTTTTGCATTGCCTTTTACTTTGTTTGCTTTTTTCCCTTCATGGCTTAGTAATTTGCCAAAATCTGGTGGTTGGCTCAATACGGTTAAAGTTGTACTAGGTTTTATTGAGCTTGCATTGGGTCTAAAATTCCTAAGTATGGCCGATTTAACCTATCATTGGCATATTTTGGACAGGGAAGTATTTCTTGCTTTCTGGATTGTGATATTCTTCTTACTGGGAGTTTATTTATTAGGAAAACTAAAGTTTGCCCATGATGATGAGGTGAAATATCTTAGTGTTCCCCGTTTGTTTCTTGCAGTTATCACTTTCAGCTTTGTTATTTATATGGTTCCGGGAATGTGGGGCGCTCCGTTAAAGGCTTTATCAGGATACATTCCACCTATGACAACACAGGATTTTGATGTGAATCAGATTGTTAGGGATAATAGTTCATCGGTTTCAGCAAAAACAGAAATATGTGAAACACCGAAATATAGTGAATTCTTGGAATTGCCACACGGCATTAAGGGCTATTTTGATTGGGAACAGGGCCTTGAATGTGCAAAGGAACAAAACAAACCTGTTTTTGTCGATTTTACCGGACACGGATGTGCAAATTGCCGTAAAATGGAAGAAAATGTTTGGGTTGATCCAAGGGTTCTCGAGCGTTTGAAAAGGGATTTTATAGTTATCTCACTGTATGTTGATGATAAAACAGAATTGCCTGAAAAAGAATGGATTAAAACCCCGGATGGGAAAATTAAGAAAACGATTGGAGCAAAATACTCTTATATTCAGGAAACCAGGTTCAAGGCCAATTCCCAACCACACTATATTATTCTTGATACGGATGGAAACCAGTTAGGCAATCCTAAATTTTTTGATTTGAATAAAGATAAATTTGTTGAGTTTTTGGATAATGGCTTGACTAACTTTAAGAAGTTAGGAGTTAAGTAATATTAGTCAAAGAAAAGAAAACTGTTAAAATTAGTAATTAATGCAAATTGATAGTTGAATTTTATTATAGTCTTAAAAACTTGTGTTCCCTTGTGTATTTGTGCCTTGGTGGCTAGAAAAGAAAATTGCCACAAAGACACAAAAACACAAAGATTCCACGAAGCGATTTTGCAAACAATTAATTATCAGTAATATGTTAATAATACATTGTCTCATGTTTTAACCTTAATTCGCATAATTATGCAAAACCAATTAACACCGCAAAAATATATTCTCACTAAAGGTAGAAATCTACAATTTGGAGAGTGCTACATAAGCCAAAACTGGAAAAAAAGTGGAATGGCAACCATTGTTTTAGCCAAAATTATGCCTTCGGGGAATTATATTTTTGCCACTTATTTAGTTGATATATTTTGTCTTGGTATCAAGGATACTTCATATAAATTCAATATTTCGAAAGTTGAATTTCATGAATTGCTCGAAAAATTCAATAGTCGCAATATAGTGCTTGAGTGTGAAATTGCAACTATTCATAATATTATTTACGGGGCAATTGATTATGCTGCAGAACTTGGGTTTAAACCCTGTAAGGAATTTGAATTAACTGAACATTTATTAAATCCCGATTTAATAGATGATGGCATTGATGAAATTGAATTTGGAAAAAATGGAATGCCGCTTTATATTTCAGGTCCATTTGATAACATAAAACGGATTATTGCAACGCTTGACCAATCTGTTGGTGAAGGTAATTATCATTATATTACTGGTAATGATGAAAATTTTGAATAAATACAAATTCAAAATGTTTTATAGTTTGCATATATGATTTTCTATGGATTTATCACTTTATTTCCCTATCCCTAAAGCCCAACAAGTAAAGTAAAGCATCAAGCCCAATATTTGAAATGGAGTTTTTTGCCGATTCTTTTACTTTTGGTTTGGCGTGGAAAGCTATTCCAAGTCCCGCTAACTGTAGCATTGGTAAATCATTTGCACCATCTCCAACTGCAATCACCTGTTCCAAATGAATATCTTCTTTAAAAGCCAATAATTTCAGGAGCTCGGCTTTTCTCTGGCCATCAACAATTTCATTTAAATGCTTGCCAGTTAACTTGTTGTTTTTAATTTCAAGTTCATTGGCAAAAACATAATCAATTCCCAGTTTATTTTTAAGATAATTCCCAAAATAATTAAAACCTCCCGAAAGGATTGCCGTTTTATAGCCATATTGTTTCAGTGTTTTAAATAAACGCTCTGCACCTTCTGTAATGGGCAGGTTTTCAGCAATTTCTTTCATTACCGATTCATCAAGGCCTTCGAGTAATGCTACACGTTTAATAAAGCTTTCCTTAAAATCAAGCTCACCACGCATAGCACTTTCGGTAATGGCGCTTACTTCGTCTCCAACCCCTGCCCTATAAGCCAATTGGTCAAT
>JFJP01024726.1_pt1 | contig 10780 bp, 1 predicted proteins | sample 431651 | NCBI WGS metagenome assembly JFJP01 (sample SAMN02602958, study PRJNA72255) | Microbial mat metagenome, whole genome shotgun sequencing project. | biome: fresh water; feature: sink hole; material: water; isolation source: purple microbial (photo- and chemosynthetic) mats found in...
CCAAATCCAAGGCATCCTCAAACTCGCAATCAACCTAAACCTCAAAGTTCTCAGCACAAACAAAAAGCTCCAACAGAAATACGGTGGAATCGAGCCGCAAATGCTTCTCATCATCGATGGAATCATCTCCATCTGCACGAAGGACCAGAATCTCGGAAGCATGCTCCAAGAGCTGAGCAGAGAAATGCAAACAGACCAGTCGAATCATTCCAGCGACTACAACATGGAGATGAGCAAAATCGAAGCAAAGAAGGAAGACATCATCAAGCTGCTCAATGACTTCAAAAAGAACGAGTTCGAAACACTGGACATGTGGAGAATTCTCAAAGATTCCTCGATGATCTTCGCGAGACACAACAACAGGTACGAACTCATCATACTGACAACCGAAAGATATAACCAACTCCACAAATCAAAAACAGGCCTCATGGAGTCCATCCCAGAATGGCGAGAGAAAGACAAGGAGAACGACACAGTCACTTATCTCGACGAAAAAGGATTCTTCGCTATCGGCGACGAATGCATTCTGTTTAAAAAGTTCCAGCTCAGAGTCGACAAAGATAAACCAAATGTCTTCTCGTTCATGCACGACTTGACGATTCAGGTTGGTCTTCAGCTGCATCGATTAAACGCAATCAGCGAGAGAGGAGAAGTCACAGATTTGATCTCTTCAATCCAAAAGAAGCTCGGGATGACTCAGATGATCAAGCTGGACCCCGATACCCATCAAATCACCATCAAAGTGATGAATCAAGACTTGAAAAAAGACGATATCAACATCGAAGGAATAGAGTCACTTAACTTTGCCCTCAGTCAGATCCTTGACGAATCTGCGAAGCTATCCAAAGAAGTTATATTCAATAAGAAAAGCGAGTACTACAACTGGAGCATCTTCACGGCAGGCCAAATCGCTGAGTTGATTCGACACGTAAGGTCATCTGAAACCATCACAGACAAAGCTATCTTAAACATGCTCAGATGCTCGGAGTACAAGATATCTATCGATGAAAGTCAGCTCAAATACGCAGGCTCCTCAACCTTCAGCTATGAAATACTCAAAGATCATCTTCACAAGGCGATTACTTTCCATCAGACCAACTCAGAAGAGGATAAACGACAGCAAGAAGACAACAGATTGTACCAATTCTGCCACTACAAATCGAGCGAAGATAAAGTTTGGTACATGCTCAGCATCATGAGAGAGATCGGCGACGCAAATTCGCTTGCCCACTTCCACAGACTGCTCTTCTGCAACCAAGAGACGACGGATCAAAATGTGGAACTTTTTCTCCACAGATTCGCTTGCGACCCCCACAAGAGAAGCTACTTCATCGTCGACTTCCATCTGCTGCACTATCGAATGAGAGACAAAATTCTTAGAGCTCTGGCACTCAACGTCGACAATGAAAAGGAAGAGCGAATCAGCACCAACAAGAATCTGTACTTCCTCATCCCTGAGAATGACTACAACAAGCGAGTCCAGAAAGAGCTAAGCGAGAGGTATAAAGAATACTTCGAAGATGCTAACAACAAAGAGTCTATTACCATATCAGAAGTAAAAGAGTCATTGCAAATTTTCAGTAAACAAGACGAAAAGCTGAACAACCTGATGAAAAGGATACACGTGGTTCGTTCCAAGCAAGCAGGTTTAGGCAAGACTTTCTACATCGAAAAGATGGCGGCAAAGAATTCTGCACAGCTGCTCACACTCAATCTTTCATCTGTCAATTCGATGACATTGCTCAAGTCTCGACTAGACCCAATATTCGAAGCGATTCACGAGGTCGAAGAGGAGCGGGAATTCATGCTGAGGATCAAAATGGATATGGTGGAAGGCACTAAGGAGGACTTCGATTTCATCAACCAAGTTCTGATCAAGGTTTGCGTCCTGCAAGTGGTTGAGTACGGATTCAGCTATGTGATGTTTGACCGAGTCAAAAGCTTCTTCATTGAAGTTCAAAACACTTTCGACGACAAAATCATGAATGTGCCACTCATAGCGTTCCTCTGGAGACACAACTGCAAAGACAACAACAAGATGATCAACCGCATCCTCGAAGAAGACTTTTGCTTTGAACGAAGCGACAGGAAAAAATATTTAGACGCGACTCTACGCTATCTGCTACTTGTAGAAAAAGACGAAGAAGAAAACAGGATACCTCGAGCGATTGGGATCATGAATCCATGCCAGATTTCCAACATCGGCCTTAGAAAGCTAGCTAATAAAAAACGAGAGGCCATTGTCGCAAGCAAAGACTCGAAAGAAGAGAAGCAAAGACGAACAGAAGAACTTGACTCACTTGTCAACAAGCTGAAGTCCTGCACCAATCAGCATCAGCTGGGAGAAAACGAGAAAAAATTCTACGACGAGATCAATGGAGTTGATAATTCACTGACTATAGAATTGGAAGGAATCAAGTCAAAAATCGCCCAGAAAAAGCAAGAATACCGCTGGATTCCGTACCTGACAAGATTCATCATGTCCAAGTATGAGTTCATTGACAGCCACAGAGAACTCGCAGAATTTGACCGATTCCAGGAGTTGGATTGCCTCTACTTTTTGCAGGCTCATTTCAAAGCTGAACTTGATGAATTACTACAGAGTCCTGAATCTATCAATGAAAAATTGCTCTCAGTATTCGTTGAAGAGGAAGGAAGTCATCAAGGAGGCTCTGAATATTTCGGCTCTGATCATTCTGATGGTGGGCAAGAACTGAGTGAGGAGTTCCACGAAAACAGGGATGCAGAAGTCGCCGAATCTCAAGAAATGCACGAAGATGAGGACATCGATGAGACGAGACGAGTGGACCAAGATGAGGAAGGCGTCGAAGAGTCTCAAGAAAACCAACATGAACAGAATTCAAACAGCTCGAACTACAACTACTACCACCTCAACACCTTCATGAAACAAATCCACGATATCAGCAGACAGCTCGATGAATGCTATATGCTTGATTTGGAAGTTTTTCTATCAGATAAATCTAATGATAGTCGGGAGAAAAGACCCTACATCGAGAGTCGACAAGAGATTGCAGCCTACATGCTGAAACAGACAAAGACTTACGCATTCGAACAGCTAATCTCGCTGGTGAAAGTTCAAGACGATTACATAAAAAGCAAGCAGCAAATCGACAGAAACAATATAACACAAGCAGAAGAAATCCTCAAGAACAACGAGGCGATCGTCAACAACATCAGGAAGTGGGATCAATCATCCTTCTGCTGGTTTTACTTCAAACGAGGTGCACTGAAGCTTTTGTACTCAAGTGAATCTGAGGTGCCGGGTTCGATCAAAGGAGTCCTAGAAATGCAAGCATTCTCAAATGGAGTCAGGAAGTGCGAGCTTCAGCAATTAAAAGAGCAGAAAGATTTCATTTTTGAGCTGTGTGAGAGTCTCTTTGACCTTCAAGACAAACAGATGAAAGAAAAGAAGGACAAAATTTACAGCCTGACTGAAGCGATGCCAAAGAGCTTCAGACTGACAAAGGATAACTATCACAAGCTGCACCTGATCATTGAGCGAGCAGAGAAGAACATACCCATCATCCTCATGGGAGAGTCAGGCTGCGGAAAGACTTTCATGGTGGAGTTCATCTCAACCATCATCATGGGAGACGAGTACCGACCGATCACGTTTCACTCTGGCGTCTCAGAAGCGAACTTCATCAAGTTCATCAAAGATTGTATCAAATCCGCAGTTGAAATGCAGACCGAAGCGAAAAAGACAGGCGAAAAGCCTCAGAGACTGTGGATGTTCTTGGATGAGATCAACACGAGTGTGCTCATTTGTCTCATTTCCGAGCTCATCACTGAGAGAACATTATCTGTGCTTGGAGCAGAGAATGCAGCGATTCCTGACAACCTGATCATCATCGCTGCGTGCAATCCATTCAGAGTCAGGAGATCTCAAAACCTTGCAGCTCTGGGAGAACAAGTGCTGACACACAAAGTATTTCCTCTACCGCAAAGTCTCCTCTCCTTCTGCTTCAACTACGGACAACTCTCTGAACACGACGAGCGACAGTACATCTCCAGCATGATCGAAGATGCAAAGTTCACAGGCCTCCAAGGCGATGCGAAGTCAGCGCTGATTGAATGTCTCGTGCTAGGCCAAAGACACATTCGAGAGAACGACCACGAGAGCGCAGCCAGCATCAGAGACGTAAGAAGATTCATCGACCTCACAAACGTGCTGCTCAGCCAGCAGAACAACCTCTACCCGCTCAAAGAAGCTATCCTAATTTCGATCTACTGCTGCTACTCAATCAGACACAAATCCAAGGAACTTAACAACGTATTTGAAGACGGAAGAGCCATCGAATTCAACGAAACAATCCAGAAACTGCTCGCAGTAAACAAAGGTTTCGAGCATGGCTGCGACATTGAGAGCACCTTCAAGCAATACGCGATTCGCTTCTACGAAGAGGCCAAAGCTCTAGGCTGCGAGCTCGAAGGAATCGCTATGAATCAACCTCTCCTGCAAAACATCTTCATCATCTGCTACTGCTTGCTCGGCAAGATTCCGGTGTTCGTCTGTGGCAGACCAGGAACCAGCAAATCCATCTCCATCCTGCTCGCTCAGAACATCTTCAATCTCGAGCCTGAGAAGAAAGAGAAATCAAAATTCTTCAAGAGCTTCCCGGTGGCTAAATTCTATCCGATCTGGGGATCAAAGGACACTTCGGCAGAACAGGTCGAAGACCACTTCGAGCGCATAAAAAAATACAACAAAGACGACAACCAATCGAAGTTGCTCAGAGTGCTCTACTTCGAGGAAATGGGAGTGGCAGATATGAACTCTCGCGACCCGCTGAAGGTACTGCATCCGCTTCTCGAACCACGACTCAAAGAGGACCTTGTCGGATTCGTCGGCCTGTCTAACTCTGTTCTCGACGCTTCAAAAATGAACCGAATGCTCTACGTCCAGAGATTCGAAATGGGCATGGCTGAGCTGAAAGACACACTCAAAACTTACAAAATCGACGAGCGAATCCAAAAGCTCTTCGAAAAGATCCAGAATAGGCCTCAGGAATACAAGTTCCGGTTCGAGGATTGGGTGATTGATGCTTACATGAGGTTCAGAGAGACCGAAGGAAAAGATGGAGTGCATCGACACTTCTATGGCCCAAGAGACTTCTACGCGCTAAGCAAGTGGCTCGACAAAAACCTGTACATCATCGAAAACAACAGTTCACGCATCACTGACTTCGAGATTACCATCGCTTCATTCTTCTGTCTAGCCATCGAAAGGAACTTCTCAGGCAGACACATTGATGAAGTCCAACAGTCCGGAGACACTCTCAAGGTCAACACATCATACATGATGAAGAAAACTTTCCTGGAGAAGATGTGCAGGCTAAAAGAACTTAATAAAGGCGACCAAGTCACAATAGAGACCGGATCCAAGTACTACGATATCCTCAACACAACTCACACGGCAGCCTGGATGATTTCGATGAACCTGTTTGACAAAAACTCCAGGCACCTGATGGTCTTTGTTGAGACACCACTCTTCATCGATGCTTTCTGCAGCTCTGTTTGCAGCTTACTTCACAAGAACGTGAATAAATCTGAAACATCTTTTGTATTCATGAACGAAGACACGACTGATACGGTAAAGTTGTTCAACAACTTCGGATACTACGTGAAGGAAGGTTTCACGGTCGTTATGAGAAAAATGGACGCACTCTATCCTTCTTTATACGATCTCTTCAACCAAAGATACACTGAGGAGAATGGAAAGAAATGGTGTACACTGACCTACGGAACAATGGAAACCAAAGTCGAAGTTAACCCTCAATTCAGGTGCATCATCATCATGGACAGCATTAAAAGTGGAGAAAAAGCTGAAGACGTCTGGCCAACAGCGCTTCTAAACAGGTTCGAAAAACATGTTCTACTTGAAACCGACCTCTTCGATAGCAAGAGCATAAAACTCAACAACGCACTGAAGCAGGCCTTGGAGAAATCTGACGGACTGGCTCCGACTAACTACATCCACAACTACTCCAAAGAGCTTATCGAAAGTCTCATCATCAACCAAGAGAACAACTGGCTTGTAAAAATAAGTGCTATCGACCACGACGATTACGTAAAGAAGAGAATCTTCAAGATGGAACAACCAGAGCAAGATATAAACATCTCCATGATGGAGTACGACCATCTCAAATCACTCAGCAGATTCAAAACTTCGACTCTTCCATCAATTAAACCCACGAAAGAACACGAATCAAACGAGACAACCATCCAGCCGTTCGAAGAGATCAAAGAAATCGAAAAGAAACGAGATGAGATTCTCAGAAAGCTCGCAACCACCTTCAACAGCAACTACATCTACCACCTGTTCAAGCTCTACCCGAACGAAACAGACAAGCAGCGAGCGATGGCCGAAGCGGACAAGTACGCTCAAGCTCAAGAACACTCCAAAAGAGGCATCGTCGAAGCGATCGAAAAGAAGCTCGAAGACAGGAACTGCTCGAGACTGGTCGTCTTCAGTCTCTCTCATCCCTTCACTTCAGACATCGCCAAACTGGTCAACCAGACAAAGCTGCAGGAAATGCAGGAAGCCGGCCAGCCAGCCATCGCTCGGCGCAGAGCAGTCGTGAAGGACGCAGAAGACTTCCACAGCAGCGAGCAGCAAAAAGATGCGATCATCAAGACCTTGGAAGACCAGAGATATCAGCTGTTCATCTTCCGCTTCAGAGACGAGAAAGAGTGGGAGAAGATGGAAGTCTACAAAGAGAGCGTCGACCAGTTCTTCAAGCACAGAGAAGCGGCAGAGCTAGACGACAAGCGAGTGGTCTTCTTGGCGCACAACTCCACCTACGAGAAAACCGTGCAGCACAGAAACAGGTCGATCTTCCACTTCATGACCAGCAGCTGGCAGATGCTCGTGCAAGACCAGTTCGATGGCCTCGACGTCCACAAGCAACTCGAAGCTCTCTACCAGAAACCCCTGGACTGTCTGGCCGTTGACTGGGTCAGTGACCAGCTGCTCTCGATCGTCGAAGAAGAATTCGTGCTAAAGCCGAGGAAGGCAGGAGACCATGGTCACCAAAAAACCATCAGCCACATGAGAGACCGGCTGTTCAAAGACCCGAGCTTCGGACTGTGTGAAGTGGTCAGGAACTGGGCAGCTCGAGAGTGGAAAGACTTCACCAAAACCAGCAACGACTCACTGGGCAGCATGTACCTCGGAGAGATCGGCGAGCAGACTGAAGTCGTCAACTTCATCGAAGACTTCCGCAGGTACGTCGAGCGAAATAGGTCACTCTGGCTCAAAACAGCCTTCCGTGCAATCCACCGCAAGTGCGACTACTTCTTCCTGTTCGACATCGCGCAGAACGCCCAATGGTCTCCCCTGAAAACTCGCTGGCTGAAATTCGCAACGTCGGTCACTTCGACTTACGAAGACATGTACAACCCGTTTGACAGGCTCATGATCACTTCTCCCAAGGATAGCTTGGCCAGACGACGCGACTACCTCTCGATCTTCATCCACCTTGACGACTTCAGCTCGTGCTTCGACCAAAAAGCGATTGAGACCTTGCGAGACGACTACGTCGAGGCAGTGAGCCAAGCGGTGATCTCAAAGAGCTACAGCATCATGGAGCGGAGAGAAGAAACCAAGAAGAGGCTTACCAAACACTTCACTCGCATCAGAACGGCTGTTAAAGAACCGACCTTCCACCTCAACGAAGAAGACCAGGAGTCGGTCGAAAAAACGCCTGACGCGGTCTGCGAGCTTCTGATGGAAAACCTGGTAAACCCAGAGACGCTTCAGTTCGAAAAGATACCGACCTTGAACGAATACCACTCAACCATCCAAGTGTTCCTCCCGTTTGTGATCGACGAAAAGGACATCGACGAAAAACACAAGTCGATCGAAAAGCTGACAGAGTGCAGAGGCTACGACCGGTTCGTCTGGTTCTACTTGATCTCCAAAGTGGCCGAAGAGGAGATCAGGTTTGTCGTCGAGAATAAAGTGCTGGGGTTGAACGGACCGCACCTCATCGACGAGCTGGTCGAGACGAAGCTGCGTCTCAAGGAGCCATTCACTTCGCACAACTCAAAGGTCAACTGGATCGTCCAGCGACTCAACTCCTGCGACCAGTTAGACCTGCGCAGCCTCATGCAGTCGGTGCCAGACAGGAGGATGCTGCTTCTGGACTACGCGCTGGTCTCCATCCTCTGCAGAAACATCAAGCAGGACCTGCTCGACGCCTTGCTCGCCGAAAACGCTGCTCGCTCGCACGAAGAGACCATCAAAAAGGCGACCTTCTTGACGTCGATTCTGAAGAGGAGACACGTCAGTCTCCTGCACAGCAGCGAAGACTGCTCCAAGCTCTACAAACAGGTCATCCTCGTCTTCGTCGGCCTCGTCTGCCTCGTGGACTGGAAAAAAACCCAACCTAGAGTCGAGAGTCTCCAGTCTTTCGTCAAGCTGCACTCTTCAGCTCCCGTGGTGAGTCTCATGTTCAGGCCGGTCCTCACCGTCGCGAGGTTCGTGGCTGCAAACGTGGCCTTCCACATCGACCAAGCCAACACCGAGCGAGACCTGTTCAAGCTGGCCGACGACATGCAGCTGATCGATGTCATGGAGAGCATTGTGAAGCTGAACGAGTGGCCGAAGTGTAGGTTACTATTACTCAGACTTGGCATCGGGGTACTTCAGAGAGATATACGCCAGCTACTGCCTCGCGTTCAAGTCTACCGACACCGAGGACCTCATAGCCCAGCTGCTGGCTGCCGTCGACCACATCATCGAGAAAGGAGATCGCATCGAGATGAACGTCGAGGTGAGCATAGACAGCATCTACTCCTCGAGACTGCCAGTCCGCGAAGCCATCGAACGGCTGTTCTTCACGGCGCTCATCAACTCGGTCGTCGAGCTGCTGCCTGCAGAGTTCGACCTGGACCTCTCCGATCCAAACGAGACCGAGCCCGCAGCTTTCAGTCACCTGCAGCTGCTGGTCGACCACTACTACTCGAGCAGAGCTCACCGCAGCAAACTCGACTCGCTCATCGCGAAGCTGCCTGCGACGCTCCAAGAAACCGTCTTCGCCAAACACCTGCCTGCGACTCGCTTCCCTGCAGACTGTCTGCTCAGGCAAGGCGAAGACAACTACCTGCTCTCGGACGAGAGCGTCGAAAGAGTGGGAGTCTTCGGACTCCTGCCGGACGAGAACCACAGCTGCCTGATGTCTCGAGTCCTCGCCGTCATCTGCCAGAGCCTCAGAGACAACCCAGACAAGTGGCAGCGGTTCGTCCACCAGTCGCTCTCCGACCAGTCCGCCGACCGCACGCTGCACAGACTAGTCAAGGCCACGAACGAACTGCTGTTCGAGCTGAGCCAAGACTCGAAAAACCCCGAGGCGATCGCAGCGAAGATCGACGAATTCTTCACTATCATCGAACAGGTGAAGAAAGAACTGCACATTCGCCACCCACTCCAAACCACCGTGCTCTACACCATGAACCTCTACTGGGACACCTTCTCTGACGACAGCCACCTGGCCAAGCCCCTCAAGCTCGCAGACCGCTTCGACGCAGAGCTCAAGAAGTACCACGAGCGAGTCAGAGACTACCTGCCCGACTTCATGGCCGTAGTCGCCGGCAGAGAAAAACCCGACCTGCAGCAGAAGTTCAGAGACACCCTGCGAGACATGAGCAGCCAGTCGCAGGCAGACCGCTGCATCGACCTCTTCACACAGCTCGAAGCCAGCAGAGACTCGGCCAGCAGGTGCCTGCTCTCGGCCAAGAAGCTCTTCGCCTGGGCCAGCGACAAAGCCAGCGGCATCATCAGCAAGTCCACGGCGAAGCGAATGCCGCTGCTCGCCTTCATCGGCAACGAGGCAGGAGACAGAGACGCCCAGAACACCGACCAGAAAATCGCAGACGAGCTCAAGACGGTCGTGTCGATCCTGAACGAAAACAGCGACGCCTTGTCGAAGCTCAAAGCAGACCACAGACGCATCAGACGCATCGCGAGGAAAGGCAAGGTCGACATCGAAGACATCTTCATCTACGACATCTGCGCACGAGACGGCATCGTCCTCGAAACCGCAGCTGCCTTCGCCCGGCTGCACAACCAGATGATCGCAGACGCCTTCGAGTTGCTCGGCGAGCAGCAGACCGAAGCGAACACCGGCCTCAGCTTCAAAGGCCTGACCGAAGCTGCGCTCATAAACGTGAACGAGTCGCAGAAAGACCAGCTGCTGTGTCTCGACTGCATCTTCGACGACCACGCCACCTTCAGACAAGGCCTCAAGGTGCTCATCTTCGACTCGGTGTTCCAGGCGCGACCCGTGCTCCTCGACGCAGACCTGAAGCTGGCTGCAGACTTCGCCTTCGCAGATGAAGCGGAAGAGCGCAGCTTCTCGGCCTGGGCCGTAGACAGCGCCAAACACGCAGCGCACAAACACGCCCTGGCTTCCGTCTCGCACATCAGCGACCTGCTCCAGCTCGAGTGGAGACTCCTAGAGCTGGCTGCTTCCCAAGACCGAGGCGAGAAGCGATGGAAGCACCTCAAAATCCGCGCAGACTCTGCAGGCAGCCTGCACCTCGCACTGATGATCAAGAAACTCGCCATGGTCTTCGAAGCCAACGAACAGAAACTCAAGCCCAAACTGAGCACCAAGCCAGACCCGACTCAGCTCACCGAAGAGATGGTCCGCAAAGTCGCTTCGATCCCAGACATCGACATCGAAGAAAACCTCTGGCAGAAGAAACTCGCAGACGAAGTGCGCAGCGCGCAGACTGACTGCTCCGTGACCGTGGC
>JFJP01040712.1_pt1 | contig 10780 bp, 8 predicted proteins | sample 431651 | NCBI WGS metagenome assembly JFJP01 (sample SAMN02602958, study PRJNA72255) | Microbial mat metagenome, whole genome shotgun sequencing project. | biome: fresh water; feature: sink hole; material: water; isolation source: purple microbial (photo- and chemosynthetic) mats found in...
TATTTGAATAAGCAAAGTAGCGAAGTTCCTTACTTAACGGCTTACGAAAACCAAATAAAATTGCGAGTAAATGCGTTATCTAATGTAAAGGCTGATAGCTATTTAGCTGTTTTTAATATTTCACAAGTGGGCAAAACCGCCAAAGAAACAGACGAAATTTTGAACAATAGAGTAAAAAAAGTAGTTGAAAATCTGAAAAATGCCAACATTGCCGAAAGCGATATTTTTGTGGATATGATTTCGCTAGTTCCTAAGTACGAGTGGGAAAGTGATAAAAAATTGTTTAGCAGCAATTTAGTAGAAGTTCCTGTGGGCTTTGAGCTACAAAAAAACTTAAATGTTTATTATAAAAATAGCAAAGAGTTAGATAAAATTGTAACAATTTGTGCCGAACAAGAAATTTATGATTTGGTAAAAGTCGATTACTTTGTAAATGATGTGAATGAGGTGTATGCCAACTTGCGCGAACTTGCGCTAATAGAAATGGGAAAACGTATCAAAAGCTTTGAAAAAGTGGGTTTTAAGCTCGATACGCTTTTTAAAATAGTAAACGAGGAAAAATCGTATGCTTATCCTCCCGACAGGTACAAAAGTTATTCGGCTTACAGAAGTAATGCCATTGATTACAAGAAGAGTAGCGATAAAATTTATAGAGCAGAAAAGCAAACGTCGCTTTATTACGACCCTGTTTCGTACAAAGATTTTGATATAGTAGTAAATCCTGTTATAAAGGAGCCTATGGTTCAGTTTTCATATTCGTTGCAAATAAATTTCACAAAAGAAAAACCAAAAGAAAAACTAGAAAACTACTTTATAATAACGCCAAATGGTGATATTAAAAGCCTCAAATTAAATAAATAATCAAAATTGCACAAAAATATTTCCCGAAAAATAAAAAATAATCGGGAAATATTTTAATACAATAAAAAAGAAAAACAATAAAAATTTATAAATGTTTTTCTAGCTCAGCAATTAATTCATGAGCTGGCGTAACTCCAGCTCTTCTAAACACAATGCTGCCTTTTTTGTAAATAACCAAAGTAGGCACGCCTTGTATGTTCAACTGCTGGGCAATAGCCTGATTTTTATCTACATCAACTTTTAATACAACCACTTTTTCGCCCAAGCGTTCGGCAACTTGCTTTACAATGGGCGCAGTGGCTTTGCAAGGTGCGCACCACTGGGCATAAAAATCGACAAGAACAGGCTTTTCTCCTGTTATCAAATCGTTAAATTTACTCATAGCAATAAATTAATGTTAATTTTTTAAATTTTAATACTACTTGTTGTTACATTTACGTTTAAGGATTTGTATTATAATTTTATAGTTTTCATTTTTATTTTTAAACTCCATTTTAATATTTTTTGGAAAAAAAATAAACTTATGAAGACTTTTTAAAATGAACCAACCAAAACCTTATGAATAAAGATTAATATTTTAAAATTTATCAGAATAAAAACTACTTAATCAAAAAAAATAAAATACTGAAAAACTTTTTTGTAATAAAAAACTACTTTTTTTTACAAAATTAAACATAAAACAAAACTAAAACAAAAAATGAGAAAACTAAAATTTATCTTTGTAGTGCTTTTCTTTGCATCAACTATTGCTAAAGCACAATCAAACAGCATGTTCAAGGCTCTTTTCATTTATAATTTTACTAAAAATATAGAATGGCCTGATTCTTACAATCCTAGCAACTTTGTAATAGGAATTTACGGCAATTCTGAAATAATAGAAGAGCTAAATAAAATTTCGCAGCGAAAAAAAGCCAATAACAAAACTATTGTAGTTGAGAAGTTTAACACACTCCAAACGATTTCGCAAGTGAATATTCTTTATATTCCGATAACTAAAAGCGGGCAAATAAAAGAAATATTGAACCATGTTAAAAATAAACCAATTTTGGTTATTACCGAGAGTCCGGGATTGACACAAAAGGGAAGTTGCATAAATTTCGTGCTTGTAAAAGGAGACCAAAAATTTGAAATTAGCAAGCCCAATATTTATAATCAGGGCTTAAAAGTTAGCGACCAACTTGTAGAACTTGGAATTAGCATGTAAAACATTGAAAATAAGCAATTTAATTTTCATACATCAATAAAAATATCCTTAAAAGGAAATCAAAAATTAAGTTTTTAAAATTGTAAAAAAACAAGCATAATTTTGAATCTTTCATTAAAAAAAAATAATACTTTTGGGGTTCAAAAGCATCGTTTTTTATCAAAAAAAATAACACTAATGAAAATGAAAAAAAATATCCACAACATAAAATATATTACCACTTTGTGTATTTTCTTCTTGCTGCAATCGACTGTTTTTGCGCAACTCGACAAAAATATAGCCGACTACTCGCGCGATGAAGTACTCGAGCTTAGTTACGACCAATTACTTGAGCTTGAACTAAATGACTTGCTCAAACTTGCCGAAATAGCAGGTGTTTCGCTCGATGAGCTGTACGAAATTGTGTTGAACAAAGATGTGGAAATTGCCTCAAAATCGAGTGAACAGATTTTTCAATCGCCACTTTCTACTTCCGTTTTAACTTCCGAAGAAATTATTGCTTCGGGTGCAAATAGTATTGCTGAGGCTTTGCGCTTAATTCCGGGTTTTATCATTCGCGAAAAAACCAACGGCAATTTTGATGTTCAAATCAGGGGCAACGACAATATTCCGCCCGGAAACCTTATGCTTTTCAGCGAAAACCGCTCTACTCTAGTTATGATTGACGGACGTTTGGTGTTCAATTATGTTTTTGGCGGCACTTTGTGGGAAAGTATTCCTATCAGTTTGATTGATATTGAGCGCATTGAGGTAGTTCGTGGTCCGGCAGGCGCACTTTATGGACCTAATGCGGTGAATGGAGTTATCAATATTATTACTAAGAAATCGCACAGCCAAAAACTTCAAAGTCAAGCAATTGTAGAGTATGGAAACTTCAATTCGTTGAAAACCGAGGCAGCAATAAGCAAATCATTCAACAAAAAAATTAATTTCCGTCTTTCGGGCAATTATCAACAAATAGAGCGCACTCAAACCGATATATATATGTGGCCCTTAGGTGGTTATCGCCCAGTTTCGTTCATCGATTCGGTCAATCCATGGAACAAGCCGCAACCGATAAAACCTAATGGATCTTCGGTTTATTTTCCCAATCCAGAGCTTGCTCTGCAAAAATATGGTGCCAATTTATCAACAAACTTCAATTTAAACAAAAATATAAACTTCCACCTTTCTGCTAATTTGCAAAATTCAGAAGTAATAAGTTCCATTATCGACGATAGTTTTATTTCGGAAAGCCGACGAGGCGTTTCGTCTAAAGCCTTTGATTTAACTGCCAATATCTATAAATCGACAACTCAATTTTCGTACACCGACGGTTGGATGAATGCTTCCATTGGCTCCGATGGTTTTGAGTTTGATTACAACATTTTGCAGTTCAAAACCGAATACGACTGGGTGATTTTAGACAAATTGCACATTCAGCCTGGTTTTGGTTTCGACCGCTCTGTTTACGACGATTCAAATTATTTGAGTAGCGAAAATTTGCTCAACGGCGAAAAAACAATCGAATATTTATCGTTCAATTTGCGCATGGATTATACTTTTTTTGAAAAATTGAGGTTCATTGCTGCTGTTCGTGCCGAAAATTATAACAATCCGAGCGATACTTATTTTCCATTCCAGTTTGTGGCTTCGTACAAAATTAACGACAAAAATATACTTCGCGCTGTACAATCGCGCTCAAACACAAGCCCTTTCATGGTGGATATGTACACCAATTTTGATTGGAAAAGAGTACCTGTAATTCCGGGAGTAACTTCGGGTTTGAATATTCGGTTCGATGGAAATACTGATTTAAAGCTCATTACTATGGATATGTCGGAAATAGGTTATCGTGCGAAACCGTTTAAAAACATACAAATAGATATAGAATTATTTCACTCACACACTAAAAATTTATCCGCTTTAATGGCTGATTCAGTTCATGTTTTAACAGCCGCCAACGGTTTGCCCATCAATTTGGCAACCGGAAAGCCCATTTACGACCCCATAACTCAAAAACCTTTCGATTACATTCATGTAAAATACGAAAACTTGGATTTGACTTCGGAGCAATACGGAATAAGCGCAAATATTGATTTTATGTTTGGCGAAAATTTCAGAATAAAACTTTTCGGAACTTGGCAAAAAACAAAACTGTCTGATTATTACGCACTTACCATAGACCAAACTATTGGAAAAATGACTGAATCGGTTTACGCTGAGTGGCAAAAATCGTGGCAATCCACTGGAAACCCGTTCAATGGCGTGATTGGTGGAGGCGTTCGTCCTTCGGAGCTGTCGAACATCGAAAATAACTACACGCCAAGCTTTTATGGTGGGCTTTTCTTAATTTTTACTCCAAGCAAAAAGCTAACTATCTCGCGAAGTATTTATTTTTATTCGCAACAAGAGTATGTACACAAATACGCAACAACTACTATTGAATCGAAAGTGATTTTCAACATGAAAATTGACTACAAAATTCACAAGCAGAGTTCAATTTATTTCAATGCTCGAAATATGTTCAACGACGACGAAGTGGAGTTTGGCTTTTTGGACAAAAATGCCGGAAAATATAGTTTGGGCTTAACCTTGAATTTTTAAAAAAATAAAATATATTGGTTTGATTACCAATTTTGCCAAAGTTTTTAACTTTGGCAAAATTTGCTAAAAACAGGCATACTAATTAGTTATTTGCATTGGTATTACTCAAAAAAAAGAAACTTCCCAAAATTTTTAATTTTGGGAAGTTTCTTTTTTTTTTTGAATATTACTAAATTTGAACTTCAAAATCAGTAAACACAAGATTTTCAGATTGTTCTTGATTTATGTCTCTATTGTTGAAAGTGGCTTCTTGAAACCAAGGTTCTTTGATGCCCATGAGTTTGAATAAAGGCGAAATTCCCGATTTAGCTACAATCTTAAAACTAAGCGAAGAGCTGAAAGAGTTTTCGGAATCAAAATCGGCATTAACCAATTGAATTTCAGCAGGTTTTAAATCAGCTTTTGCTTTAAGTTCCAGTTTTGCTCCTTTTTCTTTTGAAATAAGAATAGTGGCAGAATCGGCTTCAACTAATTGAGTAATCACCACCCATTCTTTTTTCCATTGCCCTTTTTTGTACAATTCCATGATGGCATTTCCGAGAGCCAATTTGTCGGCAATGTAGTGATTTAAAGTACCTAATGCGTTGAAATATATTGCATTACTTTTATTAAATTCGATAATAACTCCGGCATCGGCTTTGCCTAGTTTTGAACCTTCGGCAGCCTCGCCACTCGCTTTTTGGCTTACGGTAACAGCACCGGCTGAAGCATATTTGAAGTCGTTTTTGCTTCTATCTCTAATAATTCCGTAAGAAATATTGAAGTTTTCGAGCGTAGAAACAGGCGAAAAAACATTTTTGTCTAAAGTTCCAATTACGCCCAATTTTATGGGAGTTCCGGGCATCCAAATTGCATAATAACCAAAATTAGCAGCTAACTCATCGGTATATATTCGTTGTATCGACATTTTTTATTTTGCGTTTTTAAGTTATAAATTTTATTTTTAAAAGATTCCAAAAATACGGAATTATTTTAAATTTTCAACTAAAAATTCATTTTTTTTTAAGTTATTTTTAGTTCGAGTTTGAACGAAAACAAGAGGAGATGCGAATTGATACGATGATTTGGAATCATCGTATCAATAATGCTTTTCAAAACTTAGGGTACTATGGATTAAATAAGGATTTTAAAATTTCAAAATAACGAAAAAGAAGCGTTTTCTTTCTAACATTATTTAGAACAAAAATAAATTACAACTCTTACAAAGAAAATAATGTGTTATGCAATCGTTTGTAAAATGTTTTTTGGTCAAAAAAACGAACAAAAAAAGAAATACACGAAAGAATTATTTTATTTTACTGAAATTTTTAGTATTTTTGAAAAATTACAAAACTTAAAAAAACTTTTCACGAAAAATTAAAATTATAAACTAAAAGTTGCAAAAAGACTTTCTAAAAAATTTTATAAGTATGAAAAATTTATACAAAAAACAAATTTTGGTGCTTTTGCTTGCCATTTTTACAAATTGGAGCTTTGCGCAAGTCATCACCACCAGCCCAAGTTTCCCTACCGAAACTGATGCAATAACCATTACGTTCAATGCCACGCAAGGCACTGGAGGCTTGGCAAATTACGCAGGCGACGTATATGCACACACAGGAGTAATTACCGATAAAAGTGCAAGCGATACCGACTGGAAATACGTAGTTGCAGCTTGGGACACAAATTTGCCCAAAGCCAAACTTACTCGCATAAGTACCAATACTTATACTCTTGCTATAACTGGCAATGTAAGAAGCTTTTATGGTGTTCCGGTAGGCGAAAAAATTAAAAAAATAGCTTTAGTTTTCAGAAACTCTACCGGAAGTCTGACAGGTAAAGATGTAGGAGGAAAAGATATTTATGCTACAATCTATGAGGCTGGAACTCTGAATCTTGTGATAAACAAACCTGTGGCAAATAATGCAATTGTAGAACTTAACGCACAGGTAGCATTAGAAGCAACCGCAAGCGCAAGCTCAAATTTAGAAATTTTGGTTGACGGAGTTTCTGTGAAAACCGAAACGGCTGCTACAACTATTTCAACTACTTATACTACAACTACTTCTGGCTTACACGAAGTTACTTACAAAGCAAACGATGGAACATCGGGCGTGGAGAAGAAAATGTATTTTTACACTGCGCCAACGGTTGTAAATGAAGCACTTCCCAAAGGTTTGGTGCGAGGCGTTAATTATGACCCCAACGATGCTACCAAAGCAACTTTGGTGCTTTTTGCACCTTACAAAACGTTCGTTTTTGCTGTGGGCGATTTTAACAACTGGATGCTCAACGAGGGGCAATTGATGAAAAAAGACGGTGATTATTTTTGGGTAAAACTCGAAAATTTAACACCCAACAAAGAATATGTGTATCAATATTTTATCGATGGCACTCTAAAAGTAGCCGACCCTTATGCCGAAAAAATTTCTGACCCTTGGAACGACAAATGGATAAATTACACTGCTACGGTTTATCCAAATTTAATAGCCTATCCCGAAGGAAAAGCCGATGGAACTGCGTCCGTTTTAGAAACCGGACGTACAAAATACAACTGGTCGGTTGCAACTTTCGACCGCCCCGACATCAACAAAATGGTAATTTACGAGCTTCATTTTCGCGATTTTACTACCGAAGGAACAGTAAATGCAGCCAGACTAAAACTTGATTATTTACAAAATTTAGGCGTAAATGTTATCGAGCTAATGCCTTTTAGTGAATTTGAAGGCAACGACAGTTGGGGCTACAATCCTTCATTTTATTTTGCTCCCGACAAAGCTTACGGCACACGCGAAGATTACAAAGCCTTTATCGACGATTGCCACTCGCGCGGAATAGCCGTAGTGCAAGACATGGTTTTGAACCATTCGTATGGCGAATCACCTTTCTTGAAAATGTACTTTACGCCCGATGCTACTTGGGGAAAACCCGCAGCAAACAGCCCTTGGTACAATGTGAATGCTCCCAATACAGAATATTCGTGGGGAGTTGATTTCAATCACGAAAGTATTCACACTCAACAACTTGTGGACAGTGTTTGTTCGTTTTGGATTAAAGAATACAAAATTGACGGTTTCCGCTTCGACTTTACCAAAGGTTTTACCAACACAGTAGGAAATGGCTGGGCTTACGACCAAAGCCGCATCAACATTTTGAAACGAATGGCTGATAAAATCTGGGCACTTGCTCCCAACGACCGACCTTACGTTATTTTGGAACATTTGACCGATAACTCGGAAGAAACAGCACTAGCAAATTATGGAATGTTGCTCTGGGGAAACATGAATTATGCTTATAATGAATTACTTATGGGTCAAACCGCAACAAGCGATATAGAATGGTCTTCGTACAAAAAAAGAGGTTTTACTTATCCTAATTTAATTTCTTATATGGAAAGCCACGACGAAGAACGTTTGGTTGCAAAAAGTTTAATTTACGGAAATGCAAGCAGTTCGAGCTACAATTTAACCGAACTTAGCAACGCCATTACACGCATGGAAGTAGCTGCTGCCATGTTTATTCCAATACCAGGTCCAAAAATGATTTGGCAATTTGGCGAACTTTCTTACGACATTAGCATCGACTTCAATGGACGCGTAGGAAGAAAGCCCGTAAAATGGGAATATTTTGACGACCCTGCACGCAGAAAAGTATATGATGTGTATGCTGCACTCAACAAACTAAAAACTACCGAACCCGCTTTCGGAACTTCCGATTATGACTTAAATGTAGGAAATTGGGGACAAAAACGCATCAGATTGCGCCATGCCGATATGGACGTGGTTATTTTGGCAAATACAGGAACTTCAATTGGATTAAGCGATGCACTTTTCACAAAAACTGGAACTTGGTACGAATATTTTTCGGGCACTTCTTTGAATGTTACCAATGTGAATACCGATATTGAAATGCCAAAAGGAAGCTATAAAATATTCACAACCAAGCAGTTACCTAAACCAATTTTCACTGAAATAGAAACCGTAGAATCTGGCAGCAGTCAAATATATCCAAATCCGGCAAGCGATTTTGTGCAAATACAAGCCCAAAGTGAAGTTTTGAGCGTAGAATTATACAACTTGCTTGGACGAAAAGTTTTTGAACAAAACCAAAATTTAGGAACAAACCCTCAAATAAATATTCAAAACTTACAAAACGGAATTTATATTCTAAACGTTAAAACCGAGCAAAACGGCACAACAACAAGTAAATTGGTCATCAACAAATAACTCTTTTCCCTTTACATAATCACAAAGCCTGCTTACATTTTTTGTAGCAGGCTTTTTTATTTTTGAATATCTCCAAACACATAAGAAACAAAACTGCTATTTTGTCAGTCAAAAAAAAAGCAAAAAAGAAAAAACGGGTTTGGTAAAATTATTGATACCTAAGAAAATAGAAAATTAGAATTTCGCACAAAAGCAAAAAAACAGAAAATAAAGATAAAACAATGAAAATCAAACAAATAAATTCGCAAAACGAATTGAATGAACAGCTAAAGAGTTCGGAAAAAGTATTTCTACTTCTATACAAAAGTGGCTCGGAAGTGAGTGAATGCGCTCTAACGAGCTTAAATGAAGCCACCGAAGAGCAAAACGAAATATTAACTCTTTCGGCAGATGTAAATTTGGTAAAGGACATTCACCCAAACTACAAAGTAACAAGTGCGCCTTCGGTTTTGATATTCGAAAACGGTGAATTTAAGAATATTGTAAAAGGTTGCAACGACAAATCGTATTATGCGTCGCTCTTCAAAAATGCTTTTTTTGTAAGTGAAACTTCAGAAGAAGGAGAAAAACAAAAACGTGTAACTGTTTATTCTACACCCACTTGCTCGTGGTGCACTACACTAAAGAATTATCTGAACGACAAAAAAATAAAATATACCGACATCGATGTTTCGGGCGACCACAATGCAGCTCGCGAAATGGTGAAAAAAAGCGGACAGCAAGGCGTGCCCCAAACGGAAATAGACGGACAAATGATTGTAGGTTTTGACAAAAGCCGAATCAACAAATTACTTGGTATTCAATGATTAACAATTAATATTTTTCACAACTAATTGATACGATGACTTAAAGTCATCGTATCAATAATGTTTTTTATTCTTTAGAAAAACATTTAACAATATAAAATATATAAAAATGAGAGAGTTACAACCATTAAATCAAAATGTACTTTTAGAACTAGAAGGAACAAAAGAGCATAAAACGGCTGGCGGAATTATTATCCCAGGAAGCGCTTCGGAAAAACCCAACTATGCAAAAGTAGCAGCACTTGGCAACATAGAAAATGCCGAAATTAAAATAGGCGACACAGTGCTTTTTGCTAAATTTTCGGGCAACGAAGTCGATTTTGAAGGAAAAAAATATTTATTCATTCCTTACGCTAATTTACTAGCCAAAGTAATTGAAACAGAAGCAATTTAGTGTAAAAACAAACAGCTAATTGATACGATGACGCAGCTATATTGATACGATGACGCGACATATTGATACGATGACTTTAAGTCATCGTATCAATTTGTTAAACGTTAATTGAAAAAAGTACATTCGTATTTTTTTTCGTTGCCCAGCGCATCGGAAACAATTACAACAAGCTTATGTTCACCACTTTGTATTCGAGAATTGTCGATTTTGTAAGTTAAAGTGTGTTTCATGTAATTGTATTCGAGCAAAGCCCATTTTTCGTCAATATAAGCATTGTATTGTGCAATTCCCGACAAATTGTCAGTTAGTTTAAATTCAATCGTTTTTTGTGCGCTCACATTTTTTTTGTCAGAAATATTCAGTGGCTTAATTGTGGGCGGAATATTGTCGATAGCAACGGCATAAGTGCCAAATTCTCTGACATTTGCGCTTACTATTCCCAAGTCATCTATTTTGCTTTCAACAGCCGAAAAGCTTCCATTTGCACTTATTTTTACAAGCAATGCTTTGGAGTATAAATTTTTAGGTAAGTTTTCAGTTTGAACAGAAATGTTGAAAAATTTATGCACCGGAACATTTTCATTGTGAACAACATAAAGCGGCGAATAAGTTGTTGGAAGCTTAGGTTTCGAAGCAAATTTGAAAAAAATAGTATCGTAAAAAATAGCTGCCGGAAATAAAAGTTTTATACCTTCGCGCTCAAATTTATTTTCTTGGTCGAAAG
>JFJP01042616.1_pt1 | contig 10779 bp, 5 predicted proteins | sample 431651 | NCBI WGS metagenome assembly JFJP01 (sample SAMN02602958, study PRJNA72255) | Microbial mat metagenome, whole genome shotgun sequencing project. | biome: fresh water; feature: sink hole; material: water; isolation source: purple microbial (photo- and chemosynthetic) mats found in...
TATCAACGGTCGAAAAGTTCACGTTTACTCCGTATTTGAATTCGTTGTCGTTGTTTCTAAAACCAAGTTCTACATCAAAACCTTTGTTGCGTACATCGCCAGCATTTACAGTTGGGTAATTGTTACCTACCGAAAGTGGACCGCTACCAGTTGCAAGTAATCCTTTTGTAATTTTGTTGTAATAATCAACCGAAACAGAAAGTTTGCTATCTAAAAATCTCATATCCAAACCAAAGTCCATCATTTCAGTACGTTCCCAAATCAATTCGCTGTTTGGTAAACGGTTAATTGATGCACCATAAATATAAGTTCCATTAGCATCGGGGTATCTTCCACCAAAATCCCAGAAAACGATGTCTTCGTTTCCACCTAAGTTGGCTTTGCTACCGTTTGCTCCCCAGCTTCCTCTCACTTTCAAGAAATCAATAAAATCAAAAGCAAAGAAGTCTTCGTTAGAAATAGTCCAACCAGCCGAAAAAGAAGGGAATGTTCCGTATTTGTGTTCTGGAGGGAATACGCTAGAGCCGTCTCTACGAATAGAAGCCTCGAACATATATTTTCCACCAAAATCGTAAGAAAGACGACCAAAAGCCGAAGCCATTGTGTTTTCGCCCATTGAGCTTCCTACTTGGTCTGATTCGCCAGTGGTGTGGTAAGCAAAATTATCGCCATAACCAACCATAGGACCAGAGTGTAGTGAGTACCAAGGACCTGTATATTTTTGAGCCGAATAACCAGCAAGAGCAGTTAAAGTATGTTCGCCAAAAGATTTTGTGTATGAAGCGAAGTTTTCCCAAAGCCAAGTATTCCATTTGTTCAAACGGTCGTCAATATTCATCACTGTGTTTGAGTTTTCGGTAGAGAAATAATATTCGCGAGCCCACCAGTGTTGAGTTTGATATGCCAAATCTAAACCTACGCGCGATGTAATGCTCAAACCTTCGATAGGTTTAATAGTTACATAAGCCGAACCTAACAATTTGTCTTGCGAAATATTGTTGTTGTAAGTTTCCAAAATTGCCAATGGGTTTGCTACCTCGCCAGTTACGTTTTCAGCCAACGAATAATATTTGCCGTCTTCGTTTGTAAGCATAGTGAAACCCGAATTTATAAGCGTTTGAATTTGAGCAGGAGTTCCGTCATAGAAAACAGGAGTTAAAGGATCTAACAAAAGAGAACTGTTCATAGCACTTCTATACTCATCATCTTCACCAATGTATTTTTGGTCAGAATGTGCAAAACTCATGTTTGCACCTACGGTAAGCCAGCTTTTCACTTCACTTTTTACATTTACACGTGCAGTATAGCGGTCGTAATTTGCTTTATCGCCACCTACAATACCATCTTGATTCAAGTACGAACCCGAAATCATATAAGAAGTTTTATCCGAACCACCTGTAAAACTCAAATGGTGTTTTTGCATAGGAGCATTTTGGAAAATTTCGCTCAACCAGTCAGTGTCAGCATTGTAGCGGTCGCTAATGGTAGCAACACCGGCTTCTTGCATCCAAGTTTTGTATTGTTCGGCGTTCATTAGCTCCATATTGGTACGTGCACTTTGAATGCCGTACATAAAATCGTAGTTAATTTTGGTAACTCCCGCTTTTCCAGATTTTGTGCTGATAAGAATAACACCGTTAGCACCTTCAGTACCATAAATAGCACACGAAGCCGCATCTTTCAAAACCTCAATAGAAGCAATATCAGAAGGGTCGATGTTGTTAATATCACCAGTTTTCATACCGTCCACAATATAAAGAGGGTTTGAGTTTCCGTTAGAGTTTGTACCTCTAATTCTGATTTTTGAACCCGCTCCTGGCGAACCCGAAGTAGGTAATATAGCTACACCAGCAGTTCTACCTTGAATAGCTTGGTCGGCACGAGTATTAGAGTTGCCTTCCAATTCTTCAGCTTTTACTTGCGAAATAGAACCAGTAAGCAAACTTTTTTTGGTTACACCATAACCCACTACTACCACTTCGTCTATTCCAGTAGTTTCGGTTACAAGTGTAATATTAATAACGCTTTGACCATTCACAGCAACATCTTGAGCTACAAAACCAATGTAGCTAAAGCCCAACGAGCTGTTTTCTTTAACTGTAATCACGTATTTCCCTTCGGCATCGGTCATGGTTGCATTTGAAGTGCCTTTTTCAACAACCGTAACACCCGGCAATGCAGAATTGTCCTCGCTCGAAGTTACTGTTCCACTTACCTCTATCTGTGCAAAAACAGAGAAGCTTAGCAGAAAGAGCATAAGAATAATACTTAGTTTTTTCATGTAAATTTTTAATTAAAATTGAATAATTGAATTGTTTAAATTATTATTGAATTGTTTAATCTGAAATTTGTTTTTGAAAAAAATGATGAAAATAATTCTAAAAAAAAGGAATTAATCATTTATCATTGCTTATTAATTGGCTATATAAAAAAATTAAAAAACAAAAAAATAATATTATTCCCCATTAAAAAAAGTACCCCCCTTCAAATTTTTCTCAAAAAAAATAAAAGGTGTAATTAAAACACTTCTTAATACATTCTTAATTTAAAGAAAAATTAATACTATCTATTTTATTAAGTGTTAAAATTACAATTTAACTATGCAAATCTACCTTAACTCTGATATAAAACAAATTTTTTATCAATTTTTTTTTAATTTAATGTTAATATTAATTTTAATTACTTGTTAATTAAGCAATTGAAAATGTTAATTTTTTTAAGAAACAATTGTGTAGAAATAACACTAATCTACAATTATAAAATTGTAAAAAGTAAAATTTGAATAGATTATTTGACAATAAATTGCTAAATTAAAGCATTATTTGCATTTTTTAGTAAAATTTAATTCTCAAATTTTACATTTTATATTTTTGATATAATTAAATTGTTTATGTATAAAAAACACTAAATAAGTTTATTTTCTTCAAAAATGTAAAATAAAATAAAATTTAACATTTCTTTTTATTGTTCTTAAAATAAGAAATTGTAAATTAATTTATTGTATAACAATTATTTAATAAAATAAATAAAATTCTTTAATTCAATCAAATTTAGTTTAAAAACAACTTATTGTATTTTTAACACTTTATAATTTATATTTATTTTGAAAAGTAAATATAAATGTCTAAGTTTGCATACTGAAAAAAACAAACAGAATGAACGACAATACAATTTCAAACTTATCAGTAGATTGTGTAATTTTTGGCTTCGACTCCGAAAAGCTAAATGTTTTATTGCTCGAACGAAAATTAGAAGCAGAAAATGGCGAAACTGTTTTTTGCGACCATACTTTGGTAGGACATCATGTGAGGGTGGGAGAAACACTCGATGAATCGGCGGCGCGTATTTTGGAAGAAACTACCGGATTGTCAAATATTTACTTAGAGCAGTTTTATACTTTTGGTAATCCCGACAGGCTCAAAAAACCAAGAGCCAAACTTTGGCTCGAATCCATCGGACGCAATCCCGAGGAACGTGTTATTTCGGTAGGTTATTTTTCGTTAGTGAATGTGAATTCTGTTCATGTGTCTTATACTGAGCGACATGCAAGCTGGTTCAATCTAAACGAAATAGAAGATTTGGGCTTTGACCACAAAGAAATATTAAACAAAGCCTTGGAAGCTTTGCAAACAAAAATCAAAACAAATCCGCTGGCTTTTGAGCTTTTGCCTCAAAAATTTACGCTTTCGCATTTGCAAAAAATATACGAAGTAGTACTTGGTATTGAGATAGATAAGCGCAATTTCCGAAAAAAAGTAAGCCAAGTTCCTTACATTGTTCCATTAAAAGAAAAACAGCAAAAAGTTTCGCACAAACCGGCTCAGCTCTACATGTTTAGCCGAGATATTTTCGAAGCTACCAAAAAGAAAGATTTTAATTTTTCATTCTAAAAAACAGGTTTGAAATTAGGTTGAACTGTTGCTTTACTTTCTATAATTATTTAAAAACAAAATAGTTATAAAAAGCCCAGCAACCAGAATGTGAATCTATTCTCTAAATTGTAAGAAATAGAAATTAGAAATTAAGAATTAAAAATTAGGAATTAGGAATTAGAAATTATTTCTTAACAAAATAACAATAGAACAATAGAACAATAGAAAACAATAGAAAACAATTTAATAATGAGATTTTTATGAGTGTTAATCAAGTAAAACTAGGCGAAAAAATAGGCTACGCTTTGGGCGATGGAGCTGCAAATATTGCGTGGCGCGGCGTGGCTACTTTTTTATTTATTTTTTATACCGATGTTTTTGGCTTAAATCCGGCAGCCGTAGGTTTGTTGTTGCTAATAGCCAGAGTAAGTGATGGCATCACCGATGTATTAATGGGCATTATTGGCGATAGAACCGAATCGAAATATGGAAAATTTCGCCCTTGGGTTTTATGGACAGCCATTCCATTGGGAGTTATTTTGTCCTTTTTGTTTACTGCTCCCAACCTTAGTTATACCGGAAAAATTATTTACGCTTACACAACCTACATTGTTTTTACATTGGTTTACACCGCCAATAATATTCCGTATGGCGCGCTAATGGCAGTAATGACTGGCAACGACAAAGAGCGCACAAGTATTGGTTCCTTCAGAATGGTAGGTGCTTTTGCTGGAGGAATGATTGTGCAAGGTGCGTTGCTTTTTTTGGTTTCATATTATGGCGATGTAAATCCGCAGCTAACAATCAACAGATTAGACGATAAAAAATACGAACTTGTTGTTTCGGCTAATCACGACGTTGAAAATGCTAGCATTAATACAGAAAACGGAATAGCCTTATTTTCATGGGCTTCGGAATCAAGTAATACAGAAAAAGAACCCGCATCTGCCACAAAAAGTTTTAGACTCGAAGCAAATAAAAACTATGTTTTTTTAGTTGAAGGCGAAGCAAATTTAACACCCGAAAGCTTTTCGGTCATCAATCAAAAGAAAGGATACAGCTATTCTATTTATCTGATGTCTATCTTCTTGTCATTGATTATGTTAGTAACGTTTTATACCACTAAAGAAAGAGTAAGACCTCTCGAAACTCAAACCACTAATTTGCGGCAAGACTTAAAAGATTTAATAACCAACAAGCCTTGGTTTGTGCTGCTTGTAATTGGTTTGCTTTTCAATGTGTATAATTCTATAAAACAAGGAATTACAGTTATCTATTTCACGCATTATTTGCACAACCAACTCCTCGCCGGAAGTTATTTGGTTATGCTTATGGTAGCTTCGATAGCAGGCGCAATGTCCACTATTTACTTAGGAAATAAATTCGGAAAACGTAATTTGTTTATTTACGCTCTTATTTTTTCAGGAACTGTAAACGCACTGCTTTATTTTTGTGGAATAAACGATATATTTGCCATTTTTACATTAGGTATAATTTCTGAATTTGCCTCAGCTATTTTTCCTACTTTATTTTTTGCAATGCTTGGCGATGCAGCCGATTTCTCCGAATTTAAAAATGGAAGAAGGGCTACCGGATTAATTTATTCGGCAGGTTCATTTGCCACCAAATTTGGCGGCGGAGTAGCTGGTGCTATAATTGGCTTAGTTCTAGCTAGTTTTCAATACAATGGGCAAGATTCGGCTTCCATAGCAAACGCAATTCCGGGCATAAAAATGCTCATGAGCTGGATTCCGACATTAATTGCCATTTTAGCGGCTATTTTAATGACTCTCTACCCTTTAACTCAGAAAAAATTAGATGAAATTACAATGGAACTCAACAATAGAAGAGCAAAACTTGCTTAAAATTTTCAAACTCAAAAAAAAAACATAAAAATAAATAAACCATGAAATACGGATATTTTGACGACCAGAATAAAGAATACGTAATAACAACTCCCAAAACGCCCTCGCCTTGGATAAATTACTTGGGAAATGAGAATTTTTTCTCCATTATCTCAAATACAAGCGGCGGATATAGTTTTTACAAAGATGCGCGTTTCAGACGAATCACTCGCTATCGCTACAACAATGTACCGCTCGATATGGGCGGCAAGTATTTCTATATCAACGAAGAAGGTACAATTTGGTCGCCAGCATGGAAACCTGCAAAAACAGATTTGGATAAATACGAATGCCGCCACGGTTTAGGTTACACAAGTATAGAAGGAGTTAAAAATGAGCTTGTTGTGAAACAAACCTCGTTTGTTCCACTTGGCTTCAACGGCGAGCTTCATTTATTGGAATTGAAAAATAATTCGGCAAAAACAAAAGCATTTAAGCTATATTCATTGGTTGAGTTTGCACTTTGGGACGCTTTAGCTGATATGACTAATTTTCAACGCAATTTGTCAACGGGCGAAGTGGAAATTGAAAATTCAGCCATTTATCACAAAACCGAATATCGCGAACGCCGAAATCATTTTGCATTTTACAATGTAAATGCCGAAATTTCAGGCTTCGACACTGATAGAGAAACTTTTTTAGGTTTGTACAATGGTTTTGAAAATCCACAAACAGTAGAACAAAATAAAGCTCAAAATTCGCACGCACATGGCTGGTATCCAATAGCTTCGCACTGTTTGGAAATAGAACTAAAACCCAACGAAAGCAAAGAACTCGTTTTTATGCTTGGCTATGTAGAAATGCCCGACGACCAAAAATGGGAAAGCCTACAAGTCATCAACAAAACCAAAGCAAAAGAAATGATGGCGCAGTTCGACACAGCCGAGAAAGCAAAAAATGCCTTTGTTGCGCTTAAAAATTACTGGGAAACTTTACTTTCGACCTATCAAGTAAAAAGCGAAGATGAAAAGCTCGACAGAATGGTGAATATTTGGAATCAATACCAAAATATGGTTACTTTCAACATGTCTCGAAGTACATCATTCTATGAATCAGGCATTGGCAGAGGAATGGGCTTTAGAGATTCTAACCAAGATTTGATTGGTTTTGTGCATTTAATTCCCGAAAAAGCACGCGAGCGAATTTTGGACATTGCAGCAACTCAATTTGAAGACGGTAGCGCATATCATCAATATCAGCCACTTACAAAAAAAGGCAACAGCGATATTGGCGGCAACTTCAACGACGACCCACTTTGGCTTATTCTTTCAACTTCGGCTTACATGAAAGAAACTGGGCATTTTGATATTCTAAGCGAGCAAGTTCCTTACGACAACGATGCAAGCAAAGCAACTAGCTTATTTGAACATTTAAAGCGTTCGTTCTATTTCACAGTCAATAACTTAGGACCTCACGGATTGCCATTGATTGGCAGAGCCGATTGGAACGATTGCTTGAATTTGAATTGCTTTTCGTCGAACCCTGATGAATCGTTCCAAACCACTGAAAACCAAAAAGGTGGTGTTGCCGAATCCGTTTTCATCGCCGGAATGTTTGTTATTTATGGACGCGAATTTGCTCGAATTTGCCAATTAATTGGCAAAAATGAGGAAGCCCAAAAAGTACTCGAAGAAGTAACAAAAATGGAGCAAAGTGTTGAAAATCATGGCTGGGACGGTGAATGGTTTTTGCGAGCTTACGATTTTTATGGCAATAAAATAGGAAGCCACGAAAATGAGGAAGGTAAAATTTTTATCGAATCGCAAGGCTTTTGCACAATGGCTGAAATTGGCAAAGATTCAGGAAAAACACTCAAAGCTCTCGATTCGGTAGATAAATATTTAAACTGCGATTACGGAATTGTATTAAATAATCCGGCATTTACTAAGTATTTGATTCAAATGGGAGAAATAACCTCATATCCCGAAGGTTACAAAGAAAATGCAGGCATTTTTTGCCACAACAATCCATGGGTTATGATTGGCGAAACGATGCTAGGTAGAGGCGACAAGGCTTTTGAATATTATTCGAAAATTGCCCCTGCGTATTTGCAAGATATTCAAGGGCTCCACAAAACAGAGCCTTACGTGTATTCGCAAATGATAGCCGGAAAAGACGCTTTTAAACCTGGCGAAGCCAAAAACTCGTGGCTAACAGGAACGGCTGCTTGGAATTTTTATGCAATAAGCCAGTATATACTTGGTATTCAGCCCGATTACTATGGATTAAAACTCGATTTGTGCATTCCTAGCACGTGGAAAAAATTTACAGTAACTCGCAAATTCAGAAACGCAACTTACACTATTGAAGTTGAGAATCCGAATGGAAATTCAAAAGGAATAAAATCAATTTATGTTGATAGTCAATTAGTAAACTCAAGTATTTTGCCTATTTTTGGCGACGAAAAAGTGCATGAAGTAAAAGTCATTATGGCATAGTAAGCAAAAAATAAGCATAAAAAATCACAAAGCATTTGAGTTTTACTCAACTCAAAATGCTTTGTGAATAGTTTACCTATTTTGTAAAAAAAGCCGAATTAATTTAATGGAGTAATTTAATATAGAACTATTTAGCTGAAAATTTAATAAATGAAATTAAATACCTAAAGAAAAATGCAATTTTTTGTTTTTTTTACGTTTATTTTGTATCAAATTAAAAATGTAATTATTCAAAATAAACAAAAAATTATTTACTGAGCAATATATTTATCATAACTCTTTTTGTTATTTATTTTTTGCAGTATAAATTACCAAATCAAAAACTGAAATTATATGCTACTGGAAGACTTTTTCAATTAGGTACGTGGAGTATTTTTTTGTGGAATGTCAATTTTACGAATATTTATCTCTCTGCAATTGCAAATATCTTATTTATAATCAGCTTAACTATCGAAATTTATATTTTAATCTCGGCAAATGATAAAATTAGGAAAACAGATTATTATTTACTAATAAGTTTTTCAGTATTAGCTTCAGCCGTTTTATTGTTGTCGATAGGAATAAAAAGTTATTACAAGGTATTTGAAATGTCGTGTTTTATTAGCATTTATTTTCTTTTTTTAAGTAAAAAGTTTGCTTTTTGGCGCGATAAAACAAAAATGGAGCATGTGGTTGGTTTTTGGGCGTTCACTATTTCTATTTTATTCTTAATCAGAGCTTTATATTCTTTTTTTACAATTCAAAATCAATTAATTTTTTCAGATAATACGATTAAATTAATCTCGTACCTTGGTTATTTTTCAATAATTTATACACTTCCTATCATATATCTATTTATTTTGAAAGAACGAAATGAAAAAATCATTTTAGAAAACAACAAGAAAATAGAAGAAGATAATAAAAAATTGAAAGAATTAAATGCCACAAAAGATAAAATTTTATCGATTATTGGACATGATTTACGTAACCCACTTGGCGCAATTATGGGATTTTCTGATTTAATTTCGGAAAAATGCAAAAATAAAGATTTTGAACCCGTAGAAGAATATACTCAAATAATTAATCAAGCTGCCGAACAAAGTTTTGAATTACTTAATAATTTATTGTATTGGTCTAAATCTCAAACAAATAGAATAAAATATAAAAAATCGCACATCGATTTTAATGTGTTTACATTGGATATTTTCAAACTAATACAAGCCAATCTGAAGGCAAAACAAATAAAGATTCAAAAAATAATAGAACCTAATTTTCGGTTTGTTGCTGATAAATTATTATTAGAAATAATTATGCGCAACCTGCTTTCAAATGCCATAAAATACACAAAACCAAATGGTTCTATTATTCTGATTGCTTTCAAAACAGATACAGAAATTAAAATTCAGGTAAAAGATACAGGAATTGGGATTAGCCCAGAAAACATTGAGAAAATTTTAAATTCGGAAAATGGAACTAGTACTCTTGGCACAAATCAAGAAAAAGGCACAGGCTTGGGGCTTTTGCTTTGCCGAGAGTTTACTGAAATACAAAACGGAAAGCTAAGCATACAAAGTATAGAAAATCAAGGCTCTACATTCACAGTTTCTCTTCCTATTGCTCAAAAAGATTAGCGTTTTTTCAAATATTCATCTATCACTTTGGGTACAAAATTAGAGGCATCGCCACCAAAACGAATTATTTCGCGCACAATAGTTGAAGTAACCGACGAGTTTTCGGGTGTTGTAGTCAGAAAAACCGTTTCGAGGCTTTTATCCATACTTTGATTCAAATGCGCAATGGTTCGTTCGTATTCAAAATCAGTATAATTGCGTAAACCTCTCAAAATAAATTGAATACCCTTTTTTTTGCAAAAATCGACAGTTAATCCTGAGTAGCTCGAAATTTCTACTTTTGGCTCATTTTTGTATATTTTTTCCAAGCAATTTATCATTTCGGGCAAAGCAATAAATCGTTCTTTTGTTGAATTTGTTCCAAAAGCAATTATAATTTTATCAAAAAGAGGCAAAGCTCGCTGCACAATATCGGCATGCCCTTTTGTGAAAGGGTCAAAACTTCCTGGAAATAAAGCTATTTTCATATATCTTTTTTTTATAAAATAAAAAATCAAGTCATCTAAGATTTGCAAAGATATTCTTATTTTAGAAAATACATTCCCTTTTTTCAATAAAAAAGCCGTTTGAAATTTCAAACGGCTTTTCGTTGTAAAAAAAATATCAAATACTAGGCATTTTCTTGATGCGGAGTTATAATTTCTATTAACTCGGGCAAATCCATGCCTAAATTTTTCAAATGGTTGATGGTAGGAACACCATTTTTTGTCCAGCCACGGCGTGCATAAACGGCATCGAGTAACTGTTCGTATCTGTTTTCGCGGTATTTGCGAGTTATCGACATTCTTTCTTCGAGCGATTTTCCCGTAGGTTCTACGCCAATGAGCTCTCTCATTTGAGAATCGTAATGCGCTTCTAATGAGAGATATTCCTCAGCAGTAACAGGACCGGCAGCGCGGAAAGGTTGCGCATCGTGTATGCGAGTTCCGTAGCCTCGGCGCAAGTTGAAAATGCG
>JFJP01040713.1_pt1 | contig 10778 bp, 4 predicted proteins | sample 431651 | NCBI WGS metagenome assembly JFJP01 (sample SAMN02602958, study PRJNA72255) | Microbial mat metagenome, whole genome shotgun sequencing project. | biome: fresh water; feature: sink hole; material: water; isolation source: purple microbial (photo- and chemosynthetic) mats found in...
CGCTTAACCGTACATCATTTCCTTCATACATCAGCGTGCCGAATGCGAGCGCTTCGGCAAATCCCCAATCAATCTTTGTCGCCGGAGTAAAATTGTGTCTCAGTTCCAGCATTTTCACTAATTTTGAATTGACTGCAAAATCTGACGGAACCGTTCCAAGTTTCTCCGCAACTTCACGCAATACATCGAACGAAACTTTTGTCTCTCGAAACGGCTGCATTGCTTCGATCTGCTCTTGAGTGACCGCCAACGCAATCTCAGCCCGCAAATGCATTTCCCGTTTTTGTGATGCTTCGTGCGCCCGTTCAAATCGTGATTTTGCATCTTCCTGCATCTGCGTCAGTTCTTCACGGGTCAATTCCTTATCCAGGATCAATCGATCGCCGTAGATCTCGCGCGTTGAAGGCTGATTCTTGATCTTTTTATACAACAGTGGCTGAGTATAACTCGGCTCGTCACCTTCGTTGTGTCCATATTTGCGATAACAGAACATATCGATCACAACATCTTTTTTGAACGCATAACGGTAGGCAACCGCAAGTGATGCAACACGCGCACAAGCTTCCGGATTATCTCCATTCACATGGAAGATCGGCGCTTGAACCATCTTCGCAACGTCCGTACAATACGGCGTTGAACGCGCATCATCGGGCGAGGTTGTGAATCCGATTTGATTATTGATGATGATGTGAATCGTACCGCCGGTGCGATACCCTTTTAGTTGTGAGAGATTGAGCGTCTCTGCAATGATCCCCTGTCCAGCAAACGCTGCATCTCCATGGACGAGAATTGGAATTGCTTTTCGTTTTTCGGTATCAAGCGCTCTGTCCTGCATTGCACGAACCATTCCTTCGACCACAGGATTGATCGCTTCCAAATGACTTGGGTTCGGTGCAACTTCAACCGTAATTTCTTTCCCGTTCAGCGTGCGGTGAATTCCGTGCGCTCCGAGATGATATTTCACATCGCCGGAACCTTGTATTGTTTTCGGATCAACGCTCCCTTCGAACTCAGAAAAAATTCTTGCCAACGATTTCCCGATGGTGTTCGCAAGAACATTCAACCGACCGCGATGCGCCATCCCGATCACAACCCGTTCACTTCCTTTATCGGCAAGTTCATCAAGGACAACATCAAGGATTGCCATGAACGATTCTGCACCTTCCAGTGAGAATCGTTTGTGCCCGACAAATTTTGTGTGAAGATACCGTTCAAATCCTTCGGCATGGATCAATACTTTTAATAACTGCATTTTTCGTTCACGAGGAAGCGGCGGACGATTCCGCGACGGTTCCATCTTCTGGATGAGCCACTTCTTCTGTTCCGGATCCTGAATGTTCATGAACTCAACACCGATCGATCCACAATAGGTTGCGTACAACGAATCAAGTATCTCACGCAGTGATGCTTTTGAATAGCCCTCTTTGTTCGAGAATAAAAATTCCCGATCAAGATCCCACACCGTCAAGCCATAATAGTTCGGATCAAGTTCCGGATGATTCTTTGGATCATCCACCAGAGGATCGAGATGAGCGATCAAATGACCGCGAACACGGTACGCGTTGACCAACTGCTGGACGCGCGCTTGTTTTTCGATAATGTCCTGATCCGCTCCGCCGCCGAATCCAATCGATGTGACATCACTTGACCATTTAACCGATGTGAACGGAACGCGAAGATCAGAGAACATTTCGTCGTAGAATTTCTCTTCACCATTCACTAACGAATGGATGTATTGCAAAAATTGACCGGACTCTGCCCCCTGAATAACACGATGATCATACGTACATGTAATGCTCATCACCTTGCTTACACCAAGTGCCGATAATGTTTGCGGAGACATTCCCTGATGCGCCGCATCATAACCGATTGCACCGGTTGCAATGATCGCACCTTGTCCAGGCATTAATCGCGGCGTGGAAGAAACTGTTCCGACGGTTCCGGGATTCGTCAGCGTAATGGATGTCGATTGAAAGTCTGAGGGATCGAGCGCAGATTTACGCGCCCGGTTTACAACAGAATCATACGCCGCAACAAAGTCTGCAAAGTTCATCTGTTCAGCATTTTTGATATTCGGAACCAGCAGCGATCGTGTTCCGTCTTTTCTTGCTGCGTCGACCGCAATGCCGATGTTGATCTGTGATTTTTCATCGCGGTATGCCTGACCTTCAACACGTGTAAATGATGCGTTGATGTTCGGATATTTTTTTAGTGCTTTCACCACCGACCACGCAATGATGTGCGTGTAAGAAACTTTTCCGCGTGAACGCGAGCCGAGATATTTATTCAATAGCAATCTATTCTCATCCAGCACACGAACAGGGATCATTCGCAGCGAAGTGGCCGTCGGCAGCGCAAGCGACGCTTCCATATTATCAACGATCTTTCCTGCCACACCGCTGATCGCCGAGAGCTGTTTGTGAACAACAGCCAATGACGGTGTTGATTTCGCTGATTGCTCAGAAGTCACCGCGGATGGTACGGCTATCGTTCCATTATCAGGAATTGATATTTTTTTAGCGACAGATTTTTTGGGAAGATCAACAGAACCGGACGCAACCACTTCAGCAAACAATTGCTGCCAAGATTCATTGACGGAATTGGGATCATCAATATATTGCTGAAGAATATCCCACACATAACCGGTGTTCGGTCCAAACGATTCTAATACCTGCTCAAATTTTTCGCTGATGCTATTAACTGACATATTTTCTTTCTACGATAACATTTCAAATTGATTTCGGACTAAAATATACGATTTTTCGGATACGATAAAAAATTGAATTTATCGTAAGGATCAATTCCAATTTTTTGGCATGAATTGCCAATGAATTGCTTAAGGTAATGCTTGATATTTGAAGTTTCTAAATCGAGCCATCCCTGTTCCCGAAACGTACAGCGCTGGACGTAAACTTAAGAAATCATAAAAGGTATTGTGATGATATCCTGATACATCCATTCTAATATCGTGCCGTTTCCATTGTTTGCCATCGCTGCTGTAAAAAAGTGAAACGAGATTTCGATCATTGATCAGTCTGATCCACCCTTTCCGTGCGATCTCTTTGGGTTTGGACAGAACTCGATCAAGTCCATACCGGTGTAACACCATTGATGTGTCGTTGAAAGCCAAACCGGCATACGAACGTTGATTATAAAAAACTAACAATCCGGCAGTGGCAAAACCTTCAAGCTCGAATTCCACTTCAATTTGGTATGAACGATCGCCATTAACGAACCAAAGCGGAGAAGCATTTGCCGGCGATGTTCCTTTTCCTTTAAGCAGAAAACTTCCACGCTCATATCGGTAACGATCACTATCGTTCCTGTCACCCTGGTAAAAACTCCACTGCAGTCCCATCTTGTTTTGTGAAAAATCATCAGAGAAAGGAAAACCGTGTTCAATGGCATCACCATTCTTTGGTTTTGCAATCGGCAACGCTGGATCGATGCCGGAAAATTTTACCCATCCATCATTTGTCCATTCGATCGGTTCAAGTAAAGTTTGTCTGCCGAGCGTGTGGTAATTTTTTTCATACGCATGATACACAATGTACCATTTGTCATTCGGACCTTTGACCAAAGTGCCGTGACCTTTTGACCACCAATATTCATCTGTTGAAGTTGTCCGCGCGATTGGATTGTACGGTGAATTAATCCATGGACCGTGAATTGACTTTGAGCGTGCACAAATAATCATATGTCCTGTGGGCGGACCCGCTGTTCCCCCTTGAGCAAGGATCATATAATAATAATCACCGTGTTTTGTAATCTTTGGTCCTTCCTGCGAAAAACTTTCAACGATCCATTCGTCAGGATATTTCCAGCCATCATAGATCTTTGTAATTTCGCCTCTGGTAGAAAGACCATCGTCATTCAGTTGAACATAGTAACCGCCGGATAAAAAAAGATATCGTTTTCCGTCTTCGCCAATCGCATGTCCGGGATCGATCAAAGAGATCTTTAGATCTATCGGCTCACTCCATTGGCCGGAAATGCTATCGGCATAGATCACATAGTTCGAACGATACGTTCCGGTACGTCCCGGAAAATAAATAAAATAGCGATTACGATATTTAACCAATTCCGGCGCCCACACAGAGCCGACATTTTTAAGGAGTGTCGGTTTGATCGGTTTCCAATTGACCAGATCTTTTGAGTGCCAGATTACAAGACCGGGATAACTGTCAAACGATGAAAAGGTCATATAATAATTGTCGCCGTCGTTGAGGATCGACGGATCGGGATGATCGCCGGCGATAATAGGATTCAGGAAAAAACCGTTCCCCAAATCTGCTTTCCGCTGTTGTTCAAAACCTTTTCCCCAAGTCATAGACGACTTCAATTGGCTGCTATCGTTTATTGGAGAAGTTTTTACTCTGGTTGTTTTTTCGGAAGCCGAGAGGTATGAAGATATGATGCAAAGTGCAGTAAACAATATTATTCGCGTAGTCATCATCGAATGAATTGAAAAACAGTCGTAGTATCGAAGAAAAATCTAAAAATATTGATAGAGGCATTGATTTTCCATGTCAGACACTTTTTTCGGTGTCTGACACGGTTCAATCTATTCTCTCGTCAGTTTTTTATACCGTATCCGATGCGGATGATCGACATCGATCCCTAATTTTTTCCTGCGGAATTCTTCATACTCAGAATAATTTCCATCGAACCACTGTACCATACTTTCTCCTTCAAATGCAAGGATATGTGTAGCAACACGGTCCAGGAACCAGCGATCGTGCGAAATGACAACCGCGCAGCCTGCAAATTCTGTAAGAGCTTCTTCAAGTGCACGAAGAGTATTCACATCGAGATCGTTTGTCGGTTCATCCAGAAGAAGAACATTGGCTTCTTCTTTCATCGTTTTTGCTAAATGAACACGGTTCCGTTCACCGCCGGAGATCTGACCAACCAATTTTTGCTGATCACTCCCCGAGAAATTGAATCGGGCAACGTACGCGCGTGAATTCACTTCGCGAGTTCCGAAATGAAGAATTTCTTCTCCGCCGGAGATCTCATCCCAAATGGTCTTATTCGGATCGAGCGGACGATTTTGATCGACGTATGCAAGTTTCACTGTTTCGCCGACGATGATCTTTCCTGCATCCGGTTTTTCCTGACCGGTGATCATTCTAAAGAGCGTCGTCTTTCCGGCGCCGTTCGGACCGATGACACCGATGATCCCGCCGGGAGGAAGAACAAAATTCATATTCTCATACAGAAGGTTATCGCCGTACGCTTTTGCAACTCCTTCGGCGGTAATAACAACATCGCCGAGGCGCGGACCTTTGGGAATGAATATTTCAATATCTTCATTTCGTTTTTCATGCTCTTCCGAAAGCATTTGTTCGTACGATGCGATACGAGCTTTGCTCTTTGCGTGACGGCCTTTCGGATTCATCCGAACCCATTCCAATTCTTTCTTCAACACTTTTTGCCGTTTTGATTCCTGCTTCTCTTCAATTTCAAGACGTTTCGATTTTTGTTCGAGCCACGAAGAATAATTTCCCTCAAACGGAATTCCTTCGCCGCGGTCCAATTCCAAAATCCATCCAGCTACATTATCAAGAAAATATCGATCGTGAGTCACTGCCAATACGGTACCTTTGTATTGTGCAAGATGATGTTCCAACCACGCAACCGACTCTGCATCAAGATGATTTGTCGGTTCATCCAAAAGAAGCACATCCGGTTCTTGCAGCAGCAATCTGCACAATGCAACGCGGCGGCGTTCGCCTCCGGAAAGAACTTTCACCGACGTTTCGCCGGAAGGACACCGTAACGCATCCATTGCTTGTTCAAGTTTACTGTCCAGATCCCACGCTCCCATTTGTTCGATCTTTTCCTGCAATGCTCCCTGCTTTTCCAACAGTTTATCAAAATCCGCATCCGGTTCTGCAAACTTCGCATTGATCGCTTCATATTCTTTCAGCAGGTTCACCGTTTCCTGAGCACCTTCTTCAACAATTTCTTTCACCGTTTTTTCAGGATCGAGCGCAGGCTCCTGCGATAGATATCCGTACGTGATCCCTTTTTGTGATTGGATCGTACCGAGAAAATCCTTGTCTTCACCCGCGATAATTCTCAGCAACGTCGATTTTCCGGCACCGTTCAATCCTAATACCCCGATCTTTGCACCATAATAAAACGAGAGGTATATATCCTTTAATACTTGTTTGTTTGGTTTATGTACTTTTCCGACACCAACCATTGAAAAAATAATCTTTGTATCGCTCAATTGCGTTCCTTTCAAAATTCATCGCTAATAGTATAGTAGATACAACAGTTTGTGGTTCTGTTGAGTTGCCTTATCAGTAAAACTGTTGATAAATATACGAAAAACAGCGGTAAGAATGAACCATCTTTGTTGCTTCTCTTTACACAGTTGTGTATTTTCATCTAAACGAACCCATACACTTTTCCTATTAAATTGCTTATGGAACAATCACTTCTTACCGTAGAAAACCTTCGATTCAATTCTGCTTTCAAATATGTTGCGGATATGAATTTGAATGCAATCATCAAGATGTGTAAAGAGGAAAAATTTCCTGCTAACACGGTCATCTTTCAGGAAAATACTCGAGGCGAGCGATTATATCTGATCTTGGACGGCAGAATAAAAATCACCAAAGTGACAAAGTATGGAGCGGAAACGGTGCTCGCATATCTGACCAAAGGAGATTTTTTTGGAGAGATGGAATTGCTGGATGATCAAGTTCGTTCCGCACGAACAACAGCGGTCGAACTAACATCATGCGCCAGTATCAGCAAACAGGATTTCGACAATATGTTGAAGTCGAACAATATCATTCAATTGAATATTCTGCGCAGCATAACCAAGCGGCTTCGAAGTGCAGACCAAACCATCGTTAATGAACTGGACCGCACGGTTGAAATCTCCAAACAGCATATTGGTAAATTGAATATGCTGATCGATGCGGCGAAGACGATCAATTCATCGCTCGATCTTGATAAACTTCTGGAGATCATTCTTGAAACAGCGATCAAATCGATCTCGGCAGACCGCGGAACATTGTATCTGCAGGACGAACTAAAGGGAGAGATCTGGTCGAAAGCCTTGCGCGGAAGCGAAGTGATCGAGATCCGCCTTCCGCTCGGAAAAGGATTGGCAGGATATGTTGCGAAGACCGGTGAGATCGTGAATATTCCCGATGCATATAACGATCCGCGATTCAATCCTGAAGTAGATAAGAAATCGGGCTACCGGACAAACAATATGCTGACGATGCCGATGCGCAACCGCGACGGAAAGATCATTGGTGTATTCCAGATGTTGAACAAAAAAGGGGGACCGTTCTCACCGCAGGATGAAGAATTTTTAAATGCGCTCTCCATTCACGCATCCGTTGCTATTGAAAATGCCCGTCTTGCGCAGGAAATGGTACAAAGCGAACGGCTCTCTGCCGTTGGAAGAATGGCAAGCACCATCATTCACGACATCAAGAATCCGATGGGAACGCTGCGCGTGTATGCACAGGTGATGAAGAAAAAATCGGGGAATGAAGAAGCTGGAAAACTTGCCGATGAAATGATCCATCAGGTTGATCGGTTCGTGAATATGACCCAGGAAATTTTGGATTTCAGTAAAGGAGTCAGTTCCACGAACATTGAAGAAGTGGAGTTCAGTGAAACGATGGAAGGTGTTCTTATGTTCATCGAAAAAGATCTGACCAAAGCGAATGTGAAGTTAGAAAAAAAATTGAATTTTAATGGGAAAGTAAAATTAGACCAGGATAAAATCGTGCGTGTGTTCTACAATATTGCTGGTAACGCCCGCGATGCAATGCCTGACGGTGGAACGCTCACTGTTTCAACCGAAGATATCGGCGGAATGGTGAAGATCGAGTTTACCGATACCGGAACCGGAATGCCTGAAGAAGTAAAGCGAAAGATCTTTGAACCATTCGTTACGTACGGCAAGAAACATGGAACCGGTCTCGGAATGTCTATTGTTAAAAAAGTGATCGATGACCATAAAGGTAAGATCGAAATTGAAAGTGAACTTGGAAAAGGAACAACGATCAGAATAATGCTGCCGACGATGCAGGCGTAATAATTTTAAAGAATTCAATACATTTTTGGACAGCTCGGCGTTATGACCTATAATTTATTTTAGGATCATCATTTTTTTAACATCGATAAAATTGCCGCTTTGCAATTGATAGAAATAGAGTCCACTCGATAAATTCTTTCCGTCAAATTGCACAGAGTACCCACCTGCTTGTTGTTCTTCATTCATCAATTGAGCAGCTTCCCTACCTAACAGATCAAACACTTTGAGAGTGACAAAACCTTTCACCGGTATTTGATAACTGATCATCGTTGTCGGGTTGAATGGATTGGGATAATTTTGCTCAAGGAAAAAAGTAAATGGTGATCGTTCATTCTCTTCATCAACACCATCCGGATCCAATGGCTCTCCGCAGTCATCACATAAAAATTTGACTGCTAATGAACCGACATCAGCAATCCATTGATATTTTGGATCAGTGATTTGTGTATAGGTTGCATTATGGAGCGATGTATCACTTCTAAACTGTAACGCTGCTGCATCAAAAGCCACAAACATTGAATTAAAAGTTGCACCACTGTTCAATACACCAAGCGTAAGTATTCCTGTTCCATCTTTGAAGATTGCCTTAGCTCCTGCTTTAGGTGTTATTACATCAGGGTATGCTGAAAAACCTATTTCAAATGTCGGATAATGCCATAATGTTGTGGAACTATCTTTATTGTAATTTATCAGATAGTTTGTCTTCCAATCAGGTTGTGGTACAATCTGGTACGGACGATTTGTCGGACCTACATCTTGTGGTCCAAGCGTCAATACTCCGAGGTAATCAAATTCTAATGAACCTGCTGTAAATGTTGTATCTCCGCGCGTCGGTGTGATATAGCCTCCATAGTCCTGGCTGGAGAAGAAGAGGTTTTTCTTTGCAGCAGCTGTTCCTTTTTCAAACCATTTTTTTAAAGATGGATAAATATTTCGGGATGGAAAACTACCATCGGCAACTAATACATTATTATACAATGCTAGTACATCGGCGAGTTCATCAATTCCATCATTGATGGCTGACCAACGATTGAACTGTGAGTTATTTCCAACATAAATAAAGTCCATACCATAAGCGGATGAATATCCTTGAAAATTGTATAAAAATAAATTAGGTTTTGTATTTTTAAACACCACGTATGAGCGCGGACCAAACACTGTTCGGTTTCCATTCACATCTGTTGCAGCAAACTGCCAATAGATTGTATCGCCCAAAGAAGTAGCAGGAACAATTCCGGTATAATTTGAGCCGTTCCCTGTTACTACTACAGAATCATACAATGTCATTGCACCATTTTTACATTTGAAATACACTGATGCTAATCCTGCAGGACCTCCTCCCGGATTTTCGTCGGTCACCGTAACAGTTATTGGACGAGGAGTTGTTTTGAAAGCTGTCTGAACTACACCTTGCAGTACGATCGTTGGTGATTTATCCGTTGTATATTCAATAACAACGTACATTCCCCATTCGTAATCACCTCGCATATGCCACCCTTTGTCAGCAGCGCTGGTACGACCGGTTTCATAAAATTTATATGAATGGTACGGCGGAGGGTTTGCACTGGGATATGAAAGAATTTCCATACGAACAGGTTCTGTAGGACCCACATCGGAAACTTTTGAATCGTTCATAATTGTGAACCCAAATTTTTGTCCAAGATTCACGAACATTGAATTACCCCACGATTCCAAAACAATTCCCTGCCATTTTCCCGAATCTAATGGAACCTGCAAACCACCCGGTAACCATGTTGCAACTTCTGTTCCAAGGGGGTCGTACCCAAACAACGTAGAATCTGATAAACCGTTTTTATAGAACCATTGATCTCCTGTAGCAGGTTTGAATGGCGTAACCAAACCGTATCCATCAGTCGGATCTTTATAAGTTCCAATATATTTAGTCAGCACAGAAGCTGGAATTGCCTGGTCAACTTTTGGATTAGCGTACCAAGCGCGAACGGTTGCTTTTTTGATATCGCCAAGCAAGGAATAGTTTCTCCACCAAATTTCTTTCACCTTGCCTCCTGCCGCCGGTAAAAACCATTGGAATGCAACTTCTTGAAGGGTCCATCCAAAGTTTGCCGTCAATAATGTCGCATCATTAGCAGTACCCGGGTAATTTTTTAATGAATCGATTATTCCGGTTGGAGAGGTCGCTTTTTCCATCACCGATGTTTTTGCATTCTCAATCCGAGAGATAACATCTTGTGCACGTTGGCCTTTACCGAGTGGAATCGCTTCTTGTTTTCCGTCTCGTCCGATGTGGAGAAGAACGCGCTCTTGCGCGAAGAGGTTTATTGATAGAGAAACAACGAAGAGGAAAAATGCGGATTTCAAAACCACTCCAAACGGTGTATGGATTGGCTGTAATATAAGTATATACTATTGGTTCAGCAAGATGCTGCAAAAGACAAATTCCTCCGCTGAATTTCAACGCAGTGTTCTTGTAGATTCTTTTTAAAATTAGTCTCAGCGGTATCTATAATAAACAACATCATCCTGCATTCTCTTGTAAAAGGGGATGGTTTACAAAAGAATGCAAAACAGGAGTGATGTTGTAGACAAATAAATTAGTACCGAAATGCTTCGCGTTGGTGATAAATTGGGAATGGAATTGTCCGTTGAGTATAAAATGTTTTTTGTATGAACGGAAAAACCAACGGTTGAATATTTCCGTCATACAATGTTACGCTGACAGCAT
>JFJP01040714.1_pt1 | contig 10778 bp, 6 predicted proteins | sample 431651 | NCBI WGS metagenome assembly JFJP01 (sample SAMN02602958, study PRJNA72255) | Microbial mat metagenome, whole genome shotgun sequencing project. | biome: fresh water; feature: sink hole; material: water; isolation source: purple microbial (photo- and chemosynthetic) mats found in...
CAGGCTGCTGGGGGCGACGACCTGCAGGGGCGCGAAGCAGGTGCCGTCGTGCACGTTGATGAAGCTGAGCCCCGCCTTGGAGTCGCGGCGGGTGCGCACCCAGCCCTTGACGGTCACCGTTTCGCCGACCGGCACCGCGCCGGCCAGCAGCTTCGAGATCATGTGGTGGGCCATGGCCGCTCCTTGAGCCTCGACATCTCCCCGAAATGGCGGCGCCGCCGAAAGGCGGCGTCCGGACTGCGGAAGATAGCGCAACCGGCCGACCTCGACAAGAGACCGGCCGGACCCCAACCCGTGATTCAAGCCTGCGCCCGCGCTGCCGATACCCCCCCTGAACACGGAACTTCGGCGTCCGCCGCCCCGCGCGGTCGGCAATCCGGGAGCACGGTCCGCATGGATGACCTGCATTTCAGCGAAGCATTCGCCCAGTTTCTGGTCGACACCAACGTGATCGGCGCCGAGGACGCGCTGCACGCCCTGGACGAGCAGAGGCGACGCACCCAGCCCATCGGCAGGCTCGCCCTCAAACACGGGCTTCTGAACATGAAACAGGTGTTCGCCATCCTGGCCGAGCAGCCGGAAACCGGCCTGCGGTTCGGTGAACAGGCCATCTTCATGGGCTATCTCGAGCGGGGGGCGATGGAACGTCTGCTCGAGGAGCAGCGGCGCCTGCGGCCCGGTCTCGGCGAGATCCTCACCGAGATGGGCACAGTGAAGAAGACCGCGCTCCAGAAATGCCGGCGCGAGTTCGTGCGCGGCATGGAGACCGCGCTCGTCTAGAGTCCGGGCTACGGGACCGCGACCAGGGCCGGCGTCGCATGCGCGCCGGCCATTTCCGCCAGGTTCCAGCGCGCGTCCTCGTTGGCCGGGTCGCGCGCCAGGACGTCTTCGAGCAGGCGCACGGCTTCGCGCCGCCCCTCCCCTTCCGGATCACGGCGCCACAGGACGCAGGCCAGGTCGCTGGCCGCCCGCGCCATCTCGGGGCGCAGACCCTGCACGGCCCGCAGCAGCAGTTCCGCCTCTTCCAGCGCTCCGCGGGCGAACGCCTCTTCGCCGCGGCCCAGCCAGGCTTCGGCTTCCCAGTCCGGCAGGCGCGTCAGCGAGTAGTGGGGCGAGGCGGGCAACGGCCGGAACTGCAGCGGCGCCATCATGCCGCTGGTGATGATGCCGGCCAGGTTGAACTGCCCGGTGCGCCGCACGTCCGGATCCAGGTTCCACTTGCGGCGGAAGATCTCGAAGTTGCCGGCGATCTGCTTCTGGTAGTCCACGCCGGCGGCGTCGAAGCTGGCGCTGCCCACGTGATGGATGAAGCAGTCCTGCGCGATCACGGCGCGGAAGCCGGCCAGGAAGGCGCGCAGGCAGTAGTCGGTGTCCTCGTAGTTGCCCTGGCCGTAGATCTCGTCCAGCCCGCCCAGACGCTCGACCACCTCGCGCCGGATCAGCATGCAGAAGCCGACGATCCACAGCGCCGGCGCGCTCTTTCCGGCGTGACGGACGGCGTGACGGGCGGCGAACTTGTCCAGTCCGCTCAGGGTGCGCGCCTGGTAGCTGATCCCGGCCAGCTTCTGCACGCCGGTGATGTTGTTGGTGACGGGACCGACCAGTCCCACGCGCGGGTCGGCCAGCGCCGGCCGCAGCAACCGGTCGAGCCAGCCGGGCGTGACCACGGTGTCGTTGTTCAGCAGCAGCATGAAGTCGCCGCTCGCGGCCGCCAGGCCGACGTTGTTGCCGGCGGCGAAGCCCAGATTGGCGTCGTTGAGGATGACCTGCACGCGCGCCTCGGCGCGGGCCAGTTCGCCCAGCCAGTCCACCGTGCCGTCGGTCGAACCGTTGTCCACGAAGATCAGTTCGTGGCGCGCATCGGTGTGCCTGAGCAGCGACGCGACGCAGCGACGCGTGTGCTCCAGCGCGTTGAACGTGAGCACGATGATCGACACGCGCGGCTCGCGCGCGGGCGTCGCGCCGTGCCTGGGGCCGACGGGCGGCCGGTTCCCGTACAGCAGCCGCGGCGCCGCATAGGGACGGATCTGGTTGTCGGGGGTCTGCAGGAAGCGGCCCTCGGGGGTGTGCACGAAATCCGGGCGCGCGCGCCCCTCCCAGATCTCGTTGAACAGCTTGACGTTGTGCTCGACCTGACTGAAGCGCTCCGGCCCGCTCTGCGATTCGTAGTGGTAGACGACCGACTCGCCGCGGTAGACGACGTCGTAGCCCAGCTCGCGCACCTTCAGGCACAGATCGACATCCTCGTTGCCGTTCCAGTAGCGCTCGTCGAAGCCGCCGACGGCGCGGAACGCCTCCGGCCGGATCAGCAGGCAGGCCCCGGTGACGATCTGCATGCACTGCGCGTTCAGAGCGCCCTTGTGGTCGGCCTGCATCTGGTAGGACAGGTGGAGCCCGCCCATGTGGACCCAGCCCTCCTTGTCCACCTGGATCAGCGCCACGCCGCCGTGCTGGATCGTGTCGTCGGCGAACAGCAGCCGCGCCCCGACGATCCCCGCGTCGGGGTCGGCGTCCAGCGTGCCCACCAGCGGCTCCAGCCAGCCGGGGGTCACTTCCATGTCGTTGTTCAGGAACAGCAGGTACCGGCCCCGGGCCGCCGCCGCGCCGACATTGCAGCCGCGTGCGAAGCCCAGGTTGTCGGGGTTGATCACCGCGCGCAGGCGGCCGGCCCGCTCTTCTTCGGCCAGCCATTCGCGGCTGCCGTCGGTCGAGCCGTTGTCGACCACGACGATCTCGAAGCTGACCGTGGCGCCCTCGCGGTGGATCGATTCCACGCAGGGCTGCGTCAGGTTCAGCTTGTTGAAGACGGGCATGATGATCGAAACGTCCGGGACGGCCGATTCCAGGCGCGCGGACGGGACGGAAGTGGACATGAAAGGGTCTCCCCTGGCCGGAATTCGATCAGCCACCGTTCCAACTGTTGTGCAACACCCTGCTTTGCAACGGCTTGGGGGCATTTCAGCAATATTCGTGCGCAAAGGCCGGCTGGCCGGGCTTCCGACCGGCTTGACAGCGCCGGATCAGCCCGCTATCCTGCGCTCGCCCTTTAACTGACGTCAGCGAGCGTCAAAAGGAGACCTGCCATGATGATCGTCGATCGCCCGAATCCCGGGTCCGCCCCCCATAGCGCCGCCATGTTCGAAGCTCCCGGTCGCCCGCGTCCGCTGGCCCGGCGTCTGGCCATCCACAACCGCGTGGTCCGCCGCATCCGTGAGTTCTTCCTGACCGAGGGCTTCAACGAGATGCCGGTCACCGCGCTGGCCGACCACCCCGCGCGCGTCCAGCTGCACGGCATGCTGGCGCTCGGCTTCAAGGCCGTGTGGTGCGAGTCCGAGATCATGCCGCCGGGCGGCCGCCTGGAGCCGCGCCACCTGCGCGGATTCAAGCTGATGGAAGCCGCGCATGCCGACCTGTCGCTGGGCGGGCTGATCGCGCTTCAGCAGGCGCTGCTGAAGTACGTGGCCGCCGACCTGGGCGCCGACCTGCTGGGCGGTCGCGACGTGACGCGGCTGGACCGCATGCTGCGCTTCGAGCATCCCTGCCTGGAGTACGAAGAAGCGCTGGCCATCCTGCGCGACAAGGGCTGGGACCTGCAGCCCGGCCAGCCGCTGCACATGGCGGCCAAGGCCACGCTGCTGCGCCACTGCAACAACCTGCCCGTCCAGGTCATCCACGAGCCCCGACCCCACCGTCTGGCGGGCACAGCGGCGGCCCCGGCGCCGTCCATCTGCGAGAACGCCGAGTACATCCTGCCCTACGCCGGCGTCACCATGGAGGGCGAGGTGCAGGGCGGAACGGCCACCTTCAACCTCGATCTCGGTCGCCTGCTGCAGTACCTGATGGGCCTGGAGAAGATCACCGACACGCTGATCGACCCCATGGACCGCATCGCCCAGGTCATGCACGGCGTTCCGTACGGCACGAGCCTGCGGTCGAATGCGGAGAAGGGCTGATGCGCGGTCACATCGCACTGGAGACCGGCCGGATCTTCACCGGCCGGCTGTTGGGCGCGCCCCTGGCCGCCGGCGGCGAGGTCGTCTTCCATACCGGCATGACCGGCTACCAGGAGATCCTGACCGACCCGAGCTATGCCGGGCAGATCGTCGTCTTCACCGCCGCGCACATCGGCAACTACGGCATCCACGCCGGCGACAGCGAGTCGGCACGGGTGCACCCGCGCGCGGTGGTCGTGCGCGACTTCTGCCGCCACAACTTCCACCGCGGCAGCGAACACAACCTGGACCAGCTGCTGCGGCGGGCCGGAGTGCCCGCGGTGTCGGACATCGACACGCGCGCGCTGACCATCGCGCTGCGGGACGGCGGCGTCTGCCGGGGCTTCGTCGGCGCCGGCGATCCGCAGGAACTCGTGGAGCGCGCCCGCGCCCTGCCGGCCATGCACGAGGTCGACTGGGTGGCCCGCGTCACGCGATCGACCGCAGGTCCCTACACGCGCCAGCCCGCCGAAGCCGAACCCTGTGAAGTCGCGGTGCTGGACTACGGCGTCAAGAAGAGCATCCTCGACTGCCTGGTCGACGCCGGCTGCCGCGTGCGCGTGTTCCCGGCCCACGCCACCGCGGCCGAGGTGCTGGCGGGCCCCACCGAGGGCGTGTTCCTGAGCAACGGGCCCGGCGATCCGGCCACGCTGCCCCACCTGGTGGCGATGGTCGGCCAGCTCCTGGCCGCCAACGTGCCGATCTTCGGCATCTGCCTCGGTCATCAGCTGCTGGCCCGCGCGCTGGGCGCCAACACGATCAAGCTCCCGTTCGGGCACCACGGCGCCAACCATCCGGTGCACAACCTGGCCACCGGGCGCGTCGAGATCACCAGCCAGAACCACAACTATGCCGTTCCCGAAGGCAGCCTGGACCCGGCCCGCGCGCTGGTGACCCACGTCAGCCTGAACGACCGTTCGATCGAAGGCCTGCGCGCCGTCGACCACGACGCCTTCTCGGTCCAGTTCCATCCCGAGGCCGCGCCCGGTCCCAGCGACAGCCTGCACCTGTTCACCGCCTTCCGCGAACGGATGCTCGCCCGGCGACGCCTGATCGCCGGCCGGGAGTTGCGCCATGCCGCGAAGAGCTGACCTGCACACCATCCTGATCGTGGGCTCGGGGCCGATCGTCATCGGCCAGGCCAGCGAATTCGACTACTCCGGAACGCAGGCCGTGCGCGCGCTCAAGGCCGAGGGCTACCGCGTGGTGCTGGTCAACAGCAACCCGGCCACGATCATGACGGACGAGGAACTGGCAGACGCCACCTACATCGAGCCGCTGACCTGCGAAATGCTCGAGCAGATCATCGAGGTGGAGAAGCCTGACGCGCTGCTGCCCACCGTCGGCGGCCAGACCGGCCTGAACCTGGCGGTGGAGCTGGCCGACCGCGGCATCCTCGAGCGCCACGGTGTGGAACTGATCGGCGCCAGCCCGCACAGCGTGCGCCTGGCCGAGGACCGCGACCTGTTCAAGCAGCGGATGGCCGCCATCGGCCTGGAGACCCCGCGCAGCCTGATGCTGACCGCCGTGGACCAGATCCCCCGGGTGCTGGCCGAGCTGTCGTTCCCGTTGATCCTGCGCGCCAGCTTCACCCTGGGTGGCGCCGGCAGCGGCATCGCGCACGACGAGGCGGAACTCCAGTTGATGGTGGCCGACGGCATCGACGCCTCGCCGGTCGGCAGCGTGCTGGTCGAGGAATCGGTGCTCGGCTGGAAGGAATACGAGCTGGAGGTCATCCGCGACAGCGCCGGCAACGGCATCATCGTCTGCAGCATCGAGAACTTCGACGCCATGGGCGTGCATACCGGCGACAGCGTGACCGTGGCGCCGGCGCAGACGCTGACCGACCGCGAGTTCCAGCGCCTGCGAAATGACTCGCTGAAGGTGCTCGACGCCGTGGGCGTCGTCACCGGCGGCAGCAACGTGCAGTTCGCGGTGGATCCCGAGACGGGCCGCTCGCTGGTCATCGAGATGAACCCGCGCGTCAGCCGCAGCAGCGCCCTGGCCAGCAAGGCCACCGGCTACCCGATCGCCAAGATCGCGGCGCTGCTGGCCGTCGGCTACACCTTGCCTGAACTGCCCAACGACATCACCGGCACCAGCAGCGCCTGCTTCGAACCCAGCCTGGACTACACCGTGGTGAAGGTGCCGCGCTGGGCCTTCGAGAAATTCCCCGGCACGCCCGACCGGCTGGGCACCACCATGCAGTCGGTGGGCGAGGTGATGGCCATCGGCCGCACGTTCCGCGAGGCCTTCCAGAAGGCGCTGCGTTCGCTGGAACTGGGCCTGGACGGCTGGGAGAGCACGACCAGCGGCCGCACGCGCGAGGAACTGGCCCGCGACCTGACGCGCCCGCGCCAGGGCCGCCTGGCCGACCTGCACGAGGCCATGCGCCGCGGGATGGAGCCCGAGCAGTTGCACCGGCTGACCGGCATCGACCCCTGGTTCCTGGACAACCTGGCCCGGCTGATGGAAGTCGAGGGACGGCTGCGCAGCTACACGCTCTCGGAGTTGCCTGAGGATCTGCTGCGCGAGGCCAAGCGCGAAGGCTTCAGCGACCGGCGCATCGCCAAGCTGCTGCAGTGGGACAGCGGCCAGGCGGCCGTCGCCGTGGACACGGCGACCGTCCGTCTGCGCGCCTCGCTGGTGCTCGCCGCGCGCCAGGCGCAGGGCCTGCATCCGGTTTTCCGGCGCGTGGACACCTGCGCGGGCGAGTTCCCCACCTCGACGCCGTACCTGTATTCGACCTGGGAGGACGGTCCCTGCGAAAGCCGGCCCACCGATCGCCGCAAGGTGATCGTGCTGGGCAGCGGGCCCAACCGCATCGGCCAGGGCATCGAGTTCGACACCTGCTGCTGCCACGCGGTGCAGGCGCTGCGGGCCGAAGGCATTGAAGCCATCCTGGTCAACTGCAACCCGGAAACCGTCAGCACCGACTACGACCTGTCGGACCGCCTCTACTTCGAGCCCCTGCGGTTCGAAGAGGTGATGCACATCATCGAGGTCGAAAAGCCCGAAGGCGTCATCGTCACGCTGGGCGGGCAGACGCCGCTGAACCTGGCGCGCGACCTGCACGCCGCCGGTGTGCCGCTGCTGGGCACCGGCGTCGAGGCCATCGACCGCGCCGAGGACCGCGCCCGCTGCGGACGCCTGCTGGCGGACCTGGACATTCCCTCGCCGCGCTCGGGCAACGCGCGCGACCTGGAAACCGCCTGCGTCGTGGCGTTGGAACTGGGCTACCCGGTGATGGTGCGGCCCAGCTACGTGCTGGGCGGCCGCGCCATGCGCGTGGTGTACGACGAAGCGCAGCTGCGCGAGTGGTTCGCCGCGGCGGCCGTCGTCAGCGGCGACCACCCGGTGTTGATCGACCAGTTCCTGGAGGACGCCGTCGAGTTCGACGTCGACGCCGTGTGCGACGGCCAGGACGTGCTGATCGGCGGCGTGATGCAGCACATCGAGGAATGCGGCATCCACAGCGGCGACAGTTTCGCCGTACTGCCGCCGTACAAGACCAACGCCTCGGAACTGGCGATGATGCACATGTTCACGCGGCGACTGGGGCGCGCTCTGGGCGTGGTCGGCCTGCTGAACATCCAGTTCGCCAGCTACAAGGGCGTCATCCACGTCATCGAAATCAACCCCCGCGCCTCGCGGACAGTGCCGTTCCTGGAAAAGGCCACCGGCCTGCCGCTGGCGCGCATCGCCACCCGCTGCATGCTCGGGCAGAAGCTGAGCGACCAGGGCATCACGTTCGGCGAGGCACCGGTGCCGGCCGGACGCGTGTTCGTCAAGGGCCCGGTCTTCCCGTTCCGCCGCTTCCCCTTGACCGACCATCTGCTGGGCCCGGAGATGAAGAGCACCGGCGAAGTGATGGGCGTGGGCCGCGACTTCGGCGAGGCGTTCGCGCGCGCGCAGCTGGCCTGCGGCCAGGGACTGCCCGACGCGGGCTCCGTGTTCATCAGCGTGAACGACTTCGACAAGCAGGAGATGCTGCCCATCGCGCGCGACCTGGCCGGCCTGGGCTATGCCCTGCTGGCGACCGGCGGCACGGCGCGCTTCCTGAACGAGCGGGGACTCGCGGCCGCCAGCGTGCCGAAGGTGGGCGAAGGCGCGCCGCACATCGGTGAACTGATCCGCGGCGGGCAGGTGCAGATGGTGATCAACACGCCGCTGGGCAAGAAGAGCCGCTTCGACGAGAGCGCGATCCGGCGCGAAGCGCGGGCGCGCGACATCCCCTGCATCACGACGTTGTCCGGCGGCAGGGCGGCGGTCGACGGGATCCGGGCGCTGCGGAACGGGCTGGGCGGGGTGACGTCGCTGCAGAAGCTCCGCGCCCGGGCGGAATAGAGAAGGACCCGGCCGGAACCGACGTGCATGCTCGCCCAACACGCAGCGCCAGTCCAACCGGGTCCCATGCGAAGGGTGCCACTGAGTGCAGGACTCCGCAGCGCCCGACTTCTCTCCCCCGAGGCTTCCCCCACCTCGCGCACATCCCTATGTCGTATATTGCGCGGTTTCGTTGCAGAACCGGCAAACTTATTTCAAAAAAACGCAAGCCGCCCGTCGGAGGGGGCTGCCTGGTTTCCCGGAATTCGACTTTGGCGCGTCCAAGGTGTTGCTGCATGATGAGTTACGCAAGAGAGGCCTCCGGGGGATCTCAGCGCCAGACGCCCTGTTCCCTGAGCTGCGCGAGCGCGGCAGCCTCCCAGCCCCGGTTGGCGGCCGGGCTGGCAGGGCTCGGGTGCAGGAGCGTGGCCCGGCGGGGCGCCGTCCGCCCGGCGGCCTCCGTTCCCGCGAACAGGCCGTCGAGCTTCTTGCGCGCGAAACCGCCCACGCCCACCACCCACTCGGGATGATACAGGTCGACGATCTGCCTCAGCCAGTGGTCACAGGCGGCGAACAACGGCGCCGAAATTCCCGCGGGCAATTTGTCGGGCGTCAGGTTGCGCGCCGATTCTTCCATGAACACCAGCGGACAATAATTTAACACGAAGTGTTCGAGGTGGAACCCCCCGGATCCGCCGCATTGATGACTAAAGAAACCCCATAGCCGCCGACCGCTCACTTCCGAGCGGGCGCAGGCCAGTCCCTCGACCATGCGTTTGGGATGTTCACGCACGGGCCGCGTCACCTCGCCGGTGAGGCCGAGGATGTCCCTGACCGCCGCCACTTCCCCGAACGGCACGCCGGTCTGCGCCATGCCCCAGGGCCCGGGGTTCATGCCCAGCAGCAGCACACGCCGCTCTGTCGCGCCCCAGCGCCGCACGTACTGCTCGTGCAGCGGCCAGGCGTAGTCCAGAGGGTTGTAGACGTAGGCGACCGGCGCCGGGAAGCGGCAGCGGTTGACCGCGTCGCGCAGTTCGAGCGTGGCCGCCAGCACGGCGTCGCTGATGTCGGGGGCCTTCTTCGCGCTCACCGGCCGGCCTGCCCTTCGCCGACCGGCCGCCACAGCAGCCCGCAGAACGCGAGGCGCACATCGGCGCGCCGCGGCGCCAGTTCGCGCACGCCCACGCCGGCCAGCGCCTCTTCCCAGCGCGCGGCGATGGCCGCGACATCGGCCTGCAGCAGCGCGCGCAACTGTTCCAGCTCGGCGGTCACCACGGCGATCTGCCCGTGCGACTCGGCGATGTCCTCGCCCGCGCGCGCGGTCATCCGCCGCTTGCGCGCCGCCGTGGCCAGGCCCGGCCCGCGCCGCCGGCCGAGCACGCCGAACATGCCCAGCAGGCTTTCGCCCGCCGACAGCATCTCCTCGCGCTTGCGGGCTTCCATCTCCGCCTGGTCCTCGGCCAGTTCGCGCTGTTCGGCCTGCAGCTTCGTCTCCAGCCGGGTGAGCTTCACCTGCATCGCGCGGTTCAGCTTGTCGACTTCGGCGTCGCGCTTCTCGCGCGCGGCCAGGCGGGCGCGGGCCAGGAAGGCGTCGCGCGTTTCGCCGGGCTCGCCGACCAGCTTCAGCAGAGGCAGCTCAAACACCTCCAGCCGCTCGCGCTGGTAGAGGTGGTCGGTCAGCGCCTTCGCCGCCGCCTTGTGGAAGGCGGCGGTCTCCCAGCCGCGCGGCAGCGGCAGGAAACGCGCGCCCGGCGCCGGCTGCGCGGCCAGGTCGGCGGGGGTCGCCGGCAGCGTCGCCGCCCGGGCCCAGTCGGTGACCATCGCGGCGTCGGCGGCCGGCAACGCCAGCGCCAACTGGCGTTCCGTGGAAAGGCCGCGCTTCGCGTCGACGAAGGCGATGGTGGCCAGTCCGGCCAACAGCGGCTCGTAGGAGGGGTTCGCGCCGGCGGCGGGCAGGAAGGCCTGCGGAACGGCCGCGGCCAGGGCCGGGGCGACCGGCGACGGGGCCGTGGCCGTGGCGGCTCCCACTTGCGCCGGCGCAATTGCGGGCGAAGGCGCGGACGCCGCCGTCGTCGACGGCACTCCTTGCGCCGGCGCAACTCCCGCCGCCGGTCCCAGCCGCCGGATCTGCTCGCGCGTCAGCGGCCCGCCCAGGTAGCTCATCGTCCAGCGCGTGTGCAGCAGCACCGGCGCCGGCTCGTGCACGTTGTGCAGCAGGAACAGGCGCGACTTCAGGCCGCCGATCAGCTGCGCCAGCTGCGCCGGGTCGGCGGCGCCGCCGGCGTTCGCGGCGGTCAGGCCCTCGAGCATGCGTTCCTTGTCGCGCTCGGTCTGCAGCTTGCCGATGAACCAGGTGCCGGCGTTGGCCAGCCCCTTGTAGTCCAGGTCGACCGGGTTCTGCGTGGCCAGCACCACGCCCAGGCCCGAGGCGCGCGCCTGCTTGAGCAGCGTCAGCAGCGG
>JFJP01040717.1_pt1 | contig 10776 bp, 10 predicted proteins | sample 431651 | NCBI WGS metagenome assembly JFJP01 (sample SAMN02602958, study PRJNA72255) | Microbial mat metagenome, whole genome shotgun sequencing project. | biome: fresh water; feature: sink hole; material: water; isolation source: purple microbial (photo- and chemosynthetic) mats found in...
AAGAACTTCAAATCCGAAGTGCGGATCATTTCCGCGACCAATAAAAAACTGATCGAAGAAGTGAAAGCTGGACGGTTCCGCGAAGATCTGCTGTATCGTCTTAATGTTATAACGCTTAACATTCCCTCGCTCACTCATCGTAAAGAAGACATTCCGTTGCTGGCACAAAGCATCTTGGATCGAAAGAATAAACAGCGGGAGAAAAAACAACTTCATGCCGATGCTCTTCAGGCATTGATGGAATATCCCTGGCCTGGTAATGTGCGAGAATTGGAAAATGTACTAGAGCGTGCAATTGTATTGTGTAACGATGAATTCATTCGTCCGAAGGATCTTGCATTACCGATGCATTTATCGGTTTCACAGAATGCTTCAGACGGCGGTGGCAACGGAAAGATCGGTTCCGCAATTTCTATTCAAGAATTGGAAACAGAACATATTGCTGCAGTATTGAATAATACAAAATGGAACAAGAACCTTGCCGCAAAAATCCTGGGCATCTCCCTTAAAACCCTCTACACAAAGATCCAGCAGTATAATCTAAAAGAAGCATAGCGTTCAGAACTAAACAATCCGTTATTTTTTTACGAACACGAAAGCATGGTTTTCAAATGCCGGCAGGTCAATGAATATCCCATAGTTTTTATAAAAAACTTCTTTATACCCTAGTCGTGTCATTACTTCTCTCAAACCGGTATCGGTTATTCCCCATTGCGTGATATTGTGAATATCTTTCCAAGGTTTATTGAATTTCGGATGAATTTCATTTTTATGTTCATAGACAAACCGAGAGAACTCTTTGCTGTGATCTGAAGCGAGCTCTATATATTTTTCAAACGGAAGATCGAGCAGCCGGATGGTTTTCTCACCCCGAATGTATTGTTGGTTGTAAATGACAAAGCAGGAACAATTCTTTGCATATCGTTGAATAATCTCATCCCAATCAGGATTTGCCTGGTGCAAAAGCACATCAAAGAAATAGATGACATCCACACTTCCAATTGCATCAACCGTTGATTGAGATGCAAAGTCTTTTTCTATCAAGGCTAAGTTTTCGAATCTAAGAAGTTTTGTCTTTACTGTCTGTGGAAAATCAGTATCGACAAGAAATCCTTTTTCAATTTGAAATTTTTTAAGTGTATGAAGTGTATACGCGGCGTTGACTTTCCAAACACCGCCAAGGTCGGCAAATGATTTTGCTTGAGGATAATAATCGACAAAAGTTTTCTCAATTAGTTCTAATTTATGACGATTAACGTAAATATTGTACCCATGAAATAAATTTGGAACATTAAAAAATGCTTTCCGGACTTTTCGTAAAAATGTTGAGATCATGATTATTGGAATTGAATATTGAAAATAAAATACATCACCGCAAACTTTCTTCCAATGCGGTTTTTGCGTCGGTTTTTTCATCGCGATATTTTACGATCAACGGTGTATACATCTGTAATCCATTCTTCATTGCAAAAGGGGTGTTGATCGCTCTGCTTCCCGCAATAACAACTGCATTTTCAGGTATCACAAGCGAGCCATTAGAATTTTTTCGAATTACTGTTTCATTTACCAGATCGTACACAGGAGTTGAACCGTTAAGAGTGACTCCTGAACCGATGACGGCACGGCTTTTAACGATGGTCCCTTCATAAATTCCGCAATTACCGCCAATGAGAACATCATTTTCAATGATAACCGGAAGGGCGCCAATCGGTTCTAACACGCCTCCGATCTGAGCAGCTGCACTGAGATGCACTCTCTCACCAATATAAGCACACGAACCGACAAGTGCATGTGAATCGACCAGCACATTCTTTTCAATATAAGCACCGACATTGATATATGCCGGAGGCATAATGATAACTGATGATGAAACATACGCTCCTTTGCGGATAGAGGTTCCGCCGGGAACAATTCGAACTTTATCCTTGAGCGTAATTACTTTTAGCGGGAATGTATGTTTATCAAAAAATGGGAATGTCATTGAAGATGAAACAGACTGCAATTTTCCTAACCGAAAACCAAGAAGGATTCCTTTCTTTACCCAATGATTGACAGTCCATTCAGTTTTAACTTTTTCCACGGTTCGAATCGTGCCATTATCCAACAATGAGATAAATTCAGAAAATACTTTGTCTGCATTCTTTGTTTGATTTTCAAATTCTTGTTCAATGGTTTGCTGCATTGCTAGAATATCATTTCTCATACACCATGCTCCACAAGCGATAATTCGTCCAATGCACGCCTTAATTGAAATTTATGCTCAAGAGACATTGGCGTGAGTGGCAGACGAAATGCTTCTGTAATAATTCCCATCATTGCCAATGCAGATTTTACGGGAATAGGATTTGATTCCACAAAATTCAAGTTCATTAGATCGAGAATTCGTTCATGAATGTTTCGGGCATTCTCAAATTCACCTTTGAGACATAATTGTACCATTGTAGAGAAGAGTGACGGTATTTCGTTTGCAACTACCGAGATAACGCCATCAGCACCAAGTGCCATCATTGGTAGAGTCAAAGCGTCATCACCGGAAAGTACAATAAAATTCTTCGGGCGATGACGCAAGATTTCCATCACTTGCGGAATGTTTCCGGAAGCTTCTTTGATACCGGCAATCCCGGGCAGTTCAGCAAGACGCAGCGTTGTTTCTGCATTGATGTTGCTTCCAGTTCTTCCAGGAACATTGTACACAAAGATTGGAATATCCACAGCATCAGCGATCGCTTTATAATGTTCGAAGAAGCCTTGTTGAGTCGGTTTGTTATAATATGGCGCAACAGAAAGAACCGCATCAGCATTTATAGCACGAGCATGCTGTGTTAACGAAATGGCTTCACGTGTAGAATTGCTCCCGGCACCGACAAGAATAGGAACTCTGCCGTTCGCTTGCCCTGCTACGATATCCATAACGTGATGATGTTCGGGATGAGATAGCGTAGCACTTTCACCGGTTGTTCCGCATGGAACAAGCGCTTGTATACCATTGGTAATTTGGAATTCAACCAAATGTTTTAACGAATCAACATCGATCTCTCCGTTTGTGTGCATTGGTGTTACAAGCGCAGTCGCTGTTCCACGGAACGAAAATGAAGATGACATAGTAAATCCTTTTTATTGATGAGTGAATGTTTTTTCAAAGACAAGTTCTTCAAACGAGAATATTCCGGAAATGGAAAGAGTCAATTCCGCAGCAAGAATTGCTCCGTGAGCAAAACCCGATCTATTGTGAGCGCGATGGGTCAATTCAATTTCATCCGCAGCGGAATGGAATAATACTGAATGATTTCCAAATACAGTGCCGACTCTATTGCTTGTTATACTGATCTGATGCGGCGCAATGACAGATTCATCTTCGATCCGTTTGATCGATGATTTATTTTGCATCTGTGAAATAATTTCATTGGCAAGTGTCAGTGCAGTACCGCTTGGTGAATCTTTCTTTTTGGTATGGTGTGTTTCGTGGATTGCAACATCATAATCAGAAAATGAATTCATTAATAGTGCTGCGGTTCGAACAATACGGAAAAACATCTGCGCACCGATGGAAAAATTATTTCCATAGACAAACGTTCCATTATTTTTTTTAACAGAAGAAAGAACATCATCTTTTTGATCCTGCCAGCCGGATGTTCCTTCGATCAGTGGAATACCAACAGAACTGCAAATCTCGGCATGAGAGTGGACAAGAGCGGACTGGGAAAAATCAATACAGCAGTCGATTTGATGCTGTTTGTAAAATTTAGACGCTGCCGGCGGAAGCGGAGAAGAAGAAGTGAATGAAGCAACAATCAAATGTCCGCGCTGTATCGCGGCAGATTCGATCTCCTTACCCATTTTTCCGTATCCAATCAATGCAATGTTCATGTTCATTCCCATTCATTTTTTAGATTTAAAATGAAAAAACGCAGAGAGTTCGCTAAAGACTCTCCACGTTTGAATGAAATGCACCGAAATATTTACGGCAAAATGATTCTTGCAGATTGTCGTTAGCGCTTTGTTCCGATATCTCGAAACAACAGTCTGCAAGTCGTATTCTTGCATCCCAAGAATGGAACGGAAACACGTTCCATCTTTCGGCGGTGCTATCTTCAAACCTTTTCGTTACGCTTTATCGAACTGTTCTGTTCTCAGCGTAATTACTCGTGTGCACCGCTCCTCTAAGACTGATATAATAAGCAAAATTGTATTTCAGTTGTCAACAATTATTTTGTATTTTCATAGTGAACTAGGAATTATCAATCTTCATTTATTATTGAACCAATGATCGCAAAACTTGCTTTAGAGAACGGAACTGTATTTACCGGCGAACATTTCGGAGCGGAAGGTGAAACATCCGGCGAAGTATGTTTCAATACCAGTATTACGGGATATCAGGAAATTCTTACTGACCCATCGTACGCCGGACAGATCGTAACAATGACGTATCCGCTTATTGGAAATTATGGTGTCAATACGGAAGATGTTGAATCCATAAAACCGCAGGTAAGCGGATTTATTGTAAAAGAATATTTTGACTTTTACAGTAATTGGCGTGCAAATTCATCGCTGGGTGATTGGCTGAAAAAGAATAATATTCTTGCGATCCAGGGAATTGATACACGTATGCTAACGAAAATTTTGCGCGATCAGGGGGCAATGCGTGGTGTTATATCCACAACAGATCTGAATAACGAACGGTTAATTGCAAAAGCACAAGCATCACCCGACATGAACGGTCTTGATCTTGCGAAAAAAGTAACAACTCAAAAAGAATATCGATGGAGCGAAATAGATACAACTGCATATGCGCTCACCACAAAAAATGGTGAAACAAACAACGCAAAATACAAAGTGGTTGTGTTTGATTACGGCGTGAAACAGAACATTCTTCGTCGACTTGCGAAGTATGGATGCGATCTTGTTGTTGTTCCTGCCAGCTATTCAGCGGAACAGGTATTGGCAATGAATCCGGATGGAATATTTCTCTCAAATGGTCCCGGCGATCCGGATGCGGTAAAATATGCAATACTGAATATCAAAAAATTGATCGGGAAGAAACCGATCTTTGGGATTTGTCTCGGTCATCAATTACTGGGTCTTGCGCTTGGCGGCAAAACATATAAATTAAAATTCGGTCATCGCGGCGGAAACCATCCGGTGAAGAATCTCCGCACCAATGTCATTGAAATAACATCACAGAATCATGGCTTTGCTGTGGATTGGAAATCAATGGACCAATCGCAGATTGAACTGACTCATATCAATCTAAACGACCAGACGGTGGAAGGTTTTGAGCATAAACAATTCCCTCTTTTCTGCGTTCAATATCATCCGGAAGCATCTCCCGGACCCCACGACAGCGATTATCTCTTTTCTAAATTTGTGCAGATGATGGAGAAGCATAAAAGTTAGAAAAACAAAAGCCGCTTTTCAGCGGCTTTTGTTTTATTGTTTCTGTGGTTCTTTCTTTTCAAAAATATCATCGCTCAATCCTTTGTTTACCTGATAATCGGAATAGATCAACTCGACTATTCCTTTCTTCGGCATACGATTTGGACTGTAAATTTTTTCTGCAAGGGAATCGACATTTTGACTAAAATCAAATTTTGCGGTAATCTTTGACGGTAAGACATATTTTCCTTCAATAACCGTGCTTTCGATCAGCACTTCGATCTTTCGTCCTTCCATCGGGAATGCTTCCAGTTTGGAGATCGTCCATCGACTTTCATCCACCCAAATAAAACTTTCGCGGATCTGTTTTCCTTTTTCCGGTTTGGTGACGAGACGGATCTTATATAATATTTTCCCATCAACTTCTTCTTTTCCCATTAACGATGGATCGAATTTTGTCAGGAGATCACCAGGATTAAGATCCAAGATATTTTTTGGGATAAAGGAGGTTCCTTTGGACTCAGTTTTGAATTTGTTCGGCTGCTTAAAAAAGATCTTCACATTCATTTGTGGAACCTTTAATCGTTCCATGTTCACTTTTCCGGTGAGGACCGCCGAATAATCCTTCACCACGTCGAAATTTGCTTTAACATTCAGCAATATCTTTTCCGCAGACAACTCCTGTGAATATGCGGGTAATGAACTGTAGCACAATAGAAAAACCATTACTGAAAAAAGTTGAATGGTCCGTGTAAACAATTTGTTGTTCATAGGATTGTTTAAATATTTTGACATTCTTATTATAGTTTTGATTCTTGGTGTGCAATTACTTTGTTATAGATTGCCATCAAAATTGTTCCGGTAATCCCGATAGCGATCATCGAGAACCATACCATCGAAGGATTGCCGGTTGCTTTTGACGTTTGATAGATCCAGCCGCCAAACGGATCGCCGACAAATCGCGCAATAGCGATCGGGAGAAAAGCATAACCCTGATATAATCCTTGTTGACCTTTCGGTGCGATCTCTGAAATATATTCATAATACCTCGGAGCCTGTATCATTTCACCAATTGCGAATGCAACAATTCCTGCAGCGATTGTTGGGATGGAAGGATGAATTGCAATGATGATCCAGATGAGCGATGAGACAGCAAATCCGATCAATATTGCTGAGCGTGTCGGAATATTCTTTGTCAATCGATTGATCGGAATTTGGAACAGAATAATTGCTCCCGCTCCTGCCCACGATTGAACGATCTCATACGGTGCTTCTTTTCCGATATAATCCGTGATGTAGTACGGGACAATGATGAATTCCTGCCAGAAGATGATCCAATACAGAGAATAGATGAGCAGGAAGATCATGAATTTAAAATTTCCAAGGACAACAAAAAGATTGGAGATCTTTTTTCCCATTGATTCGCTTGCCGCTATCTTTTCGCTTTGCACATCCTTATAAAGAAGTAAATTGACGATCAGCATTGCAAAGCAGCTAATGGAAGAGACCAGATAAACAAATTCATTTCCAAAACTATCTCTGACAAAATATGCAATCGTCGGTCCGATCATCGCACCGGCATTCACAAGCCAATAGTAAATTGCAAACCCGAGAGATTTTGTTTTTTCTGTTGATGTTATGGCAACAGTTCCAAGAACGGCTGGTTTAATGAATGAACCGCCAAACGCCGTAAAGATCAGGAATGCCAATAACAACCAATACAGAGGTAGACCTTCATACACACCGGCAAATGCGGTCATACCGACTGAGCCGATGAGGAAATATCCAAGTCCGAGAATGGAAAATGCAATATTGAATGCACGTCGAAATCCCCATTTATCAGCAAGAGTTCCGCCGAGAATCGGCAAGAGGTAGATCAAGCCGCCGAAAATTCCGGAGAGCGTACCGGCTTCTGTTTCCGTGAAACCGAGCCTATTGCGCAGGTAAACCATAAATACGATCTGCTGCCCGTAGTATGCAAGTCGTTCAAACAACTCCATGCCGTTGGCAACCCAAAACGAAGGCAGGAATCCCGATTTTATGTCAGCAATGGATTTGGAAATATTCATAGTGTCCTTTTTGAAACAGACGAAGGTGAAAAAAATTATGACAAAATATCTTTACGTTTAAAGATCATCAATGTCGCACCCCAAAATGCTGTATTATATGCTCCCAGGATGAGAACAGAATTTCTGATACTTTCCCAGTCAAAAGGATCACGGAGTGCCTGCTGCCAGACATTCATATGCGTAGTAAAAAGCCATGGTTTAATATTTTCGACAGATTCAACAGGGAGAAAAGTGATGATATAAAATATTGCAATGATCACCATCGTAATGATGATCGGGCCGATCGCGTTTTCCACCAGCGATGAAATAAAAAATGCTAATGATGCCACTACAAACATCGACCAGATCGCCAATGTGTAGGCAAAAAGAAAATGATAGATCAAGTTAGCTTCAGGGAGAATGACGATGCCCTCCTTATCAAGTGCAATAAGATCGCCGGTGCCGAATATCCAAATCCCGAGTCCGATAGAAAGTATTGCAATGCCAACGACAAGTGAAGCAGTGTACATTAGCGTTGCAATATATTTTGCATTCAATATTTTTGTCCTGGAAACGGGGCGAATAAGAGTCAAACGGAAGGTTCCTGCCGTCGCTTCACCCGAAAGCTGATCGCCTGCAACGAGTGCAATGAGGGATGGAACATGCACCCATAATCCGTTCATGATGATCTGAGAGACTGCCCAGCCGTTGAACAAATTTCCCGTTATCAAAAATTCCGTCTGCATTGTTCGCAATTGATATTGGATGAATTTTCCTCCTTCGATCCACATGATCCACATAATGACAGGAATAAGAACGCCGACAGCAATAAAACCGATATACGTCCGCCATTTGGAGTAGGTTTTGAAGAGTTCCCAATAGATAAGATTGAGCATAAGAAAAAGTTAAAAGTGTTAAGTTAAAAGTTGAAATTACCCAAAAACATGATGCACAGTTCAATGCTTATTAATTGTTACCATTAACTTTCATTGGTTACTTCCAGGAAATATTCTTCCAGACTGTGTTTCGGCTGAACAGAAAACACTTTGCATTTTGCTTTTACCAGTTCGTTGATGACGGAAGGAATATTTTTTGGATTCACCTTTGCAACGATTCCTTCTTCGGTTTGAGAAATTTCGGAAACTGATTTGATCGCTCTTAGCACAACGAGAGTTTTTTTGATCGGTTCAACATTGAAGAGGACTTTATCTGCATTTGCTTTCAACAATTCTTCAACGCTTCCCTGTACCAGCATTTTACCTTTGTTGATGATCGCCATGCGGGTTGCAACCTGCTCTACTTCGTTCAGTAAATGAGAAGAAAGGAAAACTGTGATGCCTCGTTCAGTGGTCAATCGGACGATCAGTTCTCGGACTTCTTTCATTCCCTGCGGATCAAGTCCGTTGGTCGGTTCATCCAGCATGATCAATTGCGGGTCGCATAACAATGCTTGTGCAATCCCGAGACGCTGTTTCATTCCGTGAGAGAACGTTTTTACTTTATCCAGAGCACGATCTGTAAGTCCGACAATATCAAGCGTTTCCATGATTTTCTTATCAGCAGGAGTTTTGCCAAGTGTCAGCGATCCGGCAATTTGCATATTCCTGTAAGCGGAGAGATAGAGATAGAAATCAGGTTTTTCAACGATGCCGGCAACATCTTGCAAGGCGAGTTCACGCTTTTGAAAAAGATCGTGACCGAAGAGTTCCACTTTTCCCGTGGTGGGTTTGATGAGGGAGAGGATCATCCGAATGGAGGTACTTTTTCCGGCTCCATTTGGTCCGAGAAATCCGAACACGTCGCCCCGATGAACTTCAAGATTGATATCCTGAGCAGCCCAGCGGTTCTTGTATCGTTTTCCGAGATTGGTAGTGCGAAGAATGATATCTGACATTATAATAAATTGACAATTAAAAAAATGAAAAGTGGACAATTGTCCATATATCATTTTCAATTGTCCACTTTCAATTGATCATTGAAAAAATTAATTTGGCTCTCGCAAAACATCGGACGACTGGATATCTTTTCCTTCGGTGATCTTTGCTTTTGCCGCTTTTCCTTTCAGTGCATCTTCGATCACTTTTATGTGACCAACCTTTGTCTCTTCCGCGCCAAGGTCAAGTCCTGTATCCGGATCTTTGATCGGTTCGCCGACTCGGAATACGTCGAATTCCATACCAACCTTTACGTTACCCTCAGATCCTGGTTTCATCAATAATGTGCCGTCGCTGTTCATTTTCAAAATTTTTCCGCCCCATGGTATCTCTGCCATGTTTTTCACGATCAGTTCTACAACATCATCCACTGCTTCGCGGGTTGCCTTGCCGATATCAGTGTCGTCCCAGCTATCCATATTGCTGAAGTCAATTCCCTCGTAATCAACGGCAATACCGGTTGTGGATTCGTCTCCTTCGGCTTTTTCCGCTGCAACAATTTCACCGGTAACGGTATTTACTAATCGAATATCTACCACAGCGCGCGATGTTGTTGTTTTAATTCCACCACTGAGAAATGACATTCCCCCGGAAACCTTATTTTCTTTTTTCCCAAATTCTGAAATTGAGCCGACGACAAGTAATTCAACTCCAAGCAGTTTACCAACTTTTGGAGCGGTTTCTGCCGTAACGAGACCGCTTTCGCCAAGTTTTTGTTCACCCAAAACTCGTTCCAATTCCTGGCGTTCAAGGACAGAAAATTTTCCGGTTTTTACCAATGCGGTCACAAGCATATCCGCAACACCTTCGCCAAGATGATTGTAGCCGGTACCGGCACGATCTTCAAAACGTGAAACGGCGACGCGCTTTTTTAATTGAGCCTGAGTGAACGAGAAGAGCAGAATAAGAGCAAGAAAAATACTTAAGCGTTTCATATTTACTCCAATTGTATTGTGAATTGTGAATGAAGTTGGAGAAATATAGAGAGAATGACGGCGAAAGGCAATGGAAGGAGTGGCAACTTTTGCCGTTCTTATGCATCTTACTCCCACACTTGGACAATCAGATTGGAATCAGTGAATTTTGCCTCAGTTTCAGACGAAGAATTAATATTGCAGTTTCGGAACGGACAACTCAATTCGGGATCAATACTCTATGCTCGTTATAAAGACGCGATATATTCTTTTTGTCTGAGAATGCTGCAGGATTCCGAAGGTGCGAAGGATGCAACGCAAGATACATTCATGAAAATGGTTACGAACATTCAATCGCTGCATAACGGTAAGGCATTCAAATCGTGGCTTTTTTCCGTTGCGAGAAATGAAGTGTTAATGGTAGTTCGAAGAAATAAGATCGTCCCAATGGAACAATTTGATGATGAAGCGGTTGTATTCGACCACTCCACGCCGTTAAGCATTACA
>JFJP01035650.1_pt1 | contig 10775 bp, 8 predicted proteins | sample 431651 | NCBI WGS metagenome assembly JFJP01 (sample SAMN02602958, study PRJNA72255) | Microbial mat metagenome, whole genome shotgun sequencing project. | biome: fresh water; feature: sink hole; material: water; isolation source: purple microbial (photo- and chemosynthetic) mats found in...
TTCGTTCCGCATGATTATGGTACCCTGAATTTGCTGTATCAGCATCTGAACAAGGTTCAGGCCGAATCCAGCCGGAACCTCTTCGGCCGTGGATTCCGCAAAGCCAGTGCCATCATCCTGTATCTTGATGGTAACCAGCCTGTCGTGCATTGATGCATGCACCGTTATCGTTCCTGCATCCCTGGTTTTAAAAGCGTGCTTCATGCAATTGGTGATGAGTTCATTCACCATGATTCCCAGCGGAGCCAGATACTGTACGTTGAGGATAAAGTCACCAAGCTCGGTTTTAAGGGTCACCTTGCCGCTATCAGGGAACGTACTGAAGATATCAAGGAGGAGCGGCTCCAGATACAGTTTGACGGGCAGTTCCCTGTAATTATCAGAACAATACAGTTTGTCGTACAGCACGTTCATGCTCTGCACGCGGCTCTCCGCATCCTGCAGAGCCCGGAGAGCGGGCGAATCCTGGAGGGATTCCTTCTGGAGCTGGAGCAGCCCCCTGATCGTATTCATGTTGTTCTTGATACGGTGATGTACTTCCTTGAGCAGGATTTCCTTTTCCCGCAGCAGGCTCCTGATTTTTTCTTCCGATACGATCCTGTCGGTTATGTCTTTAGCAAAGCCCAGGTACCTGTCCGCTGAAATTTTTACTCCATCAATTGACCACCAGCGGATTTCCCCGTCCTTTCGCCTGAACCTGAATTCGTTACTCGACAGCCCTCTGGTTTTCAGGTCCTGAAAATGCTGTAAATCCTTTTCAACTGACTCCGGAGGCTGGATATCCTGGATCGACATGGACATGATCTCCGGTATCGAATACCCCGTTATCTTCTGGGCGGCAGGATTCGCATCGAGGTAATGACCATCGGCGTCTACGACGAAAACTCCATCGGGAGCGTTATCGATATAACTGCGTAGGGTCGCCTCGCTTTGCTTCAATAATTTTTCCCGCTCAAGAATCTCCCCGGTAGCGTTGCGCACCCGGATTCTCAGTAGTATCGAGAAGGCCAGGACTATGAGGAGGAGCAACACGAGTGCTAACGCAGCGTACGTGATCCACGCTGGAATTATCTGGATTGAACCGATGTCTCCATACGACCATTTTTGACGGGACACCGTGTAAACAGATGATTGTTGATGTTTCCAGGTTCCGATATATCCATCGAGCAAGCTCAACAATTCGCCATTTTTTCCAGCCGCGACGGTAAAAAAAATATCAAAAGGATTGAACACGACGCCTGTTGATCTGATGTCGTACTCTTTCTGCTTTGCTACTCCATACGTGCAGTTTACAACACCGCCGTCAGCCTTCTTGCTGGCGACAGCCTCGAACACCGCATCGAAAGAGGGTACTTCGAGAATTTGTACGGAGATATTGAAATTTTCAACCAACGTCCTGAAATTCTGGGCGTTGTAGTCACCTTGCATCAAGGCGACGGTTTTTCCTTCAAAGGCTGCGATGCTGTCGATGCCTGATCCGTTACTGACATACAACTCGCTCCACACCGTCAGGAGCGGAATGGAAGCGTAGTCCATGTAGGCCGCCCGCTCGGCGGTATGGGCTACGCTCGTAAGCAGGTCGACCTCACCTGTCTGTATCCGATCCAGACCTTCACTCCAGGTTCCCCACACGTACTGGAAGGTTATGTTCTGCTCCCTGCCGATCTCGGCAAGGGTGTCAACATAGAAGCCTTTTATCTCACCATCTGTATCCATGAAAATTCCAGGATAAAAATTAAAAGCGCCAACCTGGACTATCCTGCCATCGTTCGCGGCCAGGGTATGAGGCAAGGAGAGCACGAGTAGCACCAAGCCAAAGACCCTGAATTTCATCTGGTCACTCCTTGCCCCAAAAACAGAAGATCAGTTGTAACATTAGCATTGTACAATATATATCAAGACCGCGAGACGCAGGTAAGTCAATCCGATGCTGAACCATGAGAAGCCACGGGGGTGATTACCTGAGCGTTACCGTATCAGTCAGTTCCGATGCTTACTCTATCCCATACTGCCTAGCAACTTCTTCGTAGCGTGAAATAAGCGACCTCACATAGTCCCTTTTTTCCGTGTAGGACCCCGGATAGAAGCTACGCTTGAAGCCGTACACGATCATGTTCTTGAGGGTTTTGGGGTCGAGCTCGAAGCTGTCCACGGCCAGCCTTATTTCCTTGGAGACGGTCGTGTTGGATACGAGCCGGTTGTCGGTGCAGAGCGTCGCGGAGAGGCGGCGCTGGAGCATCTTGCCCAGCGAGTGGTTGCGCAGATCCTTGAGTTCCGGTTTTGTCTGCAGGTTGCTCGTCAGGCACACCTCTATGGTCACGCGCTGGTCGGCGATGAAGGAAGCCAGCTTCTCGGTGTACTGCAGCTTGTCCTTGATGGCTGGGTCGCTCACCTTGTCAACGTCGAAGAGGGAGTAGCCGTGCCCGAGGCGGTCGGCGTGGAGGTCGGTGATGGCCTGGAATATGCTCTCGGCGCCGTAGGCCTCGCCGGCATGCACGGTCTTGTGCATGAAGTTCTTGTGCACGTAGTTGAAGGCCTCGGTAAAATTATCGGCAGGGTAGCCCGCTTCCTGGCCCGCGATGTCGAATCCCACGATTGGTATGCCCAGTTCGTCCCGTGCGCGCACCACGCCGCGGGCCAGCTCCATGGCGGCCATCCTGATGATCTCGGTGGGCGCGGAATTGCCATGAACGCCGAACAGCGCGTCGTAGTAGGGAGAAAAGCCGGAAGGGCCGAACATGCGCATGGCGCAGGTTATGATGCCGTAGTCGAAGCGGGGCAACCGTCGTTCCCGAACCTCCTGCTTTGCGTTGTATTCTTTTTTTGCCCGGTTGAGCCCCTTGTCTACCGCGCCCAGCATGCGGGCCATGGTCAGGTCCTTGTTGTCCATGAGGAGTTGCGGGGCGAAGCGCGGTTCAATATAACAAACGCCTTCTTCGATACAGTCCAGCGCCAGTTCGTAGGCGGCCCGCTCCAGGTTCTCGGGGTCCCGGAGCACCGCGCAGGTGTAGCTGAAACCTTTCAGGTATTCAGGCAGGTCGGCATAGCTGTCCTTGAAGACCAGTTCGCGCATGCCGGCTTCCGTGTATGAGGGCAACGGTACTGAGCCTTTGCTTGCCATCTCCACAGCGATCCGTCCAGGTGCACATGGAGGTCTGATTTGGGTATGTCGTGGATGAATGCATCCGGGTACGTGGTCATGACAGGCTCCTCATCGTGAATAGCAAGTACCATAGTTTAGCGCTTTCCGGGCCCGTGCGTCACGTGCCCGGGCGAACAATCTGCCTCCAAGATTGACGCTCATCCATACTGCTGTCACAATGCGCCAACGCTGGAGGCTTCAATGAAACTCGAAAAATTCAAGGTCGAATACTGGCTCAACCCACGCGACCCGCACTGCACCTACAATCTAGGCGCGAGCTGCGTCAAGTCGATGACGGTCAACGAGCTCATAGCCTTTACCGGTGGTAACCAGCAGGCCTTCCTTGAGGAACTGGGGCGGACGAGCCTCCACTACGGCCACTTTGACGGTCTGCTGCGACTCCGCAGCGCCATCGCGTCGTTGTTCAAGGCCGCCAGCGCCGACGACGTGCTGACGGTGCACGGCGGCACCGGCGCCAACAACATGGTCATCACGGCCCTCGTCGAACCAACTGACAATGTCGTGGTCATAACGCCCAACTACCAGCAGCATTACGCCATCCCCGAATCGCTGGGCGCCCAGGTGCGCATACTGCACCTGGACAAGACCAACGATTACGAGCTGGACCTCGCCGCGCTCGCACGTCTGGTGGACGGCAACACGCGGATGATAAGCCTGTCAAATCCGAACAACCCTACGGGCAAGTTCTTCGGGGAACCGGTGCTCCGCGCGCTCGCGGGCATTGCTGAAAAGGTCGGCGCTTATGTGCTCTGCGACGAGATCTACCGCGGGCTCGACGACGCGTACATGCCATCGATCGTCGACCTGTATAAAAAGGGCATCAGCACCGGCAGCATGAGCAAGGTGTTTTCCATGGCCGGCACGCGCGTTGGCTGGATAGTCACGCGCTGCAAGGAAGCCCACGACATCCTGGAAAACCGCCGCTCGTACGACACCATCTGCGACGGCCCCCTGGACGAGTTGCTTGCCGCTGTGGCGCTGGAACACAAGGACAAGCTGCTGGCCCGGAGCAGGCAGATCGTGCGTACGAGCCGCGCCCTGCTCGACAGCTGGCTTGTTACGCAGCCGCACCTGTCCTGCAGCAAGACGAGCCTCGGCACCACCGCGTTCGTGTATTACGACTTTGATGTCGGCAGCGAGGAGCTGTGCACCGACATCCTCGAGAAGACCGGCGTGCTGCTCTGCCACGGCGACTGCTTCGAGGAGCCGCACTCGTTCCGCCTCGGCTACAGTTTCGGGGACCCGCAGAAATTCGCCAAGGCGCTCGAACTGCTTGGCGGATATTTCAGCAAGCTGGCCAGCAGAGCGGGGCAGCCTACATGATGATAACCGTGCTAAGCCGCGAACAGGTCAAGAGCGTGCTTGAGATGCCTCGCGTCATAGAGGCCGTGGAGCAGGTGTACCGCATGAAGGCGAATGGGCAGACGGTGGTCTGGCCGCTGGTCTCGCACGAGTTCGAGCACGCCAATGCGGTTATGGACATACGCTCCGGCTACGTGGCCGGCATGAAGCTTCACGGTCTCAAGATGCTCAACAATTTCCCCAATAATGCCAAGCTGGGAATCCCGGGCTTCAATGGCATGCTGATGATTTTCGATTCAGACACGGGCGTGCCGCTCGGCGTGCTCGACGCCTCGTACATCACCGGCATGCGCACCGGCGCGGCTGGAGCCATAGCGGCGCGGGCGCTTGCACGCAAGGATTCGGCACAGCTTCTGGTACTCGGCGCGGGCAAGCAGGCCGCCTTCCAGATAGCCGCCACGCTCATCCTGATGCCGGGCCTGACACGCGTGCTGGTGGCCGACCCGCTGAGCGCTCCCAACGCCCAGGCCTTCGTCGATGCCTTGCCCGCGCGCCTGCACGAAGAATTCCACATCAGTGTGCATAAAAATATACATTTCGAGGTTGCAGAGAGCCTCGAGTCTGCCGTTGCTTCCAGTGACGTGATCATTACCGTGACGCCATCGCGCAAACCGTTGATCCAGCGCGAGTGGGTACAACCGGGTACGCATTTTTCATGCATAGGCTCTGACATGGAGGGCAAGGAAGAACTGGACCCGGAAATATTCCGGGGCGCGCGTATCTTTGCCGATGACAAGCCGCAGTGCATGCGCGTCGGTGAGATGGAACTGCCGCTCAAGCAGGGTGTCATTACAGAAAGCGACATAGCCGGCGAACTGGGGCAGGTGCTCGCGGGCATGGTGCCCGGCAGGACAAGCGAGCACGAAACCACCATCTTTGACGCTACCGGGCTTGCGCTGCTCGATCTGGTTACCGGCAAGGTGGCCATAGACCTGGCGCTTGAAAAAGGCATCGGCACCCGCGTTGACATGTAATCCCAGAATCCGTTACTGGAGGCCCTGATTGAAATCATTTGTTAACCGTATGCTTCGCCTGCTGCTGGGGCTTCTGCTGTATGCACTTGGCATCGTGCTCACCCTCAACGCGCGCATAGGCTTTGGCCCGTGGGAAGTTTTCCATGTCGGCCTTGCGGAAACAACCGGCATGAGCATAGGCACGGCATCCATCATCACCGGCGTCGCCATCGCACTGATAGCACTGCTCATAGGTGAAAAGCTCGGGCTGGGCACAGTGCTGAACATGGTGCTGATCGGCATTTTTCTCGATGCGATACTCGCCGTGGCCTTCATTCCGGTAGCCGCATCGTTCTGGATAGGGGTGGTGATGATGGTGGCCGGGCTGTTCGTCATCTCGCTCGGTTCATATTTCTATATTGGCTCCGGCTTCGGCGCGGGGCCCCGTGACAGCCTGATGGTTGCGCTTGTCCGGAAGACGCGCCTGCCCGTGGGTGTCATCCGCGGTGGCATAGAGCTGACCGCGGTGCTCGTGGGCTGGCGGCTCGGCGGCATGGTCGGCCTCGGCACCGTGCTCGCCGCCGTGCTGATAGGTTTCTGCGTGCAGCTGACCTTCAGGCTGCTGCGCTTCGACCCCACCGCTGTGCAGCACGAGAGCCTGACTGCGACCTGGCATAGCATCAGGCAGTCTTGACGCCGATGCCGCCGGTTGCCGTTGCGGGTCGTCAATTCAGATGGTATCATTGCAACGAATGTCGTCTGGCTGACTATCGCTGGCGATCATGAGGAGAACACCATGAGCATGGGAACAGGTTGCAGGTACGGTAGCCACCGCGTCATCGAGCCCAAGGGTATCCTGCCACAGCCGGCGATCAAGCTGGACAACAGCATGGCCATCTACGACAACGAGGTGCTCATCGATGTGAGCACCCTGAACATCGATTCCGCCAGCTATACGCAGATCCGTGCCGCCTGCGCTGGCGACCCCGAAAAAATGCGCGCCATGATCATGGGCATCGTCGCGGAGCGCGGCAAGATGCAGAACCCTGTAACCGGTTCCGGCGGCATGCTCATCGGTACCGTGCGCGAGATAGGCGCCGAGTATCCTGACAAGAAGCTGAAGGTGGGCCAACGGATAGCAACGCTCGCGCGATCAGGCACCTCGATCCCGACCACGACCAGGTGGACGTAGACGCGCAGGCCATCCTGTTCGAGAGCGGCATCTACGCCATCGTGCCCGCTGACCTGCCCGAAAAGCTCGCCCTGGCGGTGCTCGACGTCGCCGGTGCGCCAGCGCAGGTAGACAGGCTCGTGCACGAAGGCGATACCGTCTGCATCATCGGCGGCGGGGGCAAGTCAGGCATCCTGTGCTGCTACCAGGCCATGAAGAATGTGGGGCCGTACGGCAAGGTCATCGTCGTCGAGTATTCAAAAGAAAATGCCCGGCGCATCATCGAGCTGAAGCTGGCCACCGACGTAATCGTAGCCGACGCGACCAACGCGCTCGACGTGTACCACAAAGTCATCGCGATAACCGGCCAGCGCGGCTGCGACGTGACAATCAACAACGTCAATGTTCCAAATACTGAAATGACGTCCATCCTCATAACCAAGGGGCAGGGTCTCATCTATTTCTTCTCGATGGCCACCTCGTTCACCAAGGCCGCCCTCGGTGCCGAAGGCGTGGGCAAGGACATCGAACTGATAGTCGGCAATGGCTACGCCAAGGGCCATTCCGACCTGGCGCTCAACATCCTGCGCGAGTCGCGGGACATACGGGCGCTGTTCGAAACGCTGTACGTATAGAGCTTTTCATAGTCAATGGAGGTTTTCATGTCCAAGAAACGCGCCCTCACCATACGGTTCAAGCTCGTTGCGTTCCTGCTGCTCGCCCTTGGCGCTGTTTTTGGCCTCACGGGTTTTTTCGTCGTAAACAGTGTATACAAGCTCAATACCAGCAGTGCTGAACTGTACATGGAGAGCCTGTCCCGGGAATATGCCAACAAGGCCGATGCCTTGCTCGAGATTCCACTGACTACGGCGAGATCGCTCGCCAACTCCATGGCTGTTTACTCTTCGATTCCAGAAGCGACCCGGCGTGAATCTCTCCTGTCCATGGTCAAATCGATTCTGGAGAGCGATGAATCGTTCGTCGGGGTATGGACGCTCTGGGAACCCGACGCGCTCGAAGGCAGGGATGGGGACTATGCGGGCAGGACGGACCTGGGCAGCGACGCCCGTGGCCGTTTTACGCCGTACTACGTGCGCGACAAGGGAAGCTTCATCCTGGAAGTACCTGATGCGGATACAGGCTACTCTGCTGACTATTACACCGATCCACGGGACCGGCGCAAGGAATTCCTGTCTGAACCATACCTGTTTCCGGTACAGGGCCAGGAAGTACTCATGATCACGGCCTCAGCGCCCATCATCGTGGACGGAAAATTCCTGGGAGTCGTGGGCATCGACCTGCTCACGGACAGCCTGAACGACGTGCTGAGCAAGCTGATGCTGTACGAGACGGGGTTCGGACGGCTCATATCCTATGCTGGCATCGTTGTAACCCATGCCGATTCCACGAGGATTGGCAAAGCGGCTCCGGAGTGGACCTCCGACGAACGTGGTGAAATTGCCAACGCACTTGTTTCCGGCAAGTCATTTACCCGCATGAGCTATTCAATCTCGCTCAAGCGAAATACCCTGAAGAGCTTTGTACCGGTTTTTATTGGTGACTCGCCAGAACCCTGGATGTACGGCACGGTCGTACCTGAAGAAGAAACCTATGCGCAGGCCATGCGAGCCCTTATTACGATCGTTGGTATCATGGCCTCCGGTTTCGTGATAATCCTGCTTACCGTGTGGCTGCTTACCGGCGGGATGCTCAAGCCCCTCAAGAACACCCAGTTGGCGCTTCAGGCTATAGCTCAGGGTGAAGGCGACCTGACCCAGACCCTGCAGGTCAAGTCAAAGGATGAACTGGGCCAGCTTGCCGTCAACTTCAACACCTTCGTCTCCAACCTTGGCATCATCATCGCCGCCATTCGCGACGAGATGCAGAAGCTGCAGCAACTGGGGCAGCGGCTTGGCGAGAACATGGCCCATACCTCCGCCTCGATCATCCAGATCAACAGCAACATAGAAAGCGCCGGCAAATCATTCAACCAGCAGCACGGCGCGGTTGACGATGTCAGCGCGACGGTGGAAGAAATCGTAGGCAACATCACCAGCCTGGACCGCCTGGTAGGCGAGCAGACCGAGCACCTCAGTGCCAGCGCCTCGGCGGTGGAGCAGATGGTGGCCAACATGGACTCCATAACCCGCAACATCGACATCAGCATGGATGCGTTTGCCAAGCTCAACGAGGCATCGGAACTCGGCTATGACCGGTTGAGCGCCGTCAGCGAGACCATCACCAAGATAGCGGCACAGTCGCAGGGACTCGAGGAGACCAACGGCACCATCACCTCCATCGCCTCTCAGACCAACCTGCTCGCCATGAATGCCGCGATAGAGGCTGCGCACGCTGGTGATGCCGGAAAGGGTTTCGCAGTGGTGGCCGACGAGATACGCAAGCTTGCAGAAGATACCGCGGCTCGCTCCCGCGACATTTCGTCGGTACTCAAAACGCTCGGTGACCTCATAGGATCCGCGGTAACGCTTTCCTCTGAGGCAAGCAATTCGTTCGAATCGATCCGCACTTCGGTCAACGATGTATCAACACGACAGCGGGAGATCCGGAGCGCGGTTGAAGAGCAGACCGGCGGCAACAAGGTCGTGCTCGAGAGCGTTGAACGGCTCCGCCGTATCAACGCCGAAGTCTCGTCGGGTTCCAGCGAGATGTCCACCGGCAGCCAGGCCATACTCAGGTCGGTTCAGATCCTGTCTGATGTCACCGGCGAGGCGCAACTGGCCATAAAGGAGATCACCGAAGGCACGGCCGACATCAATATGGCGGTCGTCGAGGTGAGCGAGCTCAGCAAGCAGACGATGGACGGCATTGAGAGCGTCGAGGGCACCATCCGCCGGTTCAAGGTCCTGTAGCAGCCTGGTCAGCTCCGCGAGGCGCTGGTCAACCGCTGATTGTGGCCCGCAGGAAGATGTGGTCCGATGGCAAGCGCCTGCGCTGCTCGTAGTTTACGGGCACCAGGTCGCCTACCATACCGCCATCCAGGATGGCCAGATCGTTGGAACAGAAGATGTAGTCAAGCTGGCTGAAACTGGGTCCGCCCCTGAAGTAGAAGTGCGAGAAGCGGGCATGGGACGGAACGTCCATCGCCTCGAGCACATCGCGGAACGGCAGTTCCAGGAACGGGTCGTACTCAAACTGGTTTTCGCCCCGTATCAATATGCCGTTGAAGTCGCCGAGCACCACGCAACGCTGACGCTCGACGATAGCGCACAGTTGTCTGACTTCGGCGATGCGTTGTTCGATGCCCAGATCTTGCCCATGCTGCGCCTTCAGGTGCACCACGAAGACATGCAGGGTAGTGCCATCACCCGTCAGCGTTACGTGCATGAGGTTGCGTGAGAAGGCACCCTGCATGTTCTTTGCGCTCACCTGGGCAAAGCGGTCCTTCTTTACCAGCGCTCCCACGAATATGCCGCGCTTGCTGTTTTCCTCGTGCAGGAAGCACTCATAACGACCCTGCAGGTAGTGCTTGTTGAAGTTGATCAGCGTTTCCATGCCGCCAACCTCGCAGAGTCCCACGAAATCGAAGTCGTGCTCCCGTATGGTCCGGCCTATCGCCGCAATCTTTTCTAGCGCCTTGTTTGGATTGTAGATGGAGGCGTTCATCGCCAGGTAGTCCGCTTCGGGCAGAGCCTCGAATTGCTCCTGGGTATATTCCCTGTCCAGGAGCATGTAGAAATTCTCGGCGTTGAACGTTGCAATCCTGATCGGTTGACCGTGCGCCGTGCCGGTAACCGCGCTCAATCCGCTCGCCTGACGGCTCTGAACGCATCCTCTATGGAGAGGAACACATCGACAAGCGCCGGGTCAAAATGCTTTCCGCGGCCTTCAGTTATGATCTCCACAGCCTTCTCGTGGGTAAAGGCCTTCTTGTAAGGCCGTTCAGACATCAGTGCGTCATACACGTCAGCTACCGCGACGATGCGGGCCGAGAGTGGAATCTCTTCACCCTTCATGCCGTGCGGATAGCCCGAACCGTCCCACTTTTCGTGGTGGTGGTACGCTACCATCTTGCCTATGCTCAGGAAGGTCCGGCCGCTGTTGAGTTTCTCGGTTTCAAGCAATACATCGCCGCCTATCAGGGTATGGTTCTTTATCAGCTCGAATT
>JFJP01042470.1_pt1 | contig 10775 bp, 10 predicted proteins | sample 431651 | NCBI WGS metagenome assembly JFJP01 (sample SAMN02602958, study PRJNA72255) | Microbial mat metagenome, whole genome shotgun sequencing project. | biome: fresh water; feature: sink hole; material: water; isolation source: purple microbial (photo- and chemosynthetic) mats found in...
CCGGACACTCACCGTGCTTGATGTGTTCAAAAACTTTTCTGTTGCGGTCATAATCATTTTTTACATGTTCAAACACCATTGGGGAAATGTTCATGGCCTGGTTGCAATGGCGGCAGGCTACTTTAAATATTCCAAGAATGCGTTGTTTAAACCGCTGGTAAATATTCACTGTGCCACAATGGGGACATTCGATCTTTAACCTGTACCCTTTCTCACCTTCAGAAGAACTCTCCAAGCATTTGCCAAAATGATCATTTAAGATGATTGCCTTCGTGATTTCTTTTTTCAAATGAAACCATTCAATATGGTTCATTGATGTCATATTTGGCGGTCTATTAATGCAAGCATCTAAAAAATCTAACTGCTGACGATGTGTAAGGTCTCGTTTGGTAATCTCTTGCTCCCATAAAACAGAACCCGGATATGGGCGAACATACCCCATAGTAAGGTGATAATCCCGGTGTTTTCTCCAGAAATTAAGCGTTTCCTCCGCTGTATTTAACGTTTCAGCAGGATCACCAAAAATGAAATAGCCCTGTATGCCAATGCCCGCTTTGCGTGTCAAACTCATCGCTCGCTCAATTTGTGCGGCATTAATATGCTTATTCATACTCTTAAGCACATCATTGTTTATGCTTTCAAAGCCATAACTAACCACAAAACACCCGGCATCTTTGAGATTATTCAGCAACTCGTCATCAATAGTATCCACTCGCAACTGGCACATCCATCGAACCGGTCGCGATAGTTGTTTCAGCCGATCGCATATTTCAAAAAGACGCTCTCTTTTAAGTGATAAAAGTTCGTCAAAAATAGCCAGATTGTGTACATCGTATTTATCGACAACATGTTCCACTTCGGCGATGAAATCATCCACTGATCGGCTACGGTAGTGCTGACCTAGCGGATGATAACAAAACGTGCAGGAAAAAGGGCAGCCTCTACTAGAAATTATCGGATAAAATCTTGGCTCATCATCAATATATAAATACAAATTGTCATTGGGCTGCTGGCGCGACAAGTATGTCTGGATATCAAACCCCTCCACATCGGGCCATGCACACTGGTCAAGATCTAAAATCGGTGATCGCGGTTCAGTCAATACCATAGGACATCCACTGATGCGATAACCAATTCCATTCACACTCTTACAGTTATAGCAACCACTTTCAAGTGCGGCAATCAGCTCCACAATGGTGATTTCCCCTTCTCCCATGACCATGTAATCAGGCTTGAGATAATTATACATCATCTCCGGAGATGCCGTCACCACCCCTCCGCCAACAATAATCTTTCCCGTTGAATTAATAGCCCTCACTGAATCAATAATTTCTTTGATGGATCGATAATGTGCGGATAAACCTCCTGTTAAAATATACCCGTAAAACTGGCCTTTCATGAACTTATCCAGCAATTCATTAACGCGACCGCTGTAATGATTCAAATTAAAGACATCCACGCTATATCCGGCTTTTTTTAAAGATGCCGATATATAAGCCAGCCCCAAAGGAAATTCATAATAACCGCGCTCCGCATATGGTCCATAGCGGGGGACAATAATAACGATTTTCGCATGTAAAAATTTTGTCATAACTATTACCTCGATACCGGATGCCAAGCGACGAATGAATAACCCTCGTGATATTGTCCGCCAAATGTTCGCTGAACCTGCATAATGCGGATTTTCCCTTGTTTTTCATTTTGCCGCAAGGCATCCAAAAAACCTGTCAAATAACGACGCTGCTTGGTGTATTGTAACGTAATGAAATCAGCTGCAGCCTTTTTTGTATATATCTCATTCATGGTTTCTAAGTGAAGACACACCTGTGGTTTTTTCAATAGAAGAAACTCTAAAAACGGTTGGAATCCCGTACCTAACTGCTCCAAGGCACCAACTGTAAGAACAGCATCTTCTTCCCCGATTTCAATAGAGTTATCAGGTTCATACATATCAAATAATCGTCCGTGAATGTTAAGCTGCTTGCTTTTTTGTAACTGCTCAATGATGGCGCATGAAGACGCGGACCAGTCTAAACCATATAAATTCTTGTCCGGATACATTTCACCAGCGGCTACCAGATTAAGTCCGGTACCACATCCGAATTCGTATATGGCTCTGGACTTCTCAAAATACTTTTTAAACAATACCATTCGTAATACTGTTACAAATGCAGTCTCAAAATTCGGATTGGATAATATAATATACTCACCATTCAATCTCATCACTGCATTCCGTCTCACAAATCGAGGGATAAGGTTGGCGGTGTTCCCGCCGCTCTCACAAAATGCATTCAGATTTTCACTCCATCCCTTTTCCCATGCCTCCTTTCGATGTGGTCCGGAGGGCGAGAAAACACCATCTTCAAGGCACCGGAGAGACTCATAAATAACATTGTCTTTTTCTACAGGATTCAAAAAACGATAATGAAAATCATTGTCTATAATAAAGCGGCGGCATTCCGCACTGATCTCATTCTCATTAACTCCAAGCAATAAAGCAAATGATTTTACATCAAGCACATGGTCCATTTTCTTGCCATTTGCCAGCGCCTCAATACCAGTACTACTGCCTTCAACATTTTGGGCACTATCCCGTTCCAAAACACTGAAAATCTGCTTAGTAATTTGATCAACCGATATCCAATACTTTTCCTGCATTAATAAATTATCACCTTGATTCGAGGATGATTTTTCTGAAAGAGCTATCCTTTTGATTCGGATAGCATTACCACGACTTGTACATGCTTTTATAACCATTCTTTCGATTCCATCATCCACCACGTCTTCTTCCAGAGTTACAAGTACTTTATATTTACCGGCTATTTGTAAAAAACAATCATTGTCGAATGGATTGACTCGGGAAACGTCAATCACACCAGCAAAAATACCCTTTGAAATCAAAATCTTCGCCGCATCACACGCTGCATTAGTCATGCCCCCTGATGTAACGATTGCAATACGTCTGCCAGCAATGACCTCTTTCATAACTGCTCCATAATCGGACTGATAATTTTACACGTTGGGGTAAACACATTTATCCCTTCACAAATAAAACCGCACGCTATCAGCATTTTCTTTGCCGAAAAAATCGAATATAAGAAATCACTGTTCCTCATAGCCTGTAAGCATACGCTTGGAAGTATGCCTGAGCAACCAAGAAGCAGTTCCTGAAAATCAGAAGTCCCTAAAATCATCGCTTAACCGTTCCCCTCAATGCTTATATCCCATCCATCCAAGCCATCCGTTTTGAAATTCGCCCTCAACGAGGCAGCATCCTTGTCGCCGCCTATAACCAGCAGATGGTTTTTCAGTTGGTTCCGAATACCATTGAGTTGGTGGGAAAGCTTCAATAGGGGTAGATACCGTTCCTGATCATCGACCAACCCTTCCATGGCATCCTTGTTGTTCCATATATGCAGGTTCAGCTGCGCCAGCGCGATGATCACCCGAATGAGACGGGCATCCAGCTTAAGTCCTTTCTCTGCAATAATCACATCAATGTCATGCTCGACACGTTTCATTTCATCCCGGATAGCTTCTTTTCCATCCCGAAAAGATAGTTCCTTGATCTGATCTACGGACAACCGGTCAATCAATTCAGCCAAAGGTGGCAAAAAGCGGCGTTGATGGTCAGTCAATATCTATCTCCTTTTCATGTCTGCCAAGTCACGGTTTTCCTGTAACCATGCAAATGTTTTCTTTATACCCTCGGTCAAGGATACTCTGGGGATAAAATTCAAAAGCTCCACGGCTCTGTCAATTGAGAGAATACGGATCGGATCACCCGTTGGTCCTTCCGGCAGCCATTCCACCGGAGGCGGAGATGCCGCGCAGGAACAGACTATTTCTGCAATCTCTCGGATAGAATGCCCTGTGCCACACCCCATGTTGATGGGTAAGCCTGCCGGCGCCTCTTCCAATGCGATAAGTAGCCAGTCAGCTAAATCTTCGGAATAAATAAAATCTCTCTGAACCGTGCCATCGCCCCATATACGTAAAGGTGTCTCGCCGTCCATGACGCGCCGAACCAATGCCGGAATGACTTGCGCTGTGGCAGGATTGAAATCATCATAGGGTCCATAAACATTGGATGGTCTCACAATACGAACTGCTTTCCATCCATATTCAAGCAGGTAAGCTTCAGCTTGAATTTCGCCGATACGCTTTGCCAGTCCAGGAATACGATCATTCTGTAGGGGCATTCCATCCCAGACGGTATCTTCTTGCTTTGGTTTCGATGCTTGGGGATATTCGCAAATACTTCCCACAAATAAGAACCTCGACACCTTATTGCGAAAGGCGGCTTCCATCAGGTTTGTTTGGAACCACAGCATCGGAACGAGGTAACTGGCTACCTTCTTCTGTCCTATCCCGACAGAGCCTTTGATGCCTAATAAATTGAAAATATGGTCTTTGCCTTTTGTTACAGCCATGCAATTATCCAAAACAGTCAAATCAAGACGTTCAAACACAGCCTCAACAGGCAGAACACGACGGGCGTAATCTTCCTCATCCATTGACACGACATGCACACTGGCTCCGCAGGAAAGCAGCCGTGATACAACAGGTATGCCTATAGTCCCTGTTCCTCCCGCTACCAAAACCTGTTTTCCGCTAAAAAATGATTTTACCAAGCATTGCCCCCTAATATTTTATTCCACAACAAAATAAGAGACCCTGGATGCGTATGGAAACCGCTTAATCCTAATATTATTAAGACCGAATATCTCCATCAGCGCCAATGTTTCTCCAGGTGAATCAGGATCATTCAACTCGTCAAATCCCAGGACACTTCCTTTTATCAGTCGTGGCTTTATGAGTTCCAAGCATTTTTTTGTCGGCTCATAAATATCAAAATCAAAATAAGCAAGAGCGATAATTGTTTCCGGATGGGCTTCTAAATATTTTTCAAATTCAATAGTCGCATCTCCGGCAACAATTTCATACTTTTGAATATGAGAAAGCGGATTGTCTCTTTCCTGACATTTGATAATCTTACGCAGGTATTCTGCATAATTTTCAGAAACTGAAAGCTTGCCTTTCTCCATCAATTCTGATTTGCCATCTTTAAGGTGAATAGAGGGAAACCCCTTAAATGTATCAAATCCGACGATTTTGCGATGACGATGAAAGGTGTCGTAAATACCTCGTAACGCAGCAAAAAGAGATGTATTTTGTCCCCATCGTGTGCCAAATTCGATAATAATACCCGGAATGTCAATGATCTGTGTATACAGATGATGGACAAAGAGTATTCTTGCCAAGTTTTTCGAATTCAAAAAAAGCCCTAAATTTGACAAAATTTCATCATCAGGTAGCGGACAATTTTTAAAAAGCTCCAAAAACTCTTCTCGCGCAGACTTTTCCTGAACATTGTCATAGCTGATATTACCAAACTTTGATTTTTCCATACTTTACTCCTTGAGTCTTAAATCAGTCATCCTCGAATTAGAACCGGAATCGCTTTATTCCATCCATGAGCAATAACCCATGCCCAGTAACGAATCCGCCCCTCAACAAGATCATACTCATAGCGACCGGTAATATCTTTTGATTTCCTCACACGAACAGGTTTTATCGCCTCATTTCTCCTACGCATGTCTTTAGCAAGGTCTTCAGGACTTGGTGTAAATCCGAGATCATTTTTTATAGCATCCTCTATCGTTTGATAAACTTTGCGACTGCCCTGCCCATCCAGAACAACTTTAACTTTATCAGGAGCAACTTCAATCGGAGCAGTCTGAAACGTATAATTGATTTTTTCGATGTCTTGACTATCCAACTCAAAATTGGCTGATTCTGCATTCTGTCTGATATGTTCCGGCTTTAAAGCCTTTGGAATAGTAATAACATTTTTATGACTTATAAGCCAGTTCAAAACTATTTGAGCAGGTGTCTTATTATATTTCAGAGCTATAGCTCGGATTATTTCAGATTTACTTTCGCCTTGGATAATATCTCCCTGATCCAGTGGGCTATAAGCAATAACTGCAATCGAATTTTCTTCACAAAATGGAAGAATATCATTTTCAATTGTACGATCAAATAAGTTGTATTCAACTTGTGCCGAAACGATTTCGCCACTTTCCAGAGTAGCTATAGCTTCTTTAAGCTGCTTCAACGAAAAATTACTAACACCGATAAATCTTATTTTACCTTGCTTTTTAAGCGTTTCCATTGCCCTTAGTGTCTCTCCGACCGGAATTGCGGGATTCGGCCAATGAATCTGGTAAATATCAATGTAATCAGTTCCAAGCCTTTTCAAGCTGCCGTCACACGCATGAATTACATTTTCATAGCTAAGATGCTCCGGTGACACTTTTGTTGCTATCAGCACTTTATCTCTGATTCGTTTAACTGCTTCCCCTATAATTATTTCAGAGTATCCCCCGCCATAATTTTCAGCGGTATCAATAAAAGTCATGCCTGAATTAATACCGAGTTGTAAGGCATCAATATATTTTTTATCCGACGTAGAATCTTTCTTCAGATAACCGCCAATCCCCATACTTCCTTGGCCAATAACCGACGCAAAGATATTATTACTTGATCCAATTGCATTATATCTCATTATTCATCACCTTTCCACAGCAATCAATAGGGAATTAAACCCTGAATTATTAAAATAAATGCCGGTATATCAATTTCCAGATAGCATTATTTAACCTTTTTTCTGTTAATAGTTATTATCTGATTATCATTTAACCAATTGATAACCTTATCAAACATTGTGTTAATATCTAAATTATGATAATGGTGAAGCCACTCCCTTGTCCCATAAAGTTTGCTATATTTATCATCTATACCAAATCTTTTCACGGGAATAAGAACCGACTGATCAATAACAAATTCACTAACGGAACTCCCTATTCCACCATTCAGATTATGTTCTTCAAGAACAACAATAGCCTTATATTTTTTTAGTAAATTCAGAAATACCGTTTTATTTAAAGGTTTTATTTGAAAAATATCCATTACTCCGGAATCAACAGAATGTTCACACAATTTTTTTGCCAGATCAAATGCTTGATGTGTCATCAAGCCAGTAGAAACAACAAGAACATCTTTTCCTCTTTTGTGTTCAAATATCCCTTCAGAAAAATTTGTTTCAGCATCGTATATAATAGGCTGTTTGCCTTTATCAAGCCTGACATAAACAGGAGATTCACATTTATAGGAAAGTTGGGCAGCAGCTTGGGATGCAAATTGATCACACGGATTGAATATGACCATACCGGGCAATGCACGCATTATTGCAATATCTTCAATAGCATGATGGGTAGGTCCATCGTTGGAATAAGAAAGACCGGGACCTGAACCGATTAAAGTAACAGGGAGTTTCATCGCACAAAGATCAATTTTGATCTGCTCAAAACACCGTTGAGTAATAAAAGGGGCAATAGCGTAAATAAAGACTTGCTTTCCACTCATAGCAAGCCCCGCTGCCACACTGACCATATTTTGTTCAGCAATGCCGACGTTTATGAACTGTTCGGGCATATCCCTTTTGAACGCATTCAGACTGAACGCTCCCATATCAGCCGTCAAAAATATAACATTCTTATCCTGTTTTGCAATCTTATATAATTCATCAAAAAATGCATCCCGGATATCAATAGCTTCTGTTAGTTGTTTCATCATATTAAAATCCTTTATTTGACAGAAAGTTCTTTTCGAGCAATCTTTAGCTCTTCTTCATTCGGTACGCCATGATGCCATTTGAGTTTGCCTTCCATAAAAGATACGCCTTTGCCTTTCAGCGTATCAGCAATTACAGCCAAAGGCTTTGAAGATTGTCTGTCTCTCATATTAGCAAAAACACCTGACAACTCTTTGAATGAGTGTCCATCAACTTCTTCCACGTCCCAGCCAAAAGCAAGCAATTTATCTCTGAACGGCTCCAAGCTTACACAGTCTTCTGTATAATCTAGCACACACTGCTGGTTGCGGTCAATAATGGCAATAAGATTATTCAGGTTATGATGAGATGCGAAAAGCAATGCCTCCCACACAGAACCTTCGTAACATTCCCCGTCCCCAAGTAGTACAAAAGTTAAAAAATCTTTGCTGTCCATTTTAGCACTTAAAGCGATACCAGCACCTATTCCAAGACCGTGCCCCAGAGACCCTGTATCCGCTTCAATTCCCGGAACACGACGGTCGGGATGTCCTCCGAGTCTGCTTCCGTTCTGTCCGAATGTTTTAAGTTCGGCGACATCAAAAAAGCCCAAATCTGCTAAAACAGCAAAAAGAGCGATTCCCGAATGCCCCTTGCTTAATATAAACCGGTCGCGCTCCTGCCATTGCGGTTTTTGAGGATCAAGTCTCAGTATGCCGCCGTAATAAAGTGCGACAAGAATGTCAGTACAAGAAAGGGCACCACCGATATGACCTTTTCCAGACGAAACAACCATTTCCAGAATTTGGGATCTTATTTCAACAGCTTTTTTTTCCAATTTCGTAATATTCATCTAAAACGGACCTTTGAATTTTTTTTCGTAGGAATAGAACTCTTCACCGGACAAGTCAGCTTCAGGGAGTTTCATCTTTTCCTCAACAGCCCGAATAATGTTTATAGCATTCGGATAATATTCATTTTCCAGCGGACGCATCTTTTCCTCAACAGCCCGAATAATGTTTATAGCATTCGGATAATATTCATTTTCCAGCGGACGAGTACATGGGCAGTGAGCATCTGCAAAACCAAGTCTGGTAATAGGTGTTTTCAGTTCCTTCATACAGGAATCATACACACGAGTTGCCACTTCAGCACCGAAACCGCAATGTATCCAATCATAATCAGCTATAATCAAATGACCTGTCTTTTTTACAGAATCTATCACTGTCTTATGATCAAACGGTGAAATTGAACGGACATCAATAATTTCAAGGTTCACTCCTCTTTTTTTTATTACCTCAGCCGCTTTGATGGCTTCAACATTCATCCATGAAACCCCGACAACTGTTAAATCATCACCTTCACGAAGTATCTGACATCCTTCAAGAGAAAGAGAATCTGTTTTTTCCTCAACCTCTCCCATTACATCATATAGCCAACGGTGTTCAATAAACACAACCGGATTGTCATCTCGTATAGCTGAGATCAACATCCCTTTAGCATCTTTCGGCGTTGAAGGCATAACCACTTTCAAACCCGGAACATGTGCAAACCATGAATGAAGCGTCTTACTATGCTGCCAAGACTGTCCCCACCCCCGACCAATAATTGCCCGAATGACCATCGGAACCTTAACAGCACCGCTTGTTCCATAATGATAGCTGGCAATCATATTTGTCAATTGATTCATGGCAAGAAGCATAAAGTCAACACGCATGTGTACATGTATCGGACGCATTCCATTGATCGCAGTTCCTAGTCCGAAGCCTGTCATGGCATCCTCACTTAGCGGTGTACTGAAACAGCGTTCTTTCCCAAATTCCTCCACTAAATTTTTTAAACTACCCAATATTCGCTTATGATCTGCCACATCAATTCCATAAACAAATACACTCGGATCTCTCCGCATTTCCTGCACTATTGCTTCATTGATAGCATCACGATAAGTAATTGTCCTGATCATGCGTAAACATCCTCGTATGCCAAAGTATATTCAGGAAAAGGAGACTTCTTAGCAAACAACAGACTGTTCGCTATTTGTTTATCAATAGCCTTTTCCAAGTCAAGTATCTCATTTTCGGAAAGTGTTTGAAGTAATTTCTTACGCTGGCGATGAACAGGATCACGTTTGAACCATTCATCAAATTCTACCTTTGATCTGTAATCAGAGTTAAAGTCGTCAAAAACTCCCACATGCTCAAGGTATCTGTAATATTTCAGATAAAGAAAACACGGGCTGCCATTTTTCTGCATCATTTTCAATGCTTCTTTGGTAAGTTTGTAAATCACTTCAACATCTGTTGAATCACTTTCAAAAACATTGCAGTCAAATTTACACACAATATCTGTTATAGAATTATAGCCATGCCGTTCATTAGCAGGGGTATGAATTGCCAAACCATTATCTTCACAGACAAAAATCACAGGCAATTTCTTCAGACATGCAAAATTCAAACTTTCCCAGAAAACCCCTTCATCAATCGCTCCGTCACCAAAAAAGACTGCTACAATTTTCTTATTTCCAGTGAATTTGTTAGCAAAAGCTGCTCCTATCGAAACAGGAATATGACTGCCCACAATGGCAGACGTACAAATAAGCCCGGCTTCAGGAGCCATCAGGTGCATGGAACCGGCTTTCCCTTTGGATGTACCTGTTACTTTGCCATACATTTCAGCAAAAAAATTATCTGTTTCCATTGTCTTCGCCAGATAAATACCATGACTTCTATATGTACCCAAAATTTGGTCTTCAGGTTTGAGAGCGCCACATACTCCTGCGACAATTGCCTCTCCTCCCATGGACATATGCATAGGCGTTTTCATTTCGTCTTCAAGGTAATGCTCCTGAATCTTTTCTTCCGCACGGCGGATCAGATACATTTTTCGATAAAGTTCAACATTCAGCGATTTCATACAGTTGCCTTCAATTTTGAATTTTCCATATCAGACATAATGAATCTGCTGATAATAGCTATTGGCACACTCACATATATATCACCATTAATGATTAATCTATATGCCTCTTTCAAAGAAAAACATTCCACATCTGCAATTTCCCTATCGTGATCACCACGATTTTCATATTCCTGTTGTGTAACATGTGCCATGAAAATATATGTAAGGTTCGGATTCCGATTAGGTGAATTGGTAATCGGAG
>JFJP01008444.1_pt1 | contig 10774 bp, 8 predicted proteins | sample 431651 | NCBI WGS metagenome assembly JFJP01 (sample SAMN02602958, study PRJNA72255) | Microbial mat metagenome, whole genome shotgun sequencing project. | biome: fresh water; feature: sink hole; material: water; isolation source: purple microbial (photo- and chemosynthetic) mats found in...
TAACCGAAGAAGAATATCGCACGCTGAATGAATGCCAGGAATTCTTGTGGCGGATTCGTTATGTGTTGCACAAACTCACCGGGCGTCATGAAGACCGGCTGGCCTTTGATTACCAGTGTTCCTTAGCGACGCTATTTGGCTATGAAGACGAAGCCGAAAAGCTGGGCGTAGAAAAATTCATGAAGCAGTATTATCGCACAGCGCGTGAAGTCAGCGTGTTGAACGAAATGCTCTTACAATTGTTCCAAGAAGCGATTGTCTATGATGGCCCCACAGAAATTAAACCGCTGAGCAGCCGCTTTCAGATTTGCAACGACTTTATTGAAGTCACCTATAGCCAGGTCTTTGAGAAATACCCGTTTGCCTTGTTAGAAATTTTTCTGATGATGCAATATTACCCAGAAATCAAAGGCATCCGCGCCAGCACCGCGACAACCGCGCACGCAGTTTATTCATTGAAATCATCCGCCAACCGCATGGCTTAACCCATGCGTTTCGGGCGATGAATCGTTATGGCATCTTACCGGCCTATATTCCAGCCTTTGGAAAAATTGTCGGACAAATGCAATATGATTTGTTTCATGTCTACACCGTCGATCAACACACCTTATTTATTATTCGGAATTTACGGCGTTTTGCGATAGCGGCACACGACCATGAATTACCGCTGTGTTCAGAAATCTTACAACGGCTACCCAAGCCAGAATTGTTGTACTTAGCCGGGCTGTTTCATGATATAGGCAAAGGCCGAGGCGGTGATCACAGTCAACTGGGTGAACACGAAGCTTTGGATTTCTGTCTTGCCCACGGTTTGAGCGATTATGACAGCCGTTTTGTCGGCTGGTTAGTGCGCAACCATTTGATTATGTCCACCACCGCACAACGCCAGGATACTTCCGATCCCGATGTGGTGAATACCTTTGCCCAGCGCATTGGTGATTTATTGCATTTGGATTATTTGTATTTATTGACCGTGGCCGATATTCGCGCCACTAATCCTAAGTTATGGAATGATTGGAAATCTTCTTTACTGGCGGATTTGTACCGTAAAACCCGCCATGCTTTATCCAAAGGCTTAGAAAATCCAATTGATAAACAGGTACGGGTGCGCGATATTCAAGCCCAAGCCCAACGTTTACTCAGCGTGGATAATCGCATCAAAGCCGTGCCTTTGTGGGCCGGTATCGACGATGATTATTTCTTGCGTTCCAGTGTCGATAACATTGCCCGCGAAGCCCAGGCGATTTTAAGCAAACCCGGCGATCAACCGCTGGTGATTATTCGCGAAGGCATTCAAGGCGGCACGGAATTTTTAATTTACACCGAGTATATGGAATCCTTGTTTGCCGACACCACCCATTATTTGGAATTACAACATGTGACGATTGTGGATGCTTATATCATCACCACCAGCGGCAAATGCACCCTGTTGAATTACACCGTGCTAGAAGAAAACGGGGACAATCTGCAAGACGCCGAACGCGCAGAAGCACTCCGCGCTGGTTTAGCCAATAGTTTGCGCAGCAGCATGGATTTCTCCCCGATTAATCGCCGTCAACCGCGCCAAGTGAAATATTTTCCAGTGCCGACGCGAGTGGTATTTAATGTCGATTTTGTGAATAACCACACCGTGATGGAAGTAGTCACCACCGACCGCCCTGGGGTGTTATCACGGATTGCCCAAGCCTTAATGAAATGTAATGCCCGAGTTAAAAGCGCCAAAATCGCCACCTTTGGCACCCGCGTTGAGGACGTGTTTTTTATCACAGATCGCGATAATCAAGCACTGCGTTTACCCGATCAATTCGATTGCCTACAAGAAGAACTGGCGCGTTTACTCGATGAACCAAAAACCGATGCCGTGCAGGTGATTAGGATTTAGGGGTAAACATTGCATCAATCACAACAGTGCGTAAACAAACTCGCGCATCTTGCCAGACTGAACTTCCAAAAAAAAACCTGACCGGTCTTTGAAAACCGGTCAGGTTGGGTGTGGTTTGCTTGATTGCTAGGGTATGGAATTAGGGCTTGGGATCACGGTTTAAAAACAACGCATCAATCAGCAGCATCACCGCACCGACGGTGATCGCGCTGTCGGCGATATTAAACACTGGCCAGTGCCAGTGCTGATAATAAACGTCAATAAAGTCAATCACATATCCGTATTCGATGCGATCCCAGAGATTGCCCACGGCCCCGCCCAGCACTAAAGCCAGGGCCGCTGCCAGCCAATGATGCTGACGGCGTGGCATACGCATTAACCACAGGGCTAACACCAGGCTGACTAAGGCAGAAATGCCGACAAAAAACCAGCGTTGCCAACCGCCTGCATCCGCCAGAAAGCTGAAAGCGGCACCGGGATTATGCACCAGGGTCAGGTTTAACACGGGCAGGAGCTGAACCACTTCGCGGTATTCGAGGTGATCCACCACCCAGATTTTACTGGCTTGGTCGATCAACACCACGAACAACGAAAGTGCCAGCCAGGGATAGGCGGTGCGGCGGCGCACCGCTGCCCGGGTGGGCACGGCTTTCAGTCGCCGGGTTTCGGCTTCCCAGGCTTCGTCGAGTAATTGATCGGAATCTGGCAAAATCTCGGATTCCTGCTCCTTCGGATCACGCATAATGACGCTGTTCGCCTTCGCTCAGATTGTCTATACAACGCCCGCACAGTTCAGGATGTGTCGCATTTACGCCCACTTCTGGGCGATGATGCCAGCAACGCACGCATTTGGGATGCGCTGAGGGGTGGGCAACCACCCAAAATCCCGCGCCCTCGGCGGCGTTGAGCGGACGGACAGTGGCAAATTGCACGGTGGCTGCCGAGGTAATCAGCACAAACCGCAGTTCGTCCTGTAGCGAGGCCAGCGCGGTGTGCAGCGGTTCGTCGCAATAAATTTCTACTTCGGCATCTAGGGAAGAACCGATAGTGCCAGCTACGCGCAATTTTTCCAGTTCTTTACTCACCAGCTCGCGCACCAAGAACACCTGTTGCCAAAAGCTGTTGTTCATCGGGTGCTGTTCGGGCAGAGGACCCAAGTCCTTATACCAAGTGCTTAAAAACACCGAGGCAGTCGGGCGTTGTCCGGGGATGTAGTGCCAGATTTCTTCGCTGGTGAAGCTCAAAATCGGAGCCAGCCAGCGTACTAACGCTTCGATGAGGTGATACATCGCGGTCTGGGCTGAGCGTCGTGCCAAACCATCGGCTTTCGCGGTGTATTGGCGGTCTTTGATGATGTCCAGATACAAAGCACCCAGATCGACGGCGCAAAACTGATGGACTTTTTGGTAAATCAAATGAAACGCATAGTTGTTGTAGGCGTCGATCACTTCTTGCATGTCTGCTGGGGCGACCAAGTGCTGCGCCGGATCAAAGCCTGCCAGATTGGCGAGCAGGAACCGCGAGGTGTTGCGCAGTCGCCGATACGCATCGGCGATTCGTTTGAGAATCTCGTCGGAGACATTCATTTCGCTGCGGTAATCAGTGGCCGAGACCCACAGGCGCAGGATGTCGGCTCCCAGCGTTTTGATCACTTGCTGCGGTTCCACCACATTGCCCAGCGATTTGGACATCTTGCGGCCTTGCGCGTCCACGGTGAAGCCGTGGGTCAACACTGTTTGGTAGGGCGCTAAGCCGCGCATCGCCACCGCCGTGAGTAAGGCCGATTGGAACCAGCCGCGATGTTGATCGGAGCCTTCCAGGTACAGTTGAGCGGGCAGGCCCAGCGCAAGACTCTTGGCTAAGACCGTGGCGTGGGTGACGCCAGAGTCAAACCACACGTCCAGCGTGTCGGTGATTTTTTCGTATTCTGCGGCGGCTTCGGCCCCCAATAAATCGGCGGCGGTGAGGGCAAACCAGGCATCAATGCCGCCTTGTTCGACCCGCTGGGCGACGGCTTCAATCAGCGCGGGGGTGTGGGGATGGAGCGCGCCAGTGTGTTTATGTACCAACAACGCCAGCGGAATCCCCCAAGTGCGTTGCCTTGAAATACACCAATCGGGGCGATTTTCCACCATGCCCTTGATCCGCTGTTTACCCCAATCCGGCAGCCAAGTGACTTGTTCGATTTGTTCAAGTACCTGACGGCGCAGCCCGTTTTTCTCCATGCTGATAAACCACTGCGGGGTGGCGCGGAAAATCACCGGAATTTTGTGCCGCCAGCAATGCGGATAACTGTGGCGTATCGCTTTTTCGCGCAGCAATTTTCCGTTGACGCTCAACACCTCAATCACATGGGCGTCGGCTTTCAGCACAAATTCTCCCGCAAACAAGGGAGTATCCGGCAAAAAGCAGCCATTGCCGCCGACTGGATTGTCCACCGCCAAGTGATAACGCTGACCGACCACATAGTCTTCCTGACCGTGACCCGGCGCGGTGTGTACACAGCCCGTCCCCGCTTCGGTGGTGACATGTTCGCCCAAAATAATCGGCACTTCACGCGGATAAAACGGGTGTTGCAACCACAAGCCCGCCAGATTTTTGCCCTGACAATAGGCGATTACCCGATATTCATCAATGTCATAGCGCAGCATGGCCTCTTTCAGCAAGGCTTCGGCGATCACTAAGCGCTCGGTGCCGTATTGACCGACACACTGCACCACCACGTAGTCCAAATCTGGATGCACCGCCACGGCTTGGTTGGCGGGCAAAGTCCAGGGCGTGGTGGTCCAAATCACCACCGACAGCGGCCCGCTGCCGTTGCGTTCCGGCGCATGTTGGCAGGCTTGCAAGCGAGGTTTTTTCCTCGTACTCGACTTCGGCTTCCGCCAGCGCCGAGCCGCAATCGGTACACCAATGCACCGGCTTGTAGCCCTTTTCCACATGACCGTTGGCGATAATCTGACCGAGGGCGCGAATGGTATCCGCTTCCACTTGGAAATCCATCGTCAGATAAGGCTTGTCCCAATCACCCAAGACGCCTAAGCGCTTGAAATCTTCACGCTGGCGATTCACCTGTTGTTGGGCGTAATCGCGACACGCGGTGCGAAATTCGTGGGCATCCACCCGATGCCCGGCTTTACCCTTGCGCTTTTCCACCACCAATTCAATCGGCAAACCGTGACAATCCCAGCCCGGCACATAGGGCGCATCCAGCCCATTCAGGGTTTGGGATTTCACGATCATGTCTTTGAGAATTTTATTGACCGCATGGCCGATGTGAATATCGCCATTGGCATAAGGGGGGCCATCGTGCAATAAAAAACGCGGCTGGCCTGCTCGCGCCTTGCGAATCTCGGCATACACCTGCTGCGCTTCCCACTGTGCCAGCAAGGCTGGCTCACGCTCAGCTAAGCTGGCTTTCATGGGGAAATCAGTCGTTGGGAGATTCAGGGTCTTTTTATACTCGGCCACGCGCATGTCTCATCTGGGGTTAGGTCGATCCACTCCCGTTACAAAGGCCGGGAGCCACACTGCTTATCTAAGCTTACAATTTACAGGGCAACCGCGCTGAGGTAAAGGCTGGCCCCGCTTTGGTTTAGGGGGCGGGTTTGTCAGTGCTGGCTGCATCTGGCGTTTCTTTGGGTGGATTGAAACGTTCGTTGCGCAAGCGCCGTTTAATTTCCTGATAACGCAGCAAATAGCCTTGATATTCTTGTTTAATGTCTTCTTGTTCTTGGTTTTTAGTCACCACCATTTTTTCAAAACGGGTGATTTGTTGTTTCAAATTGGTCGTGTGACGATTCAGCCGTTCGTACTCGTCTTTAGATTTTTTAATATCGTCGCGGGCAATGGTTTTTTCCGCTTCTTCCAAGCTGCGCCGATAAAAATCTAACTGATCTTGAGCGACTCTGATTGCCGCATCAACCGAGGCCAGCTTACCATCGCGGGCAATCTCAATATCAGATTCTGAGGGATAAAGGTCGAGCAGCTTTTTATCCTGCGCTTCTTGTTCAGCCAGTAAACGTTCTTCTTTGAGTTTACGCTGTTCTTCGGCCAGCAGTTGATTGCGTTCTTCCGGGCTTTTTTCGCGCCCCACTTGCTGCATCACATCGCCCTGTAAATTCAGCACCTTATGCCCTTGGCTGGCATATTCTGGCGGCACGACGCTGCCGCATTCTTTAACGCCTGACTCATTAACCCAGCATTTGATGGTGACGCCCGCCCCCCCTGGAGCATCGGCAGCAAAGCACACGGTGCTGCAAGCCAAGGCCAAACTGGCAGTCAATAAGTAAGAGTGAGTGTTCATAACAGGCTCCAATTAATTCCGATTTCGTAACTACCTACCCCAAAAAAATTACCGCAGAGACGCAGAGGACACCAAGACAACCCATTCACTTTGCGGTTTTTCTCTGCGTATTTTGCGCCTCTGCGGTGAAGATTGGTTTTATAGGTAGGCAGTTACCCGATTTCTTAGTAGTGTTGTACGGCCATTTTGACAATCGCGGCCAAGTCTTGCACCAAGCTGTCTACTTCCGCTTTCTCGCTGCCTTCGACCATAATCCGAATCAGCGGCTCGGTGCCCGAAGCGCGTAACAGTACCCGTCCGCGTTGGCCCAGTTGTTGTTCGGCTTCGCGCAAGGCGTCACGCACTTGCGGCAAACTCAGCACGTCGCGGCGTTCAGGGAGCGAGACATTCAACAGCCGTTGCGGGTATTTATACACCCCGTGCATCAGTTCGCGCAGGCTCAGACCGCTTTGGATGGTGATCGCCAGCACTTGCAAGGCGGTGATAATGCCGTCGCCGGTGGTGGTGCGATCCAAGCAAATCACATGACCCGAAGACTCGCCGCCTAAGCTGCCACCGTGTTGCTGAAGCTGTTCCATCACGTAGCGATCCCCGACTGGGGCGCGCAAGAAAGTCACACCCAAGCGATCTATCGCCTGTTCTAGGCCCAGATTGCTCATCAAAGTGCCCACCACTGGGCCGCGCAGCTCGCCCGCTTGGTGACGGGCTTGGGCGATGATATAGACCAGATCGTCGCCGTCGAGTAGCTGTCCCTGGTTATCGACCATGATCACGCGATCCCCGTCACCATCCAGGGCTATCCCCAAATCGGCTTGATGCTGGAGTACCGCCGCTTGCAATGCCTGCGGCTGAGTTGCGCCACAGGCTGCGTTGATGTTAAGACCGTCGGGACTGGAACCGATGCTGATCACCTGGGCACCCAGTTCTTTGAACACGTTGGGGGCGATGTGGTAAGTCGCCCCGTGGGCGCAGTCCACCACCAATTTGACGCCATTGAGATTGATGTGAATAGGGATGGTGCTTTTGCAAAATTCAATATAACGTCCGGCGGCGTCTTCGATGCGTTCCGCCTTGCCGAGCGCAGCAGAAGCGACCGTGGTCATCGGTTTGTCCAGTTCCGCTTCTATCGCCAGTTCCAGCGCATCCGGTAACTTGGTGCCCGCTTGGGAAAAAAACTTGATGCCATTGTCATCAAAGGGATTGTGCGAGGCACTGACCACGATCCCGGCGCGGGCGTGAAAAGTGCGGGTGAGATAGGCGATGCCTGGTGTCGGCATCGGGCCGAGTAGGCGGATGTGCATCCCCGCCGCCGATAAACCGGCTTCGAGTGCCGATTCAAACATATAGCCAGAAATCCGCGTGTCTTTGCCGATCAGCACCCGATTGCGGCCATCGCTGCCGAGTACCCGCCCCACCGCCCAGCCGAGCTTGAGTACGAAGTCTGGGGTAATCGGGGCAATTCCCACTTGGCCACGGATGCCGTCGGTTCCAAAATATTTACGTGCTTGACTCATGAGCGTGACTGCCTCTTCAGGTAATGGCCGCCAGATCGCCTGCGGCATGTGGCCCGGCCAGCGCCGTCAACGCCTGTCGCAGGGCGGCGGCCAGCGCTTCCTGACGCACCGGTTTAGTAATGTAATCGTCCATCCCCACCGCCAGACAGGCATCCTGATACTCGCGGGTGGCATGAGCGGTCATGGCGATGATATGGGGCCGTTGCAGGCCCAGGTATTGGGCGCGAATCGCCCGGGTGGCTTCAAGACCATCCATTTCGGGCATCTGCATATCCATCAGGATCACATGATAAGGCTGACGCGCCAAGGCGGTCAGCGCTTCACCGCCATGATTGGCCACGTCAGCACGGTATCCCAATTTTTGCAGCAACAGCAAGGCGATTTTTTGGTTGAGCACATTATCTTCAACCAGCAGAATCTGCAAGCGCGTCGTAGTGGGTTGCGGTGACGGGGTGACGGGGACTGGTGCAGCGACTGCGGCGGGCAGATCGGGCAGATGCAGCAGGCTGGAAATCCCCTGATGTAAGCTGCGGCGCTTAATCGGCTTGTGTAGATAGCCTTGAAACAAGGCTTGGTTTTCTGCTTCTTGCCACGCCATCGTGCCCAAAGACACCAGCATCAACACCGGCAGCGCCTGTCGATCCGGCAAATCGCGCAAGGCCGCACAAAAACTGAGACCGTGCATCTGCGGCATTTCCATGTCCGCCACCACTAAATCGCAAGCCCAGTCTGGTTTTGTCAATAAGGCTAATGCCTCTGCACCCGTGGTCACAGCGGTGCAGTGCATCCCCCAGCGCGTGCAATAGTGGGTCAATAACTCCAAACTGCCTGGGTGATCGTCCACCAGCAACACCCGCCGCTGTGCCAAGTGGGGATCGGGTTGCATCAGATTCGGTTCAGCATCGGGCAGTCTGCCCACTTGGATACTGAAACTGAAACAAGCGCCCTGGCCTAAGGTGCTGTCTACCCACAGGCTGCCGCCCATGAGTTCGGCCAGTTGACGGCTGATCGCCAATCCCAAGCCAGTGCCGCCATAGCGACGGCTAATGGAAGAATCCACTTGGGTAAAAGCCTGAAACAAGCTGTCCAAACGGTCGGCGGGGATACCGATACCGCTGTCTTGCACCCGACAACGGATTTCCAGTTGATCGGGTTGATCCGGCCTGGACACGGGGCGACTTTGTACCTCAACCACAATCTCGCCCTGTTCGGTGAATTTCACCGCATTGCTGAGCAAATTCACCAGTATTTGGAGCAAGCGGGTCATATCCCCACAAACCTGGGTGGGCACAGCCTCCTCAAAACGTAACAGCAATTCCAAGCCTTTTTGGGCGGCTTTGGGCGCGATCAAATCTAGGGCGTTTTCCAATAAAGTTTGTAAAGCAAAAGGCTGCTGTTCCATGTCCAACTTACCGGCCTCGATTTTAGAGAAATCCAGAATATCATTCAGTATCGCCAACAAGGTTTCGCCGCTGTTGTGTATGGTTTTGGCGTAATCGCGTTGGGCGGGATTCAAAGGCGTGTCTTGCAACAAACCGGTCATCCCGATAATCCCATTCAAGGGCGTGCGAATTTCGTGCTGGCGCTCTCGGCAGTTTGCTTGGCGTGGCGTAACTCCCGCACATTGCGCTCTAAATCCAGGTTCAACAGCGTCAAGGCCGCATTCCGGCGTTCCAGTTCTAAGGTCATGGCGTCGAGCGAACAGCCTTGCGAATGCACCAGCGCTTCGGCTTCCGCCCGTGCGTTTTTCAGGGTATTTTCAGTGTGCAACGTGCGCCGCCACACCAGCCAGCCGATCAACAAGCTTATCAGCATCGTCCCCATGCCAGCCCCGCCCAACAGCCAGTAAGCATCGCGATAAGCGCGGGCAGTCTGGGCTTCGGCCTGCTGCCGATGTTGTTTTTGCAACGCCAGCAACTCGTCAAAACCCTGCACAGACACCTGCTGCATCGGTGTCGCTTGCTCACGCAACAGGCGCTGGGCGCTGGTGTCCTCTCCTTCCAACAAAAGCTTGGCAATCTGCGTGCGCACCTGCGCGGAAGTCCGGGTGAATTCCTGCGAATGTACCAGATAAGCCTGTTCTTCTGGCGTCAGCGGCATTTCGCTAAATTGTTGACGTAGCCGGATAAACTCGCTGGCCAGCGCCCCAAATTCTTGATAGAAGGCATCGCGTGCGAAAGGGTCTTCAGTCACCGACATGCTATGCAATAACAGCAAACGCTGAATCACCAGCGTGCGCATGTGGTTGACCAGTTCTGCTTTTTGATAACTGTGGCGCACCACGGTGTCCAAGTGGTGCTGTATCAGTTGTAAGCGGGATAAGCCGGTCAGCGTCAAGCTCAGCAGCAGCACTGTCATGATGCCAAAACCGGCGATGATAAAAAAACGGGCGCTCAAGCAGTCTACGCAAGCCTGTTGCAGCCGACTGAGCAAGCTGCGCGGTGGGGTCACAGTCATCAAAGCGAGACCTGTCCTGTGCTAAAAGAGGGGAAAATAACCGGCCAAATATCGTCTGGCTAAACCCCTAATTTATAACACGGCCTCTCAGAAAAAACACAGTAGCGCCGCTACCTCGTGACAAATTTTTTAGCTTCCCTGCTAAAAAATCACTCGCTCACGCGGCGACTCTTCCTTTCTTCGGCATACTCCTTCCCCCATGACTCTACGCCAATCACACCCGCTGCGTCTCTCCTGCGGCTTGCGCTCTCGCTTCAACCTACGGCTCTACGGTCGGGCATTGGCGCTATCGCGGACTAACCGCCTTCGCTTCGCTCTCCTTGGCGGTCAGCGCCAGATTTATATATTACTGAATTGTAGGATTATCTTTTAGATTAAATAACCATGCCACAAGGCAAATAATAAACTATAAGAAGTGCCAAACTACGGTTTGGCAGTTCTTTTTTTGCGCCGTCATCCGCCATGCTACAATCGGGTCGGGATGTTCAGCCCAGTCGTGTGACGAAAAAATATGACCCGCCCTGCCGGGCTTATCACACCGAATAGCGCTTAGTTTGAGCATACCGAGGCAAATGTACGCCATTCGACACCTCTTGCGGAAGGAATCGTTCCCCA
>JFJP01023601.1_pt1 | contig 10774 bp, 10 predicted proteins | sample 431651 | NCBI WGS metagenome assembly JFJP01 (sample SAMN02602958, study PRJNA72255) | Microbial mat metagenome, whole genome shotgun sequencing project. | biome: fresh water; feature: sink hole; material: water; isolation source: purple microbial (photo- and chemosynthetic) mats found in...
TGCCGCTGACCACCAAGCCACCCACCACACCGTGCCCCATATACCAGTCCCAGGCGGTGAACATGGGACGATGCGTGGCCTCCCCAACGAGTTCTATCGATTCCCTATAGTTAAAGGTTTTGTTGTCACGGTCCCGGAAGAAATTGAGGTGCAGAATGATGCTGTCGTCCGAGAGTGTGCGCACCGTGGAGACAAGCTCATCCGCCGTGACGTTCGAAAGTTCCGTGAAGGTGATCCGGCCATGGTACAGAGGCATGATCTCGCGCAGGCGGGCAATGTTCGCCAGACTCGATTCCGTGCTGTCATTGATGGAATAGACATGACGGGTGTGCGGCAGGAGGGACAGCGCGATATCCAGGGTTTCTTTGAGGTTGAAATCCTCGATGACGCCGGTGATGGCATTGTTTGGTTCGATCCGATGGGCTTCAAGGTCGTTGATCCCACAGAAGACGATGGGAACGTCGTGGAAGAGTTCGTCTCGCAGAGACAGGATTAAGGACAGGGCATTGTCATCCGAGGTAATGATCACATCGAAGCGGCGGTCCCGGTACTTTGTCCGGAAAAGTTCTCGGGTGTCCGCCAGGAGGCGTTCCGGCAGGAATCGTTTTGTGTCGAGGTATTCGACAGAAATGTCGGCCTGCGGGAGTGCGGCGGAAAGCACGGAATTCAGGCCGGCGACGATATTGTCGGTCCAGCGGTTTCCCTGGTGGTAGGAATGAACGATCAGGACGCGCGGGGTGGAAGTACCGCCCAGTACCGGGAGAGCCAGGGCCAAGCACAGCGCCAGAAACGGGATCAGGCGCCGGATGGCGAACAGGGATACTCTTCGGACTTGGCTGGACATGGGACTCCGGTCAGAACGAGGTTCAGGAGGTATTCACCGGAAACAGAAATAAATCGCAGTGTCAAGGCGGGTCAGAAATCACAGCCGCTCTAAGAGTACGTACAGCATCGGCAGGACGCCGATCATGGCCAGCATGGACGCGAACCAGCAGGCGTTGGCCAGGTCGATGTCGAGGTCATAAATGGAGGGCGGGATGAGGGCCGTGAACGCTACAGGCATGGATGACAGGACGAGTACGACTTTGAGGGGCGTTCCGCTGAGAATGCTCCCGAAACCCAGGGCCGCCGCAGCCGAGGTCGCCAGGATGGGCATGCACAGGAATTTGATGCCCACGATGACCACGCATTCGCGCAGATAGCCTCTCAGGCGGGCGAAACGCATGGCCAGGCCAATCGAGAAAAGCATCATCAGGGACGCCGTCGGCACCAGGATGCTGTTGAGCAGTGGAAAGAAGGATGGACGCTGGAGTCCGGATAGGTTCAGAAGTCCCCCAAGCAGCATGGAGGACAGGGCCACGATGATGAAGGGGTCGGTCACGACGCGCCGCAGGCCTGCCAAGGCCCCGTTGCTCTGCTTCCCGCCTTCGGCGTAGGCCCGAGCCAGGGGAAAGCCAAAGGAGAAATAGACGATCTCTTCGAAGAGCTTGTAGGCAGGCACCAGGGCGAAGGCCGCCTCGCCCAGGAAGGTGTGGCAGACCATGGCCCCGATGGCTCCGATGTTGGTGAAGGAGCCGCAGCAGTAAAAGGCTCCGGTCTGGCGCGAATCGAGTCCCAGAGGTTTGGCCGCGGCCAGGGCCAGGAAGCCGCCAATCAGGAAGACTGCGGCCCCCACGAAGGGCATGGCGACGAGTTCGACGTCACCTAGGGACAGGTTCCAGATGGCCCCGCAATAAGTCAGGGGCAGCACCCACAGCAGCGCGGCTTTCTGCAGGCCTACGCGCAGCCGCGGCATGTCGACGGGCAGGTGCATCCGGCCTGCGTCCACGGCCATGCGCACAAGCCAACCCATGCCCAGGCCGGTGACGATGATGGTCAGGGAGAAGAGGACCTTGTCCATGCCGCGTGCTTGTGTCAGCCGCGTTTGTTACTGCGGGCAGGACGCCCCTGCCTGCCGCTCTGACCGGGCTTTGCAGGCCTCTCGGCACGTCCGGTGCGCTGCGTGTCGGAACTGTTACGCGAGCCGCGGGCTTTCGGGGTGCCGGTTCCGGACCGGCCATCTTCCCCTTTCCTGCCTTGTCCGCCGCGTCCCTTCGACTCCGGACCCGAGCCCTTCTCGGACCCCGTCTGCGTTCTCTCGTTCCGTCTGCCGCGCCCTTTTGAATCCCCGGTGCCTTCACCTGACCGCGCGCCTGGCTTCTCGGTGTTTCTGCCGCGCGGTTTGGAATCCGGCCGCGAATCCTTGCCTTCCGTCCGAGCGTCCGCGTTTTCGTTCTTTTTGCCGCGCGTCGTCGATTCGGACTGCGCGTCCTTGGATTTCTTGCCTCGGCCCTGCACGGTCAGCTTGGCCGGAGATTTTTTGGCCACCAGCTCCTTGATTGCCCTGGGGGCGTTGCGCTCGCTCTTCGGATTGCCGGGGCGGTAGAGCACAAAATCCGGGACGTCGCTGTCTTCCGTGAATCCCTTGACCGCTTCCACCGGGATCTGGTGGCGCAGCAGGTCTTCGATGGCCAGCAGCAGGTTGCGCTCCTCGGGACTGACCAGGGACACGGCGATGCCGCTGACACCTGCGCGGCCGGTACGTCCGATGCGGTGCACGTAATCCTCGGGGGAGTTGGGGATGTCGTAGTTGACCACGTAGGGCAGGTTGGAAATGTCGAGCCCGCGCGCAGCCACGTCCGTGGCCACGAGAATGTGGATCTTGCCGTCCTTGAATTCTTCAAGGGTCCGTTTCCGGAGCGATTGGCTCTTGCTGCCATGCAGGGCGGCGACGCTGACGCCGTGGGCCGCCAGCTTGTCGGTCAGTCTGTTGGCCCAGGTCCGGGTGCGGGCAAAGACCAGAATGCGGCTGCTGTGCTCCTTGGTGATCAGGTGCAACAGGAGAGGGAGTTTGTTGTCCTTGTTCACGAGATGCACCTTCTGCACCACGGCTTCGGCGGCGGTGGTATCGGGCGTGATCTCGATGTATTCGGGCTTGTCCAGCATTTTCGCGGCCAGGGCCTTGATCTGCGGCGTGTAGGTGGCGGAAAAGAGCATGGTCCTGCGTTCAACCGGCAGGAGGTCGAGAATCTTGTTTATCTCTCCGCTGAATCCCAGGTCGAGCATCCTGTCGGCTTCGTCGAAAACCAGGAACTCAATGGCGGCGAGGTTCAAATGCCCCTGCTCTGCTAGATCGAGCAGGCGTCCCGGCGTGGCCACCAGGATGTCGATGCCGCGCTGCAGGCGCTCGATCTGCGCTTCGATGCGCACGCCGCCAAAGGTCACGGTGCAGCGCAGGGAGACCTTGCGCGCATAGGCCTTGATGCTTTCGCCGACCTGCAGGGCCAGTTCTCGCGTGGGGGTGAGCACCAGTGCGCGGGGGTGATGCCCGTTGCCGCGGGTCTGGCTCAGGATCTCGACGATGGGCAGGGCGAAGGCGTCCGTTTTTCCCGTGCCGGTCTGGGCCCGCGCCAGGATGTCCCGTCCGGCGAGGATGACGGGGATGGCCTTGGCCTGGATGTCGGTGGGGGCCTCATAGCCTTTGTTCTTGACGGCCCTCAGCAGTTCGGCCCGCAGGGCAAGTTGATTAAATGACATATGTATCCTTGAAAGGTCGGGTGGTAAAAAAAGTGTGTGGGCGAACCGGGATGTCGGGGGGGATCGGATCCGGAAAAAATTTGGGGAGTGTGCCAGACGTTGTTCGCAAAAAGTTGTCTAGTCAGTTCCGGCGAGAGTGTCCACTCTGCGTGGATGTGGGCGCAGGTGCAAGGCGTCGTGTGATGAAATTCAGTATTTCGGAACGTTACGAAGATATTGCCGCACGGTTGCCAAAGTGTTACGCAGAAAACAAATTTCCTCTATGGCAGCTCCGATTCACGTGCGCGTGCATTTAGGCCTGAAATCTGGAGCCATTGTATGAACAGGATCTTTTACACCAAGGAGCGGATCATGGGCGACAAAGGCGGAAAGAAGGACAAGGACAAACTGCAGAAACAGAAAGCCAGCAAAGAAGCCGAGAAGAAAAAGGAAAAGCAGGACAAGCAGGTGAAGAAGGCTTGATCAGATCTCGTTTTGAAGATCGTATCCGTTTTTGGCCTGCGGCGCCGGATACAGGTGTGTGATGCATCGCGATTACGCGGACAAAGGGGAGACGGCTCCCCTTTGTCAATTTGAGGGTTTCAGTCGAAGCATTCAAATCGATTGCGGCCCATGTTCTTGGCTTTGTACAGTGCCTGATCGGCCCGAACCATCAAGTCGGACAAGGTTTCCGTCTGTGGGCGGTATTCTGCAACCCCGATGCTTGTCGTCAAAAGCACGGGCCGGCCAACCTCCGTAAAGAGCACTAGCGCTTCCACTTGAGCGATGAGCCTCTCGGCGACTCGGCACGCCTTCTTCAGATCCGTTTCCACCAGGAGCAGGGCAAATTCTTCGCCGCCAATGCGGCCCAGAAGGTCGGAACTGCGCAACCCTGTGCCGCAGGCCTGTGCCACTGCCTGCAGAGCGCGGTCGCCCACGGCGTGACCGAAGGTGTCGTTCACGGATTTGAAATGGTCGATGTCCAGCATGAGCAGACTTAAAGTGCAGCCATGGCGCTTGCAGCGTTCGATTTCCTTTTGCGCGGAGTGCAGGAAATGGCCACGGTTGGCTGTTGCGGTCAGGCTGTCGGTGGTAGCCTGGCGCTCCAGTTCCAGGCGCAGAGCCCTGCGTTCGGAGATGTCCCGGGTCACGCCATGGATTTCCACTGCCCCGGTTTTATCGTTTTTGACGTAGCGTGCGATGGCTTCGGTCCAGATCGAAGATCCATCCTTGTGCACTTGTTCGATTTCGCTTGTCAGGTACGTCTGCGAGTCCATGGCCCCGGACAGGAACTTTGCGCGGTTGTCGCTGATAACACGTTTCAGGCGCACGGCTTCTTCAGGAGTCAGGGCCGCATCGAGAGGCTGAATCATTATTTCTTCGGGAGTGTACCCGCGCAGGCGCTCAACCGAAGGGCTGATATAGGAGAAGTGGAGGGTCTGGGTATCAAGAATCCAGACAACATCCTTCATGGTTTCGGTCAGGTTGCGGTAATGGGCTTCGCTTTCGATCAGGGCAGCCTGGGCGCGCTTGCGGCGTTTGACCTGCAGTTGCAGCCCGGCGTTGATCTGCTTCAGCTTTACTTCTTTTTTTCTGATGGTCTTAAGGGACGCTTCCAGCTGAGCGGCCATGGCGTTGAACGCATTGGAAAATTCTCCCATGAAGTCAAGGCGCTGGCTGAAATCGCCGGACGCGATCATCTGGGTCTGCCAAGTCATGTGCTTGAGGCTCGCTTGCAGCGTCTTTAATGCTCCCGCCGTGTAGCCCTTCAGGGCTGTGCTGACGGACAGATCTCCGCCGGCGATGGCCATGATGAAACAGCGCAGCTCAAGCAGTTCCGCGTGCAGGCGCGCAAGCTCGGCTTCGGCCATGAGGTCTGCGGGCAGTTCCGGAGGCGCTTTGGCCGTCAGAATTTCGCGCAGCAGGGCGCAGGCCCGGTCAAGCTCCGAACTCATGCCTCTTCCTCGGCCTGGGCCGTGAAGCGGCAGGTCCGGTCTCCGGTACACCAGCAGTCCACTTCCTTGACCTTGAATTTCTTGCCCGTGAAGCTCTCCATGAGCCCGGCAATGAATCCCTCGTCATAGACGCATACCTCGTAGTCCAGTTCCGGCAGCCCCGAGCAATCCAGATCCTCGGACATGGTGATGACAAATGAGCCCTTCTCCTCGTCCGCCGATTCCACGCGCATGATGCCGATGCCAAGGTCTCTCAATAATTCCTGCAGAGTGCGTACGAACTCGTTCAGGTCCGTGATCTCAGAGCAAAACTTGTTGTAAAACGCGGTTCCCGCCAGCTTGCCCGCCTCATGGAACAGGGCATCGGTATGCGCCGTGCCATAATGGCTTTCCAGTACGTCCCGGAAAACGAACTGCATGAGGCGGTAAACTTCGATTCGTGTCGTAGGCCCAAGATTGGGCCGGCCCAAATTTATGTCACCGATAAGATCCCAGGAAAATTTGTATTTGCGTTCAGCCATGGTCCACCATCGGGGGTTAAGATTCAAGTTTGTCAAAGTTATCTGTCTGGGAGGCGAATATCAAGGCGGATATGACTGTTTGGCTGAACTTGAGCAATCGACTCGCACCAAACTGTCAATCGCATCCAGCGCTGCGGTCATCGAAGAATTGGGTTCAGATCGCTTTATGGCTCCGGGATGTCTTTTTTTGGTATTCGACCGTAAAAACAAAGAGGAGTGGCTATTTCAATATCTTGAGATTGTTGTTATTATTGATTTTCTTGGCTAAAAAGTCAAAATGTGTTTCATCGGGAGAAACAATTTTGAGGGTATCATGGCGCAGGAACAATTCTCCAACTTGGCTTCATTTGTCGGTAACAGTGGAAAAATATGTATTTTATGCCGTGAAATGGGTATTCGGAAAACCATCACAAGCATAGTCAATGAGCTTGGATTGTCCCCGCTCGTTCTTGTTGCCACGGATGATTTCAGGGAACCAAAAAATCAGAAGAATTTTATAAATTCATTGGAAGAATGCAAAGAACTGCTGCTTGTAATGGACTTCAATAATGAAAATAGCGCAGTCTATTTTCATTTGCTCGATGATCTTTATACAAAGTATCAGGAAAAGCTCAAAACCATTGCAATAGTCGATAAGGCATACCACGGATTGATCAGTCTGCTTTACGCACGTGGAGCCCGGGCTGTTTTGATAAAGCCGTTCATGCCGAATGATCTCAAGTTCCGGTTAATATCTTTTTTTGCGGAAGTGTCCGTCCTGGATCGTCTCATCGAACTTGGAAAGGAATGTCTTGAAAAGAAGGAACACGGCAAGGCGTTGGCGATCTGCCGGAAAATCGAATCGGAATACGAACAAACGCATCAATCGCTTCTTTTTTGCGGGGATGTGCATCTGGAACTTGGCGAATACAGAAAGGCCGGGCGTTACTATATGCGCGGATTCCAGGACGAGCAGTTGAGCTTCCAGGCGTATGCGAGCCTAGCGAAATTGTGCGCGGTGACCAGAAGGACTCGGGGGGAGATTTTTTGGCTCAAGAAGTTCGCGCAAATCAATACGCTTGATTATACTAATTTCGAAAGAATCGGTGAATTGTGCTTGTTGCGCAATAAAAAGGATGAGGCGAAAGAGTTTTTCGGTAAGTCAATGAACGCAGCTCGCAAAATCACGTCTGAAGATCGCGTATCCCGGCTCGTTATTGACATCGCGAATGTCTGTGTTGATCACAAATCTGTCGAGATGTCCAAAGAGTACGCGACGATGGCATTACGGAATGGCAACGTCGATAAGACATTGTTGAGTGAAATAGCCTATTTTCGGATGAACAAACTCAATGATGCGGATGGCGCCTGCAGTATTTATTCTCTTTTGGCGGTCAGAGAAGAGAAACGAGGTGCGAAAATGGACGTCGATTTCTGGTCAACGGCGCTGTACAATGCTGCGATTTGCCATCATCTCGCGCACGGAAAGCTGAAAATCATCAAGCAAAAAAACAGCTCCAAGAGAGCCAGTGATTATATCTTCGAAATATTGAGCGTCAAACCGGATTTCGGAAAAGACGACCCGAGCATCAACGAAAACATCATTGCCATCGCCAGCAATCCCCTGCAACAAAACAATCCGTTGAGCGTTTTACTGGCCAAACTGGGCAGGCTTTAGCAGGGAGAGGCTCAGCCCAGGTTCATGAGAGGCTGGTAGCAGTCGGGCCTGCGGTCACGGAACAGCCCCCATTCCGCCCTGCGCCGGGCGTTTTCCGCGAAGTCGAAGCTTGCCGTGAGCACCGCTTCGCCTTCGCGACCGGCCTCGGCCAGCAGCCGTCCGTCGGTGCCGGCGATGAAGGACGATCCGTAGAAGGTCAGACCGATGGGACCGTCGGTTTCGAAGCCCACGCGGTTGGCAGCGCAGACGGGGACCATGTTGGCCGCGGCGTGGCCCTGCATGGTACGCTGCCAGTGGCCGCAGGAATCGTAGCCAGGCATATCCGGTTCGGAGCCTATGGCCGTGGGGTAGAGCAGGATGTCCGCGCCCATCAACGTCATGCAGCGGGCTGCCTCGGGAAACCACTGGTCCCAGCAGATGCCTGCGCCGATTCTTCCAAAGCGCGTATCCCAGACCTTGAAACCGGTATCTCCGGGCGAGAAATAATATTTTTCCTCATAACCGGGCCCCTGAGGAATGTGGGCTTTGCGGTAGAGTCCCATGGGGCTTCCGTCGCAGTCGAGCATGACCAGCGAATTGAAGTGGGCCTGCCCGCTGCGCTCGAAGAAACTGACGGGCAGGACCACGCCCAACTCCCTGGCCAGTTCGCTCATGCGCGAGATGACCGGGCTTTCGGTCGCCTCGGCCGCCCAGGAGAAATACCGGGGGTTCATGACCTTGCAGAAGTATGGGCCGGCAAAGAGCTCCTGCAGGAGGATTACCTGTGCGCCCATGGCCGCAGCCTTGCGCACCAATGCTTCGGCCCGGTCAAGGTTATCGGCAATGTCAGGCCCGCAGGACATCTGCGTCACGGCTACGGTTGTTTCACGCATGATTACCTCCATTTTCCGCCGGTGCCCTGCCCGATGCCAGCGTTCGGTGCCCCCTCTTGGGGCTTCTTGCTGATTCTTCGTCCCTATTCTTCCGCTGCCGTCTTTTCCCGATTCATGGCGTCGGACGGGCAGGCGCTTGTCGACACGGTGGTCTCCCGCAGATCGAATTCCCGCCCTGCCGCCGCATGCATTTATGCCATCGAGATCATGACATGTTTGGTGATCTGGTAGTCGTGGACGGCCTCGATGGACAGGTCCTTGCCAAAGCCGGACTGCTTGAAGCCGCCGTGCGGGGTTTCGGAACCCAGCGGTAGGTGGTCGTTGATCCATACGCAGCCGAATTCGAGGTTGCCCGCCACGCGTATGGCGCGGCCGATATCTCGTGTAAAGACCGAAGAAGCCAGACCGAAATCGCAGTCGTTGCCCATGGCCACGGCTTGCTCTTCGGTTTCGAAAGACTGGATGGAGATGACCGGACCGAAGACTTCCTTCTGCACGATCTCGGACCGCTGATCGACGTTCGTCAGGATCGTGGGCTCGTAGTAGTAGCCCCTGTCGAACCCAACGGGAATTTTGCCGCCGGTCAGGACGTGCGCGCCCTGTGCTACGGCGCGGTCCACGAAGCCCATGACCGTGTCGCGCTGGACGCGTGAAATGAGCGGGCCAACCTGGGTCTCGGGATCGAAGGGCAAACCCGGCTTGAGAGCGCGAACCGCCTCCACGATGGCTTCAGTAGCTTTCTTCAGAATGCTTTTGTGGATGAGGATGCGGGTAGCGGCGGTACAGTCCTGCCCCGTGTTCATGAAGCCTCCCATGGCGATCTTGGCGGCCACAGTGGTCAGGTCGGCATCCTCGAAGACGAGCACGGGCGCCTTGCCGCCCAGCTCCAGATGCACGCGCTTCAAGGTGTCGGCCGCGCCGCGCATGATCATCTTGCCCGTGTCCGTGGCGCCGGTCAGACTGACGATGCGGATATCGGGATGCTTCACGATGGCCGGTCCAATGCCGCCGGTCAGGATGTTCAGCACGCCGTCGGGCAGGCCCGCCTCCTTGGCGATTTCGCCCAGCAGCAGGGTCGAGCGGGGTGTGATGGACGCCGGCTTGATTATGGAGGTGCAGCCGGCGGCCAGGGCGGGTCCGATTTTCCACGCCGCCATCATGAAGGGGTAGTTCCATGGACAGATGCCGGCGGAGACTCCGCAAGGTTCGCTACGGAAAATCGAGGTGTAGCCCGCGACATATTCTCCGGCGCTGTTGCCGCAGGTATCGCGGGCCGCACCGGCGAAAAAGCGGAAGTTGTCGATGCTGAAGGCGATGTCGCCGGGCAAGGTCAGGAAATGGTAGGGCTTTCCGGTGTCCTCGGACTCGATTCTGCCGATCTCCTCCTTGCGCGCCTCGATCAGGTCAGCCATTTTGAGCAGGACTGCGGACCGCTCTCCGGGCGTCCTACGGGACCAGCGTCCGTCCTCGAACGCGGCCTTGGCCGCCGCTACCGCGACGTCGATGTCAGCGTCCGAAGCGTTAGCCACGCTGCCGACAATCTCTCCCGTGGCCGGGTTTTCCACATCCATCATTTGCCCATTACACGGCGCTTTCCATCCGCCATTGATCCATAATTGGCCGTCCATCATGTTCACCTTGTCTTCAGTTGGATTGTTGAATTTCAGATATCATCCTTCATCAGGGCGAGTTGCGGGTCATTCGTCAATCCCGGCATCCAGCAGGCGCCCTGCCAGTTCGCGCCGTTTTCCGGCTGGGCTTCCTTCGGAGCAGCGGTTCAGCATCTGTGTGCCTCGCAGGCTGCGCAGTTCGCGGTCCGGTTCGGCAAAGACAAGGGCACCGGGCTCGCAAACCTCCACGCACGCAGGTTCGCCATTGCACAAGTCGCATTTCAGGGCGATACCGTCCGCGCCCACGCGGATCTGGCCCCAGGGGCATGATTGCGCACAGGCGCCACAGCCCGTGCATTTGTTGGTATGAACCAGCACCGTACCCGACTCGTCGTGGCTAATGGCGCCGGTAGGGCAGGCCGCCATGCAGTCGGGGTTGGCGCAGTGAAAGCAGACGCTGGGTACGGCACGGGCGGTCTGCGGGAAAGTCTCAATGCCCAGACAGGCCATGTCAGGGGCGAATACGCCCGCATGCGCGGCGGCGCAGGCGGTCAGGCAGCGGGCGCAGCCCGTGCATTTTTCCGGCAGGGCCACAAGTATTCTG
>JFJP01030479.1_pt1 | contig 10774 bp, 9 predicted proteins | sample 431651 | NCBI WGS metagenome assembly JFJP01 (sample SAMN02602958, study PRJNA72255) | Microbial mat metagenome, whole genome shotgun sequencing project. | biome: fresh water; feature: sink hole; material: water; isolation source: purple microbial (photo- and chemosynthetic) mats found in...
CGGAATGTCGCCGGCTGAGCGTCAATTCCAACGATATGCAGCACACGCTGGAAGGCGGTTCGCTGGAAACCATCCGGCTGATGGTGGCGACCGGGATGGGTATTACCGTGCTGCCCTATACCTCGGTCAGCGGCTATGCCCAAATCAGCGATTTGTTGACGGTTCGGCCGTTCGCGGCGCCAGCGCCGACCCGAATCGTGGCGCTGGCCTGGCGCAAGAGCTTTCCGCGTCCCAAAGTCATCGCCCTGCTGGCCGAGGCGATTCGCGCCTGTCCGCTGGGCGAGGCGGTGCGGACGCTGAAGTGAAGGTGGCCCGCGTCAAATCCGGGCAGAAAACCCCGCGCTTGCTACTCCGCCACGCCATACCGGGCCTGATATTCCCGCAGCTTCTCCAAATGCCCGGCGTACTCCGTCCGCCCGGCCAAATGCGTGATCAAATCGCGCAAGGTGACCAAGGGCAGCACCCGAATCCCATGAGCGCGCTCGACTTCCTGCACCGCGGATAACTCGCCTTGGCCCCGTTCCTGCCGATCCAGCGCAATGACTACGCCCGCCGGGGTCGCGCCCTGCGCGGCCAGAATCGGCAGCGTCTCGCTGATAGCGGTGCCAGCGGTGATGACATCATCCACGATCAGCGCCCTGCCCTGGAGCGGCGCACCCACGATTAGCCCACCCTCGCCGTGATCCTTGGCCTCCTTGCGGTTGAAGCACCATGGCACATCACGGCCATGCGCTTCGGCCAAGGCAATGGCGACGGCGGCAGCTAGTGGAATCCCCTTGTAGGCCGGCCCGAACAGAATATCGAACTCCAGCCCGGCGGCGACGATGGCATCCGCGTAATAGCGGCCCAGTCGGGCCAAGGCCGCGCCGCTGTTGAACAGGCCAGCATTGAAGAAATAGGGGCTGATCCGCCCCGATTTGAGGGTGAACTCACCGAAGCGCAACACGCCCCGGCCAATCGCGAAGTCGAGAAAATCGCGCTGATAGTCGCGCATGGGGTGTGATTCCGGCAGTGGGGAGAAAAGAATGCCGTTATGATAGCCGCCCCACAGCGCTTCCGCCCGCCGCCCGGTCATCTTCCGCTCATGCGCATCATCACCTTCAACGCCAACGGCATCCGTTCCGCCGCCCGCAAGGGCTTTTTCAACTGGTTGGCCGGGCAAAACGCCGACGTGGTCTGCATTCAGGAAACCAAGGCGCAGATTCACCAGTTACCGCCAGCGGACTATCACCCACCCGGTTACCACTGCCATTACCACGATGCCGAGCGCAAGGGTTACAGCGGGGTCGCGATCTATGCCCGCCGCGAGCCGGATGAAATTCACACGGGGTTGGGCTGGCCGGAATGCGACACGGAAGGCCGCTGGCTGGAAGCGCGCTTTGGCAATCTCAGCGTGGTCTCGCTGTACTTGCCGTCTGGTTCTTCCAGCCCGGAACGGCAGGCGGTGAAATTCGACTTTCTGGCCCGGTTGGCGGAACCGTTGCGCGTGATGCAAGCCAGTGGCCGCGACTATATCCTGTGTGGCGACTGGAACATTGCGCACAAAAACATTGACTTGAAAAACTGGCGGGCCAACCAGAACTATTCCGGCTTTCTCCCGGAAGAGCGGGCTTGGCTGGATGAATTATTCGGGCCGCTGGGTTGGGTGGACGCCTTCCGGGTGGTGAATTCCGAGCCGGATCAATACACCTGGTGGTCGAATCGCGGGCGGGCGCGGGAAAAGAACGTCGGTTGGCGGATTGACTATCAGGTGATTACGCCCGGTCTGGCGGATAAAATCCGCGCCGCGGCTATTTATCGCGACCAGCAATTCTCCGATCATGCGCCGTTGATGATGGATTATGACTTTTAGCGGGTGCGTCATGGAGCCAGAAGAACTTGATCAGCGACTGATTCAGTCGAGGAAGGCGGCAAGCTTGAGCCGTAGGTTCTCGGCCCGCAGCCGGGAGAGTTCCATCTCTTCCGGCGTCACCACCTTGCCACCAGCGCGCTTACCCGCTGCCGACTGGGTCGAGATCTCGAAACTATCTGGCCATCAGCCTAGATAGCGAATCTTGAAGCCGGACGAGGTCATGATTTCCTCCCGTCGGACAATACGTACCCGAGGGAGGGCTGCGGCCCGGTCGCTGGCGAGCAGGTCCGAATAGATGCCGCCCTGGCGGGCGCTGAAAGCCTCGGCGAAGGCGGCGCTGATGTCCTCTGGCGTGGTGGCCGGGCCGTCCGGCCGGCAGACGACAGCCAGATCGAGAAGCGGCCGCAGTTCAGCGCCCTCGGTCTTGCGTAGCTGGAATTCGCCCGTCAACCGTTCTGCCAGCCAGGGGGTCTCCTCCAGCACACTCTTGACCTTGCCCACATAGATCTTGATTCCATGGAAGGTGATGCCATCCCGGCGTCCGGTCACCAGCACGAAGGGGCGTTTGCCAACCCGTGCCGGATCGCAACCGCGCTCCATCAGCAACTTGAGGGGGTCGAGTCCCTGGGCAGCGAGCAGGGCCAGCATCTGTTCATAGCCAATCACCCGCCCGTTGTCACCGGAACGATAGCGAATCAGGGGGACTGCGTTATGGCGGGTCATCACCAGTTCGCCATCAACCTCTTCGATATGGATGGCGTCCGGGTCGTACTGGCAAATGGTCGGGATGTCGTCCAGATCGAGGACTTCGCGCACTTTCCCCTGCTCGTGCAGGAGACGCTTGATCGCGACACAGAGCAGGGATTCGCGCCCGGCGCTGCGGAAATCGGTGGCTCCGTAGCCGGAATTGAGGGAATCGAGACTGCCCGCCGGGTAGCCGAGCAAGGCGTTCAGGCGATCACGATAAGTCTCCGAATAGCCTTCCCCGAGCAGGCGCAGCTTGATGCCGAACTGCTCCACGGGAATTCCCCGGGCCTTGGCGTTTTCCAGGATGTTCTTGGCGGTGGCGGGGTAGGAATAGAGAATCGTCTGCTCGAATTGCGGAGAAAACTCCTTGATTACCTCCAAGCAGGCTTCTTCATCCCGTCCGGGAGTGACCAGCGTGGTTTTGCCCATTTCGATGCCCATGGCGCGCAGGGCATAGGCGAAGAGGGCGCCGCTCATGTTGCCCCCCATCAGGACGCCCAGCACTAGCAGCGTTGGACGGGTGGTGATCTGGAAATTGGCATCCAGTTCGTCGTAGACACTGCGCCAGTAATTCTTTTCCACCTCTGGCCGGCAGGGCCAATACAAGTAGCGGCCGGATGACCCGGAGCTGTGCATGATGACATGGCTGCCCTGCACGGTGCCGTCCAGGCAACGTTCGGCCAGGGGGTAGGCCTGGATGTAGTTGGTCTTGTCCATCAGCGGCAGGGTGGAAAAATCTTCCGGCCCGGTCATTTCGGGAATCGCGCCGCCCTGCGTTTCGAGGAATTTTCGATAAGCCGGTACACGCTGAATTGCGGTCTGGAAGACTTCGACGGGATCAAGCGCCATGATTTTTCAACCTCATGATTTTTCCATCAACAGGACATCAGCCCCGGCGTAACGAGACGATGGCCCCCAGGGCACAGAAAACGGCGAAGATGCCAAAACAGGCGCGGGTCGCCGACAACATTTCCGGGTACAGCGCGGCGGGAATACCTTCCGCCTGGCCCAGGGTGAGCAGAAAGGCAAGGCCGCACAGGATAATGCTGAACTGCATACCGAGATTGCGCATGATTGAATTGGAGGCGGCGGCGATTCCGCGCTTTTCCTCCGGCACCACACCCATGATGATGCTGGTGTTGGGCGCCGAGAAAAACGAGATTCCGATGCCCGTCAGGATCAGGGCAACGTAGATCAGGGCAAACGGGGTGCTGGTATCGATGAACACCAGCAGCGCCGAAGCTATGGTGAGTATTCCTAGACCCATCGAGGCTACCCACGCCGGTGAACTTCGATCGGCCAGATAACCGGCCAGCGGCGAAAAAAAGATTTGTACCAGGGGTTGGAAAAGAGTGATCTGGCCAGCTTCCGAGGGCGACAGGCCGCGATTGCACTGCAAGTAGAGCGGCAGGAGATACTGGGAGCCGTAAGTAGCGGCGAAGGTGCAGAAGACGGCGACATTGGCGTAAGCGAAGGCCCGGTTGCCGGTGAATAGCCTGACATCGAAAATCGGGCTGGTTGCCTGAAGCTGCCTGCGGATAAACAGCAACAAGCCAGCGACACTGAGGCAGAGCAGGGCTGGTCCGTCGGGTGAGGTCAGGCGGGCAGCGCCGAATTGCAGCGAGATCAGGGTCAGGGCGTAGAACAGGATGCCGGGGAGATCGAGGCTGCCCCGGTTAGAGGGAGTCCGTTTTTTTCCTTCCGGCACCAAGGTCCAGATACACACGAAAGCGACAGCGCCGGCCAGGGCAGCGCTGACGAAAATGCTACGCCAGCCGAAATGCTCGGTGAGCAGGCCACCCACGAAATTGCCAATGGAATAGCCAAAAAACACCATCCCGGACAAAAAACCCATGGCCATGGCGCGACGTTCCGCCGGAAAGACGGCGGCGACCAGCGGTGTATTCGACACCAGCAGAAAGGCCGCCGCCGCACCCTGTAATCCACGCATGACCAGCAGCGAGGTGAAATCATGGGCAGCCAGAGGCACCAGCGCGTTGGACAGGATGAAAAAGGCACAGCCGAAGAGCAGGGTCCGCCTGGGGCCATAGGCGTCGCTCAGGCGGCCAAAGGGAATCAGACACAGGCTGGTCAGCAGCAGGTAGAGCGAGGCAACCTGGCTCAGATCAGCCGCGTTGGCGTGGAATTCGGCGCCTATCGTCTTCAGGGCCAGGTTGACCGAGGCCGCCAGGTAGGTGGACAGGAAAGAAGTCAGGCCGGTGCTGAACAGGATGACGGCCAAGCGGAGCGTCATGGTGTTTCCAGCAATAGGAAGAAGCTACAGTAGTCTGGATTACTTTGCAGCAAAGCAGGTCGCTCCCTGGCGCCGGATGTAGTCCATGATGCTCTTTGCGGAAGGCTGGTGGAGTTTGATTTCCGCCGGGTCCAGCACGATGCCGTTGAGGAACTGGAGTTCAAGGACATCGTGGCCGTTCTGCCCGCTTTCCGGGAAGATGCCGGAATAGAAAAATCCGAGCGCTTCGGCAGCATCGCACAGGGCCGGGGCACTTGAATTCTCCAAGTCGATGGCCAGCATGATGCAGGCGACCTGCTGGGCAACCAGGAATTCGGTAAAGGCGGCCAACTTGTAGCGTACCGCCTCACCGCCGGCCGCGGTGATCTTGGCCCGGTTCCAGGCTAGGTCGCGCTGGTATTCCAGCCGGTCTTCCCCGGTGTCCGCTTCCTGGGTTTTCCCAGCACCGTCGCTGATAGTCAGGCCCAGCCAGTCATAGCTTTGCAGGATCATATCCCGGTGTCGGGGAGATGGATAAATCACACGGTTTGCCCGGGGTTTGAGTTGGCGGAAATTGAGCACCGTGGTAATCCGTTCCCCGGGTTTGGCGCCTTCTACGAAGATGGCCGGGGTGGAGGCCAGGTGCAGCGCCACGCTGAGGCGGCCCATGGCCTCGCTTGCTTTCTGGGTGGCCACATGATTGGTCACCGACAAGGAGAAGAGGGCGTGTGCGCTGCTTTTTTCCGCTTCGGCGTGAATGCGTTCGGCAAGTTCGCGAAAGACGCCGGCCTTGCGCAGTTCGGGCAGGACGAAGGCGGCGCCCATCTCGCCCAAGGGCGCATCCGGTGCATAGCGCATCATGGCGTAGTGGCCGACGACCCGGTTGTTCTGGTTTACGGCTATCCAGGAAAGAAGCTTGCCAGACTGACTTTGTTCCACCACCTGGTCCGGGTAGTAGATGACATCCTTGTAGCCGTAGCCATAGATATCCCAGGCAGCGGAAGCCAGAGCCAGGGCTTCCTCCCGAGTACTCAGACGGCGGTAGGCAATTTCGCCATGATCCCGACGGGTATCTTCCGCTGCGGCAGGGATGGATGCGCCACGATGGAGGGCGATGGGCGCTGGCAGTTTCTTCTGCATCTCGAATTCCTGCCCCTCCTTCTCAAGGTAGCGCCAAGTGACGCTGTCCATGAGTTTTTCGATCAGGAAGGTGCCCAATCCCTCAGGCGTGTCTTCAATGGACTGGGGGAGACGGTATTTCGGGATTTTCGAGAAATCGAAGGGGCGACCGGCGGCGCGGGCCTTCAATTGGATGGCTTCGTCAGAGAACCGGATGCGCAGACGAAGCGGTGTCTCATCCCCGGACGGGATGGTATGCTTGAAAAAATTGCTCAATCCTTCCTCCAGGGCCAGAGCGACCTGGTCGCGGATTTTCTCAGGCACCCCCAGGTTCTGGCAGAGGTCGGAAAAGTAGGCTTGCAGGGCGCTCAGGCTGGCCTGGTGCCTGGGAAAGGAGATTTCGGTGCTGTATGCCATCAGTCTTGTAAAGTGCTTATCCCAAATTATTGAGCTTTGTTCGTTTTCCAAAGGCCGGGTTTCATACTACCAGTTTTTCCGTGACCATTCACCGCCGGTATGGTGGTCGAATCGCCAGTGGGCGCGGGAGAAGAACGTCGGTTGGCGGATTGCCTATCAAGTGATTACGCCCGGCCTGACGGATAAAATCCGCGCCGCCGCTATTTATCGCGACCAGCGCTTTTCTGATCCTGCGCCACTGATGATGGATACTGATGATGAATTATGACCATGTTTGCTAAAACTACCCGCCGCTCCACCCGCGACATCCTGCGGATTTTTGCCAGTGGCCGGATGCTCGCTGCTCTGCTGATGGGGTTTTCCTCCGGCCTGCCACTGTTGCTGGCGACCGGTTCAGTGCTGCAAGCCTGGCTGAAAGAATCCGGGGTTGATCTCGGCACCATCGGCCTGTTTGCCCTGGTCGGCTTGCCCTACACCCTGAAGTTTCTCTGGGCACCGCTGCTGGATCGTTTTGCGCCGATTGCCGGGATGGGCCGGCGACGCGGCTGGTTGCTGATCATTCAAATCGCGCTGATCGCCGCCATCGCCGGAATCGGTCTGACCGACCCGAAGCTGAGTCTGCCGCTGGTCACTCTGGCCGCATTCCTGGCGGCGTTTTTTTCCGCCTCCCAGGACATTGTGATCGATGCCTACCGGCGGGAATCGCTGGCGGATGATGAGCAGGGCCTGGGCGCTTCGTTCTACGTCAATGGCTATCGGGTGGGAATGCTGCTGGCATCGGGCGGCGGCCTGATTCTGGCTGATTTCATCCCGTTTCAGGCGGTGTATGGGGTCATGGCGGTCGCGATGCTGCCCGGTCTGATCACTACCCTGCTCTGCGTCGAACCGCCCGTGTCGGACGGAACGCCCCGCACCCTGCGGGAAGCCGTCGTAGCGCCGTTCGTGGAGTATTTCTCCCGGCACGATGCCGCTTTAATCCTGCTGTTTGTGCTGCTCTACAAAGTGGGCGAGATGATGGCCAGCAGCAAGACCGAAATCGGCGCTATCGTCAAACTGTTCGGATTCTGGGCAACGGTGATCGGCGGACTGATGGGCGGGGTGCTGATGTTGCGGCTGGGCTTGTACCGGGCGCTGTGGCTGTTCGGCATCTTGCAGGCCATCGGCCTGGTCGGTTTCGTCATTCTGGCCCGGCTTGGTCACAGTCTGCCGGGACTGGCACTGGCCATCACCAGCGAAAATCTGTTCAGCGGTATGGCGACGACCGCGTATGTGGCCTTCATGGCGACGCTGACCAACCGCAAATTCACCGCCACCCAATACGCGCTGCTCAGTAGTCTGATGGGCATTCCCCGCGTCATCGTCAACACCCCGACCGGTTATCTGGCCGAGTGGCTGGGTTGGGAAGGCTTCTTTCTGTTCTGTATGGTCGCAACCGTGCCCGGTCTGTGGTTGCTGACCCGGTTTCGGGCGTGGATGGAGGCGGATGACCGTCCGGACTGAATAGCCTTTTTGCCGGAACCGGAGGCCGTTTTCAACAACCAGGGGCGATTCGCCGCCCCTGTGGAAAACTCAGGCTGCGCTGGTCAGCCGTTCGTATTTGGCCCGCAACTGATCATCGTTTTCCGGGTGGTTCGGGTCCGGGATGATGCAGTCCACCGGGCAGACTTCAATGCACTGCGGTGTTTCGAAGTGACCGACGCATTGGGTGCAAAGATTCGGGTCAATCTGGTAAATCTCCTCGCCTTGGGAAATGGCTTCGTTCGGGCACTCTGGCTCGCACACGTCGCAGTTAATACATTCGTCAGTAATCATTAGCGCCATGACTGGCTCCTCGTGGCTATTTGCGGGATTTCAAGCTCGATGCGGTTTTGGACAACCGGATTTCCGATCATTCTACTCAACTATCATTTTACTGGATTAACTTCGCGCTGCGAACTTCACTGCCAGCGCTGCCATGACCTTGGGATGCACAAACGGGGTAATGTCGCCGCCCAGTTTGGCGACCTCGCGCACCAGGCTGGATGAGATGAAAGCGTATTGCTCGGTGGGGGTCAGGAAGATCGATTCGATTTCGGAGTCCAGCCGGCGATTCATGCTGGCTAACTGAAACTCAAATTCAAAGTCGGAGACTGCGCGCAAGCCACGCAGAATGACGTGAGCGCCGACGCTCTTGGCGTAGCTGACCAGCAGCGTATCGAAGCCGCGCACCTCGACATGCGGCAAGTGCGCGACCACCTCGCGGGCCAGTTCCACCCGCTCCTCCAGCGAAAACAGCGGTTGCTTATTGGGGTTAGCCGCGACGCTGACAATGAGCCGCCCAAACATGCGGGCACCGCGCTCGACCAGATCAGCATGACCGTTGGTGATGGGATCAAAGGTGCCGGGGTAAATGGCGAAAACGGACATGCGGGGTTCCTGGGGGTGTCGAAAGTGCGCGGATTATCGGGAAAGCCTGGCGGCAAGGCAACCGCGCCGCCAGTCAGAACACCGGCCACAGAAAAACACGGAAATACACGGAAATACACGGAAAATTTTTATTTTTCAGTGTATTTCCGTGTCCTTCCGTGGCTAATATCCTTAGGTTTGGTCGGAGCGAACACCAAAGCGGGTATCATTTTTTCGGGAAATCCCCTTATTCGCGCTCGCGCCGCGCCAACCGGTACGCCACCGCGCCGGCGGTCTTCTCCCTGTGCAGCGTCCACAGGGCGGGCAGCGATGCCGGTTGCCATTCAGCCTCCGTTTCCAGATAAATCCAGGCGGTCGCCGCCAGCCAGCCACCGGCCTCCAGCGCCGCGCAGACCGGCTCCAGCAGACCCGCGCCAAACGGCGGATCGAGCAGCACAATCTCGAATGGCGTAGCCGGTTGCCGCAACCAGGCCAACGCTTCGGCCAGTTCTACCCGCCCGCCCTCAGCCTTCAGCCGCATCAGATTCTCCCGCAGGGCGCGAACCGCCAGCGGCTCGCGTTCGATGAACAGCACTTCCGCCGCGCCCCGCGACAGCGCCTCGATCCCCAACGCGCCGCTGCCGGCAAACAGGTCCAGACAGCGCGCGCCGGGCAATACCGGAGCCAGCCAGTTGAACAGGGTTTCCCGCACCCGATCCGGAGTGGGCCGCAAACCGGGCAGGTCGGGAAATTCCAACCGCCGGCTGCGCCATTGGCCGCCGATGATCCGAATCTGGTTGGGATGGCCGCCGCGCCGGTTCATGGTGGTGGAGCCGCCGCTGGACCACCGACGATCACGGTAATCAGCCGATCCGGCTGGACATGCCGCTGCCAGGCGGCCTTGACCTGCTCCAGAGTGATGCCGTTCATCCGGTCGATATAGGTCTGCAAGTAATCCAGCGGCAGGTCGTAAAACGCGATCCCGCCCAGCGCCGCCGCCAGCTTGCTGTTGCCGGCCAGACCCAGCGCAAAGCCGCCGGTGATGTTCTGCCGGGCGTCTTCCAGAAGCTGAGGTTTAGGGCCGTTCGCGGTGAACTCGCGCAATGCGCTCTGCGCGACCTGCAAGGCGGTATCAACCTGATCATTGCGGGTTTGCAGATTCATCAGGAACGGGCCGGCCTGTTGCATCGGCGAAAAGGCGCTGTACGCCCCATAAGCCAGGCCGCGCTGTTCCCGAATCTCTTGCGCGAGTTGCGAAACCAGCCCGTTGCCGCCGAATACATGGTTGCCGAGAAACAGGGCGTAATAATCCGGATCGGCGCGATTGACGCCCAGTTGCCCGATCAGGATGTGGCTCTGGCTGGAGGGGTGGGGAATGCGCAGGGTCTGACTGGTGGGAACCGGCGGGGCGGGCAGCGTGGGAACCGGCTCGCCTTTGGGCAGACCACCGACCAGCGCATTAGCCAACTCCTCGGCGGCAGGCCGATCCAGATCGCCGACCAGCGTGACCATCGCATTCGCAGCCGTGTAATGACGGCGGTGAAAATCCTGCACCTCGGCGCGAGTCAGCGCCTTCAGGCTGGCGGCGGTTCCTTCCGGCGGCGAAGCGTAAGGATGCGCACCGTAGAGCGCCTTGAAAAAGGCATCCTGCGCAATCGCACCGGGTGATTGCGCCCGCTCCTGCAACGCGGTCAGCATCTGCTGGCGTACCCGCTCTACCGTATCGGGCGCGAAAGTAGGCTCCTTTAACAGCCGGGCGACAGTTTCAACCGCCGGTTGCCGATAGCGCGGATCGACCAGACTGCGGAGCGACACTGAGGCTGAATCGCGCCGGGAACTGGCGCTGAAGCGAGCGCCGACCCGATCCAGCCGGTCCGCGATCACGTCCGCCGACCAATCGCCCGCACCTTCTTCCAGCAAAGCATTGGTGAGTTGAGCCAGACCGGGCCGGTCGCCGTCGCGGGCGGAACCGGCGTTAAACAGGACTTGCGCATCGACCATCGGCAATTCGCGGGCCGGAA
>JFJP01041676.1_pt1 | contig 10774 bp, 9 predicted proteins | sample 431651 | NCBI WGS metagenome assembly JFJP01 (sample SAMN02602958, study PRJNA72255) | Microbial mat metagenome, whole genome shotgun sequencing project. | biome: fresh water; feature: sink hole; material: water; isolation source: purple microbial (photo- and chemosynthetic) mats found in...
TTTTTGTTTAAAACTATTGACAATACTAAATTAAGGTGATACATTAGCACTATATTATTTTATTAGGATATTAAATGAAACAAAAAGGGTTTACGTTAATTGAGTTAATGATTGCAGTAGCTATAGTAAGTATCTTAGCGGCTGTAGCTTTACCGTCTTATACACAATATATTACTCGTTCCAGGCTTGTAGAAGGTACTCAACATCTAGCAGGATATGCAGTGACAATGAACCAGTATATGCAAGATACTGGCACCTATCAAACTGTACCTGTTAATGGGACTACTTGTGGTCGTACTAAGACTTCGACTACTTATTTTGATTATGATTGTTCTGCCCCTAATGCTAATTCATTTACTGCGACTATGACAGGTAAAGGGGCTATGACAGGTTATGAATATACCTTAAATTATTTAGATGTGAAAACTACGGTTAAACCTACTGCGTGGGCTAAAACTGATTGCTGGAATACAGGTTCTACTTGTATCAATTAATATGAAACAAAAAGGATTTACGCTTATTGAGCTAATGATTTCATTAGCTGTAATGGGTATTCTATTAATGTCTGTTGTTGGATTAGCACAGTCTTATATAGCTAATGCTAGATTAAGGACTACTGCTGATGAGCTTCGTGTGGGGCTAATGACAGCTAGAATAGAAGCTATTAAACGTAATACAGTTATTGCTTTTACTCCATCTTCTACGGGGGGTTGGAGTATGGAAGATATTTATAATTCTACACCTTTACCTCAAAAAAGTATTACAACTACGCCTATAACAGTAACAGTTTTAGACAAAAATGGTAATTCTATTTCTAAAGTTAGCTTTACAGGTAGTGGTAGGCCAGGCTCTAAGATTCCAGATACTTCAACTGTAATAAATTATCCTTTAAAGCTTTCTGTTAAACCTACAGTAGCTAATAGTGATATTACTGATTTAGAAGTTCGTCTTGAAAGTGGTGGTCAAATTAAGGTATGTAATCCAAATGGTGTGGGGGTATTAAAATGTTAAAAAATCAAAAAGGTTCTTCTTTATTAGAAGGTTTAATTTCAATTGCTATATTTTCGTTTGGTGTATTAGGCACGATGAGTTTTCAAGCCAACATGCTATCAATGAGTACTCAAACTTCGTATAGATTAGAAGCTAACATGCATATAGCGAGTTTGGCAGGGGCTATTAACTCTGATCCTAAAAATTATTTATGTTATACATATCCTAAAACAACTCCTGATGCCACAAAGGTGGATAATTGTACTGCTGCTGATTCTTATATGACTGTTTGGAAGGGTCAAGTAGAAGGGTTAAAAGGTTATGAACCTGGTAATGGGGATACTGTACCATATTTGGCAGTTTCAAAAGATGGTAATATCGAAGTAACTATAGCATGGTTATTACATAATGAAAGAGAAAAAGGTATTACTGTTCCACATACTCTAGTTTCGACTATTCATCCTATGGCGGGGGATTAATACTATGAAAAGTAATATGAAAAAGTATCAATATGGTTTTTCACTTGTAGAGCTTATGGTAGGTTCTGTAATATCTTTGCTTGTTACTTTAACTGTAGCAGGGTCTTCTAGGTTTTTAGATACTCAAAAAAAGATTACTGTAGGGACTAATGTTGTTTTAGAAAATTTATCGTTAGCTCATAGAGAAGTTTCCAATACTTTAAAAATGGCTAGTTATGGAACCTATGGTTGTGTTACTACTAATATACAAGAAAGTGCGGTTGCGGGGGGTAAAGCTGTTACAGTAAATGACTTATCTCAAATGTTTATCACTAGTAATAATGTAACTACTAATAATAGTAATATTGATTCTGATGCTATAACACTTCTTCATGGTGATTCTGATACTGGTAATGCTTATACCGTAGTTTCTAATTTATCTTCTAATAGTATTACAACTACTGATTATGCTGGGCAATTAAAATTAAATCAATTAGTAGTAGTAAGAAGTTCAACACCTCCTAATCCTGCAACTACTTGTAGTGTTTCAAAAGTCACTTCTTTAACACCAATAACAGTAATTGATGCTTCTTTAAATTTTACAACTTTTCCTATTACAGGCAATAATCCTTCAGCTATTACTGGATTATCAGATATATTATATTCAAAACTTTTTATTAAGGATAACAACTTAAGGAGATATAACTCTATTATTCATAATTCTGAAGATGATGCTGAAATTTTAGCTGAAAATATAGTGTATATGAAAGCTTATTATGGTTTAATTAATGGTACTTTTGTATCGGCTATATCTACAGGTAATTGGGCTACGCATAACCTAATATCAGGCAGGGACAGTACTAATACTTCTATTGTTAATGGGGAAGTTTATGCTATTAGGTCTATGCGAATATTTATGGTTGCTCGTGCTCCAGTTTTAAATAAAAAAGAAAAAAATTCCTCTGGTGATATGGTTTGTACTGCAACTGATGATAATCATAAAGTGATTAAATCATGGACTGGCGGGCCTGAGTTTAATGTTACTACTTTAATTGATGGTCAATGTTATAAGTATAAAGCTATTGAATTTATAGCCCCTTTGAAAAATAAAGTTTTATTTGATATTTAATATGAAAAAATTATACAAAACTCAAAAAGGAAGTTCGCTTTTATTTACCTTAATTATATTAGTGGCGATGTTATTTGGAACTATTTCACTTTTTAAAAGTGTAAATATGAGTACTGTAGTTGCAGGTAATTTAGCCTTTAAAGAAAGTTCTATTAATGCTGCTGATGTGGGGCTTTCTAAAGCTTTTGATAAGTTATCTAATCCGGCTTTTGATTTAAACAATTCTAGCACTACGGGAGAAGGATTATATTACATTACTCAGCGTAAGGTAGATAATAATGGTATTGTGTGTGCTACTCTGGCTAATACTGATGATGATACTGATGATGGCACGTTACATTGTAAAAAATCTGATATGCTATGGGGGACTGCTACTATAGTAGGTAATAATCAAGTATTTTATGTAATAGATAGGCTATGCAGTACATCTCTTAGTGGAATTTCTTCTAGTGATATTAAAACCGTATGTTTGATGGATACAAATTCTACTAATATTGGGGGTTCAAATTGTGTTGGAAATCTTAGCTGTGAAAATAAGGCACCTCTATCCCTTTCATATAGAGTAACTGTTAGGGTTGTTGGGACTAATAATACTGAAAGTTTTGTTCAAACTACTCTTTCACAACCTTTACAAATCATTTAATGTGTGCTACAATACAACAAAGGATATATATATCATGTTTAAAAAATTGATTTCTACTTTATTTATTTTGCAAGTAATTGCAAGTTCGGCAACTACAATTGACCAAAAACCTATTAGTCTTTCTGTAAAGCCTAATATTATTTTTGGTTTGGATGATTCTGGTAGTATGGATTCTGAAGTTATGCAAGACACCAATGATGGTGCGGTTTGGTGGAATACTACATCTGGTAAAAGGGCATTTATTGGTTATGATAAAGATGATGCTTATTCAAACACTCGTAAAACTTTAAATTTTAATAAAGATGGGGGTGCTGATGGTACTTGGAAAAAATACGTTTATCTATTTCCAAATGGTACAAGTACTGGTAACCGTCAATATAGCGATAGTAGCAATGACCATTATGCTATTGCGCCTATTGATGCTTATGCTAATTTTAGGAGTTCTGGGTTTAACCCACTTTATTATAATCCTTCGTTAAATTATACCCCTTGGGTTGAATCGTATTCAGGGGGTGCTAAGACTTTTGCTAATGCAAATCCTACAGCGGCTAAATCTCATCCAGCAAGCGGTAGTTCTACCATTGATTTAACTAAGATTCAAGGATTAAATACAAATGCAGATACAACTGCAACTGCTGCGGGGTCTAATTATACGTTTAGAACACAAACTGGAATGCCTTCATTTACTACTGTTAAGGTTATTGGGAATGATAAAACTTCAGTAGGTACTACCGATGCGACTATTCCATATTTACCTGCTACGTATTGGCTTAAATTAGCAACACCTACTACTGCGTGTCCTACGGGTTTTACGTGTACTGGGGATAATGGGGTTCCTGAAGCTATTGATGGCAATAGGTATCAAAAGATTGAAATTATTCAAGAGTCATTAGTTACTGCAACGACATCACCTTCTAATTTAGCACTTATTACTAAAGTAACTGTTGTTAATGGCGTTACTTATAACGATAGATTCCCTTCTGGTCGTAGTTATGTAGATGAAATTCAAAATTTTGCGAATTGGTTTCAATATTATCGTAAGCGTAAATTGATGCTAGCTTCTGCTATGGGACAGGTGTTATTTCCCTCAATCGGAGGTGATTTAAAAGGTGCGATTGTAGGAACTGTTTTATTTAATGCTCGTAGTTCACCTACTATGTACGATTTAGATAATAATACTGCATCTTTAAACGGTAGAGCTTTTTTATGGAAAATTTATACGAATCCTGCTAATAGTGGAACTCCTACTAGGGAAACTCTTGCGTATATTGGAAGTCAATATAATACAAATGCGGATATTGTTAAGTACTCTTGCCAAAAAAATTCTGCTTTTATTCTTACAGATGGCTATTCTAATACAGCTAGTGTGACAACTACTTATGATTCAGGAAAGAGTAAAACTACTTGGGGGGCTACTTCTCCTTATACAACTACTTATGATGGTAGTTTGGCAGATATTGCAATGCAATACTACACAAACAATTTAAGAGGTTCTACTTTTGTTACAGGTAAAGTACCTAAAAATGAAATTGATTTAAATACAAATCTGCATATGAATACTTATGCCTTAACCTTGGGGGCTAAGGGTTTAATTTATAACAAAGATGTTGCTGATCCATTTACGACAACCCCAACGTGGGTAAATCCTACTACGAATCGTAGCCCTATTATGGTTGATGATTTATGGCATTCAACGATTAATGGGCGTGGAGCTATGTATGTTGCTAATGATATCGAAGAAGTAAGTGCTGCTATTAGAGAAGCGTTATTAAATATTATTGCTACTAATAGGAGTGTGTCTGTTGTTGCAAATCCGTATGTAGATAATACTAATAACTATGTGTATTCACCTGAATATATTAGTTATTCATCAGGTGATTTAAAGAAATATGTTATTAATTTAACTACACCACCGACATTATCAACTACTCATTCATGGTCTGCTAAGGATAATATAGATACCGCTATAGTTGATGAAGTTAACAATATTAAGACTCGTAAATTAGTTACTTTTAATGGAACAGCGGGGGTGGCAATTACGGATACTACTCTTCGTACTACTAAATTTGGTTCAATTATTAATGCGTCACCTATTGCTATTCAAAAAGGAACTGTTACTACAATTTATCAAGCTTCTAATGATGGTTTTCTTCATGTTATTGAAGGTGCTACTGGTAATGAATTATGGGCTTATCGTCCACAAGGACTAAGTTATCAAGTTAATAACGGGACTGCTTGTAATAACTTAGGTGACTATAGTTCACAAGGAACGTGTTATCAAGTTGCTACTTTAAATAATCAATATGTATTAGATGGAAATCCTTCTGTTAATTATGTAGGTACTAAAACTATTTTAGTAGGGGGATTTGGATTTAATACAGTTAACAGAGGGTTTTATGCCTTAGATATTACTACTAGTGTTACTAGTAGTACCCCTGAAACTGATATCGCTAGTAAAGTTTTATGGGAATTTCCTGGTACTAATACTACTTATAAGGCTAATTTAGGGACTTCAACTTCTCAAGCGTCTATTATTAAAGTGGCTGCTTTTGGAAATGTTGTAGCTATCTCTAGCGGTTATAACAATGGTACAGGAACTGGTCAAAGTGGTGGCGATGGTAAAGGGCATGTATGGTTATTAAATCCATTAACGGGTGTTGTACTGGCTGAATTAAAGACCCCTGATGGTACTACTTCTGCTCCTATTGGAATGGCTAGTTTAATCGGTTATGCTTTAAATCCATTTGTAGATAAAACTGCTGTTGCTTTATATGGTGGGGATGAATTAGGTAGTATTTGGAAGTTTAATTTAACGGGTACAACTTTTGTTACTACTCCAGAAGGTGCCCCTTCATCAGATGCCACTAGAACTTCTAAAGTAGCTTCATTAGGAAATACAAAGCCAATTACAGTAGCTGTTGATGTATTAGCGGATTCTACAGGTAAAGCCATTATTTATGCTGTTACAGGTAGATTCTTATCTTCAAGTGATATTACTGTAACTAATACTCAATCTTTTGTAGCTATTTTAGATTCTGGAACTCCTGTAGCTTTTAATGAATTACTTAGCTATGCTAATTTATATGTAAATACTACAGATAGTAATCTTAGAAGGTCTAAAGGTATTTATTATAATTTTACTGGAAGTGGTGAGCGTGGGTTTGCTAAACCAAGAATTTTATCAGGATTGGTGTTGGCTAGAACTATTAATCCATCAGCAACTTCATGTGAAGTAACAGGGTATAAAGATTATATTTTCGATTTGAAATATCTAAAACCTAATCCAACACCTCCTGTGTTGCCTCCTGATGTTCTATTAGATGCTAATGGGGTTCCTATCCCAAAAGAACCGGATTCTCTTACTAATAGTGGTAATGTTATTATATTTTTAAAAGGTGAAATTCTAACTTTTGATGAACATGGTAATAGAATTAAACTTGGAAACTACACTATAGGAAGACAATTAGGATCATGGCGTGAGATTTTTAGGAAGTAAAAAAATTATATTTATAAAGCCCCTCTAGTAGGGGTTTTTTTTTAGGAGGTTTATTGTTTGTTAAAATAAAGTATTATTTAAGGAGATGTTATGCCTAGTGGATATGCAACATGTCGTTGGGATGGTAAAATTGATGGTGTTAGTGGTGCTGCTTGGGATGGTAGATATAATTATGATTATGTACCATTAAAGGATCATTTCATTAATGGGGTTCTTTATGGATGTTCCTTTACTTATAGTAGAGGTTCTTTAAAAGCGGTACCTAATCCTACTACAAAGCCTCCTCCGACTCCAAAGCCTCTTCCACCAGTACCACCACCACCACCACCACCACCACCACCACCTGTTATTGTGTATGGTACTAAGATTATTAATATTACCATCCCCTTTAATCTATCTGATTTTAAAAATGAATTAAAAACTTTATTAGAAGCTAATTTTTACTATGAGCCTTATACTATATTGGATTCTCTTAATGTGCCACATACTCCTGGTACAGTAGTACTATATACTACTGATACTGATATTAATTATGGTTATGGCGATAATACTAGTAAATCATTTGATGTAACTAATTTAACTTTTAACATAACTAATTTAATACTAAAAGTTAAATTTACTTTATTTAAAAATATACAAAAAGATACAGTAATAACTACAAATAGTGAAGGGCAGACTTTAACTAGTACAGAAGTTACTACTAATACAAAGATATTATATCCTTACAGTATATATTTAAAATCTATAAATCCTGTATTAGATAATAAAGGGAAGAATGGTTATGTTAGTGTTAACTTATTAAAAACAGTATTAAATAACAGGGTATATAGCGTGGATATTGAGGGATCGCCAACTAACTGTGATAGTGGTTATATAATAGAGATGCAACAAATAATAAATAACTGTTATTATCCTAATATGAAATTAAGTTTTAATTTTATAGATAGTATTGGTAATGAATTTAGTTTTATCCATGACGAGCCTTTAGTGGAATTAGATATATCGGGTATATATAACACTAATATGGAGGATATAAATGTTGTTGATTATAGTTATCCCATACCAAGTTATAATACCCCTATTAAACCAGATGGGGCTCATAGCTTTGCAGTGGGGGCGTATATACCTCGTCCTGAAATTGTAGGTAATTACAATTTTAGATATTTAAGAAATCTAGCTAGATGTAATTATCATATACGTAATTTAGATGGCACTCCAAATAGTGTTTATGGTTATTATTTTAAATAATTAGGAGTAAATAAATGTTAAAAGATACACGACAGTTAACTGATCGTCCTAATAAAATTGCGTTGTTGCCAAAGCAAACAATTTATGAGTATGTTGACCGATCAACTAATAGTGGTACGGGTACATATTATAAGGTAACACTTCCTAGTAGGACTTATGATCAATTAGCGTATAGCTTAGATATACTACCTAGATTAGATACACCTTATACAGTTGATGAACTAGATGAAGTTTATAATAGATATGGTGTTGAATTTAATAAAAGTACAAGTAATTTTCTAGTACTAGCTATTTCTAGTAATAAAGATACATATGTTCCAACTATAGATAGTTTAAATAACTTAAATGCTATACCAACTAATAGTATTTATGAGTTAGATTTTCTTGAAGGTACGTCATGCTCTTTCTATATAGGTATAGGGTGTTTAACCGCTTTTGAATTTATTAATGATTATGATATTACTAATTTAGTATGCCAAAATACTAGTGTTGTAATAACGCAGGTAGCTGGGGTGCTTTCTTCTAAATTAAATGCAGGAGAATTTAAACTTTGGAAAGTAAGCTGTGGAATAACTATTCTTAATACTAATTTAATATTTAGCTTTAAGGGTTTAAATGAAACTTCTATTTCATTTAAAGGTGTTAACATAAAGAGTATTTATGATGACGTTATTAAAAAGGGGGATTATGTTGCGCAAGACTTGTTTTCAGTTAATGTAAAAGTATTACAAAATCCTAATAATTATATTTGGCAAAACTTACTAGCTGAATTATCCTATAGTCTTATAACTACAGGGACTTATCCTACAACTTCTTCACAGTTATTATTAGGGGCAGTTCCAGTTAATTCTAATTTAATTTCTAATTTTGTGTTGAGGACAGTTAATACTCCAATAACTATTACTAGTATAACTGCTACTATAGTTACAACATCTATTACTATGATGAAGCTAGGTGTATCTAAAGATAAAGTTGCTGATGATTATAAAGTAACGGTTATTAATACTCTTTTAGAATTACCTTCTTTTAGTGGGGTGAGTTTATCTAAGACAGTAACAGTAGATATAACTTTAGATATATTAGGTGAACTAAGGTTTAAAGTAGATTATAAACCTACTATTAAAGTAGTTCCAACTATGCTAACAACTGCATCTGCTTCGGTAGCAGCTATTATAAATAGTAATAGACGGTTACAGATTACGGTAAAAGGGTATATATCTGACCCTGCTAGTATTATAACAATAGGGGATGTTATTGAATTAAAAGGGTCTGTAGTTTAAATTTAGGTCATTAGTTTTTTATTAAGTTATTTTAGGATTTATTATGTCTGAACAGTTATTTGAAGTAAGCGGTATTTCACTTGATAATACTATTTCTATTTTGTATGGGTCAGTAGCTCCGGGTTCTGCACCGGATACTATTGATGCTCAACAGGGTTCTGTATATTTTGATACAGATGGTGTAACATGGAAAAAGGTTACTTCAGGGGCTGGGGTCGATAAATCAGTACGTGGGGTTACTGGTACTACTATCTTAGATAGCTTAGATGCTACATTAGTTTCTACTGGGGTTTGGGCGATTACCACTTCTAGCGTTTTAGAACCTTTGAATCGTCAGACAGTTTTAATTACGGGTTCTCATAATGGGACGGTAGCTAAATATTCGTTATATAGCCGTATGGACTTCGGCACTAAAATTGCTGGAATTACTTATGACGTGCTATTATTAAATGGTAATTTTGAATTAAATAATGGAGGTACGATTACTTTATTAAGCGGTGGCGGAGGTGGTGGAACAGGTGATGTTACAACGGCACAGTTAACGGCTGAAACATCAGCAAGAATAGCTGCTGATTTATTATTACAAAATGCTATTGCTGCAATACCGGCTGGAGCTAAAGGAGATAAAGGTGATCAGGGACTTCAAGGTATTCAAGGTGTGGCAGGTAATGATGGGGCTAAAGGAGATAAAGGAGATAAAGGAGATAAGGGAGATAAGGGAGATACAGGTGCTGCGGGCACTAACGGTGTAGATGGAGCGCAAGGTATTCAAGGTATTCAAGGCCCTGCTGGTTCTAACGGGGTAGATGGCGCACAAGGTATTCAAGGTATTCAAGGTGTTCCTGGTGTTGATGGAAGTGGTGGAAGTGGTTCTGGGGTTTCAATTAAAAAAGAATTTACACAAACTGTACATGGCTTTAGTGTAGGTAATTTACTGTATATTAACCCTGTTGGTATATGGGAATTAGGTATTGCCTCTTCTGATTCGACATCTGAGATTGTTGGTGTGGTTAGTGACGTTACAACTGATACTTTTGATATTACGTTTAATGGGTATATGTCAGGTCTTACTGGATTATCAATTGGGGCTACTTATTATTTAAGTGAAACCGTTTTAGGGGGGTTTACAAGTAATTCACCTACAGCAGTAGATACTGTTTCTAAACCTATTTTTATCGCTATTAGTTCAACAGAAGCTTTAGTAATCCAGTCCCGTGGTATTATTAATTAAATAACTTAGCCCCCAGCTTGATAAATACCCTAAGTACTTATAATGCGTGGGGGTTTTTATTTTTAAAATGAAAGTAATTGCAATGTATGCAGCAATTTTAAAGAGTTCTGGATTTAATACTTCTGAAGCTAGAGATTCGCATGGTAGATGGGAAAAAGTAGGAAGTAATCTAGGTTCTAATGAAGGGGGGGCGCATATACATAATGGCAAAAAATATTATGTTAAGTTTCCTCCTAATCCTGAACAAGTACATTCTGAAGTAGCTTCAGATAAGATACATGAGTTGATGGGTTGTAATA
>JFJP01040718.1_pt1 | contig 10773 bp, 10 predicted proteins | sample 431651 | NCBI WGS metagenome assembly JFJP01 (sample SAMN02602958, study PRJNA72255) | Microbial mat metagenome, whole genome shotgun sequencing project. | biome: fresh water; feature: sink hole; material: water; isolation source: purple microbial (photo- and chemosynthetic) mats found in...
GCACCGTAACCATCTAACATGAAATGTAAACCAAATTGTTCTGTGTTGTTTTTCATATAGATAATTGTGAAATTTATAAAAACTACATTTCTTTATTTGATTTATATCATAAAAATTCGCACCACGCAAGTGGTACGAATGTTTTTTGTGTGCATTTATTTATACCGGCTCAGAAGTATATATGAACCTATCCCAGTGATGATAATTGCAAAGACTTTTTTAGTAATAGTCCCCTTCTCGATACGTTCATTGAAGATCTTCGGTAGGAAAAAAGACAATGTGACACCGAATACAAGAACAAAGAACACTTGGAAAGTTTCCGCCAAAAGTACTAGCGCCACAGGGGCAAGCATAGCAGCATAAGCTCCAACAATACTTCCACTCATATACAGTAATTCATTGAGAATATTTAGAACGATAATACCTGATGATCCTGCCTTGAAGCGAGTCAAAAAGTTTTGACGTTGCTTCTGCATGAACATAAACATTATTACCCCAATAATAACCAACATTACATGTTTCCAAAAAAGGCTACGCCAGATATTTTCTTCAAGTGCAACTCCTTTGAAAAACACTGATTCTGAAGCCCAGCACGTACAAGCGACAAGCATATACATCAATGTTTTCCATTTGAACAAAATACCATCTTTACCTTTTTCAAGTGACACCAATGAGGTACCTAAAATTATGAGGGACATTGCCTGGAATTGCTTATATGTGATGTCCTCACCAAGGTGAAAATATCCCATAAATAATGCTATTACTGGCACGAGTTGGTAATAAAAAACAGTAGCAGACGATTCAGAGTCCTTAAGTGCCATTAAGTATGACCAAATCAACACAATATCGAGCAGTGCCAGAATAGCAAGGGTGCGGAGATTTTCATCGCTGACAGCAAGCACGTCAGGCTCAATCCAATATAGTAATGGAATAGCAATGATTGACAACAACGCTGAAAACATCAACAAAGTGCCAACACCACCTTCCTGAAAATACTTACTTAACAGGACCTTATCTAGTAGATTAGTGATCGCATACAAAAATGGCGGCATCAAGGCAATAAAGAACCAGTTCATTCCGTTCTCCTTTTAAGTTGATTGAACTAAATATGATATAACACAAAATGTGGATAAAGTAAATGGTAGAAAAGACACTCAAAGTATTTACACACAATAAACTTTATGGATCAGTGGCAGTGGTTCGTGGATCACTGGAAAGAATCACCGATTGAAACTACTGCTCTTAAATTTTATGATAAGTATGAAGTATTTTTAACCTCCTATGGTACTGGTGGTTCTTATGAACTACCCAACATCGTAGTTATGAATATATGTAATCGGGATCAAGACCGATTAGTGATTATTTTGTTTCATGAAATAATCCACTTGAATATTGAATCGTTTATACAAAAATATTCTATCCCCCACTGGTACAAAGAACGAATTGTTGATCTTTTTTACAAACGAATATTCCCAGAAAAAGCCTTTGAACAAAATCTTCCCAAAGAAGTGCTTGCTGTCGATCCAATTTTTAACAGTCACTTTGCAGATCCTGAAGAGATGATTAAGGAATTTGCAGAATATTTGGCTAAAAAAAGTTAGGGGTAATCAAGATGGTCGCTATTTTGTTTACCTAAAGCATATTTTTATTACTTATTAGATGACAGAAAATTAATTTTTTACACGACTCGCATTATAATAAAACCTTTTAAGATACTTTTTAACGCTATAAAACTATAGGCACAGCTAAAAGTTCACCTACCTTATCTTTTGCAAAATAGGTGTCGTATATATATTTTAGAAAGTCAGTAGTGCAATGTTCATCTAGCCATTTATTAAAGTCTGATTCGTTCAAATTAATTCCAAAACTAAGGACTGGTTCACTGGCTGAATCAATACGTTCGGAGAGTGTCTGTAATTCAAAGCACATAGCTTTCGTAATTCGATTTTTCATAACAGTGATAGCGTCAGAATCATTTAATAATTTTTCTGTGCGTTCAAAAAATTCTCCACAGATAGTCGTCACTACATCCGTTTCATTTAGAGGAATATCTATAATCCAGCCTAATTGCCTTTTACTAAACCAAACTGATGAAATAAGACCATACGACCAGCCTTTTTCTTTTCTGATCCAATTGTTCAAGATGCCATATTGTGAATTAGTCAGCATATCGCACAACAAAGCAACACCAAGAGTATCGTCAAATATAAAATCACTAGTGAGATTACCGATACTATATATTGGTGTTTCAGTATCTTTTGATTCAATCAAGTGAAAGTCTTTATTTTTCCAAGAATAAGGTTTGTACTCTTCAATTAAATTATGTTTGATAGTCTTCAGATTAGAAAGTGCTTCTTTTAAAAATTTTTTATTATACGTTCCGCCAACAAACACCTGAATTTCATTTGAAAAATAGAAGTGGTGAACCTTTTTTAGTTCTTCAACAGTGATGGACTCTAAATCCAGATCTGTACCAAAAACCTGATCTTTAGAGCAGAAACAAGCCTGCATCCACTCTGTAAATTTATAGTGACTTAATTCGTTATCGCTTGGGAAATATTTTTGTTGCTGGCGTTCGTTGCGGATAACATCTTTTTGGAGAGCAATATCATCGGCATCAAAAACTGGTTCGAATATTTGACTCATCAGACCTTGAAAGAGTTTATCAAAATCTTCTGTCGGAACTTGCATAAAAAAGGTTGTCTGAAACACTCCTGTCCAAGCATTGAAACTACCGCCACTATCAGCCAGTGTTTTTTCAAAAGAATTTCTTTCGGGAAAAAGTTTCGAACGTTCTGTACAGATATGTTCAAGAAAATGCACTATTCCGTTAGTGATATAATTTCCATTATTGGAATGAGCCGTACCGACGGGAATTACAATCCGCACTTGCACAAAAGGAACATCCATGGAATGTGACCAAATAGTTACACCATTTTGTAGTTGCTCTTTTTTGAAGTTTAATCTGTCGGTAGTCATAGTGGTAATTATATATTATTGGTAATTAAAAAGTGACCACAAATAATTGCGGTCACTCAACTTACTTGAGAAAGATTTTATTTCTTTCCCGATTTGGAACCAGGCCCTTTGCCAGGACTTGCAGACCATGGCGAACCTTTCGCTGGAGCAGGTTTTGCACCGAGACTGCGTGTATTATCTGCCATCCGTTGCACCGCCACACTCGGCGTTTTACTTCCAGATCCAGAACCGCTCTTGCTACCAAAACCTAAAAATCCCATTTCAAACTCCTTTCGTTGGATAAATAAAATTAACTAAGGTAACCACTTTTTAGTATAATTACAATATTATTATTGTCATTTTTTTTGATACACTTTTAATATATGCAAAAGATTCCTACCATCAACATAAATCAGGAAATGTACATTATGCCGAATATTTGATTAATTCTAGACCAAGAAAAAGATTGGGCGGACTCACTCCTTATGAGTTCTTTTATCAGATGACTGGTGTTGCGTTAGATTCTTGAAGGTACCATTCAAAAGTTTGACATTATTGGAAGGGGGCGTATAATGTTAAGCACTTCGCCCAGTGTGGCGTTTTTATTTTGATGATAAACTTAAAACTATGAGTCTCAGTAATTATTTGAAGGCAACTGTAGCAGAAATGAAACAAGTAACTTGGCCAAGTCAACGGCAGGCTTTTTTATACACAGTACTTGTTATTGTAATAGCAACATTTGTATCTTTATACCTTGGGGTATTTGATTTCTTATTTAATAAAGCAGTAGATTTTATTATTCATAAGTTTTAGTTAATTAATATGGCCAAGCAACATAGTACAGGTGAACGAAACTGGTACGCAATTCACACTTATTCTGGTTATGAAAACGCAGTAACCAGAAACCTGAAACAACGTATTGAATCTCTTAATATGCAAGACAAGATTTTTAACGTGGTAGTACCCACTGAAAAAAAGATACGTGTCAAAGGAGGAAAACGTGTAATGGAAGAAGAACGTATTTACCCTGGCTATGTACTTGTTGAGATGATTGTAGATGACGAATCCTGGTTTATAGTTCGCAACACTCCTAGAGTAACTGGCTTTGTGGGTAGTGGCACTCAACCTGTTCCATTAACTGAAGCTGAATACAATGCACTTATGAAACAAATGTCGACCGACGACATAAAGCATAAACTAGATCTAGTTGGAGGTGATATTATAATAATCGTTGATGGTCCTTTTAAAGATCTTGAAGGTAAAGTATCAGAAGTAGATGAAAAAAGTGGCAAGGTAAAAGTCTTAGTTTCAATGTTTGGACGAGAGACTCCTGTAGAACTTGATTTTTTACAAGTAAAAAAAGTCTAATCTAATAATTTAATTTGATTAATATCTAACTTCAGATTACATATTTACTAAAAACCTAAAATATATTTCATTTTAGGTTTTTTCTTTTGGTAAAGCCTATATAGACACACTTAGTGTAATCAGCTTCTTTTTCACTTGATAAAAGATTTGACGGCACTTTTGAAACTTGTCTTTCCCATAATCCAGTACTGGAATGTTTCATATAACCAATTACTCTAAACACAATTAAAATAAGCTCACCAAAAGTTATAAGTAACATTTTATTTTTCAAAATTAAATTCGTAGTAAATTATTTTTAAATGATCTGAAACTCAAATTTTTAATAGGCTTTTAATTTGGGTATATCTCTAATCTGCCTTAACCATCTTCATAAAAACTTCTTGGGGGATGTTTACTCGGCCTTTGCCTAGGGCTAGGGCTTTTTTCTTGCCTTTCTTTTGTTTGTCACGTAGTTTCATTTTACGGGAAATGTCTCCGCCGTATAGATAGCCTGTAACATCTTTCTTAAGGGCTGAAATTGAACGTGAGGCGATTATTTTGCCACGTACTTTAGCTTGTATCTTCATTACATACTGCTGACGAGGTAATATTTCATAGAGTTTGTCTACTACCGCTCTAGCGTCAAATTCTGCCCTTCTATCCCCCACTACTCGAGAAAAAGCTGTGATTAGCTCTTCGGCTACCAAAACATCAAGACGCACCACTGAGGCAGGGCGTAATTCAGCAATTTCATAAGACAATGAAGCGTAACCGCTGGTGGCATTTTTTAGTTTATCGAAAAAGTTACGCATCAATTCTCGAAGAGGCATTTCAATAGTGACCAGATTTCGACCGTCAGTCAAAACTTCAGTCTCTAATACTCCACCTTCGTGTTCAAAAAGTAGATTCATAATACCACCCACATATTCAGGTGGTGAAATAATTTGTCCCAAAAGCCACGGTTCACGCACTGTCACTTTTTCACCATAATCAGGAAAACGAGTGGCTGCGTAAACAGATTCTATACTGCCATCAGCTGAGGTAATTTCATAAGCGATGGAAGGAGAAGTAATGATAATTTCAATATCAAACTCACGGCGTAGACGCTCTGTCACAATCTCCAAGTGAAGCATACCCAAAAAGCCACATCTAAAACCACGACCTAAAACTCCCGAAGATTCTTCTTCATAAGAAAGTGAGGAGTCAGAAAGTTTTAAACGATCAAGAGCTTGACGTAAAATCGTAAAATCATCTTGACTGTCTGGGAAAATAGATGCCCATACGACAGGTCTCGCTTCTTGATAACCCGGAAGCACAGGAACGGTTTTTTTAGCCAACATTAAAGTATCACCCACTTTAGCAATACCCGGTTCTTTGATACCAGTCACAATGTAGCCAATCTCCCCTGCTTTTAATGAATCAACAGGAACTTCAGCTGGTGTCACCATACCGACTTCTTGCGCAATAAATGACTTACCACCAGCACTAAAAACCAGTTCATCACCTTTTTTTACCTGTCCGTCAAAGACGCGCATAAAAACAATTACCCCCCGATGATTGGAATACTGGAAGTCAAAAATAAGTCCGCGATATTCTTCAAGCACAGCCGGACGGGGTGCAGGCACTCGCTCGCAAATAGCTTCAAGTAAATCAGGCACTCCTGCTCCCGTTTTACCAGACACCAAAAGAATATCTTCTCTACTACAGCCAAGTAATTTCATCACTGAATCACCAACCTCTTGTGGTCTTGAGTGTCCCATATCAGTTTTTGTCAAAACCGGAATAATTACCAAACCTTGTTCACGTGCCATAGAGAGAGTCGTAAGAGTCTGAGCTTGAATTCCTTGAGTACTATCAATCAGAAGCAACACTCCTTCAACAGCCTTGAGGGCTCTTGATACTTCATAAGAAAAATCTATATGTCCTGGAGTATCAATTAGGTTGAGTTGATACTCTTCACCGTTATGCACATAACGCATACGCACAGGTTGCATCTTAATGGTAATACCTCGCTCTCGTTCCAATTCCATAGAATCCAAAACCTGTTCTTTCATCTTGCGATGTTCAACAGTTTTTGTATGTTCAAGCATACGATCAGCTAAGGTCGATTTACCGTGGTCGATATGGGCGATAATACTAAAATTACGAATCTGTTGTTGCATAAGTACCTGTACTCTACATTACTTTACCAAAAAAACTAGAGGGTATCTGCCTGTGAGGCAATTATGTCTGTTTTAAATATTTTAGAGTGAAAGGAATTAAATATTTCTTTAAGTTCAATTGAACCAAGTAAATAATATGTAATAAGAGCAGAAATAATGCCAACAAGACCTGCCACCATACCCTGAAGGAGTATTCCTATAAATGTTTCTTGATTAACTCCATCGACAATGAATACTAAAGTTAAATAAGCCGTCAATCCTGCTACAATCGCTGATAAGGTAGCTTCAGCGATGTTGGTCAATAGTCCTTTTACTGATAAATTAAATTCTCGCACTGACCAGAAGACTAGAAGTATTGTTTCAACAAACACTCCGATGACAAAAGCAAGTGCTAAAAATAAAATCTCTGTTCCAGGCACTCCTGATAGTCTAAATAAAGCCATAAAATTTTCTACAAAATCTGAGTAATAAACAGCAAATCGTAATAAGAAAAATGCTAAACCAAAAGAGACTACTGCACCTGCAAGTGCAACAAGAATTGGTATTTTTGTTTTTCCACCAGCATAAAATGCTCTTACTAAAAGCATTAGAATAGACTGTGCTACCAGCGATACAATGAATAGTGCTAAAACAGCAGCGGTAAGCCTAGTATCATTCCAATCAAAAGCACCACTACCTAAAACCACTCTCACTATTTGAGCACGAAGAACAATAACTAATCCCACAATCGGAACTGACCAAAAAACAATGTGCCGTAGAGCAGTTAGAAGATGTTTATTAAAAGTTCTTTGATCTTTTCGTGAAATTAAATCTGCCAACACAGGAAAAACAGCTACCGAATAACTCATACCAATAACTGCCAAAGGTACTGACTGTAAGTTAAAAGCTAATTGAAACACCGATACTGAACCAGCCATCATCTTAGTTGCCACTCCGATAAAAACCAAAAAAACAATTTGATGAATAGCCAAAGTAAGACCCCTTGGTAATGCAACAGCACTCACTCGCTTCAATATCGACCAATCAATTTTTGTTGAAAAACCAAAGGCTAGAGGAGATTTAAGGACAAGTGGCATTTGTACAAGTAAGTGACCGAAAGCTCCCAAAACAACTCCCAAAACTAGACCCGACATTCCAAAATAAGGATACAAAATTATAATACCAAAAATAATACCAATATTGTAAATAATTGGACTGATTGCATATAATATAAATCGATTAGAAAGTTGTGTAACCACCCCAAACAAACTTGATATTCCAAGAAGAAAAGGTTGCAATAATAAAATTCGTAGTAACGTTACTAAAGTTGAAGAATGTTCCATCAATCCCGGAAAAAAAATCTCCACCAACCAAGGTGCAAATATAAATAATGTAACCGCCAAAAAGACATAGGCTAATAAGAAGAAAGAAAATAATTGAGTTAAGATGACAGCTCCAGCTTGATCATCTTTATTTATCCTCGCATCAGTTACAAACGGTAACAATACATAAACAGATAAGACTGAAGCAAAAAGTACATACAATAAATCAGGGATACGAAATGCTGAATAATACAAATCAAGTTCATAACCAGCACCAAAAGTGTGTGCCAAAAGTCTATCTCTAACTAAAGCCAACATCTGTGAACCAAATGCAAACAATGCAAGAATATACGCAGCTTGATGTAAGCCACGTATTTCACTGTACATAAATTTAAGTACCCGTCGTACCATTTGATTTATTCAGTAGGTGGAATAATATCTGGAACTACAGGATCTTCAGCTGGAGGAAGGTTTACCGGTGACACAAGTTCTGTATCAGGTGCATTAACTGTTGTCGTAACGTCATTATCTTGAGATATTTGTTGTTCTGATTTAACAGGTACAGAATACGAGGCAGTAGGTTTAACATATTGATCGGTTTCAACTTTATTTATGAGTGTGTCTAATTCTGAATTATTCGGGTTAGTTTTCTTTATCAATTGCAATTGAAGTAAAGCATCTTCTTTACGATTTTGATCCAGATACGCTAGTGCTAAAAAGTATCGAGCGTTAGCATATGCATTATCTAGTCCAATTGCGGTTTCAAAAGCTTGCACAGCCTCATTTGTTTTATTTGCAGTTGCCAAAAGAATACCTAATTGAAAATAACGAGTTGGGTTTCGTGGTTCAAGAGACACCATTGCACTGACAACCTTAATTGCATCATCAACTTTTCCTTCAGCTACGTCTATTTGAGATAATACAAATAAGGCATCCGTGAAGTCTGATTTCATTTTTAAAGACTCCTCAACATCAGTACGTGCACCTTTTAAGTCACCATTTTGAGCCTTATATTGTGCCAATTTAAATAAATAATTTGGATTTTTTGGATCAAGTTCACGTAGTTTTTTAAAGATTTCTTCTACTTGTTGGGGGATAGCAGAAAATTCTGGTTGTTGTGGATCCAATACTGAATAAAAATCAATTAAAATCGAATAATTGATAGGATTTGTTACATCAAGTTGAATAGCTTGATTAATTAAACCAATACCTTCAGCCAACAGATCAGAATAACGCTGACCAGAAAGAGCACTTACGTCTCCTGATTGGGCTATTTTTGCCATCTCAAAAAATCTAATTTTAGCACGTTGTAAGACAAAATTATCATTATTGAACAATTCGTTAGCACGAACTAATTTATTATCAACAGAATAAAAATCTCCGTTTTGCTGAAATAATTTTACAGCTTCGTTATATTTGACTTGTGCTATAAATTTTTTACTGACTGTTATAGATATTAGTCCTGCCGAAATTATTATAGTTAGAACTGCCCCTATTAAGAGTAAGCCATATTGACGATTTTGTGTAACATTCACTTTTATACCTACTTCAGGTTTATTTGCAATATAAATTGCAAAAGTTAAACCCGTCATCATAGAAGCCAATAGTAATATTGTTACACCCGGAACATAGACTATTGACATTACCCATAAGTAAATAGCCGATATAAATCCTAGTAAGGCAAACTGATACCACAATTTGTCTGTAATTAATTTACATAACAATAGTCGGTAACCAAAATATAGATAAGCACCTAGAAACAGCAAAAGTGAAATACTACCAGCAATTCCTGTTGTTACTAATAATGTTGAAAAAAATCCATTACCACTTGAAAAGTTTGTATTCCAAAACTGAGTTTGGTTGATGATAGGATTTTTATACTCACGCCACGCATCTTCAAATCGATTCGGGCCACTACCAAACAAAGCAGACTCACTATATACAGCTTTACCGATCTCTAATGTGGAAGATAGTGACGGTCTGACCTCTAAATAATTCACTCCAGTTAATCTACTAACTACACCACCTAAATATTCACCACTTAGAACAAAAGCACTAGATATAACACAAACAGAGACCACAACAACCAAACTAAACCTACTTATTGTTTCAAAATTTTCTTGAGAATTACGTAGCCAAGTGTCTTTAGAAACCGAATACAGAAGCATAACTAGACTAAAAAAGCCTAGTATGATCCATATCATATAGAAATTAATCACTGCTAACATAATTAAGGACTGGACGAGAATAGAACCAAACAATATTTTACCAAGTAAACTATCGCGAACTTTTTCAAGTAGAATCAAAGTGATTAAAACTATTAAACCTGAGAAGATAGCTAAATCGTTGAAACTTCCAATAGGAGAAATGGTGGCAACATTAAAAAAACCAAAAGAAAGAAAATCAGTTCCAAATATTAACCTCATTAGATGATATAACTGAAGAACATAAGCACTTATACCTAAAAGAATCCATAATCGAGTCAGCATATGTTTGGAAGCAGAAAAAGAAAGAGAAATTGTCATTACGAAAGCCATAAGGACTATAAAACCAGCTGTGTGGACTTCAAAGTATGTGCCATAGAGAGAATCTGAAGGATCACCAGAAAGGAATGCAGACGCGATGGCAATAATTGTAAACAACCAGAAAAAACCTAATGCAGATGTTACATAAAAGCGTATAGAACCACTACGTAAGATTGATAATGCTAAAAAAATTGAACTAACTAAAATAGCCAACCCAACTATAAATACTTTACTAAAACCAATATGAGACTGGACTCCTGGAATAAACAATATTGGTAATAAACCAAATATTAGTGTCAAACAACCTAAGGCTAAATTCTGTAAAAAACCACTCAATGTATCTATATTGAATTTAGTACTACGTGGTGAAAAAATATTTGATTCCATAAAAAATTGCTGTTAAAAAAATTTAATGAATAAAGTATAACATACAAAAAGATACCTATTAATAGGTATCTTTGTGTACATATAAGCCGAATT
>JFJP01040719.1_pt1 | contig 10773 bp, 5 predicted proteins | sample 431651 | NCBI WGS metagenome assembly JFJP01 (sample SAMN02602958, study PRJNA72255) | Microbial mat metagenome, whole genome shotgun sequencing project. | biome: fresh water; feature: sink hole; material: water; isolation source: purple microbial (photo- and chemosynthetic) mats found in...
GGCGAAGTAACGTTAGTAAGTGTCCGGTAGTTTTTTGATCACCGTACAAATCTTCCTACGCAATTATGTTCAACTAATTTATTCCTCAATCAAAGCTTCTATCTCGCTAATAATTAGCCCAGTTTCTTTTGCAATTATCTGGGTAGATATTCCAGCTTGTAACAATAGTTTTGCTAAAGTTATAATTTTAGCTAATGCTTCTGCTTCGCGTTTTTGAGCCTCTGCTTCACGTTGTTGAGCCTCAGCAATTGCATGGGCTACTTTTGCCCGTTCATCTTCTCTTACACGGTCTTCTTCATCAGCTCGAAGCGTTTCAATGCGACTGGCTTCGTAGCGCAAATTTTCTAAGTGCCTGTTGTAAGCAGCTCTATCTTTTGGGCTTAGTTTGTCAACATCCAATATTTCTTTTGCTTCTTTCATTCCCTGTGCTTTAAAATTATCTTTTATCTCGCTGGTTTTCAAGAAGTAAATCCATTCATCAAGTGTATCAACCGCTTCTTTATCAAAATTGTTTACTTTCAGTATGTAGAAAGTAGCAAACATATCAGACACAAGCTCTTTGTTGTACAATTCCTTCTGTTTGAGCGAAAGTTGCAATACATCATGATTATGCATGCCTGTAAATTCAGTTTTGCCTTTATAAATATAATCTTCGCCTTGTCCCAACTCAAAGTAAACAATGCTGATAGAAAATACTTTTTTCACATGATGGTATGCCTCACCAAGTTTGATATGTTCGCTTATCAACTTAGCCTGCGCATAGTTCATTCGGTGAAAGTAATCGTACTCGCGCTCGTTTTGTACTTCAACTAACAGTATCTCACCTTTTGCATTTTTCACCAAAATATCAACCCTATTAAGTTTGTCGTTGAATTTTTTCTGGTTACTCTCACTTTCAATAATTTCCTGTATAATTACTTTTTCGAAAAGCAACTCGGACAAGAAGCCTTCGAGCACTACAAAATTAGCCTTGTTGCGCAGTAATCGTTTGATAGCCCAATCGAATCGTATGTGTTTTTTGCCGTTCATGTTTATTTATGTTGGTAGTACAAAATTAGGGTTTTACTGGCAGAATTCCAAAAAAACAGACCGCGGAATGAATGAATTTTCGTAGATTCTCAACACATCTAACTCGCCAACTCAAGTAAATGATACTTACGAATCTTGTAACGTTAATATTTTCAGGCAATAGCAAATTATTATTTGTTGATTATCAACAATAACTACTAAATGCCAAAAAAAAATTCAAATACTTAACTATTATGATTTATTTTCGTAAATTGTAGCATTATTCACGTCCTAAACAAGCGATTTATGAAAACAAAAGTTTTAATTATTTCGACTATCATACTATTATCGTTCAGCCAACTAAATGCTCAAACCGGACAAGAGTACGACAACGAAGATGGCACCTCCATGCTGCCAATTACCTACAACCTTGTAGATGTAGTAAAGGAAATTGAAAAAAACGATGTGGAAATTGTGCGTGTTGAATTTGATTTGCTGTTCACTACCAAAGAGAGTTTCCGTACATTACATAGCGATTACACTTATGGTATTTTAGCTTATGGCGACTATAGGATACAAGAAATTGGTATTAGGCTGTACAAAAAAGACGCAAGTGGTAACTGGCGCTACGAGATTGATGGTGAAATAAGTACCAATACTTGTAAGGTTTTTGTGAAACCAGAGGAAACTGCTGAATATAAAATTGAACTTCGTGCAATAAAATTCACCGAGGGTTTTTCCGGCGGTCATTATGGGTTTATCGTAATTCACGATTAAAAATGGCTTTTCGCATTTTCATTCATAATTTTGGTTTATAAACCCTTCGAGAGGCTACATTCGCTTGAAGGGTTTTTACCAAGTGATTAGTTTTGTGATTTTTTTTATTGTTCATTTCAATACCGAGTTATAATCATTCGTCATCAAAGCAATATACTTTGTTTCAATTTTTACGGTTAATCAACACATGCAATACCTAACCAAATTATAACACACATGAAAATTCAAATAGAAGATAAGGCGCTTATCGAAGAACAAAAAAAAAGGATTTCGGAACTCGAGCTTCTTGAATTTACACTTAAAAAAACTGAAGAGGATTTACGGCTACATCAAATAGAACTTGAGATGCAGAATCAGGAATTGCGATTGGTGCAATCAAATTTAGATAATGCGCTAAATATGTATTCCGATCTGTTTGATAATGCGCCAATACCTTATTTCAAATTCAACGAAACCGGAACAATCAATGAAATCAACAGATCGGGCGAACTATTGCTCAATGTACAGCGTAATTATTTGATTGGTCGCTCATTCACAACATTTCTCAATACTACATCGGCAACTACTTTTTACAAACATCTAAGATTTTTGTTCACCACACAAACCAACCAATCGGTAGAGTTAGAATTAATAAACCTTAACAAAGAAAAATCCAATATTGTTCTTCATAGCAACCTTTTTCAAGATCCAACATTGAAAAAAACATTCTGCCGCTCAATTGCTATTGACATCACAGAAAAAAAGAAAATTGAGAACAAACTAATCCTTAAAGAAGAAAAGTATCGCAATTTTATTAGGCAATCCAACGATGGTTTCGTATTAACCAACGAAGAAGGCGATATTATTGAATGGAATCAATCGCAAGAAATTATAACCGGTATTGAAAAGGAATTGGCTATAGGCAAAAAAATTTGGGACATTCAGGAACAAATGACTGTAAGTAGAATGAAAGACGACCAAAAAATTGAAGCAATTGTCAATAGTTTTAAGCAATATTACGAAACAGGTAAAGCCAATTTTATAAATAAGCAATACGAAGTACCAATTATCAACAAAGAAAATATCGAAAAAATAATTATGCAAGTTGTTTTTGGGTACACAACATCAGCGGGTTACTGCTTGGGGAGTGTAGCTCGCGACATCACGAAAATAAAAGAATATGAAACTGACTTAATAAAATCGAAAGAGAAAGCTGAGGAGAGCGACCGGCTGAAAACAGCTTTTCTTCAAAATGTATCGCACGAAATACGGACACCGCTCAATGCCATTTTGGGTTTTACTGAAATATTGGTGAAAGACGAACTTGAAGCAAGCAAAAAAGAAAATTTTCGTGTAATAATTAAACAAGCTGCAGTTAAGCTATTGAATATTATTGAAAACATAATCGAAATATCGAAAGTTCAAGCCAATGATATTGTTATTAAAAACGAAGAATTTGTGCTTGCCGATGTTGTTTGGTTTATCTTTAATAAATTCAAACCTATTGCCGAAGCAAAAGGGCTTGAGCTGATATGCGATTTGCAAAACTCAAGTTATAAGAGTATTATTCGGTCAGATTCGGATAAAATAGGTAAAATCCTTTCGCATTTGATTGATAATGCTATTAAATTTACAAAACAAGGTTACGTTAAATTATACTGCCCGGCATTTGATTACAAGAATGGATTCATCGAATTTGCGATAGAAGACACCGGTATGGGGATACCGGCAAACAGGCAACAGACTATATTACTACCTTTTGGTCAGGCAGAAACCAAACTATCGAAAAACATTGGCGGAAATGGGATAGGGCTAACAATTGCCAAGGCTTATATTGAAAAAATGGGCGGGCAGCTTTGGTTGGAATCTGCTATTGAAGCCGGTACTACATTTCATTTTACACTAACTTTTAAACCCGTTCAAATCCAAATGAAAGATTTTACTACCAACGATAGCACGCAGCTAAACCTCGCCGGAAAGACCATTTTAATAGCAGAAGACGAAATAGACAATTTTGTATATTTGGCTGAAGTGTTGAGCATCACCAATGCGCACATAATCCATGCAAAAAATGGTAAAGAAGCCATTGATATTTTTAATAAAAATCAAAATATTTGTATAATTTTGATGGATATTAAAATGCCCGAAATTGATGGATATGAAGCAACTCAATACATAAAAGCACAGAACCCCAAAATTCCGATACTTGCACAAACTGCCTTTGTTAATATTAGCGACACAGTGAAAATGCAAACATGCGGTTTTGATGGTTACGTTGCTAAACCAATTAATATGAACGATATACTTACAAAAATTCAAAAATTGTTAAATCTGTAAAACTTATGAAAAGCAAGGATATTAGCAAAGAATATGAAGCGCAAATAGAAAAATTGAATCAACGAGTTGCTGAACTTGAGCATATTGAGTTTACATTTCGAACAACAGAAGAGAATTTGCGGATTCACCAGGTGGAACTCGAAACGCAAAACGACGAACTTAGAAACACACAATTAAAACTCGATGCGGCTGTTCATAGCTATACCGATCTCTACGAAAATGCGCCGGTCGGATATTTAACTGTTAGCGAAAAAGTTAAAATTATCAACGTCAACACCACTTTTTGCAATATGTTGCAGACTGATAAGCAGCATCTTTTGAACGACTATTTATTTAAACATCTCCCTGAAACAGATAAACACGTTTTGTTCAAACATGAACAAGAAGAATTCAAACTCGGAAAGAAAGGCAAATTTGAAATTAGTTTCATCAAAAGCTCTGGTGATACGTTCAATGCTTTGGTCGAGTTTAGTCCGCGATACAAGCAAGCAAATAATATACAGACATTTAGAGTTACAGTGTCGGATATAACCGCACAAAAAACAACCGAACATTTGAATAATGCCGTGTTCAATAATCCATTAATGGGTTTAATTATTGCAGATAAGTCATCTATTCTTGAATTAAACCGTAGAGCTTACGAAATTTTAGGCTACACCAAAGAAGAGTTTAATGTGCAATATCATAATCAATTTGAACTGATTCATCCAGACGATAGAGACGCAGCGCTAAAAAGAGCAAAAGACATTTTCACCAATAATACGATGATTGAACCACAACCCGTGCGATTCAGACATAAAGACGGGAATTATATTTGGATTTCAACTTATACAAAAGCTATTGATTATTATGGGAAACAAGCAATTCTACAAACATTTACCGAAATAACCAAGCAAAAACAATTTGAGCTTGAGCTGCAAGAGAGCGAAAAGAAATACCGAACTTTGGTTGATTCTATGCCTATCGGTGTGGTTATGATGGATACCGAAGCCAAAATAATTGCTGCTAACCAACAAGTTTCTGAAATTTTGGGTGTTCAAATTCACAAATTTCTCAACTCAAGCATGGCGTTGCTTAATTTTCATCCTATCCACGAAGATTTTTCAGATTATCCATATTCCGATTTTCCAGCCACTATTACCTTACAAACCGGTAATCCACAGCGAGATATGGTAATGGGTGTGCATAAACCAGATGGAGCATTGGTCTGGATTTCGATCAACAGCGAGCCGGTATTTGATCAATCACAAGTACTTACCAGTGTAATAATCACCTTTGCCGATGTTACCAAACAAAAACAAATACAAAAAGCACTCGAAGAAAGTGAGCAAAAATTTAAGACGCTATTTAATGCTGTCCCAGTTGGCATATCGGTAACAGATAAAATTGGGCAACTCATTGAAAATAATTCCATTTCCGAAAAGATTCTGGGAATAGCAGCCGATGAACATAACAATCGAAGTTATGATAGTGCGGATTGGAAAATAATACGTCATGATTTTACTGAAATGCCCACTTCCGAATTTGCGAGTGTAATAGCATTGCAAGAAAACCGACGAGTTGAAAATGTAGAAATGGGCATGCAGAAACCCAATGGCGATATAAACTGGCTCACTGTTACTGCCGAACCTCTCAACACTGATAATTACGGCGTTATAATTGCCTATACAGATATTTCGTACAAAAAACAGGCAGAACAAAAAATGCACGAGTATGCCCAGAAATTACAAGAGTTAAATGCTACCAAAGACAAATTTTTTTCTATTATTGCACATGACTTGAAAAGTCCGTTTAGCTCATTACTCGGCTTCAGCGAGTTGCTGGTTGTTAATGCCTCGAAATATAACACAGAAAAGATAGCGTATTTTTCGCAACTGATGCACACCACTTTAACTAAAACGTTTACACTTTTAGAAAACCTGTTAGAATGGTCGCGCATACAAACCGGAAAAATATCAGCTAAACCCGAAAAAATCAGACTTGAAGCGCTCATTGCCGATGTTACCGTATTGCATTTTGAAAAGGCAAAAGCAAAACAAATAGACCTTAGCTACAATTGCCCTGATAATTACTTTGTATTTGTGGATAGAGAGATGATTAAAACGGTGTTGCGTAACCTGATTTCAAATGCAATTAAATTTACGAAACGAAACGGAAAAATAGTAATCGCAGCATCGGAAACTGCCGGCACTTATCAAATTTCAGTTATTGACAACGGTGTTGGTATTTCTCAGGAAAATATAGAAAAGCTATTCAGAATAGATTGTAATTTTTCGTCGCCCGGAACAGATGATGAGAAAGGAACTGGGTTAGGATTAATACTCTGTAAAGAATTTGTTGAGAAAAACCATGGAAAAATTATAGTTAAAAGTGAACTGGATAAAGGAACAACTTTTATTATCGAATTGCCTAAGGCGCCCAACGATTTTTGATGTTTTGATTGGCTAACAACCAGCAAGCAAAAGATTAAATTAGAATATGCAACAACAATCAACATAAATATAGCAAAATGGCAAAAAAGAATATGAACAACGCCAAAAATAGTCCTGTAAGTGATATTGAAGGAGAGTTGAATCAAGCGGAATTAAATCCGGTACCAGAAGATAATTTGGTGATAGTAGGAATAGGCGCATCAGCTGGAGGGTTAGAAGCAATTCAAGAGTTTTTTAAAGCCGTGTCAATAAATTCGGGGTTAGCTTATGTAGTGATACAGCACTTATCGCCAGATTATAAAAGCCTGATGGATGAGTTATTGGCACGAATAACGAAAATTAGGATATTCAAAATTGAAGATGGAATGTTGGTCGAACCAGACACCATTTATCTTATACCGCCACGGAAAAACCTCACCATTTATCATGGTAAATTATATTTGGAAAGCCAAAATCATAAATCGGGCTTAAACTTACCCATTGATATTTTTCTGCGCTCGCTGGCAGCCGAAAAAGAAAAACATGCCATCGGCATCATACTATCAGGAACCGGCAGCGACGGAACATTGGGCACCAAAGCAATAAAGGAAGCTGGAGGAATGATAATGGCGCAAGACCCACAAACCTCAAAATTTGATGGTATGCCCCGCAGCTCAATTGCCACAGGGTTGGTTGATTATATATTAACTCCGGCACAGATGCCCGAAGAGATATTGAATTTTATAAAACACCCGCTTATTGATCGCCCCAAAGCATTAGAGAAAATCTTACCCAAAGATATTGATGCACTTACCAAAATAATGCTTATCCTCCGTAACCATTGTGGTATTGATTTTTCGTACTATAAAGAAAACACAATTATACGGCGGCTGGAACGGCGATTAAGTATCAATAGGTTTGAGACTTTGGAGCAATATGTTGCCTTCCTTACCGAGTCGAGCAAAGAAAAGGATATTCTTTATCGCGAGTTACTGATTGGTGTAACGCGCTTTTTTCGCGATGGCGAAGCTTTTGATGTGATTCAAAATGTGGTTTTACCCGAATTGTTCAGCAATAAAAACAAGCAAACCTTGCGGGTGTGGTCAGTTGCCTGTAGTACCGGCGAAGAAGCCTACACCTTAGCAATAATAATAAGTGAATATGTTGAAAAATTTAATATTTCGCGCGAAATAAAAATATTTGCTACCGATATTGATAAATACTCGCTCGAATATGCAGGTACCGGCTTTTATCCCGATAGTGTGGTTTCCGACATTGATCCAAAATTACTGAATAAATATTTCATCAAACGTGAAAATGGTTATCAGGCAAGCGATTCGTTGCGTAAAATGGTGATTTTTGCCACCCATAATGTACTGAAAGACCCGCCATTTTCAAAAATTGATTTAATATCGTGTCGTAACCTGTTCATTTATTTTAAACCCGAAATTCAAACTCGTGTACTTTCCATGTTTTATTTTGGGCTTAACCCCGAAAGCTATTTGTTTATGGGTAGTAGCGAAACAACCGGTGAAATGACACAGGGATTTCAACCCGTTGATTCAAAGTGGAAAATATATAAATATAACAAAGATTTTAAACCGCCGATTTTACATGATTTACCTTTACCCAAACTAAGTCATAGCGAATACGAGGTGAATAGCGTGGTAAACAGAGCGCGATTTAATGATTTTTCTAAATTAGACCGCATCACCAATAATATATTCAATCTTTTTGTTCCACCATCGGTAATTATTGACAAAGAGTATAATATACTACAAGTAATAAACGATATCACCAAATACATTAAAGTTCAACCCGGTCGCTTCTCGCAAAATCTTTTCAATCTGGTGTCGGACGACATGAAAATTCTGCTCAACAGTATGCTGCGAAGGTTGAAACCGGAAAATAATTTTATCGTATTCGATAATATTAGCACCATTTCGGGTTTAGAAGATGACAGCTTAATTTTGGAAGGACGATTAATTGTTGATGAAAAATCAAAGTCAGATTATTATCTTATTTCGTTTATAAGCAGGAAAATAGAGAAAAAACAACGACACAAGACACTAAAAATTGATGTCAAAGGTCAATTCAACGAGCGAATAAACGAACTGGAACGCGAACTACAGTTTACCAAAGAAAGCTTGCAAGCCACTGTTGAAGAGCTTGAAACATCAAACGAAGAATTACAATCGTCGAATGAAGAATTAATAGCATCGAACGAAGAATTGCAAAGTACCAACGAAGAGCTTCAGTCGGTCAACGAAGAGCTTTATACTGTGAACTCCGAATTCCAGAATAAGATTGATGAGCTGACGCGGTTGAACGCTGATATAAATAACCTGCTGAAAAACACAAATATTGGCACGCTTTATCTCGACCGCAAATTGCTAATTCGTAAGTTTACACCATCTATTACCAAAATAACCAATATTCGCGATAGCGATGTTGGGCGACCGGCATACCACATTGTGGTTTCGGAGGTATATACCGAGTTTCTTGATGATGTACGCCAAGTGATGGAAACACTACAACCCTTAGAACGAGAACTGCGCGATAAAACCGATCAGTGGCTCTTGTTACGGTTGATGCCCTATCGTACTGATGATAATGCAATTGACGGCGTTATTGTTACATTTATTGATATATCGAAACAAAAGAAAATTGAAGAAGCTTTGCGTGAAAGTCAAAAACGACTGAATGATCTGACCAACATAATTCCAACCTATATTTATGAAATAGACCGGTCTGGCATAATTAAGTTTGTTAATCGAACGTATGAAGGGCTTACCAAAGAGCAGGTTGTTGGAACCCGTATAACTTCATGGTTTCCTATCTCGCTGCAAACAAAGATAAACAATATAATTGAGCAGGTATTTGAAAAAGAGATAGCTCAAAGTACAGAATATACCATACCTAACACCAAAAACGAATTGCGTTCCTATATTTCGCATATTTCACCATTGACATCCAACAACGAAACAACAAGTGTTGTTCTTACAGCCAATGATATTACCGACCGGAAAAAAATAGAAAAACTCGTTAAAGAAAATGAACAAAGTATGCAGATATTGTTCAAAAATTTGCCGAGCGGTTTTGCTTTACACGAAATGATTTTTGATAAATCAGGTAATCCAATTAATTATCGGTTTTTGAATGTAAATCCCGAATTTGAAAACCTTACCAGCTTAAAAGCCAAAGACATCATAGGTAAAACCGTATTGGATGTATTGCCAGACACAGAGCATTACTGGTTAAAAACTTATGGACAAGTAGTTAAAACCGGCGAATCAATAATGTTTGTGCAATACACCAAAGCGCTAAATAAATATTTTGAAGTAACAGCATACCGTCCTGTTGCAGGACAATTTGCAACTTTTTTTCAAGATGTTACCGCACGTATCCTCTTCGAAAAAAGAATACAGCGCAGCGAGGATTTGCTCAAAGCAACGCAACGATTGACCAAAACCGGTGGTTGGGAGTGGAATATAATGGATAAAACCATGTATTGGACCGACGAGGTGTACCGGTTGCATGGCATAGACCCCAAGGAAATAGAGCCGGGTTCCAGCGAACATATCAAACGGAGTTTGCTGTGCTATACACCCGAACATCGCGAAATTATCAAGAAAGCATTTAACGATTGTTGTACGCTCGGCACACCTTACGACTTTGAATTGCCTTTTACCGATTTCAATGGTAAACACATGATAATTCGCACAGTAGCAAATCCAGTATATTATGATAACATTATTGTTAAAGTGCTTGGCACCGTCATTCAAGTAGATAAATAGATTTACGATTGGCTATTTGCAGATAGCCAACCACCATGAAATGGACAAAAACAAATATTACGACGTCGCAGGGATTACAATTTGCAGCTATTGAGCCGGTGATAATCTCTGCCAGCCGATCAACCGATATACCTGCCTTTCACCTGGATTGGTTTGTCGAGCGATTGCAAAAAGGCTATACCGTTTGGACAAATCCTTTCAACGGTACGAAACAATACGTTTCATTTGCAAAAACAAGGGTCGTGGTGTTTTGGTCGAAAAATCCAGAGCCACTTTTACCATATTTTGCATACTTTGACCGACTCGGGTTGAACTATTATTTGCATTTCACGCTCAACAATTATGGTGCAGAATTAGAGCCGGAAGTACCGCCTTTGGCACAACGTATTTCGTGCTTCAAACAGATTGCTAATATAATAGGTATAGATCGGCTGATTTGGCGTTTCGATCCGTTGCTGATAACC
>JFJP01040720.1_pt1 | contig 10773 bp, 10 predicted proteins | sample 431651 | NCBI WGS metagenome assembly JFJP01 (sample SAMN02602958, study PRJNA72255) | Microbial mat metagenome, whole genome shotgun sequencing project. | biome: fresh water; feature: sink hole; material: water; isolation source: purple microbial (photo- and chemosynthetic) mats found in...
ACAATGGTTAAGCTTTTAACAGGTTCCTGCCATCCAAATGTTTCAAGCACAGGTACCCTATATTTCATTTTATAATCTCCATAATTGTTAAAATTATATTTAACTTAAATTAATATTAAATTCTTCTTCATCTACTTTAATGGTTAAACTTAATTGTATTTCAGTTCTATCTTCATATTGAATATTTGTATATTGTTTATTAAGTATTGAAATATTCAATTTATATTGATTAGTAATTGCGTCTATAATTAAGTTTAACTCATTAGAAACTAAAGTATTGCGTAAAGTAGTATCTCGAGTTTGTAAATGATATTTTAATGAACTTCCAATATCTACATCATATGGATAACTACCAATTAATACTTGTAGATGATTCATTAAATATTCAATTACCAATTCTTTAACATTTTGTATTGTTTGAATATCATTATAAATTGAAATTTCAGGTTTCAAATCCAAAACATTTGAATAATTAATTTCAACTGGAGTATTTAATTTATAATTTGCAAGTAAATACTGAATATCATTTGGTAATTCATTAAATTCATGAATATCTTTTGCGATACGTAAACTTAACGGAATCTTTTGAAGAATTTTTTTAGGTAAAATATTAAAGTCTATCGTTGATTCCATACGTTTTCACTTTGGGATTTTTATTTTTTAACTTATTAATCTTTTCTTTTTCAGCAACATTATCTTTAATTTTAGCAAGAATTAAATCCTTGAATAGTGGATATGGTAAATCTAATAAAGATTGAATGGAACCAGTATACGAAAATAATTTTTGAAACTGTATTATAGTTTCAATATAATAATTATATGTATCTCTAGCTTCTGCTTCTCCATCAATCGGATTCAAGAAACCGCCTGAAAAGACTAATTTCCATATCAACAAAGAAATCAAAGTCTTTTCCACAACCTCCACAAGTATAAGGCTTCTTAAAAGAAGGAAGATATTTAGAAAAATGTTCATTAAAATCTTTTAATACTTTAGTGACCATTTCAAGTAAAATGAAGTTCCCAACAATAAAATAAATATCGTTTCGAGAATTGATTATATCAGGATTAGTGTCATCTTCAGTTTTATAAACTTTAATAGTAGAAGTTACAGAAGTTAATTCTTCAACTTTTGAAAATAAAGAACCAAACTGTTCAAAATTACTTTGAACAGCACTATCTGGTAATAAACTAATAACTGCAAGATGTTGTTTAATTGAAGGTAATTGAGTCAAAAACTCAATTTTATGAATTTTATCAGTTCCAACTGGGATATTTATCGAAAATATATATTCTTTAAATGATAAATCTGGTTCCCACGAATGTAATGAATCATCACGTAAGAGTTGTTCAGATTTAATATCATCTTCAAATTTATATTTACAATGCGGACATGTAATTTCTCGATTACCGAGTGAACCATATGTTGCATCAAAAATTCCCCATAATAGAACTTGACGATCTAAATATGAAATATTATCAATAAATTGATCGAAAGTAATTTTTTGTCCCTTACTTTCAATATCTGGAAACGATGTATGCTTAAATATAATCTTACTTAATTCACGATCATATGTTCCAACAGAAGTCATCGTTGTCTTAAGCATTAAATCATCTGATGCAACAAGCGGAGTATTAATTGCAGTAACTTTTGCGATATGACAAAAAACCTCACGTTGTCTAATTTTAGACAAACTTTCTAAATTCTGAAATGCAGTAACTAAATTCGGATTCATTTATCGATTCTCCTTAAAAAGGGAGACCCCAAAAATGGAGTCTCCCTTTCATTTAACTACCAATTACGGTAACTGTGGTGCTGCGCCTAAGAAAATATCAAGACCATCAACAGTTACACACCCAATAGCATGTGTCTGACAAACTTCAAGAGCAGTACGGCTCTTAACAAATGTACGTTTAACACTGTTTGTAATCTCTTCAACAATGTAAAGCGGTTTGTATACAAAATCAATAATAACTGCACGAGAAAGATTATCACCAGGAGCTTTATAAACCTGATAAATCTTATTGTCACCAATGGCAGGAGATGTTAAAATAGTTTGCTTCATGAACTGTGCAGATTCACCCTGATAACCAGACTCACCCTGAGTATAAGAGGAGATATTAGTTACCCACTGCTGCATAGATTCAAGTAAAGCACCAGTTCTCAAACCAGTTACTAAGAACTGAGGAGTTGCGCGGAAGTTACGATGAATAATGCGGTTATTCATTGCAATACGCGGAGAAATGGTTTTGAATACATCAACGGTCGAATGAGGAGAAATAACACCTTCACCATCAAAGAACGGAGAAAGATTAATATCTTGTTTAGCACCCCAATAAGCCATTTCAGATTCATTAGCCTCAAGGAAATATGCGAGATCCCAATCTTTATTCAAAAGAATCTGAGTTTTAATTGCCTCAGACATAGTACGAACCAAGTCGATATTATAAATATCGGTATAATCCTGAATCGTCTCAGTCATGAGCTCGATTTCAAAATCTTCTTTGGTATCAATACTTACATCCCAACCGCTGATTTTGATGGATACTTTTACACGACCAACATCACCAGTTTTAGGTGAGTATACACATTTGCTGGAAATGTAATTACAACTGTAAACGATTCCGGCGACAGTACTAAATGTTACTGAATATTGAACAATACCGGTATTCCAATCGATATGACCAATAATAGTACCATTACCATTATGTCCTTCAGAATCAGTAAACTGGAACTCTTTATGAAGCTGACCACGTGCATCCGGGCGGAGATTAATAGCTACCATAGTGGTAGTATCAACAGTACCATTACCAAATACTTCCATCTCAGTCAACATGAAATAACGTTGATTGATACGGGTTTTATCAGCATTAACTTCACCAGAAGAAAATCCAGCAGATGCTTCAAAAAGATTATTACTTGCGTTAGGAAGAAGATCAATACCTTCAGCTTTAGCGCGAATTAAATATTGTGCACGAGGCATTGGGAATTTAGTAATCGTTCCATCGGTGTTTTTAACAGATGCATCAAGTTGAACTTTAGGTACAGAAATGATGCTCTTATTAGTAGGATAAGTCGTTGCAATACGACTAATAACCGGATCAGCATAGATGTCAGTAAGAATTGGGAAATAAGTTACTGCATAACCTATAATACTGGCAGAGGGTCCAAGTTGGGCAGATTCCTGAAGCAAATACTCACGCTGTCGTTCACATACTGCCATTACTGCACTTTTCTGATAAGGTTCGAGACCTTCAGTTAAAGCAGTAATATATGCCTGAAACGAACCATCAGAAGAAAGTAATTCAATTGCGCCAGATGGGGTTGCTAAGTCATCACGATTTTCCTGAAGAAAACTATCGTAGTTTTCAAAAATAAGATCACTATTATTTTGCATTTAAAAATCCTCCAAAATTGTTATTTAATTATACTTCCGTTAATTACTAAAATTTAAATTTAATTGGCCCCATCTGTGAAAATACTTCCTGGACCACTCGATCTAAATAATCATAAATGTGTTCATTTCGATTTGTAATATTTAAATCGTCAATATTAATTATTGATTCTTGTAATAAATTTACATTATCGTCTGAATCACCAACAAACTGATTAAAGTTCTCTGGTAAAAACTGCATAATTCTAGCAGTCTTATGAGATGGATTAGTTACACTATCATAGGTAATTGGTCGAATTGGTTTAGATACTGTAGCCATTCCAGTAGATTCATTCATTTCAACTTTACCAAACATTCTCAATGAAAATCCAATATCAGCTTTATCATACACAATAGTATTATATAGATCAGGTCCAAGAAATCCACTAAGTGTTTCTATTTCTCCAATAATTTCATTACCTTCACGGTAAATATCTCGTATCAATGAACCACTATTTCTTAAACTAACTGTAACAGCTCTACGCTTCATAGCAGCATCATCACCAACTGGTGATGGATGATCGATTTCTTGAAATAAAGACCGATCTAATGCTTTTGGACGTAACGCTTCAACGATTTCATCCCCAATTGCACGAGAGTAATAACGCCTATTTTGATTCGTTTCTTCAAGTGTTTGAAGTCGAACTTTAGCGATTAGTTTTTTAACACCAGCCGCATTAGTAGTATTCTCAAGAATTTGAATCTGATTATTGGGGATAACATCGAAAGAATCAAATAATATTGCATTTGTAATAATCTTTGCCATATATTCCTCTTAGTTATCCTTGTTTAGCTGGATTCTTAAATTGATTTTGTAATGTAGTTTGTATTGGAGTATTCCCGATAACCGGTGCCGGTGGAGCTGGTGCCGGTGGAGCTGATCCAGGAGCTACCATATTTTGTTGATTAGGATCAACTTCAGGTTGTGGATTAAGATCTTCTGGAAATTCATATGGTATACGTTTTTCCAATTTCAATCCTAATTTTTCTTCAATACTATCAATTAAATTATCAATTAATCTTACAGCTTCTGGATATTCAAAATCATTAAAAAAATCAATAATATTTTGACAGAAATTCAATATTGAATGAAATTCATCATCGACATGTTTAAATTGTAATTGATTTAATGTTCGATAAATTTGTTTTACTTGCTCATATAATATAAATTTCTTAATATCCGAATGTTCAATCTTAGGAGGATTTTGTTCATCAGTATTCATATCTGGATTTGACATATCTGAATTATAATCATCAAATCCACCTTCAGTAATTAAATAATTTACTAAAAACATTATTAGAACCTCCCACCAGCACCACCTCCAGGATTCATATCATCATTTGATTGACCTTTAGCTTTCTTAAATAATTCATATAGATCAGCATCTTTTGTAAATTCATCCCAATCGATAGCTGGAAGAAATCGTTTAAGTAAATAAAATGGATTAAATTTGATATCCGTAGATTGTAGGTTTTGTTGAATATTTGTAATTGAAGCCATAATAGTTTCAATCATTTGTAATAATAATACTACTGGGGGCCTTAATGATACTCGAACAAAATCATTAGGATTTTTATTATTTTTTATTTTTAATATCTTACTGATTTTAAAAATAAGTTCTTGCATTGAATCATTAACGACTTGTTGAATATTAATAATTTCAGCAGCAAATGAAACATTAATGTGAACTAAATGATCACGAAGTTCAATTACATCGTTATATCCAAGGTATGGTGCCGGAACACCAGATAAAGCTATTAATTCACGTCTAAAATCTTCAAGATCTGCAACACGCACATTTGGATCACCCATTTGCTGCATATCCACATCAACAAACCGTTGACCTTTCTTTGATAATAATATTATATCTTTAAAATCTGATAATACATTAGGTATAGATTTAAATGACATTACATCTTCAACAGATACTCTTTGATTTCTTAATTCTCGTTTTAATTTCTGAACTAATCCTGAATGATGTTCTCGTGGACCGGTTTCAAGCGTCCATTTCCTGATTTGACTAGAACGTGACAATTTATGCATTACATTTGATAATTGAGTCAACATATAAAGTTTCGCAGGATAAACTAAACTATCCAATACAGATGTTCCATATGGATCATATTCAATAGGATTATGACATAAATGAACCATTCGATCCTTCGAAATAAATCTAACATTCAATTTTCTAACTCCACGACTGTTCGGATTTACTTCAATGAATAATTGTTTAACTAATATAAATAATTCATCACCTAATTCTTTATGTATTGCTTTCTCATATGATGCTAAAACTTCTTTTTGAGATGTTTTTTGCCCTTGAGTATTATCACTTTTTGGTATATCTATTTTACGTATTAATGATGATATAATATTATTAATTATACCTTTTGTTATTGAAGCATTAGTTGTTGTTTGGGATTTTTCACTTCCCATAGCATTAATAACATTTGCAAATTGAGTAGTAACTCCAGGAGTAATATCCATCTTTGCAGTAGTATTAATTTCAACATATCCAATAACACTTCCATATTCGGTTCTTAAAATACTTATTTTAGAAGGTTTATGAAATCTTAATAATACTTGTTGTAATTTAGAATCATCAAATTTATTAGTATTTGAATCTGCATTATCAGGTTTATCTTTAAGTTCAGAAATGAATGGATATGCTGTATAAACGTCAGTATCTCTGGTTGTTATATCATCCATTTCAATAAAAAGTTTTGTCATGGATTCAATAACATCTGAAATACCAGTTTGTTTAGCATATTTATTTGTCGTCTTCTTTACATGTAAATCATTAATTTTCAACTGTAAAGAATTAAGATTATTTTCAGTGATTACTTGTTGTTGTTGTTTTAAAGGTCTAAAATCAGCAACATCTTCTAATATATTAATTATTTCAATAAAGTTATCACCATACTTCAACATATGTGGAAGAACAGATTGCTTTAATTCACGTTCAAGATCAAAGTGTTTAATTATATCATCACAAAAATTTTTATAATATTTAGTTTCAATATTATCTTCAACACTTCCTTCAGTAGCTTTAATCTGAAGAGCAGTATTTGTCATTACATCAATTTGCAATGTGTTATTAAGATAAACACTAATTACTCGCTTTAATAAAGATACATTACGATAAATTTCATCATATGTATTATATCTCATTATTCGATTTGTTGAAATCGATAAACTTCCAAGTAATTTATTTATATCTGTAGTTTCAGAAGATACTTGCCCATCATCATCTTGTATAACCTTAAGCATCTCACGAAGGGCAGCATCAGTGATATCAGGATCTGAACGTTTAATGTTTTTGGATAATGATTTTTTTAAACCATCTATTCGTTGAAACATATTTTCTAAATCATTATCACCAAATAACGTTCCAATATTCATATATTTTCCTATTCAATAGACATTAACTCTTCAAGATATGCCATGGTTAAACGATTGGTGTGAACATACATATAATAAGCTAATCCATCATAATTATAAAATTGCAACAATCGTCTACGATAACGTTTGGATAATAATGATAACATAAATTTAGAATTATCATTAATTATTTCTTTAATTTCTTCGGTGGCAGATTTATTTTTAACAATATCTTTTTTATATTTATCATATAAAGTTGTTAAATTCTGTTTAATAACATTATCATAAACTAAATTCATTATAATATCAAGTGGTTGTAAAATAATATCAAATTCACTTAAAGTTTCAGTTTCCATTAATTCCACCAGTTAAAAAAGTGACTGAAGTATAACTCAATTCTTCAGTCACTTTTAATTTTTCAGAAATAATTATTAGGAAAGAACTTTAGCTAATTTAGCAGATAATTCTTCTAATTCTTCATTAACTTCTTCTTCAATCTTACCTTCAACATTATCATCAATCATCTGCTGTAATACTGCATGAACATCACCAGCTTCAGTAATAATAACATCTTTGGTTAAAGAATCTTCAAGACTTTCAAGAAACATTGTATTTGCATTCTGAAAACCTTCAATAATTGCACCATCAATCAAATTTTCTACAGTTACTTTTGAGTCAGACATGATAAAATATCCTCCAGGTTTGTTAAATTAAATTAATCGGGGTTGTTGTATCACTACCAATAGAAAGATGTTGTCGATTTTCCATTTGCAGTATTTGTATTTGATCCCTTAACCACTTATTATTCCGAATAATAATTGGTAGATCTGAATAGAATTCAGCTAAATTATCATATATTCGTAAATTTAATCCACTAAAAATATGAAATTTTTGAACATTCTTTTTACCTTCTTTAGCTTTAGTAATCTGAACTTCAAATGGAATTAATTGTTGAATATATTGACCAGACATATCAGTCATATTTAATTGAGCAGTATCATCATCATCTGCATTTGTAATATCAAACTTTACAGATGGTGCTAATAAATCTAAATCAGATCTTAAACGAATCATATAAATATAATCACTGAATCTTACTTTCTTATATGAGTCTCCTATTAGGTTGTTCCCCATCGATTGAGAAACATTTTCTGATTCTCGAGTATTTTGAGTAATCGACATAACAGGTAACTTATAATTCTGAGAGATTTTTCGAAGCTCATGTATTATTAACCCTTGAGCATCATAATCATTATAATTAGAATATCTTGTAGATGACGGTTTCATGACATCCACATAGTCTACGAATAGTGCTTTCGTATTATACCCTTGTAATTTCAACGAATCAATAAACTTCGTCGCGTCAGCTGCAGAAAATGAATTCTCTGCACAATGTTTAATAATAATTTTACAATTAGCATTACAAATCTGTTTAATAATAGCTTCATTAACAACTTCAGTTAATAGACCACTAATTAAATTACTAACAGTTGATTTATCATACGATTCTTGAATTTGTTTAAACATCGAACTAGCAACAATAAATAATTGCTTGGTTAATTCTGAATCAACATTTCCAAATATCGATATAAATCTTCGTAATACTTTATTTAAATCATCTTCTAATGTAATATACACAAAAACATCATCTTTAACAAATTCACTTTGATTATTTAATAAAATACTTTTACAAAGATTAATCATGTAAATTGATTTAGCATGATTGCTTGGACCTGTAATAAGATGAAATGTGCTACTTTCTAAACCACCAATATTAGTATCTAATAATTTATATCCAGTCTTAAAAAAGTTATAACCTTCACTCAAAAAAGACATAAGATTATCAACAACTTTTTTAGTTGAAATTTTATCATGTAAAACAATAAAATCATCTAATTCATCTTGTTTATGAATCGTTGTTAATTCAGCCAATTCATTATATGATTTAGCAATTAAATTGCGATACATTCGAATAAGATTAATTACAGATGTATCATCTTTATTAGCATCCATAATAAATGAATCCCAATGTTTTAATGTGTTACCGATTTCAGTAACTTCATTATATGATTGAATTACCTGCAATACATTATCTAATTCTAATTTAAATTCATCTTGAGTTTTAATACGATTATTAGAAACAGTTGATAGTATTTTACTAGTTATTAAATCTTGTTTTGGAAAATGTTGCATTACATTATCATATGATACAAATCGTCCGGTAATATCTTCTCGAAGATTAACCATTTCTCGAGTTAAAGCTGTTGTTGCTAATAATGTTGGTTTAGGTACATCATTAAAGAAATTCATTGGTGCTTTCTTAATTTGTTTATTAACTTCATTAAGAAATGTATTAATAAATTTTGTAACTTCAGATGTTTTTAATGAAACATTAGCGGATGTAAAATCAGATTGATATAAAACTACATTAATAATCTTCGTAAAAAAATCTTGATTGATAAAAGATGATAAAAATGAAGAAAGTATCTTATTATTTTTTCCTAAATCATCTTGCGAATTATTCTGATTGTCATTGAGATTTGAATTTTGAGGATTTGAATTTAATGAAATGCCATTTTGAGTTAAAAATGGTCTAATATTGGGGTTTTGATTAGAAACAAAATTCGCAATACCTTGACTCATACTCGATATACCTCCTTGAATTTTTATGGATTAAATCCCTTTCAAATACTTTCATGTATTTTTATATTTGTATATTATTGACATTTTTATATTGCATACTTGCTTGTCAAGGTATTTAGATAATCATTGACAAAGGAAGACTTATAAATCCCATTTAAAATATTTGAAATCTGAGCTTTAGGATAATTTGAAAAAATTGTATTAATGTTTATATCACTAAGATTCGCATCATAATCATCATCAATCATTGTACGAAAATAATTATTTAATTCATTTTTATATGCAGCAAATAATTTATTATCAAAAACATCTTGAATCAATATTAATTTAATAACCCAACGAATTTTATCAATAAATTTATAAACATCTAAGTTTTTATAATAATTCTCATTTACACCATTCAATAAAGCTGGAAAAAAATCTGAAATAATCCAATTTGTAACATATTCACTATCCATAAAAGTTGAAATCAAATCAGAAAAACTGTAAAAAGAACACCGTTTAATGATTGATGAATTAAATACAAATGGATGAGATATTAAATAATTTCGATATTCAATATTTCTATTATTAGTATATTCAAACTTTTGATTCCAATTATCAATATTAAATACAACTTTCATTGAATCAACAATATTTGATGAATATTGATAATGCAAAACAGCATAACTATTAAGAAAATATATAGGAGATGTATTAAATTGCCAGGCTACATATTCAACATGTTCTAATATATCAATATTTTCAATAACATTTGTTTTTATATCTTCATATATTCTATCTTCTTCTAATTCTAACGTTGCAAAAATATCAACATCAAAAAATTTATTAAGTTGCTCATAAAATGATATATCATTAGATATATTTGGGTTTGCGTTATTTACCCAATATAAGGCTGAATAATATGAATGTTGATCAACACAATTTGAAATCAATTTAGTTAAAAAATTAGAACCAGATGTAAATTCATTAATATTATTATTAAATATATCAACAAGTTGTAATAAGGATTCATCCAATTTAATATCTATCTTTGAATCAAATAATGAAGTGTATGTGCCGTTAAATTTAAAAATATTTTTATAACAATAATTTTCTATTGTGTTAATGATATTGTTTTTATTTAATATATAATGATTTCTAAAATCAGTCCCAATTTGAGTTGGTTTTAATCGATTATTATCAGTTATATAATAAAATATTGTTGATTGATATTTTGTTATTTTTGAATATCCCAAATATAAAATAATAAAAGAATATAAATAAAGAAATGATATTTTTCCACTATCTGAAGTATCATTTAATCTATTAAATAAA
>JFJP01020609.1_pt1 | contig 10772 bp, 8 predicted proteins | sample 431651 | NCBI WGS metagenome assembly JFJP01 (sample SAMN02602958, study PRJNA72255) | Microbial mat metagenome, whole genome shotgun sequencing project. | biome: fresh water; feature: sink hole; material: water; isolation source: purple microbial (photo- and chemosynthetic) mats found in...
CATCGAGGAGGCGTTCAACAGCGTCGATCCGGTGCTCGACAACTACCGCGGCTCGATGGAACTGCTGTGGGAGGGCGCCGCCCTCGCCGTGCTGGTGGTGTTCTGGTTCCTGCGCGACTGGCGCGCTACCGCCATCTCGGCCATCGCCCTGCCACTGTCGATCCTGCCCACCTTCCTGGTCATGCAGTGGTGCGGCTTCAGCCTCAACGTGCTCACCCTGCTCGCCCTGGCGCTGGTCGTCGGCATCCTCGTCGATGACGCCATCGTCGAGGTCGAGAACATCGTCCGCCATCTGCGCATGGGCAAGAATCCGGTCGACGCGGCGATCGAGGCGGCGGATGAGATCGGTCTCGCGGTCATCGCCACCTCGCTGACCCTGATCGCGGTGTTCCTGCCCACCGCCTTCATGGGCGGCATCCCCGGACGCTTCTTCATCCAGTTCGGGCTGACCACCGCGACCGCGGTATTCGCCTCGTTGCTGGTCGCCCGACTGCTCACACCGATGATGTCGGCTTACGGCCTCAAGGCGCACCCGCCGGCCGCTGGCGACAGCCGCTTGATGGCCGCGTACCTCGCCGCGGCGCGCTGGTGCCTGCAGCACCGCCTGCTCTCGACTTTCGGGGTGGCGGCATTCTTCATCGGCTCGGTCGCGCTCATCCCGCTGCTTCCCACCGGCTTCGTGCCCGCCGCAGACCGCGATCAGACCTCGGTCAACCTCGAGCTGCCGCCGGGCACCCCGATCAGCGGCACCCGCGCCGCCGCCGTCGAGGCCAGCCGCATGCTCAGCGCTATCCCCGAGGTGACGCACGTCTTCGCCGCGGTCGGCAGCTCGGCCGGTGGCGGTGGACCGCTCGATGGCGGTGGCAGCAGCGATGTGCGCAAGGTGGCGCTGACCGTCAGCCTGGTGCACCGCAATGTACGCGTGGCGCAGTCGAAAGTAGAAGCGGTGATCCGCGAACGCCTGCGCTCTCTGCCTGGCACACGCGTTTCGGTCGGCGGATCGCACAGTGGCGAGAAGCTGACCCTCACCTTGGCGAGCGACGATCCGATCGCCCTGACCACCGCCAGCCAGGCCGCCATGGACGGTCTGCGCAGCCTGCGCGGGATTGGCAACGTCACCTCGGGCGCCAGCCTGCAGCGGCCCGAAGTGCACATCCGTCCCGACCGCCTGCGCTGCAGCGACCTCGGCATCACCGCCCAGGGCCTCGCCGCCGCCGTGCGCGTGGCCAGCGGCGGCGACTTCTCGGCCAGTCTGCCCAAGCTCAACCTGCCCAGCCGCCAGGTGCCGATCCGCGTGCGCCTGGCACCGGCCTTCCGCCAGGACCTCACCGCGATCGCCGGCCTGAGCGTGCCGACGGCGCGCGGCGCGGTGCCGCTCGGCGCGCTCGCCGAGATCGGTCTGGGCGGTGGGCCCGCGCAGATCGACCGCCTCGACCGCATGCGCACCGTGTCGCTCGACGTCGAACTGGCCGGCCGTTCGCTGGGCGACGTCCTCGCCGAGGCCAACCGCCTGCCCGCCCTTGCCAGCCTGCCGCCCGGCGTGACCCGCTCGAGCGGCGGCGACGCCGAGCGCATGGCCGAGCTGTTCGGCCGCTTCGGCACCGCGATGCTCATCGGCATTCTCTGCATCTACATCGTGCTGGTGCTGTTGTTCCACGACTTCCTCCAGCCGATCACCATCCTGGTGGCGCTGCCGTTGTCGGCCGGCGGGGCGTTCATCGCCCTGCTCTCGACCAGCAACAGCATCTCCATGCCGTCGGTGATCGGGCTGCTCATGCTCATGGGCATCGTCACCAAGAACTCGATCCTGCTGGTCGAATACGCCCTGGTGGCGCGACGCGAGCGCGGCCTCGAACGTTCAGCCGCGCTGATCGACGCCTGCCACAAGCGTGCCCGGCCGATCCTCATGACGACCATCGCGATGACCGCAGGCATGCTCCCGGTGGCGCTCGGTCTGGGCGCCGAGCCGAGCTTCCGCTCGCCGATGGCCATCGTCGTGATCGGCGGCCTGGTCACCTCGACCTTCCTCAGCCTGCTGGTCATCCCGGTGGTGTTCACCTACGTGGACGACTTCCAGAACTGGCTCGCGCGCTTCCGTCCGCGTAGCGGCTGAGCTACCCGCCGATCGGCGGCACCGCATGCATCGTCCGCCAGCGGTGCGGGGTGAGTCCGTGCACACGGGCGAAACTTCGGGTGAACACCGCCTGATCGGCAAAGCCGAGGGCGGCGGCCACCACGTGCACCGGTCGGCGGTCGGCAAGCAGGCGTTCGCCAACGGCGCGCATGCGCACGCTGAGCAGATGGCGGGCCGGCGGGGCGCCGACCACGGCGCGGAAGACGCGGCGGAAATGAGCTTCGCTCATACCAAGGCGGCGTGCCTCGCGGCCCCAATCCCATACCGCGAAAGGACCCGTCGTGATCGCGCTGGCCACCGCCTCCACCGCCCCCGCGTGCACCATCGGCGGGGCGGCGGCGACCGACAACTCTGCGACGATGCGTTCAAGCACCGCCACCGCCTCGCCCTGGCGCCGACGCACGGCATGGACCAGGCCTACCAGCTCGGCAAACAAGCGATGCAAGGCCGCGGCATCGGCGATGGCGACGGCATGCTGCACCGACAGCGGTTCGAGAGCGTCAGCGAGGATGCGCTCGATGCGCGGGCCGCGGAACATCACCCATTGATGGTACCACCAGCCGGGCTGGGCGAGCGGACCATAGCGATAGCGCTGCCCGGGACGGTGCCAGAACACCGCTGGACCAGCGAAGTCGAGCCGCTGACCATCGCCACGCTGATGGTACATGCCGCCCTCTGAACACAGCTCAAGCGAGCCTACCTCGGGGGTGCGATCGAGGTGGATGGCATAGCGCGGGTGGACGCCGCCATTGAGGAACTCGATATCATCAAAATTGCGCATGCTCAGGATCGTCGATTTGTGCAGATAGTCGCGACTTACAAGCTTATTTATCGCATTTATATTCCTAATCACCATGCCCAGCACCGACAATGCCTCAATCTTCCGCCGCTGCCTCGACTGCTGGTGGGACTTCCAGCCGGTATTCGGCGATCCCGCCGACGGCAGCGTCGATATGTCCCCTGGGGTGCCGCAGGCAGGCTGGCTGGAACATGCCATGCTGGTGCCGAGTTTCTGGAATAAACCGCTCGACGCGGTGCGCCAACCGGGATCGCCACGCTTTCGCGAACTTGCGCAGACCGACAAGATGGGCGGCGACGTCAAAGGACTGGCCAAGCCAGGAGCGGAATACCTCTTCGACGCCTACGGCTACCCCGAAGTATGGAACCGAACCCGCGCCGGCTGGCTGCGCCGAAGCCTCGACGCCGGAGCGCGCAAACCTGGCCGCCGCCGCTGGCTGCGTCTGGACGGCGTCAGCCCACGTTGCTGGGTCTTCATCGGCGGCCGACAGGTCGCCACCCACGTCCATCCCACCCTTCCGCTCGTCGTCGACATCGAGGATGCGTGTGCTGACGGCAGCGTCGAACTCGCAGTGCGCATCGCCGATTATGAGCGCGAGACCGCACGCCCCAGCCGTACCCTGGTCCCCTCCGGCAACTGGATCCCCTGCGGCCAGAGCGGCATCTGGCAGGACGTCTGGCTGGAGGAACGCGGCGAAGTCCGCGTCGCCGCAGTCGATATCCGCACCTCGACGCGCACCCGCACCCTGAGTGTGGCGTGGACCATCGCCAATGACGCGACCGAGACGCGCCAGGTGACCCTGCGCCCAAGCGTGGTGCCGTGGGCCAAGCAGGGTCACGCCCTGACCACGCCGGCCGTGCTGACGCTGCCGGAACTGAAGGTGCGCCTCACAGCCGGCGCCACCACGACGGTGCGGATCGAGCAGCCGTGGACCGACGCAGTGTGGTGGGAGCCGGGCCGGCCGCAGCTCTATCAACTGGTTTTGCGCCTCGACGGATGCGGAGGCGAGAAGCATCTCGAACGTTTCGGCTTCCGTGAGGTATGGCTCGCAGGCCCTGATCTCATGCTCAACGACCACCCGGTCCACCTGTTCAGCGACTGGGGCCACAAGCCGACCCCCTTCCATCACACCGAAGGCTGGATCCGCCAGTGGTTCGGCATGATGCGCGACGCCAACTTCAACCACACCCGCCTGCATACCCATCCGCATCCCACGCTGGTCCTCGATCTCGCTGACGAGGAGGGCATCCTGGTGACCGATGAGACCGGCCTGCACGGTTCGGGCGGAGCGCAAGCGGCGGACGACCCGCGCTACTGGGAGGCGGCACGCGAGCACGTCCGCCGCTTCGTCGCCCGCGACCGCAACCGGCCGAGCGTGATCATGTGGTCGGTCGAAAACGAGATGCGCTGGAATCGCGACAACACCAGCCTGACCAAGCAGGAGTTGCCACCGTTGCGCCGGCTGTTCGCAGCGAGCAGCACCGCGCGGTGCGTGCCTTCGCCTCCGCCGGCGGCCGCGTCATCGTGCTGGAGCAGGAGGCCAGCCTGTTTCCCAACCTGGTGCTGGAGGCCAAGCCGGTTTCGACCGCCTCCATCCGCGCCCCTGGCCATGCCATCCTTTCCGGCCTGCGCGACTGGGGCGAGGACAGCTACGCCCAGGTCGTCGCTGACACCCTGGTCGCAAACCGCCTGTACCGCAAGGATGACGGTGCAGCGATGCTGCCGTTGTGCGAAGCCGGCGAAGGCGGCTTCGGCAACGGCGGGTTGGAGCACACCCCGTTGTTCACCACCCCGGTGGGGCGCGGCCTGGTCATCGCCAGCCAGTTCCTGCTGACCGACAAGGCGGTCGAACACCCCGCGGCCCTGCGACTCCTCGCCAATCTGCTGACCCACGCCGACGCCTGGAAGCCGGCTATGGGTGCCGATGTCATCGAGGCTGGCGAGACCGATCCGCGCGCCCTAGTGAAGCTGGCCAAGGCGGAAGCTACCGTGCTCGCCGGTCCGCTCGACACCGCCGGCCTAGCCGCATGGGCCGCCGTCACCGGGATCGCGTTGACCCCCCTGCCGCAGGACGGTTGCTACCAAGCAGTGCGTGCGGTCGATGGGCCGCTGACCGCCGGCATCTCCAACGAGGACGCCTGCGGCGTCGAAACCTGGACCTACTGCGCAGGCGACCGCGAGAATCTTGCGGTGAGCAATCTCGCGATCTCCCCGACGGAGGGACTCGCCCCGCTGTGGGAACTGCCAACGACCGCGCTGCTCGCCGAGATGTTCGTGCACGGTGGCCGGACCGAACCGCGACGCGCCTACACCCGCACCGCCTGCCTGCACCCGCCGGCACAGCCCGGTGTGGTCACCGGCGTAATCAGCCTTGGCAAAGGTCAGGTCATCATCGACCAGTTCACCCCTCCGCGCGGCGCTGACGGCGCACTCAAACGCCTGCGTCTGGCGCGACCCGGCCGACGGCTGCGCGCCAACCTCGGTGTCGCTCCGGCGCAGGATCTGCTCGTCGGCGAACGCACCGCCGGCGGCCCGGCAGCCTCACAGGGCTGGCCGACCCGTCTGCGCATCCGCCATGGCGCGGTGGCCAAGGCCGAACTGGCTCAACTGCTGGCCGATTGCGCCTTCTCGCCCGAGCGGCTGCTTTCGACGCCGATCCTCGGCCGCGGCTCGTGGGAGACCGTGGAAGATGCTGGCGGAACCTTCGCCGCCATGCCCGGCGACCATTGGCTCTATCTCGTGATCAGCAGCCCGGTGGCACGGCAGAACCTCACCACCAACCTCGGCGTACCCAATCCCGAGGCGCTGACCTTCTGCGACCTGACCGGCGCAGGCCGCGTCGAGTTGTGGATCAATGGCCGCAACGCAGGCATGGCCAAGGCCCCCGGCACGCTGAGCGACATCGCACTGGAACAGGGCTTCAATCATCTGCTGCTGCGCTGGAGCGGCGGCGAAGGCCGCCTCGGCCTGCGCTTCCGCAACATCATGCGACAATTGGAGTGCGAGTGCGAGTGCGAGTTCGCGTTCGCCTAGCCGTGCCAGCAGCCGCCGCCACGCGGAACCATCGCGATGGTCGCTGAGGCGAGGTCGGGACTGTGGCGGACGAGCACGCCATCGTCGCGATCCTCTCCGCCGAGGCCGATCAGGACCACACCGGCAAGTCCGGCGGTCGCCGCCGTCGGCACGACTGCGGGATCTCGCGACACCAGCCAGCTCTGCGCAGCGGATGCGCCGGCGGCGCGCAGCAGCGACCTGGCCGTGACCGCATCGAGAATGACGTGGGCGGCACCGCGCACGCGCAGGCGGTCCTGCAGATCAGGCAGCCCGGCGTCGCCGGCAAGTTCTGGCGCGACCAGCAGGGTCGCGCTCACGGCACATAGCCGGGGATGGCGCCCTCATCCACCGTGTCGTTCTGCTCGGGACGGAGGAAGCGCTGGGCGTAGACGCGATAGACGCGCTGGCGGATGAAGATGTCGAAGAGGTCGGGGTCGATGTGGCCATCGAGCTTCATGCGCCCGAGAATGGCAAGAGCCTGCGTCAGGCTCATCGCCTTCTTGTAGGGTCGGTCGCCGGCGGTCAGCGCCTCAAAGATGTCGGCGATGCCCATGACCCGCGCCTGCACGCTCATCTGCGCGCGGGTCAGCTGTTTGGGGTAGCCCTTGCCGTCCATGCGCTCGTGGTGGCCGCCGGCGAACTCAGGCACCCGCTTGAGGTGCCTGGGGAAGGGCAGCGATTCCAGCATCCTGATCGTCGCGACGATGTGGTGGTTGATGATCTCACGTTCGCGCGGCAGCAGCGTGCCCTTGGCGATGCACAGGTTGTCGACCTCCTCGCCGGTCAGCAGCGGTTGAACCGTGCCGTCGAAGGCGGTCCAGCTGCCACTGGCGATCTGGCGAACCCGCGCCTGGTCGTCCGGGCGCATGAACTCGCCGCCAGTGTTGCAGCGGCGCAGGAAGGCGAGGTCGTCGGCAAGGCGCCTGGCCTGCAGCGGATCCTGGGCGGCAGCGGCGGCAAAGCGGGCCGCGACCAGTTCGATACGGTCGTGGATGGCGCTCAGCTTGGTCGCCTTGTCCATGACCCATTCAGGAGTGGTGATCTTGCCGCAGTCGTGCAACCACGCCGCGATACGCAGTTCGTAGCGGTCGTTCTCGTCCATGGCGAAGCCGGCCAGCTGGCCGCTCGGCGCGCCCGCCGCCGCCTCGGCCAGCATCATGGTCAGCTCGGGCACGCGCCGGCAGTGGCCGCCGGTGTAGGGGCTCTTTTCGTCGATCGCCGTGGCGATGAGCTGGATGAACGACTCGAACAGCTGCCGCTGATCCTCGATCAGGCGGTGCTTGGTGCGGGCGGTCGCGGCCTGCGAGGCGAGGCTCTCGACCAGCACCTGATCTTCTGGCGGGAAGGCGAGGCGCATGCCGGCGGCGTCGCTGGCGTTGATCAGCTGCAAGGCGCCGGTGATCATCCCTTCATGGTCGCGCATCGGAACCACCAGCACCGAAGTGGTGCGGTAGCCGGTCTTGGTATCGAAGGCCTTGGTGCCTGTGAAATCGAAGCCCGGGGCGGCATAGGCATCGGGAACGTTGACGGTCTGACCGCTGAGCACGCAGTGCGCCACCACCGAGGCATGGTTGTCCGTCCCGTCTGCGGTGCGCAGCAGCACGTCCGGCAGCGGCACCGGGCGCACCCCGCTGACCCCGGCATGGATGCCCATCGAGTGGTTGTGGATGATCTCGAAACGCAGGCTGTCGCCGACCACCTCGTAGACCGTGCCGCCATCGGCACGGGTGATCTCCATGGCGCCCTGGAGGATCTGCTCGACCAGCAGGCGCGGGTTCGATTCCACCGACAGGGCGAGACCTACGCGGTTGAGGATGTCGATACGGCGACGGAGATCGGAGAGGGCGTCCACGGCGGCACCATACGCAGGCCGTTCCAGGCGGCCAGCATCTTGCGTCCAGGCCTGCGGCTGCGCTACTTGCGGGCCAGATGCACCCCCTCCGCCTTGCGCCCCGCCAGACCCACCGCTGCCTCGACGGCCACCCGTGGGTCTTCCGCAGCGAACTGGAACCTGCCGGCCTGGGCGAGGTTGCCGACGGCGATGCGGTCGAGGTGCAGGACGCACGTGGCCGCCGGATCGGGCGCGGCTTCCATTCGGCGCACAGCCAGATCGCCGTGCGCCTGTGCACCCACGCCGCGGTCGAGCTGGACGAAGGCTTCCTGCGTCAGCGCCTGCGCGCCGCCCTGGCGCACCGCGCCGAACGCCTGCCCGGACGCCAGGCCGTGCGCCTGGTCTCCAGCGAAGGTGATCTGCTGCCCGGCCTGATCGTCGAGCGATTCGCCGACCGCCTGGTGGTCCAGGCGCTGACCGCCGGCATCGAACGCCGGTTATCCAGCATCACCGGCCTGCTCGGCGAGCTGTGCGCCCCGGCGCAGATCGTCGAGCGCAGCGACGGCCGCGGCCGTGAACTGGAAGGCCTGCCGGCGCGCAGCGGCGTGCTCAGCGGCCCGCCCGGTACGCAGGTGCGCGTGCAGCTCGGCGCGGTCGAACTCGATGTAGACCTGCTCGATCCGCACAAGACCGGGGCCTATCTCGACCAGATCGAGTCGCACCGCGCGCTGGCGGCGTGGACTCCGCGCGGCGGCTCGGTCGCCGATGTCTTTGCGCATCGCGGCGGCTTCGCCCTGCATCTGCTGCTCGCCGGGGCGTCCGAGGCGGTGGCGGTGGACCAGTCTGCGGCCGGGCTCGCCGATGCCGCTGCGGCCGCCACCCGCCTCGGCCTGCGCCTGGACACCGCCTGCGAGGATGCCTTCGCGTGGCTGCGCGGTCAGGTCTCCGCCAACCGGCGCTATGATCTGGTGGTGCTCGATCCGCCGGCCTTCGCGCGCACCCGCGCCGCCGTCGCCGGCGCACTGCGCGGCTACCGCGACCTCCACCTGCAGGCCCTGCGTCTGCTGCCGCCGGGTGGGCGGCTGGCCTCGTGGTCGTGCTCGTCGCACGTCGGCATGGATGAGTTCCTTGGCACCGCCGTCTCGGCGGCCAGCGAACTGCACCGCACCTTGCGCCATGACGCCGCCTTCGACCAGCCGGCCGACCATCCCTGGCTCCCGGCGGCGCCGGAGACCCGTTATCTCAAGGGATTCCTCGTTACCGCCCTGGATTAGCGCTGTCAGCGCTGCGGACGGGCGTAGTCCGTATGCGGTTGGACCGGATCCTGGAAGGTCGCGGGGACCAAAGGCGCGATCGCCGGCGGCTGCGGCTGGGCGCGCTGCCACCACAGGGTTCCCGTCGCCGGCGGCGGGCCCATGCAGACATATCCAAGGATGAAGAGGAACGGCACCACTGCCATGATGGTAGCACGGGCGGGCCGAAATCCAACCAGCGAGCGGTCCGGACTGGTCAATGCAGCCGATCCACCAGCATGCCGCGCATGGCCACCACCACCGCTGTCATCCTCGCCGCCGGCAAGGGCACCCGCATGGGTTCCGACCTCGCCAAGGTCCTCCATCCCATGGCCGGCAAGCCGCTGGTCGTGCACGTCCTCGACGCCTGCCGCGAAGCCGGCATCAATGACTGCGTCTGCGTGGTCGGCTGGCAGCGCGACGCGGTGGCGGCGCTGGTCGGACCGCTCGGCGCGCGCTGCGCCGTGCAGGACCAGCAGCTCGGCACCGGCCATGCCGTGCTCTGCGCCGAACCGGCGGTTGCCGGCGACGAGGTCCTGGTGCTCTGCGGCGACGCCCCGCTGGTCGATGCAGCGTTGCTGCGCCAGGTCGTCGAGACGCACCGCCGTACTTCCGCCGCCTGCACCGCCGTGGCCGCCCGGCTGGCCGATCCGGGCAGCTATGGCCGCATGGTCACCGGCAGCGACGGGCGGCTCGCCGCCATCGTCGAGTTCAAGGATGCGACCCCACAGCAGCGCGCGATCAACCTGATCAATAGCGGCATCTACTGCTTCCGCCGCAGCGACCTGTTCGCCCGGCTGCGCCAGATCAAGCCGACCAACGCCCAGGGCGAATACTACCTCACCGACGTCGTCGCCATGCTCGCACGCGACCGTGTCGGGGTCGAACTGGTGATCAGCGACGACCCCGGCAGCGTGCTCGGGGTCAACACGCCGGCCGACCTGGAGACCGCTGCCGCGGTTTACGCCAAGCGCCGTCGTTAACCGTATCTTAACCTCCGGCTCATGGCCGGTTCATGCCTGGGCAGAGGGTGCGGGGACTCAGGAGCCACCCTTCCCATGATCCGTCGCACCGCCCTTGTCCTTGCCGCCACCGCCGTCGTGATCGGCGCCGGATGCGCTTCGCGCACCGCCAGCACCCCGGGTTCTTATACCGAGGGCGGCATTGGCACCCCCTTCTACGCCGAGGTCAGCTACGCGAAGGGAGAAGGGCAGAAGCCCCGCATCTATCTCTTCGGCAAGGTCGCGGACTACGATAAGTTCCTGGCCACCAAGGAAGTCCCCGAAGCCGGCCACAAGAAGTACATCGGCAAGGGCGAGCACCGCGAAACCGTGGTGGTCCAGGACCTGGTCGGCTTCGAGCTGAAGGACAACCCGCGCTACACCGACAAGCTGCTCGCCAAATACCAGGCACGCCACCCACAGGTTGCCCAGCCGGCCGAGCAGGCTCCGGTAGCGCAGTGATCAGCGGCTCAGGCGGGCCTGATCGCGCCCGCCTGAGCGCGTGATTCCGGGAACGGGATCACCGAGGTGCCGATGCCGAGGATGGTGCGGAGCCGCTTGGCGACTCCGGCGGCATCCAGGCCGTGCGCCGCCAACTGCTGTTCGCGCGAGGCGTGCGGCACCAGCTCATCACGGATGCCGGCGCGGTGCAGGCGCAGAC
>JFJP01000410.1_pt1 | contig 10771 bp, 8 predicted proteins | sample 431651 | NCBI WGS metagenome assembly JFJP01 (sample SAMN02602958, study PRJNA72255) | Microbial mat metagenome, whole genome shotgun sequencing project. | biome: fresh water; feature: sink hole; material: water; isolation source: purple microbial (photo- and chemosynthetic) mats found in...
CTGGAACTGCTTGCCCCCGCGCGGAACGCGGAACAGGGGATGCTTGCACTGCGGTGCGGGGCGGACGCGGTCTACATGGGGGGTGCCCGGTTCGGGGCCCGCCAGGCCGCAGGCTGCGCTTCTGCGGACTTCGAGCGGCTGACCCGGGAGGCCCGCCTCTGGGACGCCAAGGTCTACGCCACCCTCAACACCCTCCTCTTCGACCGGGAACTGGAAGATGCCCGGCGGCAGGCCTGGGAGCTTTATGAAGCTGGCGTGGATGCCTTGATCGTCCAGGACATGGCCCTCCTGGAGCTGGATCTGCCACCCCTGCCCCTGCACGCCAGCACCCAGGCGGTCTGCGATAGTCCCGCCAAGGTGGCCTTCCTGGCCCGGGCGGGCTTCAGCCGCGCCATCCTGGCCCGGGAGCTGAGCCTTGCCGAACTGCGCGTGATTCACGAGGCTGCTGATATCGCGCTGGAAGGCTTCGTTTACGGGGCGCTGTGCGTGGGGGAGAGCGGGCGCTGCTACCTGAGCGGAGCCGTCTGCGGGCGCAGCGGCAACCGCGGGGAGTGTGCCCAGCCCTGCCGCGCCCCCTGGAACCTTGTGGCGGCCGATGGGAAGGTGCTGCTGCGGGATAAGCACCTCCTCAGCATCCAGGACCTGGACCTCTCGGACCACCTGGAAGAGCTGGCGGAGGCGGGGCTCACCAGCTTCAAGATCGAGGGCCGCCTCAAGGACGCCGACTATGTGAAGAACGTGGTGAGCCACCTGCGCTGCAGGCTGGATGCCCTCCTGGACCGGCGGCCGGAGCTGGGCAGGGCCTCCCTGGGCCGCGTCACCCACGGCTTCGTGCCCGATCCCGCCAAGACCTTCCAGCGTGGTCTGGGTCCCTATCGGCTGGACGGCATCCGAAGGCCCCTGGGCACGCCCGAGGCAGCGGGGCACCTTGGGGAGTTCACCGGGACGGTGCGCTCGCTCCAGAACGATCGCGTGGTGCTGGACCGGGTGCCCGGGCTGCACCCGGGCGACGGCCTCGCCTTTGTGGACGGCTCCGAAGTGGCGGGCACGGCTGTGAACGCGGTGGAGGGCCGCCAGGTCTTCGTGCAGGACCCCTCTCGCTTGCGCATCGGCACTCGGCTCTACCGGAACCTGGACCATCTGTGGCTCAAGGCTTTGCGGTCGGCCAAGGTGGAGCGCCGGATGCCCCTGCGGGCCATGTTGGAGTTTCCGGAAGGTTCGGTGCGTGTGCGCCTGGAGGACGAAACCGGGCTGAGGGCAGAGGCCAGCGCCCAGGGCGACTTCACCCCTGCCCGGGACCCCGAGGCCGCTCGGAAGACCTGCCAGGAGGCTTTGGGGCGCCTGGGGGACACGCCCTTCTTTCTCACGATCCTGCGGATGGACGAGGTCCGGTTCGTCCCCCTGAGCCGCCTCAACGCCCTGCGCCGGGAGGCCGCGGAGACCCTGGAGGCCCTGCGCCGGGCCCCCCGGGCCAGGGCAGGGCGCCGGACCCCCACGGAACCTGTCCAACTCCCGATCCAGGAGCTGGACTTCACCTGGAACGTGGCCAATGCTGCGGCCCGCGCCTTCTACGAGCGGGCGGGGGCTAAGGTCCTGGAACCGGCGGCGGAGCTGCAGGAGGACTTGAAGGGCCGGGTGGTCATGACCACCCGCCACTGCCTGCGCTACGAACTGGGCTGGTGCCCGACCCAGCCCAATCCCGACCCCTGGCAACGCCTTCCCGAGCCCCAGTGCCGCTTCGATTGTCCCCGGTGCCGCATGGAGCTGGTGCTCCGCTGAGGTGATGAGGACGTGTCACGAAACAGCCTTCCTGGCCGGGTTCCAATCCTTCACAATAGGTGCATGACGCACAAACTTCACCAGAGGACGGGAGCTGCCAGGGCTCCGTTGGACCCCAGGCAGGTCGGCCTGGGCGCCTTCAGGCGGAACGACTTGAGTGCCGCCATCTCCGCCTGGGAGTCCCTGGCCCAGGACCAGCAGGTGAGGGAGGCACTGGCGGAGGCCTATTTTCGTCGCGGGGCCAGCGCCCAGAGCGGTCCCGGCGTCATCCGGGACCTGGAACGCTCGGCTCAGCTGTCCCCAGCAGACCCGAGGCCCGTATACCACCTGGGCTTGGCGTATCATCGCCAGGGCGAGCTGGGGCCCGCCCTGGCAGCGTATGCCAAGGCTGCGGAACTTGGCTTTCCCAGGAGGCACGCCTTGGCCTTCGCCAAAGCCCTGGCCGGCCTGGAACACGATCCCCTGCCTGGACTCGTTGACCTGGAGGGCCTGGAGCCTGAAGTCCTGGCTGCCCTGCGCCCCGTGACCGCGCTTCTGGAGAACAAGCCACAGGTCGTCGAGGGCCCTCCGGCCGCGAGCTCGGGCCAGATTCGGGGGCTGCCTAGCACGCCGATGGCGCTGGCTCTTTGGAGGGGGCTTGGAGAGTTGGCTGCGGGCAACCCAGACCGAGCCCGGCAGACCCTGGATGCCATCGCCCCCATGTCCCTGCCCGACGCGGCTGAAGCCCTCCGGGTGCTTCACCTGGGCCATGTCCATGTGCGCTTGGGCCATGCCGAAACTGCCCACAAGCTGTGGGCCGCTGCCTACAACCGCCTCCGGACCCCGGCCCTGGCCGGGGCCATGGCAGGCAGGCTGCTGACGGAGATCCGCGCGGCCCTGGAGTCGGGTCGGCTTCAAGAAGCTGTGGATCTGGCCGCCAAGGGGTTGAAGGCGTCCCCCGGCCTTTCGGTCCTGCGCACGGCGAGCGCCGTTGCCCACCACCGCCTGGCCAGAGCCGCCGAGGCCAGACGGGCCTGGGAAGAGTCCGAACATCATTGGCTCGCTGCTCTGGATATGCCCGAGAGCAAAGCTTCCGCGCCCATGCTGTCCGCCACTCACCAGAATCTTGCGTTGGTCTACGAGATGCAGCTTGACTGGGCGTTGGCGACCCAGCACTGGCAGGCATTCCAGGCATACCTCCCCAAGCGCGAGGGCCGAGCCATCCAACCTGGCCCTACCCTCGCGGAGCGCCGTCTCTGGCTCCATCGACGCATCGCCAAGGACTCCATGAAGGCAGGGCTTCCGGATGAAGCTGTGACCGCCCTGAAGAAGGCCCTCAAGGTTGCACCGGAGGACCTGGAGCTGCGCATGGGTTTGGCAGAAACCCTGGTGGAACTGGACCGTATCCCGTTGGCCCATAAGGAGATCGACACTATTCTGCGGATCGACCCGAAGCACGTGGAGGCGCGCCTCCTGCGCGCCAGCATCCTGCGCGAGGAGTCTGAGGATCGGGCTGCAGAACGGGTGCTGCGCCAAATCCTCGCCATGGATTCCTCCTGCGGGCAGGCGCGCACCGCCCTGGCCGACCTGTTGACAGATTGCGGAAACGAAGCCCTCGCGCAGAATCGCCTCGCGGTTGCCCATCGTCACCTGGCGGAGGCCCGCAGTCTCGATCCGGATAATCTGGACGCTTTGGCCTACCTGGCCGCCACCGAGAAAATGATGGGGGATCCCTTTGCCTACCAGGCCAGCCTGGACCTGCTGCTGGAGTGCGGCACCGAACTGGCCTATATCAAAGCCTTCGAACTCCATTGCCGGTGCCAGGATCTGGGCAGCGCTAAGGGCATCGTGGCCAAGGCCGAGCAGGAAGGCAAAGACACTTCCAACTTCAGGCTCATGATTGCGAATTTATGCCAATGGGCCGTCCATGCCATCAAGGACGGCTCTGGGACACACAAGCGCAAGGCCAGAGCCGAGGCAACCGCTCGCGAAGGCTGGATAGCATTTGCCGGTGAACTGCTGCGGGGGATCAAGCCCGCTGAACTGGAGCTCAATCTCTTCATTGACTGCATCGAACGTTGGATCCTCGTTGACCCTGAAGTCGCCGTTACCTACGCGAGACTGCTGGTGAAGGGTCACCCCGACAGTTTCCCCCACCTGTTCCTGCTGGCCCATGCCCAGGCTGGAAACGGCGAGGTGGGAGCCGCCCTGGGGTCCTTGCGCAAGGCGGAAAAACTGGCCCGGAAGGAAGGGGATTCCACTGCCGTCAAGAGCCTCCGCCAAATGATTGACATCCTGTCGAGTCCGCTGGCTGACCTGTCCTTGAATGACCATCTCAATGACGGAATCCCCTTCTGATGAAAAAACCTGACCCCACTCCCCTCTTCGATATCGACCCCTACCGAGACCTGGGGCTAGAATCCAGCGCCACTGCGGAGGCGATCAAACAGGCCTACTTCAACCTGGTCCGCCTGCATCCACCCGAGCGGGACCCCAAGGCCTTCAAGCGCATCCGGGCTGCCTACGAGTGCCTGCGCACCCCCGAGGCCCGCCTGGATACCACCATGCTGCGCCCCATGCCCTGGCCCGAACCACCCCTGGAGGGACTTGGCGGCGAAGCGGAGGAAGACTGGCGCGCCCAGATCCTCGCCGCCGCCAAGGCCCTGAGCGATGTGGGCCGCCGCAACTTCCACGAAGATTTCCGGGAGATCAAGCTGTGAACCACGAGGAATTTTTGCCGGGCTCCGCAGGCGAAGACCCGGAGAATTACCCTGCACGCCTCGAAGTCAATCTGATCCCTGACGCGGATGAGGAGGCCCCTGGCGACCCAGTCCTCGTTGCCATGGCAGAACTGCATGACGGTATGGCCGAGTTGCGCGAGCTGACCGAGGAACTCTTGGCCCTGCGCCAGGAGGAAGCCGACGCGCTCTCTGCCGCCCGCCTTGCCATGGAGCAGCTGGATAAACAGGTGTCCAGGGCCGGCAAGGAACTGTTCCGAACCAATACCCAGGCCGACACCCAGCTCGGGCAGGTGAAGGCCATGCTGGATCAGGTGCGGGAGACGGAGAAATACCGGGACCGCCATCTGGACCAGCTGCGGCGGGAACTGGAAACCGCCCGCACGGACGGGAAGGCTGAGGCCCTCGGCAACCTGCTCCCGATCCTGGATGGACTGGAAGAGGCCCTGGCCGCCGGGGAACGCCTGCTGCTGCCCTTTGTGCCTGATCGGGAAGGCCGGAACCCGCCTTCGGGGTTGTCCTTCGGAGCGAGACTCCTGGCGGCCTGGAGGCTCGTTCTGGGCACCTACGTCCCGGGCGATATCCAGCCGGGCCTGCTGAAGCCCGAGGCCCTGGCAGCCTGGCTCCACGGCCTGGAACTGCTCCAGGCGCGCGTCCTCGATACGCTCGCCGGCGCCGATATCCACCCCATGGAAACAGAGAACCAGGCCTTTGATCCACACCTTCACATCGCTTTTGAGACGGCGCCGGTTTCCGGAACCCACCCCAGCGGCACCATCGTTCGGGAGATCCGGACTGGCTACTACGCCGGGGCAGGGATACTGCGCTGCGCTGAGGTCGTGGTGGCCAAGTAGAAGCCACGACGATCGGCATACCTGCTTGCCAGAACCTCGGAGTCACCATGAACCGCATCATTGGCATCGATCTGGGCACCACCTATTCAGCCGCCGGGGTGGTACGGGATGGCAGACCCGAAATCCTGCCCAATGGCAGCGAACGCATCATGCCCTCCGTGGTGGGCTTCACGGCCACCGCGACCCTGGTGCTGGGCACACCGGCGCGCAACCAGCAGATCCTGTACCCCGAAAACACCGTGAGTTCCATCAAACGGAAAATGGGCACCGACGAGAAGGTGCGCCTCCTGGACCGCGATTACACCCCCACCGAGATCTCCGCCCTCATCCTCAAGGAGATCAAGCGTGCCGCCGAGGCCAACCTGGGGGAGGCCGTGACCCGTGCCGTCATCACCGTGCCCTCCTTCTTCTCGGACTCGGCACGCCAAGCCACCAAGGATGCCGGTGAGCTGGCGGGTCTCGAAGTCCTGCGCATCATTAACGAACCCACGGCCGCGGCTCTGGCCTACGGGCTGGACCGCTGCACGGAGCAGCAGCTCGTAGCGGTCTACGACCTGGGGGGCGGCACCTTCGATGTCTCCATCATCGAACTGAACGAAGGCGTGCTGGAGGTGCGCGCTTCCCACGGTGACACGCACCTGGGCGGTGATGATTTCGATGAACAGCTGGTGGACTTCCTGGCAGAGCGCTTCCTGGCAAAGCACAAAGTGGACCCACGGAAGGACCGGAAGGCCCACGCCCGCCTTACCAGGGCTGCGGAGGCCGCCAAGATCGTTCTTTCCAGCCAGCCCTTCGCCAAGATTCGGGAAGAATACCTCCTTGAGCACAAGGGCAAGCCCCTGCATCTGGACGATGAGATTTCCCGACAGGATTTCCAGCACCTGATCCACCCGCTCCTGGAGCAGACCCTCCTAGCCTTTGATCAGGCCATGGCCGATGCGGGGCTGAAGCCCGGCGAACTGGACAAACTGCTCTTCGTGGGTGGTTCGACGCGGATCCCCTTGGTCTGGGAAATGGTGGCCCACCATACAGGGCTGGAACCCATGGTGGAGATCAATCCCGACGAAGCCGTGGCCCTTGGTGCCGGCGTCCAGGCCGCCATCATCGACGGAGAACCCATCGATACGGTCCTGGTGGATGTGACGCCCCACTCCCTTGGCATCGCGGTGGCGGAGTGGCATTTCGATCAACTGGCCTCGGACCAGTTCGCCATCCTCATCCATCGCAACACCACCTTGCCCACCACCCGGGCCGAGGTCTATACGACCCTCAGCCCGGAACAGACCGTGGTCCAGCTCAAGGTCTATCAGGGCGAGAACCCTGTCGCTTCCCACAACACCCTTCTGGGCGAATTCCTGTTCGAGGACCTCAAGCCCGAGACCAAGGGCCAGCCCCCCTGTGTCACTGTGGAATTCGACCTGGATATCAATGGCATCCTCCATGTTTCCGCCACGGACCGGGGCAGTCGCCAAGTCAAGCAGACCACCTTGCACGCCGCCCACACTCGCCTGAGCACGGCTGACAAGGAGGCTTCGGCCCTCTTTCTCGACAGCCTTTCGGGAGGCTTGGCGGAGGAGGCCGAGGGCCTGCCGCAGGACGCCGCGAGCGTCGATCTTGCCATGCTTGGGAAAGCCAAGGCCCTGCTGGCCAAAGGTGGGGACAATCTTGTGGATCTGGCGGAGACCGTGGCGGCTCTGGAAAAAGCCCAGAGCGAAGGCCGACAGGAGGACGCAATCGCCCTGAGCGAGGAGATGCTTGACCTGCTCTACGAACTGGACGAGGAAGTCGGGATGGAGCACCCGGTTTCGGAACCAGAACCACGCTGATCCCGTCGGAAGGACGCTACCAAGCAGCGGAGTCTCCAGGCGCCTCAGTCCGCCATGATGCTGTAGCCGCCATCCACGTAGAGCACCTGGCCCGTGACGCCCCGGCCCATGGGGCTCAGGAGGAACAGCGCGGCTTCGGCCCCAACCTAGCTGTCCAGGTCTTGCCATAGTCCCGAAATCGGCACAGCCCACAGCTTGGGGCCGAAGGGCAGGATCTCCGTGCCCGTGTAGAGCACAACGCCCCGGTGGAAGGTGCCCCCTAGGGTCTCTGCCAAGTTCTGGAGCCCCTTGAAGTCCCTGGACTGGAGAGAGGCGCTGGCCTTTACCTCCAGGCCCACCACGCAACCGTCCACCCGCTCCAGAAGCAGATCCACCTCCTGGCCAGGCAGGGTCCGATAGTGGAACAGCTTGACCCGGTTCCTGGACCAGCCCAGCAGCTTCCGGACCTCGCCCCCCACAAAGGTCTCCATCAGGCCTCCCAGCAGGTCGGGGGCACGCTTCAAGCGATCCTGCTCGGTCCCCATCAGGTGGGCCATGAGCCCGGTGTCCCGGAGCATGAGTTTCGGAGCCTTCACGAGGCGTTTGCCCAGGTGGCTGCTCCAGGCGGGCAGGGTCGTGAGGAGGAACAGGGCTTCCAGGAGGCTCAGATAGCGCTTCAGGGTATTGAGGGGGATGCCAAGGGTGCGGGAGAGTTCGGCAAGGTTGAGGAGGCCCGCCGAGCGCACGGACAGAAGCTCCAGGATGCGCGGCAGTTGCGTGACGCCCTCGATCTGGGAGAGCTCCCGGACATCCCGCTGCAGCAGTGTCTGGAGATAACTCTCGAACCATTGGGCGCGCCGTCGTCCGGCCGCCCGCCCTCGTGCCTCCGGGAAGCCGCCCGCCAGGATGGCGGCAAGCAGAGCATCGCGGTCCAGTTCCAGGTGCTGGAGCGTGAGGGGCGTATCGGCAAATAGTCGATCCACGAGGTTGCCGGAATGACCCAGAATCTCGTTCTGGGACAACCCTTCGAGCGTGACCAGTTCCATGCGGCCCGCGAGGGACTCCGAGAGCTTGGGCAGGACCAGCACATTGGCCGAGCCCGTCAACAGGAAACGCCCGGGCCGCCGGTCCTTGTCCACTTCCGCCTTGATCGCCCGGAAGAGTTGCGGGGCCAGCTGGATTTCATCCAGGACCGTGAGGCCCCTGGTTTGGGCTACCAGGCCCCCAGGGTCCACCTCGGCGGCCCATCGCACGGCCGGGTCATCCAGGCTCAGATAGCGGCCCTCGGGATGAACTGCCAGCAGAGCCTTGGCCAGGGTGCTCTTCCCGACCTGCCGAGCCCCCAGCAACAGGACCACGGGGGTGTCGCCCAAGGCTTCGGCCACCAGGGGAGCAATGTTTCGTTGCAACATGATGAAAGTATGCCATCACGTGGCAATATTTCAAGTATCCGAGCGAGCGATGGAAGACGGACTTTTTGCCAGGCATAAGCCCCTGTGGTGCGCTCCAGCAGGCCAGGATCGTTTCGGCATGCATCCCCTGGCTGTGTTGGAAACAGGGAAAAAGCATTTCAACAAGGATGAAGGGGATGCAGGGGTGAAGAAGAGAAGGCTCTGCGATTGGGTCGTCGGTTGCTGGCTCTTCGGGCGGGCCCCCGGAAGGGGGCTCGTGCGCCCGGGGCGCACTCCAGCTCGAAGAGCCAACACCCTCCCCGCTCGGCTGGGTATCCCCTCCATTCCCTTCATCCCTGTTCCTTCTTTTTTCCCCATCCCACTCGTTGACGGAAGAAGTCCCGTTCCAGGCAAGGCCGCCATGATGCTGTAGCCGACGTCCACGTAGAGCACCTGGCCCGTGACGCCCCGGCCCATGGAGCGAAGGCGGGGGCGTGAACCAGGATGTCCACCTTCCCCCACGCCCAGCCAGTCATCTACTTGGCTCCGGTTGCAGCGGCCGATGGGGATCCCTCAGCGCTTGAGTTCGGTTAGTTTGGCCAGGGCGCGATCAATGGTTCTGGGTCGAGGGGTATGGCCTTCTTGCTCTTGTTTGGAGAGAGCTGCCGCCGAAATTCCCAAGGCGCAAGCCAGGGTTTCTTGTGTGATCTTGGCTTTCAATCGTGCCGCGCGGATTGGGTTTTTCACAGGCGCGGGGGACAGGTACGCGGCAGGATTTTTATCGAATCTGGCGAGGAAGGCTGAATCCACAGCATCGGGTTGCTCGGACGGGAGCTCATCCCAATCGTCAGAACCTGCAACGAGCGGAACGATGGCGTGGGTTCTTTTGCCTTCGGCGTTCGTCAGGTAGCCGACAGGACGACGCCCTGGTTTGACGTTTTCGATGTGCATATGACGCTCTCTATGGCCTATTCCTCGGATTGTTTTCCGAAGAAACTACATGTAAGTTATTGGTTCGTCGGGCTATCTTTTTTTGTATGTCGTGGTCGTCCTTCGAACGGCATCTTCCACAACGAGGATCACCCACTCGCTTTTCTGGTGCCGGAGGAATACGCGGTAGTCCCCGACATCCAGTCGAGCCTGATCCTTGGTTCCTTGAATTTTTACGACCCCTGTGAGGTCGGTCTCAAGCCTGTCTACTTCTGCTTCAATCTTGTCCCGGTGCTTCTTTGGGAATTTCTCTAATGATTTCTGATACTTGCGAGATTTGACGATTTCCATTCCATCTCCACCCCCGGGTTGGCCTCAACCTTCCCTGCATCAATCTTAACCTTTATTCGGATGATTGCAACCTTTTCTTAACCTTTCCAGTTCCCGGCAACGCCTCCCGGAAGTCCGTGACGAACCCGCATGATCGATGCCCGCTAGTCCGCCATGATGCTGTAGCCGCCATCCACGTAGAGCACCTGGCCCGTGATGCCCCGGCCCATGGAGCTCAGGAGGAACAGCGCGGCCTCGGCCACCTCATCGGCGTCGGTGTCCTTGCGCAGGGGAGCGCGGTTGCGGTGCTGGCGCTGCATGGAACCGAAGCCCGAGATCCCACTGGCGGCCAGGGTCTTGATGGGTCCGGCGGAGACTGCATTGACGCGGACACCCAGGGGGCCGAGGTCGGCTGCCAGGTAGCGCATGCTGGCCTCCAGAGAGGCCTTGGCCACGCCCATGACGTTGTAGTGGGGCACCACCCGTTCCGCTCCCAGGTAGCTGAGAGTCAGGATGGAGCCTCCGTCACTCATGAGGGGCAGGGCAGCCTGGCTCAGAGCCGTGAGGGAATAGGCGCTGATATCGTGGGCGATGCGGTAGTCCTCCCGGGTGGTCGCCACAAACTGCCCCCCCAGGGCGGTCCGGGGGGCGAAGGCGGCGGCGTGCACCAGGAAGTCGACTTTCCCCCAGACCCGCTTCAGGAGTTCGAAGGCCAGGACGATCTGGCGATCCGAGGTCACGTCCAGGGGAATGAGCAGGGGCTCCTTCAGTTCCGCAGCCAGCTCCCGGACGTGTTTGCCCAGACGCTCGTTCTGATACGTGATGGCCAGCTCGGCCCCCTCGTCCGCCAGTTTCCGGGTGATGGCCCAGGCGATGGACCACTTGTTGGCGACCCCCACGACCATCCCGCGCTTGCCCTTCATCAACATGGGAACTCCTTCAAGGATCAGATGCCGGGAACCCCC